>SL_5KL_010_SEDDRAFT_10000666_pt1 | contig 21983 bp, 24 predicted proteins | sample SodLakKL_010_SED_FD_9118 | JGI IMG/M metagenome (IMG submission 9118) | reverse complement strand
AAGCCGCTCGGAGAGCAGGTTTATGACCCCATCCATCTGGTCAAGCATCCGGACCATCTGGAGAAGTTCGGCATCCTTCTCCGAAACCGCCTTCGCAATGACATCCGCTGCCAGGAGCATCGTCACCTCCCGGAGCCGACTCATATACTCCTCGCGAGTTGAAAAGAGTCCGCTTTCCTCGATCATCTCATCTGTAAGCGGGTAATACTCCTGCATATCGATCGAGATCGATTTCACTCTCGCCAGCAGATCTGCCGGTAAACCCTTGACCGGGCGAAACGCCCCCTCGCTATCAACACTCCCACACCAGTATTCCATTGCGTACATGGTATGAAACCTCACCACCTATATATCCGGCGACCAAGTTGTACTCATGCTCATCGAGGCGGCGCTCTTTATAATCGGCCTGATACTTCTGGTCAAGGGTGCCGACCTGTTCGTCGGTGGCGGAAGCGGACTTGCCTATCGGTTTGGGATAACCCCGTCGTTCATCGGATTCACCGTTGTTGCATTTGGCACATCGCTGCCTGAGTTTGTGGTCAGTGTCAACGCCGCAGTTACAGGAAACCCCGGAATTGCAACGGGAAATATTATCGGCAGCAACATCGCCAATATCGCCCTGGTACTTGCACTCTGCGGTCTCCTCAACCCCGGTGCGCTCGATCCACACAACCCAATGAACCGGGGAGTCCAGAGACAGGCGCTTTTCATGCTTCTGGCAACTGCGCTCTTTATACTCCTTGCATGGCCCGGAACACTCACAGCACCTATCGGGGCTGTGTTTCTCATCGGGTTTCTTGTCATGCTCCGAACACTCTGGATCAAAGGAGCAGAACCAGACCAGCTCAAAAAAAATCCGAAAGGATTCCTTGATTACCTGATGACCGCAGGCGGCATAGCCGCAGTTATCATCGGCGCTCAACTTGTTGTCACTTCCGCAGTTGAAATCGCGCTCTTTTTTGGAGTGTCGGCCTTTATAATCGGGGTGACGATTGTGGCCATTGGAACATCGCTTCCAGAGCTTGCGACCTCAGGAGCCGCGATTCTGCGGGGACAGTCCGGTATCACAGTTGGAAACCTGCTTGGAAGCAATATCTTCAACCTGCTCTTCGTGATGGGGATCGTTTCCCTGATTACCAATATACCGATACCAGAACAAGGCGATCTTCTTGCGATGGCAGTATTTTCACTTGCTGCCATCCCGATTACGCTTGGAGGAAAACGGCTCACCCGTACCGTATCCCTGGTTGTTTTAATTGGATATTGTATCTATATCGGTCATATCACCGGATTTCTCCAGGGATTCTGAAGGTTCTCCTGATGTTCTGTATAACATTGAGAATCAGAAGAGTGGAACCCCGATGATCGACCAGCACATGATCGGGACCATAATCGCCCCCATACAGAAGACCCGCTGCACCGAGACAAGCGGGGGTACCAGCCCGATTGCTGTCGCCAGAGCAAGGATGAGAAGGCCAAACGGCCCGGTGATGATGGCAGTCAGTGCGATTAAGGAGATGATAACCATGAGATTCAGGCGCCGGATATTGAGGCGAGTAAGAAATCGCGACCCCTTTGACGCCAGAAGCGTAAGCGGATATGCCGCCAGTGCGGCAATACAGGCCGCACCCATTATCATGATGAGCGGCGGGAGTTCTTCGGTTGCCACCGCAGCCATAGCACCATTTCTGACACGTGACAGCGCGTAGAGAGCAGCAATCCCGAGGAATGCGTTTGCAGTATTTGCCGCACCTGTCGCCAGAATATACCCCCTGCCTGCTTTTGTATATGATATAAACGATGCAAGAACGGCATTTGCTGTAGCATTGGAGAGCCCTGGCATCCATCCGACGATGGCGCCAGCAATGGTGCCAGCACAGGCAGATCCGGCAGCCTCCCGCCTGCTCATCCTGATCCCGGTGTATCTCTGTTCGGGAACAGTTCCTTCTGCACCCTTTAGCAGGACAGGGACACCAAAGAGGCCGGTTAAGAGCGGGAGGAGGAGAGGGCTTCCTCCCGGCAGGATAGCCCAGGAGAGATGTGAGTATGCCATTGAGAATGACCCCAGGATACCTGATGCGATGAAGACCACGGCCGCCCATTCGGGAGCAGAAGACTTCACAATCAGCAGTCCGGCCACACAGATCAGGAGAAGTCCGATCCACCAGTCCAGGTATTGCTGAAGCGGGGGCAGGAATATGAAGAAGAAGGGGAAGAGAATGATCCCGAATGCAGCCCCTGCCAGAGACCCAAGTGCTGAGATCCTGACCGCCTCCTCTCCAAGCCCCTTCATACAGAGTGCATGGGCGGGCAGCACAGCGATCGCTGTATCGGGATCGGGCACCCCGAGGAAGGTGGAGGGTACAGCATTTAGAAAGGTATGCGTAACGAGCGTCGCTGTAACAGATACCGCAAAAACCAGAGGGCCAAAGAGAATGAGAAGTGCCGGATGTAAACCGAGAAGGATGCCGGCCATCGTATTTGAATGGATACCGGGCGTACATCCGCTCACGATCCCAAGTACGAGTCCGATGATACATCCAATCAGGAGCTCTCCCAGCATATGAAAGAAGATCGTTTGCACCGAGAGGACAAGAATATCATCGATCGATACATACAGAAGAAACATGATCATCGCGGTAACAAGACTTCCCGAGAAGGCAGGACGGGATAAGGCAACCTGCGCAGAATATGGCCATACATGCCGTATCGTCTCCCCACTTACAGCAGAGATCTATGATAATCAGATCCAGGCATTTACACTTGAGGCAAACCAGGGCGCCTTTGACTGTATCTTCTTCACAAGCGCGCTGCCTGCAGAACGAATAGCCCCGCTTCTCAGAACAGAAGCACGTATCGTTGCCATCGGTCCCCAGACAGCCAAAACACTCATGGATGCCGGGCTTTCTGCAGAGACACTTCCTGCCTTCTATTCCCGCGATTTTGTACCCTATCTTGGCCGCTGGATCGAAGAAAAGTCAATCGGGATCCCCCGTGCCGATGTCCCAAATCCAGAACTCATCACAGCGATCGAGGAGGCAGGAGGCAGTGCATACGAATACCGGTGCTATGGCCTGGTGCCAACCAATATCCCGCTTGACCTTGAAGGTACAGATGCCATCATGTTCACAAGTGCCAACTCGTTCACAATGGCAGTCTGGGAACGGCATTCCAGTATCATCCCAATAGCGATCGGCGATATTACCGCTGCTGCAATGCGGAAAGGAAGGGTGGAGCCATTGGTAATTGGAGATGGATCCCTGGCCGGCACTCTTGAAGAACTCAACAGGTACGTCCGCGGGATATGACCACACCTATCAGCCACACGGAGATCCCCTCAGGGATCATCATAATCGACAAGCCGCGAGGTCCAACAAGCCACGAGGTTGCTGCATGGGTCAGAGACATCCTGGGAGTTAAAACCGGCCAGGCAGGGACCCTGGATCCAATGGTTTCGGGCGTCCTTGTGATTATGCTCGGGCGTGCCGCAAAGATCGCAGAACACCTGCTTGCTCATGAAAAAGAGTATATCTGCCTTCTGAGGCTCCATGGAGATGCATCAAGAGAACAGATAGAAGAAGTGGTATCTGGCTTCTGTGGCAGGATCTACCAGCGCCCCCCACGCCGGAGTGCAGTGAAACGGGCGCTACGTATCAGGACGATCCACGAGATCGAGGTGCTCGACATTGAAGAAAGGCTCGTACTGCTCCGTGTCAGGTGCGAGGCAGGGACCTACATGCGGACACTGTGTGTGCATATCGGCCTTGCGCTTGGTGTCCGGGGACAGATGCTAGAACTACGGCGCACTGCCTCCGGGGGATTTACCGAGGCTGAAGCGCACACCCTCCACGAACTTAAAGATGCACACGTTCTTGCAGGCGAAGGAGAGCCCGGGCGGCTAGAGCACATGATCCTCCCGGTTGAACGTGCGGTTGCAGATCTCCCGGCGATCACCCTTCGCGATTCGGCAGTCGATGCAGTCTGCCGGGGAGCACAACTCGCATGTCCCGGAATCCTCTCCACGGGGACGTTTGCAAAAGATGATGCGGTCGCTCTGATGACCCAATCCGGCGAATTCATCGGGCTTGGTATCGCACGCATTGGATCAGACCGATGCGTCCCAGGCAAACACGGCCTTGTTGCACGGCCAAAGGCGATCCTGATGGAGCCCGGCAGGTACCCCCGCGGCTGGACAAAGAAGAGCAGGATTAAGTAATACCCGGATCAATAAAATTACTGCATCTTCTGCTGAGGTAGTCTAGCGGTAAGGCGCGAGGCTGGAAACCTCGTGAGGCGGTTTGTCTCTCGGGAGTTCAAATCTCCCCCTCAGCGTTTCATTTCTTCATACTTTGGATCGTAACGGGTAACTGCATTACAATCGATACAACACTTCTGGATTTCCGGATCAGCAGTCCCTGATCCAGAATGAGATATACCTCTCCGGTGCTATGGCTATCTCACAATCTTTGTGATCGGGATCTCAAGGATATCCTCAGCCCCGGATGCCTTGAGCTCTGGTATCAGGGTATTTACCTGGCTTTTTAAAACAACAGTCTCCAGACTGAAATAATCTATCCCATGCAGCCTGGCCACTGTCGGCTTTTTCAATGCAGGCAGGGTAGAGACGATGGATTCAAGTGCCTCGGCAGGGACATTCATCGTCAGGAGGACCTTGTTTCTGGCATCGATTACACCCATAAGAAGGATCACTATCTCTTCTATCTCTTTTCGTCTGACCGGGTCCTCACAACTCTTCTTATTCGCGATGATAACTGTGTATGATTCAAGGATCTGTCCGATGATCTTAAGCCCGTTCTTCCTGAGTGTCGTTCCGGTCTCGGTGAGGTCGACGACAACATCCATAAGATCAGGAACTTTTGCCTCACTGGCACCATAGGATGGAAAGAGTCGGACCGGTATGCCGAGTTCATCAAAAAACTTCCTGGTTATCGCAGGGTACTCGGTAGTAACACGACTTTCTGCGCGAATATCAGTAACTGCAGAGATGGGCTCATCCTGGTGGACCGCGATTACGATCTTCACATTCCCTTTCCCGGTTTTGCTGTAATTAAGTCTCGCTATCTCGATAACATCGGATCCTGACTCCAAAACCCAGTCAAGACCTGATATTCCGATATCAAAATATCCCATCTCAATGTATGTTGGTATCTCCTGAGGCCGTAATATTGTGACCTTTCCAATTCGCTCATCATTAATCTGCGGGTTATAATCGCGATCTGTTCTCCTGACCTCAAGGTCTGCCTCTTTAAAAAGCTGAAGTGTCTGCTCCTCAAGACTTCCTTTCGGGAGGGCTATGTTGATCATATGTACTAGTTGTTGGAACCAGATAAAATCCATATGGTTTGAGAGTGAAAAAGTGTCCTTTTGTCTCCGGGTATCATATCCGCCCCCGGGTGTTGTGAACACTTATAAAGACGCACCAACCAAAAATACAGGGTATCGTTCATTTCATTGGGGAGATACAAGAGTATGAGGCTTGATCGGTGAAGAGCAGCAGAAAATCAGGAACGCGTTCCAATTGCCGTTCTGACTCCAATAGGCCTCTTCTCGTATCCGAACCGGTCTCCCCGGGCTGGTAATCGCATGAAACCAGAGACAGATAAACAAATGATTGAGATAAGATTTGATAATCAGGGATTGGTCCCGGTTATTGCACAGGATTTTGAAACAAAAGATATACTGATGCTCGCATATGCTGACCGGGAGGCAGTTGACCTTACCTGTTCGTCAGGATATGCGCATTACTATAGCAGGAGCAGGAAGAAGATCTGGAAAAAAGGGGAGGAGTCAGGAAATCTTCAGCAGGTTCATGAAATCCTTGTAGATTGTGATGAAGACACCCTGCTGTATATGGTCAGTCAGATCTCGGCAGCCTGTCACACCGGACACAGGTCATGTTTTTACCGTACACTTGATGGAACCATCATCGGGGAGCGTATATTTGACCCGGAGAAGGTATATACCCAGAGATAATGAGCGCTCAATCCATGGGAGGGTGGATCTTCATCTGCCTGCATTGTTATTTACCGGATTATTCACTGTTATTGGAGATTGAGAGAGAGTTACATATAGATACCACCATCACTTCTTCCTGCCTGGTACCATCTCCTTCACCCGCTCCCCTTCTTCTGTGAGCCGGTAGATGATCCAGGTGCCGCTCTGGGAACCTGCGATCAATCCATCCTTCTTCAGGATAGAAAGATGGTATGAGAGCCGGGAATCAGAGATCCCAAGAACAGTGCGGATCACGCAGACACAGAGGGGCTGGACTGCCAGAAGTGCAAGGATCTTCAGCCTGTTTGAATCGGCGAGTGCACGGAAGCGGGATACCGTCGTATCTATTGCTTCTTTAGATGGGAGGCGTTTTTGAAGTCCCTCGATTCCTCCACATGCATACAGGGAGGTTTCAACCTCCGGCGGCAGATCCATCGCGGCATTCTTCTGCGCGAGGCAAAAAGACCATAGTCCCCCTCCTTTATCCATCGTATCAGTTATCAGAAATCTGAAGCTTTAATCGTTTCGAGAAGTCAGGATGCCAGTTGCCCGGATATGAGGAAAGTATTATTCCTGAAGAGCCACAATATTTCAAATAAATTTGAAATCAAAAGCAGGCGTTGCTAAAACAACGAAAACAACCCTGAAAACACCAGAGGCTCCAGGAGAATCAAGATGCAGATACATTCTGAGAAGAGAAGTACGAACACATGATCGATCAGCTCACCTCCGCTTTCTGGATGGGCTGGACAACCCTTGCAGAATACCTTGTCGAGCATGTCATCACATGCCTCATCCCGGCATTCTTTATCGCCGGAGCCATTGCTGCATTCATTCGAAAAGATACGATCCTGAAATATTTCAGCCCTGATGCAAAGAAGAGCGTCGCCTACGGAATCGCATCAGTCTCAGGCACTGTCCTGGCCGTCTGCTCCTGCACCATCCTCCCGATATTTGCTGGTCTTTTTAAACGTGGGAGCGGGATAGGTCCTGCGATCACATTCGTCTATGCAGGCCCGGCAATCAACATCCTGGCAATCGTGTACACCGCAAAGGTCCTTGGCTTTGACATCGGCCTTGCACGGGCAGTCTTTGCCATCATCCTGGCAATCGCAATCGGCCTGATCATGGCAGCACTCTTCAAGTCATCTGATGAGGCGACAACAAAGAAGCTGGCAGCGATGACCCGGGATCCAGAGGTTGAAGAAGAGCGTCCCCGCTGGATCGTCGGGCTCTTCTTTATCCTCTTAATCGGCATCCTGATCACAGGCACTGCAGAGGTAGACTGGATGATCCGGTTTCCGATCATCTATGCCCTGACCCTCGGAGTGGCATATCTATTGATTTACTACTTTGAGCCAGACGAAGTGACTGATTGGGCATGGGAGACCTGGGACCTGACAAAAAAGATCCTTTTAATCCTCCTCATCGGGACATTTGCCCTCGGAATGCTTGCTTTCTTCCTCCCGCCAGAGACGTTTGCACCATTCTTTGGAAAAAATACACTCCAGTCCAGCTTCCTCGCCTCATTCGTCGGCACCATCCTCTATATGCCGACACTCCTTGAGGTGCCATTGATCGGAACAACATTTGGCTATACAAGCGGTATGATGGCGGGCGGGCCAGCACTGGCACTCCTCCTCTCAGGCCCGACGGTGAGCCTGCCCTCGCTCCTTGTCATCTCACGGATCATGGGAGTTTGGAAAACAATGCTCTATGCAATAGTTGTCATACTCTTCTCTGCCCTTGCAGGGTTTGCCTATGGAATAATCATCGGATAAAGAGAAAAGAGCGATACTGAAGTAAAGTAATAATCAGGTGATAAGAATGAAGATAGAAGTCCTTGGAACCGGTTGCATGAAATGCAGACGCCTCGCAAAGAATGTTGAAAAAGCAGTGGTCGATCTCGGCATCCAGGCCGACATTGTGAAGGTGGAAAATATCACCGCCATCATGGAACGGAATGTGATGCTGACCCCCGCGTTAATCGTCGATGGGGAGTTGAAGATTTCGGGCAGGGCTGCCGATGTTCGTGAACTGAAAATACTTCTTCAGAATGCTTGAAATGGAAGAAAAGACGATCTGTACATACGGAAAACCAGACCATGAAGAAGATACTCTTTATCTGCACCCATAATGCCGGCCGCTCCCAGATGGCCGAAGGATACATTAACGAATTGTATGGTGACCGCTACTGCGCATTCTCTGCAGGATCAGAACCGGCAGGCGAGGTGAACCCTCTTATCATTTTGGCTATGCAGGAGATCGGAATCGACATCTCAGGAAACAGGCCAAAACAGATCGATCAGTTTGACGAAATCGAGATGGATGTCCTGGTCACCCTCTGTGATTCCGGGACCTGTCCACTCTTTCCCTGGGCAAAAGAGACAATCCACCAGACATTCCCGGATCCAAAGGCGATCAGCGGAACAGAGGAGGAGAAGCTACAAGGCATACGAACAATCCGGGATGCAATTACCACCTGGATTGATGAGACCTTTGGAAAAGCATGACCCTGCCATTATCACCTGCTCTGGCATTACAAAGACGTCGAAGCCAAACAACCGGTGCTTGCCAGAAATCCTATCGTATGACGCGCAGTAATAAAAAGATCAAACAGCTTACAATACCAGTTATCAGTGCAATACGATTAGGTATAGTAGATGAAATATTATTTTAAAAAGGATCATCATTCTAACCAGAAGAGTACCACACGATTTGATGCCCCATGAATAACAGAGATTGAGACAGAAGGAGAAAACGCTATGGAAGAAATACGTATTGCTGGATGGGAAAGCAGGTTCTGGGCATGGCTCATTGATATCATCCTCATCTGGGTGATCCTTGGAATCATCGAACGCGGTCTTGCAGGAATCATAGAGTGGACAGTTACCTTCCTCCCTATCTTGAGCGCCGGCCAATTCTGGTTCTTCTTTGCACCAATTGGATCAACCAGCCTCGTACTATTTCTGTACTGGACCATCATGGAAGGGATACACGGCCAGTCTGTCGGGAAGATGGCACTCAACCTTAGGCTTGCCGGACGGGCGGGGGACAAAGCAGGAATCTGGAAAGCCGCGATTTCATCGTTTGGAAAGGCATTCCTGCTCCCACTCGACTGCCTGATCGGGTGGCTTGCGATGCCGGGTACCGGTCTCCGCCTGACAAACAGGATCTCAGATACAATCGTGATCAGGTCAGACTATCAGGAACCAAAAGGCGTCACCTACATACATGAAGACGACTGATTCAATACCAACGACAAGAAACAGGATCAGCATGCAACAGCGCACCATCACCTATTCAAAAAATGTCTTTCTCCCCCTGACTACAGTCTGCCATAACCGGTGCGGGTACTGTTCGTTCAGGACACCAGTCCAGGATGGGTGTATTATGGAGCCAGAAACCGTCCGGGAGACGCTCAAGCGTGGAGCTGCTGCCGGATGCACCGAGGCGCTCTTCACGTTTGGTGAGCGGCCGGGTGAAGAAGAGGGATTTAACCAGTACCTCAATGCTATCGGGTATAGCGATATCCTTGACTACTGCTATGACCTCTGCAAAGAGGCGATCGATTGCGGGCTGCTACCCCATACAAACGCGGGTATCATGGACACTGATGAACTTATCCGGTTTCGAAGGGTGAACGCAAGCATGGGTCTGATGCTTGAGACGACTGCAAGAATCCCCGCACACAGTCATTCCCCTGGAAAAGACCCTGAACGCAGGATCCAGATGATTCGAGATGCAGGAAGGCTTAAAATTCCCTTTACCACGGGCCTTCTCGTCGGGATCGGGGAAACACAGCGGGACCGTATTGAATCACTCGAGCTGATTAGCGACATTCACCAGGAATACCAGCATATCCAGGAAGTGATCATCCAGAACTTCTGCCCAAAACCCAATACGCCAATGGGTCAGGACGGAACAGTCACACGGGAAGAATTTGCCGATACCATCCGGGCAGCCCGGACGATCCTTCAGAGAGACATTGCGGTCCAGATACCGCCAAATCTTGCTGACGCTCTTTACTTCATCAAGTGCGGCGTAAATGATCTCGGAGGGATCTCACCTGTGACTGAAGACTACATAAATCCGGAACACCCCTGGCCAGAGATCAGCCGCCTGAAAGAGATTGCAGCAGGATACACGCTACGCGAGCGGCTCTGCATTTATCCGCAGTTCATCCGGAGAGGGTGGTTTGACCCGGAACTCACATTACTTATCATGAAGCTCAACAAACACATACAGGAGCAGTACCTATGATCCATGGTGAAGTTCTCTATAGTGGAAAGGCAAAGACAATCTTTCTTTCAGAACAACCTGATGAGCTAATCGTATCCTTTCGGGACGATATCACCGCATTTGACGGTGGCAAGAAAGACCGGCTGCAGGGTAAGGGTGCCTCAAACGCCAGGGTTTCAGCAGTCCTCTTCCAGCTCCTCGAAGAAAAAGGAATACAGACACATTTTATCCGGATGGAAGATCCGACAACGATGCGGGTCAAAAGGCTCGATATGATACCGCTTGAGGTGATTGTCAGGAACAAAGCCGCTGGATCGATCGTGAGAAATTTTCCGTTCACCGAGGGGCAGATCTTTTACCCGCCCATCATTGTTATTGACTACAAAGATGATTTTAGAAATGACCCGATGGTCAACGATGATATTATCGTCGCACTTGGCCTCCTGACACCTGACGAGATAAAAACCGTGAAAGAAACCGCGCTCAGGGTCAATGAGGTACTGAAGGCATATTTCAGCACAATTGAAATCGATCTTGTTGACTTCAAACTTGAGTTTGGGAAATATGAGGAGGATATCCTGCTCGGCGACGAGATCAGCATGGACTCAATGAGGCTCTGGGAAATGGGCACAAACACATCCCTTGACAAAGACGTCTACCGGTTTGGAAAAGGGGACGTTATGGAAGCATACCGGGCGGTATCAGCCCGGATCACCGGGAACGAGTCATTATGAAATTCGAAGTAGTCATCACCATTACCTTAAAAGAAGGGATGCTCAACCCTGAAGCAGAAGCGATCCGGCAGGCGATATTGCAACTTGGGTACGTAACAGACCGTCTCGTAACCGCAGATCAGTTCAGGATCACACTCGATGCCGAGAACAAAGAATCAGCAAGGGAAATAGCTCTTTCAATAACCGAGCGGCTCCTTGCAAACCCGGTGATCCATCACTATGAGATAGAGGTCGCCTGATGCGTTCAGCAGTTATCCAGTTTGGTGGCAGCAACTGTGACCATGATGTTGCATATATCGTGGAAGACGTCTGCGGTGCAGATGTCGATCTCATATGGTACAAAGATGGGATCAGGCGCCACTATGATGCAATCATACTCCCTGGAGGGTTCAGTTATGGCGATTATCTCCGCGCAGGAGCAATCGCAGCACGCACACCGGTTATGGCAGATCTCATCCGGGCGGCAGGTAAAGGTGTCCTTGTTCTTGGGATCTGCAATGGTGCCCAGATCGCAGCCGAAAGCGGGTTGATTCCGGGAATATTCACCACCAATGCCTACCCGAAGTTCATATGCCGTCCGGCATACCTCAGGGTCGAAAATACCTCCTCGCCATTCACCCGTTTCTATACACACGGAGAGGTGGTCAAAATCCCGATCGCACATAAAGAGGGGCGGTATATTGCACCAAACAGCGATATCAGACCGCTTGAAGAAAAAGACAGGATTGCATTTCGTTTCTGCGATGAACATGGAGAAGTGACCGGCAGCTCAAATCCAAACGGATCTGCTGGAAATATCACCGGCATCCTCTCTGAAAATGAAAATGTCCTGGTTATGATGCCCCATCCCGAACGCGCATCAGAAGCTATACTCGGGTCCACTGATGGAAAGAAGATCTTTGATTCGATGATCGCTTATACTGAAGAGTCATAAAAGGAAGATACACATGGATGAACTTGAAGCGGCGAGGCTTATCCGGGACTGGGCAGAACGTTATGCCAGGAAAATGGGTTGGATATTGAATCCTGATGCAAAACAGCTTGACGCGGTCATCCGGGGGCTTGCCCGGAAGTTGACCCGGCATGGTGAACGGTACTGCCCGTGCCGTATCATGACAAAAGATCCGGATATCGATGAGAAGATCATCTGCCCCTGCATCCACCACATAGACGAGATCGAAAAAGAGGGAAAGTGTCACTGCAACCTTTTCTTCAGAGAATAAGAAGCTGCATCAACCAGATCTTTTATTATCCAGTGATGACGATCTCACATGTATGAAGACAAAGAGTGCCGAGATCCTCTCATGGGCAAAGCAATATGCAGAAGAGAATGGATGGGTACTCAACCCGAATTCTGATCAGCTCAGAGTTGTGATCCGGGGCCTTGCCAGGAACCAGATAAAGAAAGGCCAGCGTTATTGTCCATGCCGGATCATGATTGGAGATCCCGAGGCAGACATGAAGATCATATGCCCATGCATCTATCACCGCGATGAGGTCACAGCAGACGGGCACTGCCATTGCAACCTCTTTTTTATTGAAAATGGGGGTTAGAAGCGCTTCATCGGTTGCGATACGACGAACGCCGGGCCAAGAAAAATGCATGGAAAACGGCGTATAACCCAACCAGAGCTGCAATACCATACCCGGCAAGTGCAATGATATACACATAGGGAACCGTATAGTCTGCAGCAAGCAGGAGGAGTGAGGACCCAACCACAATCGCTGACGTAATAAGCCCAACCATAATACGGTCAGTCGACCTATCCATTGTCTCCTTTAGCCTTTTGATATCTTCTGCAATAATATCTATTCTGATCCTCCCTTCACTCACCCTGTTGAGTGCAGCATTCATCTGTTCGGGGATCCGCATGAGAGAGCGGATGGAATGAATACCCACACGAATCTCGTCTCGTATCGCTTCAGTTGAGAAATACTTCTCCCTCATGAGATCGGCAAGATAGGGGCGCGCCCGGGTGCTAAAGCAAAACGCTGGATCAAGTGCAAGGGCAATATCCCCGACCATGCCAATCACCTTTAAAAGCCGCATCAGCTCTCCGGGTACACGCATATTGTATTTCCTCAGGATTTCGGAGAGTTCTATTGTCATCTTCGAAAAATCATACTGCTGTACTTCATATTCTGCATAATCAAGAAGCAGCAGATAGAGATCATCGCGGAATAATTCCTTATCTTCACTCGCAATCGAAATACCAAGATCGGAGAATGCAATCAGGCATTCATCCACATCAGTCTGGACAATCCCCGACATGAGCCTGATGAAGGTATCACGCCGTTGTGGCCTGAGCACCATGCAGATCCCAAAATCAAGAAATGCGAGATTTCCATCCGGCATAATGACCAGATTGCCCGGGTGCGGATCACCATGGAAAAAACCATCGACCATGATCTGTTTGAGGTACGCCTTGAATCCACGTTCTGCTATCTCCCCTGGAATAAAACCCATCCTGCAAATAGCATCGACATCATCGATCCTGACGCCGGTAATATACTCCATCGTCAGTACCCGGCGTGAAGATACCTGCCAGTAGATCTGTGGGACCCGTACACCCTCTATGGATGCCATATTCCTTCTGATACGTTCGGCATTCTTCCCATCACGGGTGAAGTCAAGTTCTTTTCTGATCTGAGCAGAAAACTCACGGACAAGCCCGGTCGGGTTGAAGACATGAGAAGTAGGGAATACTGATTCGATCCTTTCTGCAAGCGATGTAAGGATGAGAAGATCGGTTTCGATCTCCTCTTCAATGCCAGGACGCTGGATCTTGACTGCCACGACTTTTCCATCGGCAAGTACACCTTTATGCACCTGGGATAGCGATGCAGCGGCGATCGGAAGCGGATCGATGTGGGCAAATTGTTCCTCCCAACCCGGGATCGCTTCATCGAGAACATGGCGGATTTCTGAGAAGAGAAGCGGTGGTACCTGATCCTGGAGTTTACACAGTTCGTTGATCAACTCAGGCGGGAAGAGTTCACGCCTGGTACTCATAATCTGGCCAAACTTGATAAATGTGGGGCCGAGTTCCTCGATTGCACGTCGAATCCGTTCATAGGCAGATAGTTCCAAATCCTCTGGCCGCCCTCTCCTGAAATACCCCCGCCGTGGCCGGCTTAAAAAGAGCTCATCAACTACGATGCCAAAACCGTGCTTTACCAGAATATCTGCAATCTGGCCGTACCGTTTCATACCCGAAAGCATTGGATCAGGAAGGAATTGTTCTTCTCAGTGAAATGTATTATGGAGTCGGCGTCGCGCTCAGAGGGATGGGAACTCTTTACGAGATCAGTTGATCAGGTCTCAGACTGATGGGATCCGGGAAGGGCAAGCGACAGGAGTGCTGCAATTGTCAGCGGGATGGCAAGGCCGAAAAGCGCAGTATACAATGACAGGTAATCAGCTGCGATACCCACAACTGAAACACCAAGACCACCGGCACCGAGCGAAAAACCAAGGAGAAGCCCCGATGCAAGACCAACCCTGTCAGGGAGATACTCCTGTGCCATCGTCACCGTTACGGAAAAGGTTGACCAGATAAGGTATCCAATCACCACCATCAGAAGAAGCATCACCCAGCCGGTTGTCTGGAAGAAGAGAATGTAGGGAGGTAAACAGGCAAAAAGACCGAGTATTGTCACCTCTTTTCTGCCAAAACGGTCAGAAAGGAAGCCGCCGGTAACCTGGCCGCAAACACCTGCAAGGAGCATCAGGGTCAGCATCGCATTTGCAAAGACAAGCGATGTCCCCATTGTGGCGATCAAAAATGCAGGGAAAAAGGCAACTGACGCCATGATCACCCAGGAACGCAGCGCAGCAATGGTGACGATCAGGGAGACCGGGGCAAACGGGATCGGCATCCTGCTGGCAGCGACTTTTTCAGGTACCGCTGGTTTTGCAGTGTTTTTCGACATATGATAGAGATATGCCGCCATAATGATGCCCGGAATCGCTATCAATGTAAGTGCAGAGATCCCGCCCAATCCTATCAAGATGCCAACAATCACCGGGCCTATTGCAAAACCAAGGTTTCCTCCGGTCACAAAGATTGAGGTAAGCGAACCCCGGTTCTGATGTGTTGTTTCACCATGTACCTGCATCAGGGCGGAGGGATGAAACAGGGCATGCGAAAGGCCCGCGCCTGCGGCAAAGAAGAGAAGGAGATAGTAGTTCTGCACCACACCATAGAGGCCGATACAGACGGCACTTGCCAGGATGCAGATCCAGATCGGTGCTGACCAGCCTGAACGGTCCGAGAGCCACCCGACAACCGGCTGGAAAAGTGACGAAGTCACCTGAAAAACACTCACCAGCAGACCGGCAAGGAAGTACCCTATCCCCGGATAGAGAACAAGGAGAGGAATGAGTGCCGGGATCACCGGGCTGTAGAGATCGATGACAATATGTCCCGTAGTATAGCCAAGGATACTGCGGGGAATTTTCATTCAGATTCGCCTCATACAGACAATCTCAACAGGGATCTCAAGGATATCCCGTGTATGAAATGAAAACGATCGTTTCATAGGGAAGAGAGCAGAAACAACCCCCACAATAACTGCCCGGCCTTTTATATATGAGGAGAGAAACGGAATGGATCCCGTATTAAAGATTCCATAGGCGACAGGAGCGATTCTCAGCGCGGCATCAATGAAAGGCCGATCCGCATGTTCTCTCTGCGCACCAAATGGCGGGTTCATGATGACAGTATCACACGCATGATCAAAACCCAACAGATCTCCAGCGAGAAACGTACATTCAACAGAGAGTTTTTCTCCATTTTCTCTGGCGATTTTGATGATGCGCTCATCAGAATCGATCCCGACCACATGCGATGCGCCAAGAAGGGCTGCACCAATCGCAAGGATCCCACTTCCGCATCCGAGATCGCAGACGCCGCACCCCTTGATGTCACCTGCAAGATATGCATCATAAAGGAGGCGTGCTGCCAGGGGTGCGGGTGTCATATACTGTTCCAGTCCGAGATCTGGATCCGGCACCCCTTTCACCCGTTCAAGTGTCATCTCAAGAGTTCGGAGTTTCATAGAATGATCTCATCGACTTCATACTCATCCCATGACCGCGTTTTGCATAGGATTTCAAATTCAATTGGTGAGAGGACCGGGACAGGAAACCTGATCTGGTCGTCAAGAGCAAGCCTGGGGCAGGCGGTGTTGACATAACAGGGAAACCCAAGATTCTGCAGCTGATCGGACGTCACCTCACGGAGGAGGACAGGTACCGCACCTGTATTGAGTGAGAGGAGATGTTCTGCAAGGGCAGACCTGTTCTGCCCGCATTTCTGTGAGATAATGATCCCAAACCGGTCTGCAGATCGCGCCTTTTCAATGATCCCAAACCGCCTGCGGAGGAGGCGATCGGTTTTGATCAAATCCGCCTTACCTGAAAAGGGATCAAGGGCAACAACCGGCACACCGGCCGCAATGCCAGAACCAATCGCATGAAATACTCCGGTTCCAAAATAGAGGAGTTCATCTGCCTTGCTTGCTCGTGCCGCAGTATAGGTGCACCCGAGCACCTGGCCGGGAAGAGGGGTGCGTGGGGAAGGTGGTGCAATCATGGGAGAAAAACCATGTCTTTCAAGCTCTTCTGCCAGCCGGGGAAGAGCTCTTGCATGCTGGGCTGTTGATATGAGACCAATTTTTGGGCCAGTCAGAAGCGATATGGCCTGATCGAGCGGTGGAATATGCACGTCCAGAATGACCGGTTCAAATAATACTTTTGGGTGGTTCATGAGCGGTGTGTGGCCGAAATGAACAAGAATATCTGCATAATCCAGGGTGTCAAGGGCAAGATCGCATGCACCATAACAGGGATCTCCCGAGATAATAACGTCATATCCCTGGCTCCTGAGGGCCTGTGCAAGACGTGGGAGTTCGCGTTTTAATCCTTCNGGTGCCTGAAGGGCAACCTTACGGACAGGAAAAGATCGAATCCTTTCTATCACTTCAGAAATATGAATCAAGGACATGAACGCCGTCTTCATCGACACTAATCGTGATCAGGGACTTATATGGCCTCCCGATATCCGGGTTGCCCCGATTAATAACAAAACAGATGTCCGATATCACGGCACCGGTCGATTCTATCGCGGGAACAAGGGCACGAATCGTTCCACCGGTACTGATGACGTCATCAACGATCACCACACGGTCGCCATCGAATATGCTGTTGAGATAGAGCGCACCTTGTGAATATCCTGTCTCCTGGCCGATCACCACTTCACCAGGAAGTTTATACTCCCTTTTTCTGACAATGGTGTAGGGGATGTCGGTCATCAGGGAAATGACAGTCCCGATATGAATCCCCATCGCTTCAGTCACAACAAGTTTATTCACACCTGCAAAGTCCACCGCCTTGAAGAGCGAACAGGCGACATCTCTGAGAAGAGCGGGTTCAACCAGCGGGATCCCGTCAGTGATAGGGTGGATAAAATACGTATATTCCCCTCGCTGCACGAGCGGGCAGATCTGAAGAGATTTTTTGAGCACTTCAAGCATCTTGTTCACCAATTGTATGGATGAATGATTCAACAATGTCCCGCGTAACATGAGGCATCAGTACAATACGCATATGCCCCTTGCGGGTACGGGATACGCACCATCTTTGTGGTGTTTTTGGGCAGTCAAATGTAGCAACGTTGACATCAGGCGTTACGGCACGGGAATAACCAAACGCCTCCATTCCCTCGATAAGCCTGCGGGTATTCTCCATGCATCCGGAGACAATTGCAGAGAGACCCTCACGCCCGAGGTACCTGAAAACAGCATAGGCACCTGCCACAGGGGCACCTGGCCTGGTCCCGGCCAGTGTACACTCCTTCTTCACTGTCAGGTACGGGGTATCAACATTGAGGCAGCCAAACGCCGAGGAGTCACGGAGAAGAAGTGCACCGCATGGAATGGTGCTCATACCCATCTTATGCGGATCAACTGACACACTTGATACAGAAGGAACGGAAAAATCCCAGGGTAGGACATCATCCAGAAATGGCGCAACAAGGCCACCAAAGGCGGCATCAACATGGAAGAAGATACCTGCATCATCTGCAATCTTTCCTATTTCTACGATTGGATCGATCATTCCATACTCTGTTGTCCCAACAACGCCGACAATAGCAACAGTCTTCTTATCAATGGCTTCATTCACAGAATCCGGATCCATCCGAAACTGTCCATCAAGAGGGACAGAACGCATCTCAAGACCGAGCATATCACATGCTTTATCAAAAGAAAAATGAGCAGATGCAGGAATTACGACATTTGGAGATTTGACTTTCTTCAGCTTCTCTGCAATCCTGAGTGCCTGGATATTTGATTCAGTCCCACCTGATGTCGCATACCCACCTGCACCCGGATGGTTGAGGAGTTCTCCAAGTATGCTGATAAGTTCATCCTCAAGCTTCATAGTCCCCGGGAAGAGACCGGGATCACCAAGATTTGTCTCGATGAACTGCATATGGGCACGTACTGCAACCGGGTGAGGTGGGGTGCACATCGAGGAGAGAATGGAGGTGTACTCCAGATCTTCTCTTCGGACGGAAGAGAGATAAGAGAAGACCTCCTCCTCAGAAGAGCCGGTATTCTTCATTGCCACCCTTTGCATATGCCCTGTCCAGAATCATGCGCTGTTCGGTTCTGGCAGCGGCCTCACGAATTTTTGCTACCGCATCGATGTTTGCTGAGACGCTCCTGATGCCATGTTCAACCAGCCAGGCTACCATTTTCGGGTCAGATCCCGCCTGTCCGCAGATTGAACACTCAACGCCCGCCTCACGGCATCTCTGTATTGCAAAATCAATCAGTTTCAGGACCGCCGGATGGGTCGGTTCGTACATCGATGCCACATATTCATTATTGCGGTCAACAGCAAGGGTATACTGGACGAGATCGTTTGTGCCGAATGAGGCAAAATTGATACCGGCTTTAATAAAGTCATCAATCAGGATAGCAGAGGAGGGTACTTCCACCATGATACCAAGGGTGACCGAATCAACATCAACTCCCCATTCCCTGAGCAGGGCTTTTGCCTGAATAAACTCACGGGGATGGTTTACGAGCGGGAGCATGAGGCCGAGGTTATCATACCCAGCCTTCCAGAGACGTTTGAATGCTTCGATCTGAAGTCGAAACTGTTCAGGAACACTAAGATCCCGGCGGATTCCGCGCCACCCAAGCATCGGATTATGTTCGATTGGCTCATCCTCACCACCTTCCATATTCCGGAATTCGTCAGTTGGTGCGTCGAGTGTCCGGACCCACACGGGTTTTTCCGGGAAGGCATCCAGGATGATCCTGATTCCGTCATAGAGCTCATTTATAAACTCTTCCTCACGGTTGTGTTCAATGAACCACTGTGGGGTTCTGTTCATCCCGAGGATCAGGTGTTCTATCCTGAGGAGTCCAACACCATCTGCACCGGTAGCCGCAGCTCTCTGGGCAGCCTCAGGGAGCGAGACATTCACTTTGATAAGGGTGGCTGTGACAGTGGGGGCAGATCCTGCCTGCATCTCAGCAGATTGGGTCTCCTGTCGTTTCTGTACCTTTCCTTCGTATATAATGCCTTTATCACCGTCGATCGTAACGATTTGACCATTCTTCAGGGTTGATGTTGCCTTTTTTGTCCCGACAACTGCCGGTGTACCAAGTTCCCGTGATACGATTGCTGCATGGCATGTCATACCGCCTTCGTCAGTAATGATTCCACTCACTCTTCTCATCGCAGGTACCATATCAGGGTTGGTCATCTTTGCAACCAGAATATCTCCTTCCTGGACAGATCCTGAATCTTTTACATGGGTGATGATTGCCACCCTTCCCGTTGCAATACCCGGAGATGCACCCTGACCTTCAAGCAGAACCTTACCCGATCCGGATAATGTTTTTGTCTCCGCAACACCAGAGTGAGCTTTTATCGTTGTCACCGGCCGCGACTGGAGAATAAAGATCTCTTCTCCGACGATCCCCCATTCGATATCCTGCGGCACGCCGTAGTGATCCTCGGAGAGTTTGCCGAGGGAAGCCAGCCGTGCAACCTCATCAGCTGAAAGTACACGTTCATTTTTCCTCTCTTCGGGAACAGGCACCTCCTTTGTTCCTTTCTTGCCATCTGGTATAATCTCGATCTCTTTGCAGGCAATGTTTGAGTCAATGATCTTTTGTTTGGTATGATCAAAGACGTAGTTATCAGGAGAGACCGATCCAGACACAACCGATTCACCAAGACCAAAGGAAGCCTCGATGATCGAGAGCGGCTCTCCGGTCACTGGATGAGACGTAAAAAGAACACCTGCTTTTTCTGAGAAGATGAGTTCCTGGACAACAACGGCAATATTAACACCCCGATCATCAAACCCCTGCTTCGAACGGTAATAGATCGCACGTGCTCCATAGAGCGATGCCCAGCATTTCTGAACCGCTTCAATGACATCATCTGCACCCATAACATTCAGGAATGTTTCCTGCTGGCCTGCAAAGCTCGCATCAGGGAGATCTTCGGCTGTGGCGCTCGACCTGACTGCAACAATCGCATCAGATCCCAGGCTCTCATAAGCTGAACGGATCTCTTCAACCAGATAGCCTGGCATCGGAACGGAGAGTATGAGATCTTTTGCCTTTCCGGCTGCAGATTCAAGAGCATTATTTTCATCGACATCAAGGCCTTCGAGAATTGAATAGAGCGAATCTTCAAGCCCTGTTTCAACAAGGAAATGCCTGAATGCCTGCGCGGTAACAATAAATGCCTGAGGTACCGGAAGACCGATGGAGGCCATCTCACCAAGCGAGGCTCCTTTGCCTCCCACTGAAAGGATATCATCCTTCCTGATCTCCTCAAGCCAGAGAATATCTGGAGCGTCTTTCATAGCTTTCTCAGGTATGAATCAACCCACTGATAGATAAAACAGGGTGAAGGTTTTTTATCAAATCCCCCTCTCAAAGAACAACCATGATTATGCAGGAAGCCTATACAGGTACCTGGTTTCTTATGAAATATAACGTCCTTGTCAGTGATCCGCTGGCAGAAGAAGGCATAGAGATACTGCGAGGGTTCTGCAATGTCGATGAGAAAGCCGGACTCTCCGAGGATGAGCTGGTTGAAATCATTGGAAAATATGACGCGCTCATCGTCAGATCCGGAACCGAGGTAACAGAGCGGGTAATAGAGGCAGCAGCAAAGATGAAATACATCGGCCGGGCTGGTGCGGGTGTTGACAATATCGATACAGATGCCGCAACACGAAAAGGTATCATTGTTGCAAACGCGCCTGAAGGCAATACATTGGCTGCAACCGAACATACTATGGCGATGATGCTCGCCCTGGCACGCATGATTCCGTCTGCAAATATCTCATTAAAGAAGGGAGAGTGGAAGCGTTCGAAGTTCATGGGCGTTGAGATGAATGAAAAAGTTCTCGGTATCGTGGGTTTTGGCAGAATCGGACGTGAGGTGGCAAAACGGGCCCAGTCATTCAATATGCGGATCGTTGCATATGACCCCTTCATCACTCCTGAACGAGGGTCACAGTTTGGTGTTGAGATGGTAAGTGTCGAAGAACTCTTCAGGATTGCAGATATCATTACCGTGCATACTCCTTTGATCAAAGAAACAACACACCTGATCAATGAGAAAACGATTGCAACAATGAAAGATGGTGTCCGGATCATAAACTGTGCGCGGGGAGGTATTGTTGATGAAGATGCACTCGCGGACGCTGTGTCAAGTGGAAAGGTTGCCGGTGCTGCACTGGATGTCTTTGAAGAAGAACCCCCGATAAACTCCCCATTACTTACCATCGATAATGTCATTGTCACACCACATCTTGGGGCAAGCACCGTTGAAGCACAAAAAAACGTTGCAATATCGATTGCACACCAATGCATCGATGTACTGAAGGGTGGCGCGGCAAAATATGTGGTGAACGCACCAATGATCCCAACAGAACTGCAGGAGACGAT
>SL_5KL_010_SEDDRAFT_10000665_pt1 | contig 22046 bp, 12 predicted proteins | sample SodLakKL_010_SED_FD_9118 | JGI IMG/M metagenome (IMG submission 9118) | reverse complement strand
CGGAATCGCCGCCGGTGCCGCCGGTGAGGAAGGGGCGAACCGAGACACCCTCCCGAACCCACAGCCCGCCCGTCCCCTGGGGACCCAGGAGGCCCTTGTGCCCTGTGAATGCCACCAGATCCGCGCCGGCCTCCGCCGGTGAGACGGCCAGATGGCCGGCGGACTGGGCGGCGTCCACCAGGACCAGCGCCCCCCGCTCCCGAGCCAGCGTACTCATTTCCGCGAGCGGAAGTACGGTGCCGAGAACGTTGGAGACATGGTTCACCACCAGGAGGCGAGTTCCCTCCAGGAGGGTGGCCAGCGTGTCCATGTCCACCCCCCCGGCGGCATCCCCGGGAACCATCTGAACGTCCACGCCCCGGTCCCTGGCCAGGACGTGGGCCGGTCGCAGGACAGCGTTGTGGTCGTAGGGGGTCACCACCACCCGATCCCCGGGCTCCAGGATGCCGTGGAGGGCGGTATTCAGGGCATGGGTCGCATTCATCATGAAGGCGATCCGCCCCGGGTCACCCGGGAGACCCATGACCCGGGCCACGGCTCGGCGGCAGCGGAAGGCGATCCGGGCCGAGGTCACCGATCGACTGTACCCTCCTCGTCCTGGGGACGCGCCCACATCCTGGAGGAACTCCGCCACCGCCCGAGCCACTGTGGGCGGCCGAATCGCCGATGTAGCGGCATAATCCAGATAGTGCACCTCGCGCTCCCTCCTCCAGCCGGCGGTTCACCCTCCGGGCTCTCCTGGAGGGTCATCACACCGGACGCCGTGCCGTCGCCAAGCCGGTTCAAGCTACGGGTTGAAGCGTTCGGTCACAACACGGCCCCACCTGTATCCGCATCAGCGGATCCCGCCAGGGAGGCGGTACTGGAGCGCCTCGGCCACCTCCGCCCGCCCCACCTGCACGGCGCCGGCCAGATCCGCCAGCGTCCGGGCCACCTTGAGAACCCGGTGGACCCCTCGGGCCGAGAGGTGGAAGCGCTGCGAAGCACGCTCCAAAAACCCCTCCGCCTCCGGACTGAGCTCCACCAAGCGCCGCACCTCGCCGGAGGACATGCCGGCGTTCACCCGGTCCGGACCCAGACGCTCGCCTTGCAGGCGCCGGGCTGCCCTGACCCGAGCCCGCACCACCTCCGACGACTCTTCTCCTCCCGAACCTCGAAGGTCCCGGTACGGGACGGGCGGCACCTCCACCTGTAGATCGATACGGTCCTGAACCGGTCCGGACACGCGGGAGCGGTAACGGGCCACCTGACCGGGATCACAGGTACATGGTCGTTCCGGGTGGCCCAGGTACCCGCACGGACAGGGATTCATGGCCGCCATGAGAGTGAACCGTGCCGGGAACCGCACCCGTTCCCGGGCCCGCACCACCGAGATCTCCCCGCCCTCCAGGGGCTGGCGGAGGGCCTCGAGGGTGCTCCGACCGAACTCCGGAAGCTCATCCAGGAAGAGCACGCCCTGATGGGCCAGAGTGATCTCTCCAGGCCGGATGGGAGATCCTCCTCCCACCATCCCGGTGCGGGAGATGGAGTGATGGGGAGCCCGGAAGGGCCGGCTCCCCATGAGACCGCTCCCCTCCCGGAGGAGCCCCGCCACCGAGTGGATGCTGGTGACGTCCAGGGCCTCTGACGGGGCAAGCGCGGGGAGGATCCCGGGGAGGCGACGAGCCAGCATGGTCTTCCCAGACCCTGGCGGCCCAGCCAGCAGGAGGTTGTGCCCTCCGGCGGCCGCCACCTCCAGCGCCCGACGCGCCGCCGGCTGACCCCGCACATCGGCCAGGTCTTCGTCGGGCCTGGTCTCCCAGATCGCCTCCTGGGGGCAGCGGGGATGCACCCGGGGGATCTCCACCTCCCCCAGGAGGTGCCCCACCACCTCCTCCAGGGAATCGGCGCCCAGGACAGTGAGATGCGGATCCGCCGCCGCGGCCTCGGCGCCATTCTGCCTAGGCACGATGAGGGTATGGGCGCCGGATGGGCGGACGCCCCGGGCCACAGCCAGAGCGCCCCTTACCGGCCTCAGATGCCCCTCCAGGCCCAACTCTCCCACCAGGGCCACCCCTTCCAGGGCCGCCTGCGGGAGGGCACCCGCCCCCACCATGAGACCCACCGCCAGGGGGAGGTCCAGACCGCTCCCATCCTTTCGGAGATCCGCCGGCGCCAGATTCACCGTGATCCGCCGGGGGGGGATCCGGAATCCGATGCTCCCCAGGGCGGCACGCACCCGGTCCTTCCCCTCCCGGACCGCTCCATTGGGGAGCCCCACCACCGAGATGGCCGGAAGCCCACTCCCCAGGTGGACCTCCACACGAACAGGCACACTCTGGATCCCGACAACGGTACCGGAACGAATCCTGGCCAGCATTCCCTTCCTCCCTTCCGAAGCCCCGGGACCCACAAACCGAAACGGCCCCTTTCAGCCCACACGATGCGCCGCCGAAGCGGGCGTATCCATGGCCGAAAGGGACCGAAGCTCAAACGGTCCGTGGCGGGAAGCGGGCCCGGATGGGCGCCATTCCCGCTTCGGGCGGAGCGAGACGGAGAGGCGTCGGGAGGAGCCGCCCCGGCGCCACCTCACGCGGTGCTGGTACCCTCCCGCGCCACCGCGGAACCCGCCGGTGCGGCGTCCACCTCCGGTGATCCGAACCCNGCCCGAGCCAGCGCCCTCTGGCGCACAGCCGTGAGCCATAGCCCGATATCGTCGAACCAGGCGTACAAGGTGGGGGTAAGGGCCAGGGTGAGGATGGTAGAGGTGGCAAGCCCTCCGATGACCGCCTGACCGATGGGGGCGAACATGGCCCCCTGGCCACTGCTGGCCCAGAACGCCATGGGCACCATCCCCATGACCGTGGTCAGGCTCGTCATGAGGATGGGGCGCAGACGCGCCGAACACCCGTTGAGAAGGGCGTTACGTCGGTCCATCCCCTTGACCCGCAACTGATTGACCAGGTCGATCATGACGATGGAGTTGTTCACCACGATCCCCACCGTGATGAGGATCCCCAGGAACGAGAGGGTCGAGAATGAGGCGCCCGTAAGGAAGAAGATGAGCCCCAGCCCGGGGACGGCGAAGAAGATGGAAAAGTAGATGATGAGGGGCAGCATCAGGGATTCGAAGAGCGCCGCCAGCACCAGGTAGATGAGAATCAGGGCCAGAATGGCGGCGATGGTCATGTCTCCGAACTGCTGCTGCTCCTCGGCCCAGCCGCGCCCCAGATCCCAGGTATAGCCAGGGGGCATGGGGAAGGTGGCCATGGCGGCCTGCACCTCGCTGATGACCTCATCGCGCTGGTACCCGGTGGAGAGTTCCGCGGAGACGCTGACGGCGGTCCGGCGGTTCTCCCGGCTGATGCTGGTGGGGCCGCCTGCCACCACGATATCCGCCACCGTTCCCAGCGGGACACTCCGTCCATCCACGGTCCCCACCGCCAGATTCCCCAGTTGGGAGATGGAGAGGCGGTCCTCATCCCGGAGTTGCAGGAGCACGTCCACCTCCCGCTCGCCGGAACGGAAGCGCGTGGCCACCGAACCCCGGAGGGCCCCGGCCACCGACTGGGCCACCTGCTGGGAGGTGAGGCCCTGACGCTCCGCCGCTCGCCGGTCGACCCGGACCCGGACCTCCTCGTTCCCGGATTCCAGGGAATTGTCGATGTTGTTGATTCCCTCGACGTTGCGCTGCAGGTGGAGCTCCACCTCATCCGCCAGGCGAGCCAGTTCCTGTGTGCTCTCACCCACCAATCGGACCTGCACCCCAGACATGCGGCCGAATCCCCGGCGCTGCCTCCACTCGACCCCAGGGATCACCGGGAGCATGTCCTGGAGTTCCTCGGTGATCTGGGCGGTGGACTTGGTGGCGCCCTCGGAGAAGGGCTTGAGGGAGATGAAGATGCTGGCGAAGTTCTCGCCTGAGAAAGCGGAGACATTTTCGATCTCCAGCGTCTCGGCGTTGTCCAGCATGATCCGCTCCGCCTCGGCGAACATGGCGCTCCGCTCTTCCACCGAGATCCCCCGGGGGGTGGAGACGCCCATACGGATGAACCGGTTGTCCTGCTCCGGCATGAGCTCCCGGGGCAGACTCATGAGTACGCTCCCGCCGGCGAGAAAGAGGATGGCCGAGATCCCCGCCGTCACGTACCGGTATTCGAGGGCCCGGTCCAGCAGCCGCCGGTAGGCGTTGTTCACCGCCGTCATGGCCCGGCCGGGCTCGGGCATCTTCCCCCCCAGGAGCTTCATGGCCAGGAGGGGAATCAGGGTAAAGGCCACGCCCAGCGAGGCGAGCATGGTGAAGGAGATACTGATTCCGAAGGCCCGGAACTGGGCCCCCATCTGGGTTTCCGGGAGGAAGAAGAGGGGCGTGAACACAATGATGGTGGTCACGGTCCCTGAGACGATGGCCAGGCCGACTTCGTTGGCCCCCTCCACCGCCGCCTCCGCCGCTTCGGAACCCATCTCCCGATGTCGGAAGATGTTCTCCACCACCACCACCGCATTGTCGATTAGCATCCCCACCGCCAACATCAACCCGGACAGGGTGATGATGTTCAGGGACTCTCCGAAGACGTAGAGGATGGCCACCGTGAAGATGAGGGAGACGGGTATCGCCGCCGCCACAATGAAGGTGGGGGTGAGCCTTCTCAGGAATACGAAGAGGACCACCACTGCCAGCCCGCCGCCCAGAAGTCCGGCTCCCGCCAGGAGCCAGAGCACCTCGATGATCCCCTCGGACTGATCCTGCCAGATGCGGAAGGAGACGCCCTCGAGCCCGGGCCGAGTGGTGATGTCTTCCAGCGTGTGCCGGACCGCTCGGGCCACCTCCACGATGTTGGCCTCAGACTCCTTGTAGACCTGGGCCTGTCGGGCCTCGACCCCGTTCATGCGGAAGAAGAAATTCCGCTCCGGAAAGTCGTAGGTGACCACCGCCACATCGGCCAGACGCACTCCCTGGTCATTCAGGGGGAGGTTCTCGATGGCCTCCACCGAACGGAGCTGACCCTCGGCCCGGATGTCGAAGCGTGTCCCGTCCAGCTCCAGTTCACCGGCCGAATAGTCCTCGTTGCCACGATTCAGGGCGTTGCTGATCATGGCGATGGTGATCCCCTGGGAGCGCATCCGGTCCTGGTCCAGCTCCACCGAGACTTCCCGGGCCTCGAGTCCTGAGAAGTCCACCTGCGCCACCCCGGAAACCTGAAGGAGCGCCGGCTCGATCTGCCGCTCCACCAGTTCGGTGAGGAGGGCGGGGTCCCCGTCCCAGGCGATGGCGGCGCGGAGCACCGGCTGCTCGTCGGACGAGAAGCGGCGCATGTCGACCCGGCGGACATCTGAGGGGAGGTTTGCCCTGGCCAGCTCAATGCGCTCCCGGACCTCCAGCGCCGCCATGTCCATGTCGGTGCCGGGCTGGAATTCCAGCTCCAATCGGGCCCGGTTCTGGGAGGCGGTGGAGCGGATGGACTCCAGGTTCCGCACCGTCCCCAACTCTTCTTCCATGGGACGGACGATGCGCCGCTCCACCTCGCTGGGCGAGGCGTCAGGGTACGGCACGGTGACCTGCAGGACCGGGCGCTCGAAGGACGGGAACATGTCCAGCGAGATGAGGGACGATGAGATCAGTCCCAGAACGATCACCGTAACCACGGCCATACCGGTGGTGACCGGACGCCGTACCGCGAATCGGGGCAACGACATGCTTCAGATCATCCTTGTTGAGGTCCTGAACACGGGGCCTCTGTCGCCCCGCGCTCCATCCACTACCCTTCCCCCTACTCCTGCACACACCTCCAACGCCGGGTCCATGAACTCCCCATGCCCCGTCGGTCCCACTCGATCCGGAACACCTGGCCCCGGGACCCTCACGCCGGCCCGGGGAGAGCCGATCGGGCGCCCACCGGAACCGGTTCCCGCTCCCGGGCGGGAGCCGGAGCCGATTCGGCATCCTTGTCCGTCTCTCCCCATGCCTCGGCCTGAAGGCGTCTTCGTTCTCCCCTCGCCTCGATCATTCGGTAGAGAACCGGTACCACCACCAGGGTGAGGATGGTGGAGACCACCAACCCACCGATGACCGGGATGGCCAGGGGCGTGCGCAACTCGGCGCCTTCGCCGGGAATCAGCGCCAGGGGAAGAAGCCCCAGCACCGTGGTGATGGTGGACATGAGGATGGGGCGGAAGCGAACCCGCCCCGCCTCAACCAGGGCCTCGTCCAGGGCGTACCCCTCCTCCCGGCGGAGCACATTCACATAATCCACCAGGACGATGGCGTTGTTCACCACGATCCCCACCAGCATGACCATGCCGATGAGGGCAACCACCGACAGGGAGTTCCCGGTGAGCCAGAGTGCCGCCACCGCCCCGGGGAGGGCCAGGGGCACGGAGACCAGGATGATCCCGGGCTGACGGAACGACTCGAACTGACTCGCCATCACCAGATACACCAGGAAGATGGCCAGGAGGAGCGCCATCTGCATGGAGCGCACGGACTGCTGAAGATCCCGGGACTGTCCCGCCACCTGGACGCTCACACCCATGGGAACGGCCAGTCCCCTCAGGGCTTCATCGATTCGGTCGATGGTACCCGCCAGGTCCGTCCCCGCCGGCCTGGCTTCTACCAGGACCACCCGGGATCCTGCCCGACGGACGATCTCGGCAGGGCCATCCTCGAAGGCCAGGTCCGCTACCGCCGAGAGTGCAATGCTGCCCCCGCCCGGAATCTCCAAGCGGAGATTTTGAAGGTCCTGGAGCGTGGTACGCTGCTCTTCCCGAGCCCGCACCAGGACATTCAGATCCCGGTCCCGCTCGGTGAATTCAGTGGCGGAGGAGCCGCGGATCTTGGCCTGGAGGGCCTCGGCTGCGTCACCTACCGTCAACCCCTGACGGGCCAACCGCTCCCGGTCGAAGCGGATGGCGATCTCGGGGGTTCCTTGCCGCCGCTCCTCTTCCACCCCGGTGACGCCGGGAAGGCCCGCCAGGAGCTGCCGCACGTCCCCGGCCACCTGATTCAGGAGTTCCAGTTCGAACCCACGGATCTCCACCTCGAGAGGGGCGTTGGTGGTGAAGAGTTGGGGGCGGTCCACCCGCACCTGTACCCCGGGAAGGCCAGACAGCCCCTCCAGGAGGTCACCGGCCACCCGGTCTTCCATCGCGCCCACTTCGGAGAGGCGGACCAGGAGGGTGGCGGCGTGGCGCTCCCGCTCCCCGGTCCGGCCGAGGGTTCCGGCTCCGCCCCGAACCCCCACATTGGTGAAGACCTCCCGGACCTGGGGGTGCTCCAGGGCCACAGCCTCGGCCCGACGAGCCAGCGTCTCCATCCGGGTGAGGGAGGTGCCGGGCGCTGCCTCCAACTCCACCACCAACTCCCCCTGGGAGAGCTCCGGCACCAGGGAGATCCCTACCTGCGGGAGGATGGCCAAACCGGCGCCCAGGGCCACCGCTGCCCCTCCGAGGACCAGGAGGGGACGTCGGAGGGCCTGACGCAGTACCCCCGGATACCGGTCGGACACGCTCCGGTAGAGGGCGTCGAAGCCGTTGGACAGCGGACGGAGAAGCGTCCCGGTCCCCTGTCCAGCGAGGCGGACCCCCTTCAGGAGTCCACCGGTGCTGGTGACCAACGCTCCCGCCACCACCCCCTGGGAAGCAGGTGCCGCTCCTCCCAGCCGGGCCTGGGCCCCCTTCCCCCGGGATGCCAGCATAGGGATGAGGGTGAGGGCCACCACCAGCGCCGAAATGAGGCTGAAGGAGACGGTCCAGGCCTGATCACCGAAGAGCTGCCCCGCCACCCCTTCCACGAAGATGATGGGTATGAATACGGCCACGGTGGTGAGGGTGGCGGCGGTTACCGCCCCGCCCACCCGGGCGGCACCCTTCCTGGCCGCCTCCACCACTGACGCTCCCTGCTCCCGTTCCCGGGCGATGGATTCAAGCACCACGATGGCGCTGTCCACCAGCATCCCGATTCCCAGTGCCAGCCCTCCCAGGGACATGATGTTCAGGGTGATGTCCCGGGAGAACATGAGGACGAAGGTGGCGATGACCGAAATGGGAATCGCCGTCACCACGATGAGGGTGGTGGGGAGGTGCCGGAGGAAGAGGAGGAGGACGCCCATGGCGAAGATGGCGCCCAGGATCCCGGCCAGACGGACGTCCGAGACGGCCTGCTCGATGAAGACCGCCTGATCCGAGACCAGACTGGTAGTCACCCCAGGCGGAAGATCGTTCTGGAGGAGGTCCACCCGCTCCCGCACCACCCGGGAGAGGGCCACGATGTTGGCCGTGGACTCCCGGAGCACGGCAATCTCCACCGCCTCGTTCCCGTTCACCAGCGAGACCGTCTCCCGCTCGGCGGAGCCGCGCCTCACCTCGGCCACGTCCCGAAGGAGGATGGACTGCCCCCCGGCCGTTCCCACCACCACATCCAGCATCTCGTCCACGGCGACGAACTCGTTGACCGTCCGCACCACGTACTCGGCGTCGCCCTCCTCCAGGATCCCGCCGGCCAGGTTGATGTTCTCGGCTGCGAGTCGCTGCGAGACCTGGGAGAAGGGGATCCCGAGCTGGGCGAGACGGGTTTCGTTCACCTCCACCAGGATCTCCTCTTCCAGACCGCCGGTGACCCGAACCGCCGCCACCCCTTCGATTCCCTCCAGCGATCGCCGGACCGTCTCCTCCGCGAGCCAGCGGAGGGCGATGAGCTCCTCCCGGTCTTCCGCCAGACGGGGGTCCAGCGCCCGGTCCGAGATGAGGGCAAAGCGGACCACCGGCTCAGAGGCCGGATCATACCGGGCGATTGTGGATCGCCCGGCATCCGGTGGGAGGTTGATGAGGTCCAGGCGCTCCCGCAGGTCCATGGTGGCGAAGTCCATGTCCGTGCCCCACCCGAACTGAACCGTGATCTCCGAGCGACCCGGGCGGGAGCGGGAGGTGACCTGGTCCACCCCCTGCACCACCGAGATGGCCTCCTCGATGGGGCGCGACAGGAGGTTCTCCACCTCCCGGGGACCCACACCACCATACTCGGTCTCGATGGTCACGGTGGGGAACGACACATCGGGGAGAAGGTCGACCTGCAACCGGGAATAGGAGACAATCCCGAAAACCACCACGGCGATGAAGGCCATGGACACCGCCACCGGGCGGGCGACGGAAAGGTCTACGACCTTCACTGCCCCCGACCCTCCACCGGACGACCGTCCAGCTCCATGAGGCGCACCGGGGCGTTGGGACGCAGGTTGTCCTGGCCCACCACGACCACCGTGTCTCCCGCCGCCAGACCGGTTGCGATCTCCACCTGGTCACCGCGGGAATACCCCAGCGTCACCTGCCGCTCCTCGGCCCTTCCCTCCCGGATCACGAAGATCCGGGGCACAGCTCCATCCACCAGGACGGCAGTCCGGGGGAGGGTGATGCGCTCCGGAAGCGTCTCTGTGACGATGTCCACATTCACGAACTGCCCCGGGCGGAGGCGTTCGTCTTCACGGGCCAGCACCTCCACCGTGACCTGTACGGTCCCGCTCTCCGCGTCCACCACCGGCCGGATTCGCTGAACGGTCCCGGTGGCCACCGGTGCCGCCCCCTCCTGGAAGAGGATCCGGGCGCTCTGACCCACCTCTACCCGGGGTGCCTGCCGCTCGGGGACCGCAACCCGCGCCTCCAGTCGATCCACATCGGCCACGGTGAAGGCCACCTCGGCGGTCCCCACCTGGGCGCCCCGCTCAATGTACCGATGGGTCACCACACCAGAGATGGGCGAGACGATCCGGGCATTCCTGACCCGCAGCTCGGCCAACTCCAGATCCGATGCGGCCACCGCCGAATCGGCCACCAGGTTGCCCACCTCCTGCTCGGAGATGAGATCCAGGGCCGCCAGCGCCCGAGCTCGGTCCACCTGTTCGGCGGAAGAGCGGGCCCGGGCCCGGGACTGCTCCATCTGGAGCCGGAACTCCTCGTCATCGAGCTGCGCCAGTACCTGCCCCTGCTGCACCCGGTCCCCCTCCTCCACCTGGATCTGGGCCACGATCCCGCTCTGCTTCGGGAGCACGTCCACCGTCTCACGGGCCCGGAGATTGGTGGAACCTCTAAGGGTCACCTGCAGATCCTCGGTAAAGGCAACGCGAGCCGCCACAGGGATCTGCCGATCCGCGCCGGGAGGCCCCCCGGGAGGACCACCGGCCATTCCCCTGGGCGGGCCGTCGGCGGCCCGGGCCACCTGGCCGTTGTCCTCGCCTGAGCCGCACCCCGCAAGGAGGAATCCTCCTGCCAGGAGCAGGGAGAAGATCAGGGCCGCCCCGCCGGTGCGGGATCGGCGGAACCAGATCGTGCCAGGGTGTTGCGACATCATGTAGTTCACGTTCTCACCTCCGCGTCTTCGCGGAGCACAGGGGGATTCGGGTTCGAGGGCCGCCGCTCCGGCCTGGGATCGGCCGGGTGCGGCTCCATCATTCAGCGTCACCGGAGCGACTGGCCCACCAGCGCCTCGAGGCCGGCGAAGGAGCTGTGGAAGTTGTACACCGCAGAGATCTCGTCACGCTCCGCCTGGGACAGATTCGCCTGGGCGTCCACCACCTCGATGGAGGACGCCAGGCCGAGCCGGAAGCGCTCCTGGGCCAGACGAAGCTCTTCTGCCGCCGTCTCCCGGTTCCGGGTCTGGAGGGCAACGGTGCGGAAAGAGGTGTTCACCGCTCGAAGGGCTGTCTCTACCTCCGCTCGCAGGCGGAGTTCTTCGGAGCGGACCTGCTCCCGGGCGTTCCGCTCCGACACCCGGGCCTCTTCCACCTGGAGCTGCCGGGAGAAGCCCGTGAAGACAGGGATGGAGATGTTCATGGAGAAGGAGACGGGCTGGGCACGGTAGTCGAAGGGGAAGCCCAGATTCTCGTCGCGCACCTGCTGCCTGGCAGCCGCCTCCACAGACGGATCGCTGATATCGAAGCGGCTGCAGTCCCTGGGCGGATCTCCCAGGAGGGCCCGGAGACGGTTGTCCTGGATGCACGACTGATACTGCCCCGAGATCTGCTGGAGCCGTCCCTCGAAAAGCGGCCCGAGGGTAGAGGGCTCAAAGACCGATCCGGTCCAGGACGCCGAGAGGGAGAGGGACGGGAGATACTGAGTCCGGGCCGCCCGGGACTGGGTCCGGGAGACCTGCTGCTGGGACCGTGAGGCCCGGAGCACCGGATTGGAGTTCATGGCCTCAGCCAGGAGCTCATCAACCGAGAGGTTCGGCTCGAAGAGTTCGAAGTCCGTCGTGAGGTCGGCCCCCTCGGCCACCTCCACCCCCAGGATCCGACCCAGCGAGAGGCGGGTGGTGGCCGCCGCGTTCTCGGCCTGGAGGAGCTGGACCTCTGCCTGCCCCCGCTGGAGCTCGGCCCGGCGGATGTCCAGTGGGGTGCCTGCCCCCACCTCTACCTGGGCCTGGGCCTGGCGGACGTACGACTCGGTCCGTTCCAGCTCGGTCCTGGCCTGCCGGAGCTGCTCATCGGCCTCCAGCGTCGCCAGGTACGCCTGGGTCACCTGATCCACCAGCCCTGCCGATGCGCCGTCGATCTGGGCACGGATGGCGGCATTCTGATCCCGGACCACGGCGGGCTGCAGGAAGCTCTGCCCGGTCAGGGTCAGGGAGAGCCCCATACTGTAGCTGGACGAGTAGATGGCCGGCTGGGTGCCGAGCTGCACAGACTGGAAGCGGCGCTCACCGGAGGCCGTGTACCCCAGGGAGGAAGAAGCGTTGGCGGAGGGGAGGAAATTCCCCAGCGCCTCACGGCGCCGCCAGTCCGCCGTCTCTCCCTGGTTCTCCTGGATCCGGAAATCGGGGTTGTACTCGTGGGCCAGCCGCACCGCTTCTTCCAATGACAGCTCGGTCCTTACCGATCCCTCTCCGGGGCTCTCCTGACCCAGGAGCGCTCCGGTGGGGATAAGGAAGACCGCAGCCACTGCGGCAATGGCGGCGGCGGCGCGGCCGCGGTGGAACTGCCGGACTTTCGATTCGATCAACACGTCGTCTGCTCCAAATGCCTAATGTTCTATTGCGTTGGGCGGAGCCCGCGCTCCTGGGAAGGGGGCGAAGGATCTCCAGTGGACACCTGCCCCACCCTACGTACTCAGCGGGGTGTCCGATTCACGCCCCTTCCCTGTCCGGCTTCCAGGTGAGGTGCACCGGGAAAGGCGCGAAGCCACTCGTGATGAACGCTCTTCCCTTTCACTGCAATGGAAGAGATCTTTGAGGGCTGTGGCGTTAAATTGCCGATTCCGCCACATTCCCCGGCGTCCGAGTCGCCGACGACGGTCGCGGATCCTCTGACCCCTGCGTGTAAGGTGGATCTTCCAGGCAAGCGAAAGCTTCCGGAGGCCCGCACCGCCGGAGTCGTGGATGCGCGCCTTACACGATGGGGGCAAGATAGATCCCACCCCCCTGCCGGTGGCGGGACACTTTTCAGACCTTGCAGGGTGACACGCGAGGACCGGCGTCGCCGGTCCTCTACCTTTTTCGTGGTCCCCGGGGACCGCATGAGCGAACAGCAAGTCCAGGCCCTCCGCTCCGTGAAGGAACGATGATGGATCTAGCCCTACTGAAAGAGACGCGAGAAGGTGAATCCAGGGTTGCCCTGGTCCCGGATCATCTGGAAGCCTTCACCAAACTGGGATTCCGTATTCGGGTGCAATCCGGCGCAGGAGCCGCCGCCGGCTGGACGGATCAGGAGTACGCCGAGGCGGGAGCGGTGGTGGCCGAAGACGCGGCCGCGGCCGTGGAAGGTGCCCGGGTGGTGGTGAAGGTCCTGCCTCCGGGACCGGACGAGGTGGCTCGAATGCCTCAGGGATCTCTCCTGGTCTCGTTCCTGTCGCCGGCGGAACCGGACCCGGTCCCGGCGCTGGTGGAACGGGGAGTGGATGCCCTGGCTCTGGAGCGGGTACCCCGCACCACCCGGGCCCAGCGGATGGACGCTCTCTCCTCCCAGGCCACGGCGGTGGGGTACGTGGGCGCCCTCCTGGCGGCCAGTCACCTCACCCGCTTCCTCCCCATGCTCACCACCGCGGCGGGGACGATCCCACCGGCACGGGTGCTGGTGCTGGGCGCCGGTGTCGCCGGGCTCCAGGCCATCGCCACCGCCCGCCGGCTGGGAGCACGGGTGCGGGCCTACGACATCCGCGCTGCGGCGGCGGAGCAGGTCCAGAGTCTGGGCGCCACCTTCGTCCAGGCGGCGCTCCCGGAGGAGGCCGAGGTGGAAGGTGGGTATGCCCGGGAGCTCTCCGGCTCGGAAGAGGAGCGGCAGCATGCCCTCCTGATGGAAGAGGTTCCCGCCGCCGACGCCGTCATCACCACGGCCCAGATCCCCGGCCGTCCCGCCCCCAAGCTCATCACCGCCGGGATGGTGGAGCGGATGGCGCCGGGATCGGTGATCGTGGATCTGGCGGCAGACACCGGAGGAAACTGTGAAGTGTCCCGCCCCGGGGAAACCATCCACCACGGACCCGCTACCATCGTGGCGCCCTTGCAGCCCGCCTCGCGCCTCCCACAGGATGCGAGCCGGATGCTCGGTCGCAACATCGCGGCGCTCCTTAAGGAGATGGTGAAGGAGGGGGATCTGGTGGTCTCGGAGGAGGACGATATCGTGGACGCGGCGCTGGTGGTGCGGGAAGGCCGGCACCGCAAGGCGCCGAAGGGAGGTTGATATGGGTGTCTGGTTGATGGGAATCTATGTCTTCGTGCTGGCCATGTTCGTGGGGTTTGAGCTGATCCGGAAGATCCCTCCGACACTTCACACACCCCTCATGTCCGGCGCCAACGCCATCTCCGGGATCACTCTGATCGGGGCGATCCTGGTGGTGGGAGAGGGGTCCGGAGGCTGGGTCACGGCGCTGGGTATCGCCGCTGTCGTCTTCGCAACCATCAACGTGGTGGGCGGCTTCCTGGTGACGGATCGCATGCTCCGCATGTTCCGCCGCAAGGACTGATCGCCCCTCCCCTTCCCTCAACCCCCTGGAGTCCGGCGTGCCTCCGATGCTCCTCGAACTCGCGTACATCCTCTCCGCCTTCCTCTTCATCCTGGGCTTGAAGCGGCTCGGGTCTCCGGCGACGGCGCCTGCCGGGAACGCCATGGCGGCTGGGGCCATGCTCATCGCCGTGGTGGCCACCCTCCTGGACCGGGAGGTGGTGAGCTACGCCGGCATCGCCGGCGGTCTGGTGGGTGGAGCGCTGGTGGGAACCGTCCTCGCCCGCAAGGTGCAGATGACGGCCATGCCCCAGCTGGTGGCCGTCTTCAACGGATTCGGTGGAGGCGCCTCGGCCCTGGTGGCGTCCGCTGAGCTGGTACGGCAGGCGGGGATGGAGCCCGGGATCGCCGCAGGGATCGCCGCCGGGGTGGGGATCCTGGTGGGAACCGTCACCTTCTCCGGGTCCGTCATCGCCTACGGAAAGCTCCAGGGGATCGTAACCCAGCGCCCTGTCCTCTTCCCGCTCCAACGCGTCATCAGCTTCATCCTCTTTGCGGGGCTGGTGGCCGGGGTCATCCTCATGGCGGTAGGCCCGGCGGATCCGCGACTGGTCCTGGCCATGGCGGGGGCGGCCCTCCTTCTGGGCGTTCTGTTGGTGGTCCCCATCGGGGGCGCCGACATGCCCGTGGTGGTTTCGCTCCTGAACTCCTACTCGGGGCTGGCGGCGTCGGCGGCGGGATTCGTGCTGGGCAACGCCCTCCTGATCCTGGCGGGAGCGTTGGTGGGAGCGGCCGGGCTAATCCTGACTCAACTCATGTGTCGCGCCATGAATCGCTCCCTGGCCAATGTTGCCTTTGGAGCCTTCGGTGGGGTGGATACCACGGTGGGGCAGGACGGGCCGGCCCGGACGGCCAGGAGCACCACAGCCGAGGAGGCGGCGCCCCTCCTGGCCCACGCCAGCCGCGTGGCCATCATCCCCGGGTACGGGCTGGCGGTGGCCCAGGCCCAGCACGAGGTGAAGAAGTTGGTCTCCAACCTCCGGGAGCGGGATGTGGAGGTCTACTTCGCCATCCACCCGGTGGCAGGCCGGATGCCTGGACACATGAACGTGCTCCTTGCGGAGGCGGACATCTCCTACGACCTGCTCCTGGATCTGGAAGACGCCAATGACCAGATGCCCCGTACCGACGTGGCCATCGTGGTGGGCGCCAACGATGTGGTGAACCCCGAGGCCCGGAACCCCGCCAGCGCCATCGCAGGGATGCCCATCGTGGATGTGGACCGGGCCACCACGGTCATCGTCATCAAGCGGAGTCTCAGCACCGGATTCGCCGGCATCGACAATCCCCTCTTCTACAAGAACCGGACGATGATGCTCTTTGCCGATGCGAAGGTGGCCATGGGAGATCTGGCCCGTGAGGTGCGGGAGGCGTAGAAACGGCCCGGTGGGACGGCCGCGGCTCCAGCCCCCTGGGGCTTCCCGGTTTCGGGAGGCTCCAGGGGGTTTTCGTCTATGGGGCCGGGGAGAACTCCGCCTCCACCCGTGCGACCTCTTCCTGGAGCTGGGTCCAGCACGTTTCCAGGTGGGACCAGCGTGTCTCCAGATTCCCTACCGAGACCCGGATGCAGGTGCGGCCCGCCAGTCGGGTGTGGGAGAGGAAGAGCTGTCCCCGGGCGTTCACCGCCTCCATGATGCGCAGGTTCATCTGATCCAGATCCTGGCCGGACCATTCCCCTTCCCCGGGTTTCCACCGAAACACCACCGTGGAGAAGGGGACGGGAGCGACCCGGACCCAGTCGGGCGCGTCATCCACCAGTCGGCCAAACCGCTGCCCCAGCTCGATGTGATGGGCGATCCGCTCCCGGATCCCCCGTGCCCCGAAGTACCGGAGCACGAACCAGAGTTTGAGGGCCCGGAACCGACGTCCCAGGGGGAGCCCGTAGTCCATGAGGGAGGTGGTCACATCTTCCTCCCGGCTTCGCAGGTACTCGGGCACCAGGGAGAGGGACTCCCTCAGCACCTCACGCCGTCGGGTGAAGAGGACCGAACAGTCCACCGGGGTGAAGAGCCACTTGTGGGGGTTTACCACGATGGAGTCAGCCTCGTCCCACCCGGCGAAGTGGTGACGGAGTTCCGGGAGCACTGCGGCGGCGCCACCGTAGGCGCCATCCACATGGACCCAGGCGCCGTGGCGGCGGGCAATGGGGAGGAGGTCCGTCAGGGGATCCAGTGAAGTGGTGGAAGTGGTGCCCAGCGTAGCCACCACGGCCACCGGGCGGACGCCCCTGGCCTCGTCCTCGGCCATGGCTTCGGCCAGGGCGTCGGGACGCATCCGGAACTGGGCGTCCACCGGGATGCGGGTGAGTCCGGCCTGTCCGAACCCCAGGGCGATGACCGCCTTCTCGATGGAGGAATGAGCCTCCTCAGAGGCATAGATTCGGCCCGGGCCGGCTCCAGCCAGCCCCTCTTCCCGGACCCGGGGGAAGGCCTGGTGCCGGGCGGCCGCCAGCGCCGCGAAGGAAGAGGACGACGCCGTGTCCTGGATCACCCCGAAGGTGGAGGCGGGGAGCCCCAGGAGCTCCGCCAACCATCCCACCACATGCTCCTCCAGCTCGGTGGCCGCGGGGGACGTCCTCCAGAGCATCCCATTCACATTGAGGGCGGCGGCCAGCATCTCGCCCAACACGCCGGGGCCGGAACCGCTGATGGCGAAATACGCCAGGAATCCGGGGTGATTCCAGTGGGTGATCCCCGGGAGGATCTGACTGCGGAAGTCCTCGAGCCACACTGAAGGATCCTCTCCCTCCTCCGGTGGATGCTCCGGAAGGAGAGCCCGCAGGTCACCGGGACGGCTCCGAGATAGAACCGGGAGGGATTCCCGGCTCTCCATGTATTCGGCAATCCACTCCACCACCTCGCCGCCCCACCGCCGGAAGGACTCCGGATCCATGTCGCCGACCCTGGGATCGGTCATTGGTGATCCTCCGGATCCATCTCGAACTCCACCAGACTCCGCAGTTCCTTGCGGATGTCTTCCAGCTGTTCCCGGATCTCGACCCGGGTTTCGCGGGAGGTGGAATCGGGGACCCCGTGCCCATGGAAGAGCTTGAAGAAAAGAGTATCGGTGTGGCCGATGCTGGTGTGGGTAACAGCCTGGTCCACCAGCCGGGAGATCTGGAGGAGTTCCCGGAGCCCGAGGCCCCGGACCTGCCCCTCACCGGGCGGATCCCGGTAGAGGAAGCGAAGGAGGACTTCCCGGAGGAGCTGGACCTCCTCCACTCCTTCCCCCGCCGCCAGGCCACGAAGGGCGGCGAGATGGCCGTAGAGCTCCGCCCCCTGGTGGAGGAGGGGGAGGCCCTGCTGGCGGTACGCTCCCAGGCACTTCGGTAGGAGTTCCGCGATCAGTTGGAGGAACTCGCCCAGGAGCCGCTCGTCCTCCGGGTCCAGATCGCGGCTCCGGGACCGGAGCTCCAGGAGCCACCGATCCGCCATTTCCCGACCGTGCCGCTGAAGCCAGATGAGCACCTCATCAAGAGACACGGCCTGGGCCGGGACACCGGCGAGGTGGGGAACACCGGGCCGGGACGTAGAGCCGGGGGGTTTGGGTGAGGCCATTCCGGAATTCTGGAGGGAGGGAGCCGAACTGCCCCTTCAAGCTAGGTGCTGGGAGAGGTACCGTCATCCCCCCTGAGAGCCTGGTCGACGGAATCCTCTCTCCAGATGGGGATCCGGACGAACAGGCTGGTGCCCTCTCCCTCGGCACTCTCGGCTCTCACCGACCCACCCCACGAGCCCACGAGTCGACGGACGATGGCGAGCCCCAGCCCGCCGCCGCCGGATCGGGTGGAGAAGTGGGGCTCGAAGATGCGGGGAAGGAGGTCAGAGGGGATCCCCACCCCATCGTCCCTCACCTGCACCTCGACCCGGTCATCCTCATCCACCGGGCGGGTAAGGGAGACTCGTACCAGCCCGCCGGTGGGGAGGGCGGCCCGGGCATTCTCCAGAAGGTTCAAGAGGACCTCCTTCAGCTCCCCGGCCCGAGCGTGGACCGGCGGGAGTGGGGGCGGAGGCTCGAACTCCACCCGGACGGGGCCCTCGCCGGCCCGGTACAGGGCGATGACCTCCCCCACCACCGCTGCGGCATCCACCGGGGCGAGGGGGCCCGAGGCCGCCTCTTCCGGTGCGCCGAAGCGACTGAAGCCCGAGGCGATTCCCGCCAGGCGGTCAATCTCCCCGAGGATGGAGTCCACATTTCGGTTCAGGATCTCATCGAAATCCGGTCGGCCGTCCAGCCAGGCCCGCCGCACGTGCTGCACCCCCAGCTTGATGGGAGTCAGGGGGTTCTTCACCTCGTGGGCCACCTGTCGTGCCATCTCGCCCCAGGCCAGGATCCGCTCGGTGCGGAGTTCATCCGTCACATCTTCCAGGCTGAGAACGGTGCCCCCTGGGGGCCCTCGCCGGCTGACTCGTCGGGCCCGGGCCCGGATCCGCCGATCCCCCACCTGGAACTCGGTGGTGGCCGCCGGCACCTCGTCCCGGATATACGCCTCCACCCATCGGGCCAGCACCGAGCGCAGGTCGCCTGGCTCCCCGCTGCGGGGGAGGGCGTCGCCCCGCTCCAGGGTGACGCCCAGGAGTTCCTCGGCCCGGGGATTCGCCAGGATCACCCTACCCTGAGGGTCCAACGCCAGAACCCCCGTGGCCACCTCCTCCATGATGGCCTGGGTTCGGCGAGAGTTCCGGATCAGCGCCCGCCGGGTGCTGCCCAGGCGGTCCACCATGCGGTTGAAGGCGCCGAAGACGGCGCCGAACTCATCTCGACGCTCCTCCGGCAAATGGACGCCCATGTTCCCGGCCCCCACCCGCTCCGACGCCACCTGGAGCGTCTGGATGGGACGGGTCAGGGCGCGCCCAACCAGGAGCGAGAGGAGGATGGAGAGGGCCGCTCCGGTCACTCCGGCGAAGGCGATGAGGTCTGCCACGTCCCGCTGACGAAGTGCCGTGGCCCCGGCCTGGAGGGGGGCCGGTACGCCCAGAACCTGCCCGCCCTCGATGCGGCGGAAGGCCACGACGTACTCCAGCCCGCCCAGGGTGGCGCGAGTGGAGACCATGAGCTCTTCCCCCGCCACCATGCGGGCGTGGATGTGAGCCGGCAGCCACCCCTGATAGAGCCCCAGATCCACCAACTCCGGGACGGAACCCCGGACCAGCTCGCCGCGATCATAGAGAAGGAGGTCGGATCCCACTCGCCGGGCCAGCACGTCCAGGGCTCCACCTACCTCTCCGAACCACCCGGCTGCCTCCTCCGCAGCCCGTTCAGCCAAGGTCTCCGCCGTCCGTCCGGCTGCGGCCGACAGGGTCTGCCAGGCCAGGGCTCCAAAGCCCAGGGTGGGGATGAGGAAGAAGGCGAAGAGGGTCAGGGTGACCCGACCCCTGAAGCTGGCGAACCAGGCGGCCACCGGAGCCGACATCCACCGGTCCTCGCTCCCGGTGCGCCGACCCATGCCCCATGCCAGGATCCCAGTGGCCAGCACAAGGAGGAGGAGGAGGGTCCCCCGGGCCGTNACCAGGAGGGGGCCGGGACGAGAGATCCGGTAGTGGGCATGAACCACCTCATCCGGGTAGAAGAGGTCCAGTTCCCCCTGCCACCCCTCCCCCGTCCGGATCCACCGCACCTCCTGGTCCACCGATGCGGCTTCTCCCGGGAGGAAGGGGATCAGCACCAGGGGATCCGCCTCCGCTCGGGCAGGCGAGAAGAGGGGCCCCAGGGGGGATGGGGTGGCAAGGGTTCGTCTCGGTGGGACCACCAGGGAGATGAATGCCCCCCTGGACAGGGAGATCACGGCCACGTAGTGCATGTCCGTAAGATCGTAACGCCGTAGCCTGAGTCCCCCCTCTTCGATGGCTTCCTGGACAAGGTCCATGGGGAGGGGTGGGCGCTCCCCCTGCACTCCGATGGCGAGCTCCTCCTGAGCTGTCCCATCCGGGGTCCAGACCGTCAACCACACCGGTACATCTTCCTGGGCGAGGCCGCTCCCGGTCCAGATCCCGTAAAGGGTCTCCACGGCGTTCCTGCCGGTTCCCACCATCTGACGGGCCTCTTCCCCGGCGCGAAGGAGCATGAATTCCAGGAAGGGGTCGGGACGAGTTCCAAGCCGCTCCATCTGATCCTCCGCCAGCGTCATCCGGGCCTCCACCCTCAGCGACCACCCCCAGGGAACCACTGCCGCAGCGCCCAGGGAAAGGGTGGCCAGCAGGATGGTCACTCTCCAGGGGCGATCTTCCCTCCGGGGGAGGCCGGTGATGAGGAAGATGAGAGGAAGTGCGAACAGCAGGGGGATCGCCAGGGGCAGACCGGGGCCGACGCTCACCAGCACACCACCCAGGACAGCCAGGAGGAGTCCGCCCAGGAAGGCGAGAACCAGGCGGATCGGGTCGGCCTCACTGGAATCGGACGATGACCCGAGATGGATACCCAGGGCGAAGAGGATCCCTGCCACCAGGGACCCCACCCACACGAAGGTCACCCACCCCCACTCTCCCTCCGCCAGGAGGACGGCCGAAGCGCCCTCCTCCATGGCCCAGAGGAAGCCCACCAGCGCGGCCACGGCGAGGCCGGCGGCGCCCCAGGCCGGCAGACGAGGCCGACGGGTAGGAGCCAGAGCGCCCAGTAGGAAGAGCCCGGCCAGCGCCAGCACCAGGATGTCACCCAAAGTGAGTTCGCCAGGGACCGGGAGGAGCAACCCACCCGGCGAGAAGAGTTCCGGGGTGCCGAGGAGCCGTCCCAGCGGCAGCAACAGGAGGAGAGGGAGGGAGCCCAGTCCCACCAAGGCGCGAACTCCCCCTCCCCGCGGACTTCCAATGAGGAGGAGGAGCCAGGCCGCTCCCACCCCCACAACCATAGCCCGTTCCCACCATCGGGCCCGAGCGCCAACCGCATCGGCCTCCGAAAGAGGTTGCAGATCGACGCTGAATAGCACCTCGTCGTCCCAACGGAGATCCCAGACGCCGGGCCCTTCAATCCGGTCGGCCCGAGACACCACAATCTCGGCTCCGTGGTTCCTCTGGAAGCGGGACGTGAAGTCCAGAAGTCCCTCATCCAGCCCCGGGGGGAGGTCTGCACGCAGAAGCGCCGCGGCCACCGCCGTACCCGCGCCGGAGGGAAGGGGCTGAGCCACATAGAGGTAGCCGAAGATGGCGCCTTCCTGGTAGAGGTATCGGGCCTCGCCGTCGCGCACCGGCCCGGGGACCGGCCCCTGGTGGGTACCCACCCACGAGCTGAGTCGCCCTACCGAATCGAAGACCATTACCGCATGGATCCCGTCCCGCAGGATCATGGAAGGGAGGAGGGCGCTCCCGGCATCCTCGCGCCAGCTCCGGGTTCCGGCATCGGCGGCGGCTTCCGCACGGGTCAGCAGAGCATCCAACTCTCCGGCGAGCCTCTGTTGGACCTCCGCCTCCCACCTCTCAACGCGATCCGGCCACCCTTCGCTGAAGCGCTTAAGATCCCAGGTGGCGGTGAATCCAAGGATCACAACACCCAGGAGGAGAAGGGCCGCCGTCCTCTGCCTCAGTTCGGGTACGCCCGCGCCCTCCCGGAACTGGATACCGATGGCGGCGAGAGCTCCGAGGCTCGCCACCGCCAACCAACCTGCACCCCCGCCGCCGATCCAGAGGGTGCTCGCCAGCGCCGAAGCCAGGAGAGCCACCGGTGCGGCGAGGGGACGAGGGGTCACAGGTCTTTCTCCGAGATGGGGTCGCGGCATCCAGTCCAGCCAACTCAACATGGGGCGCCCGGATCCAGGGAAAAAGACCGGATCCCTCCGGGACAGGATGCCTCGAGCCAATCCCCGTCCCTCCCAGCCCCGAGACCGCCTCTTCGATTTCCGTGCAAAGGGTAGCGGCCACGGATATCGGGACGAGCCACCCAAGACATTGGGGGGAGCTTCCCCGGATCCAGGGCAGACGAGAGGGCGGTGCGGGCCGATCGGCCAAAGGCCCGGATCAACCATGACCGACCATGCCCCACCCAGCTGACATCCCACCGGCCTGCCATCCCCCCGGCCTGACATCCCCCCGGCCTGACATCCCCAAGTCGGCTGCCGGACCACCTACCGGATACTGCCAGGCAAGCCGCTGGGGG
>SL_5KL_010_SEDDRAFT_10000664_pt1 | contig 22070 bp, 17 predicted proteins | sample SodLakKL_010_SED_FD_9118 | JGI IMG/M metagenome (IMG submission 9118) | reverse complement strand
CGTTTTTCGACAAATTTGTGTGAGGGGTGGGTGGTCAGGTGGGATTGGTGGCTTAGCTAGTGGAGGTGGAACCGCTGGCGGGGGATGTTTTGGTGGAATGAGATATAATTGTAATTCAGAGGCAATTGCACTGGAACTGGATTGCCTCATGATTTTCTGAAGATGGTATGAGATTAAGACGAATCTTTTCAGGAAATTTTCCCTGAAGAGGAGATTACTCCAGGAGAATTTAAAGTCGTATTTGCAATAATTTATCCTGAAGATAAAACTGTAGAGGAGAGGCTTCTTATTTCAAAATTAAATATAGCCCATGGTAATAGAGAATTAGAGAAGCTGGGTTTCAATGTTGAAAAGCTGAGTATCAAGGATGCTTCAGATTGAAATAACATTAGAATAAATTTTCATTAAAAATAATTCTTGGCCTGTGCAGGAATATTCTACAGGAGGAAGAACTATGTAAACAGATGTTTGCATATATGATGTTCGAGATAAATTAATATCGGAGTTGATTAACTTGCGAATTTATGAACCTCAAAAATATATTAATCAACTGGCAATAATACTTTCTGATTATGGTATAATAAAAAAACCCAAAGATGTTATTAAATTGTTTGACACTGGTATAATTCATAAAGACAGAGATGGAAATATTGTTGGCTGGCAGATTCAATCTAAAGAAATTAAGTTTTGGGATAATGCATTTATTGATATTGATGAGAATGCTGAGAAGTTAAAATATAAAGAGTATTGTACTTTATCTAATTGCTCATATCACTTTCAACCAGTAAGAAGCTCTGAAACTTTAAGACAATTTAGGATTGACATTGTAGATGGCAAACCACATGCCAATCCAAATAATTTACAAGAAAAAGATCACCTCAGTCCTGATGAATTAAGATTAAAAATTAAACTGTTTAATTTAATTGTATGCCTATATATTGTTATTGAATACCTAAAAAATCAAGAAAAATATCCATTAAATAATCACCATGCAGATTTATATAATAATATAATTGAGGGCTTGGAGGGGAAATATTAATGGATTATGGAAAAGAAAAAAATGTTTTTTACTTTAAGGAAGAAGGCAAGATAAATACACCTAAAGTAATTGATTTGACTTTAAAGAAGGCTGGAGAATTGGATATTAACAAAATATTAGTTTTTACTTCAGATGGAGAGACTGCCTTTAATTTAAGAGAAAAAGATAAAGATATTGATATCATAGCTGTTTCTTTTCCAGCCAACCAGGAGATCCGTCTTCCTGATTCTAAAAACAGGGATGACTTTAAGTATATTATACCAAAGACTTCAAATGAGGAAATTAAGAAAAAGCTTGCAGAAAAAAATATTAATTTAGTATTAAGTAAAATGCCTTTTGGTGACATAATTATTCCGGGAACTAGAGATACAAAAAATTTAGCTATAAGAAGCTCACTCTCATTAATTTCTAAAGGTTTATCATTGTGTGTTCAGGCAATTTTAATGGCAACTGATTCAGGCGCAATTAATCCAGGAGAAGAAGTAATAGCTATAAGTGCAGATACTGGCATTGTAGCAACTGCATCTAATTCATCATTTTTATTTCACCCCAATAAAGGTCTTTCTATAATTGAACTCTTTTGTAAACCTAAAAGCCGTATTTAGAAAAACTCTTCTGTAAACCTAAAAGCCGTATTCAATAAAAAAAAGAGGAGTTTTTAAACTCCTCCTCTTCTCTAATATGATCATTATTTAACTCCCAGGGGTCTCCACCATTTTCTTTAAATACAATAAAGTGATGTATCCATGAATTGAATTCTTTCTTTGTTATTTCAAGATCCTGGTAATCTATTAAACCCTGTTTATAAAGCTGATACAATTCAATTGAATCAAAGCCATATTTATCTTCAAATTCTTTTAATACCATTTTTGAATGCCCAGGTTCGATGACAACCTCAAACAATTCATCTATATTTATTTCCACAGAATATCCCTCCTCGATCAGTTAGCTAATACTATTATAGCATTTTTATTGAAAAATTCCAATTGATTTAAAAGCAGCTGGAGCGGATTTGGTCGGTACCGGGTTCCCTGACGAAATTCGACAAATTAAGCGAGGTGTGGATATTGAGGTGTGATTGCTGCCCCCGTTAGCAGGGGCAGATACGCCGCAGGGGCAATTTTGGTGGAACCGGGTACTATCATATTTCAGTTTAAGAACGTAAAAACCTAAAAGATAAAAATATTGCATTTGATTATAATTTAAAGTATAATTGCATTAAAAGATAGGCTTTTAAATTTGAAAGCCTATGAAGAGGTGCAATTAAAATGGATTATAAAAAACTGAAAGAATCTTTTGAGAAGAATAATTGGGTTCTAAAAGCAGCTGAACTGAATAAACTGGGTTTTGATAGCAGAAAGATTAATAGATTACTGGAGAAAGATGTAATAAAAAAGATTAAATATGGGTACTATATTCTCTCAGATTCCTTTCCCGATGAAAAAGTGGTAATTGCTCGGCTCTTTCCTGATTCTGTAATCTTTCTAGAAAGCGCTCTTTATCACTACAACTATACTGAAAGAGTTCCTGGAAAATGGCAGATTGCGGTTGAAAAACACTCATATCCAGAAAAATTTTCTAATGAGTATGTAGATATAGAACCATTTTTTATTGTCGATAAGTTTTTCAGGTTAGGTATTAATCAGATAGAGAAAAATGGAGTAAAAATTAAAATTTACGATATAGACAAAACTATCTGTGATGTACTAAGGTATGAAAAAAAGCTTGAAACTGAAGTGTTCAGAAATGCCATCCAGAAATATATTAATAACGGCAGCAAAGACATTAATAATTTAATTAAATATTCCAAGCAACTAAATATATATAAAAAAATGCAGACCTATATTGGAGTGTGGCTTTAATATGGCAGATATTGCAGCATCGGTTCTGGCAAGATTAAAAAATGAAGCAGATAAACAGCAGATTCCCTTCCAGCAGATATTAATCTATTTGCTCATGAAGAGTTATTAAGAAAAATATCATTCTCTTCCTTTAAACAGAATTTTATTTTGAAGGGCGGTCTGTTAATATATTCTCTAAGTGGCTTTGCTGCTCGTCCAACCATCGACTCTGACTATTTAGTTGAGGGCCTGGATGCTTCAGGCCCTAATTTTAATGATATTATTGCTGAAATAATAAGCATTAAAACAGGTAATGAATTTATTAAATTTGAAATTAAGGATTTTCAGCTAATAACCGAGCAAGAAAAATATGAGGGAACAAGAGCAAATTTAATTTCAAAAATAAAGAACACAAGAACCCCTTTACATCTTGACTTTGGAACAGGAGATACAGTAATACCTCCGGTGAAAAAATTAAAACTGCCTGTGATATTATCTGATTTCCAGCAGCCAGAACTACTCGTTTACAGTTTAGAAACAGTTATGCCGGTGCGGGCGTATCTGGTCGGTACCGGGTTCCCTGACGAAATTCGACAAAAAAAGCAACGAGAAAAAGGTGAATATTGAAGTGTGACTGCTGCCCTCACTGGCGAAAAAATTTCGCTGACGGGGGCTGTTTTGCTAATACCGGCTATTTAAATGAAGCACCTCAAGTTCCGCAAACAGCTCTCGGCAAGCCAGAGCCATTCCTTAAGATTTTATTGCTTGGCATGCAGGAATTAGCCTGAGAGAAGAGAATTAAATACAGGAGTTACACAGGATTTACAGTAGTTACAGCAGTTAATCCTGATTTCATAAGGCTAGGAGTCAGAAGTTTAAAGAGATTAACAACCAGAAGAGGGTAGCAATAAATTGAATATTGTTATCCTTTTTTGTTTTGCCGGCAAATTCACTGATAGGAGGCCAAAAATATGAGTATTCTGGTAACCGGTGGCGCTGGATTTATCGGCTCCCATATTGTTGACAGCTTGCTGGAGCAGGGCCAGCAGGTGCTGGTGGTAGATAATCTCAGCAGCGGCCGACGGGAGAATCTCAATCCCAAAGCCGAATTCTATCAGCTTGACATCACCTCTTCTGAACTGGAAGATATTTTTCGTCAGGAAAAAATCGCGGCCATCATCCACCAGGCAGCCCAGATCGATGTTGAAAGTTCCTTCCAGGACCCAATCTCTGATGCTAAAAATAACATCCAGGGCAGTCTCAGGCTGCTGGAGCTGGCCCGCAAATATGAAGTTAAAAAAATTCTCTACGCCTCTTCGGCTGCCGTCTACGGGGACCCGGAAGAAACGGAACTGCCCCTGCAGGAGGAGAGCCCGATTGAGCCGCTGGCTCCCTATGGCGCCAGCAAGCATGCCGTTGAGCACTACCTGAAAATTTACCACCAGCAGTACGGACTGTCCTATGCAGTTCTGCGCTATGCCAATGTCTACGGTCCCCGCCAGGATGCCAGAGGAGAGGGCGGAGTCGTTGCCATCTTTGCCAGCCAGCTGCAGGCAGGAGAGAGGCCGGTTATTCACGGTGATGGCTCGCAGACCAGAGACTTTATCTATGTCGGCGATGTCGCCCGGGCCAACCGTAAGGCCCTGACTCAGGCTGAAGAGGGCATCTATAACATCAGCAGCGGAGCAGAAGTTAGCATCAATAAACTCTGGCAGACCATGAAGGAGCTCGCTGAGAGAGAGATAGAACCAAAAAGGGGTCCTGCCCGTCCCGGTGATATCTCCAGAAGTGTTCTGGCTAACAGCAGAGCCCGGAAAGAACTGGACTGGCAGCCCGAAGTCGAGCTGGCCGAAGGGTTAGCTGCCACACTAAAGTATTATCAGCCCTGAACACAAACCGTCCGAAAATTTAATAAAAGTTTCACAAACACCCTTGACAACCATTGTGAATTTTTTTATAATAAAACCAGTTAATAAAGCTACTTAATTAAATCATTTAACAAAAAGGAATTAAATCATTTAAAAAAAGGAAACAAAAGGAAAATACCATGTCAAATAAAGCCAAAAAAATCTATTTTAAAGACATCTACAACACCATCTACTACCAGCAGCCGGTGACCAAGTCCAAGCTGGCCGAGCGGCTCGATGTCTCGCTGGCAGCTGTTTCCAGCTATGTTAATGAGCTGGAAAACTCCGGTATTATCAGCTGTCAGGGCAAAATAGCTTCTCAGGGCGGTCGGAAGCCCCTGAGCTACAGCATCAACCCTGAATACCGCTACATAATCGGCATCAATCTCCGTTCCAGCCATTTCTATATTTACCTGCTGGACCTCAAAGCTGAACTTCTCGACAGCAGAATTATCGATATCGAATCCTCCCGCTTTTTCAATTACTGCGACAGCCTGGATCAGGCAATCCGCCAGCTTCTTGAAAAAAATCAGCTGGAAGCGGACAGGATAGCTGGTATCGGCATCAGCCTTTCCGGGATAACCGATGCCGCCAACAAGGTGGTCAGCTGGTCCAAGGAGCTGGACTGGCAGGATCAGCCCCTGGCCTCCAGCCTGGAGCTGCAGCTCGGGATTCCGGTCTATGTTGAGACCGATGTCAGAGTTTATGCCCGGAACACCCTGAAGCCCAGCATTAAAAAAAATGACAGCCGGAAAAATATCGCAGCAGTCATCTATTTCAGCCAGGGTATCGGACTGGCCCTGGTAATCCATAATGAAATTCTTCAGGGTTACACCAACCGGGCCGGTGACAACAGATTTTTTGTTTCCAAGAGCGGTGAGCTGGTTGACATTATCCACAACAATGAATACATCAAACAGATGAATAAAAAACCCTACTATAATTATCTGCAAAACGAGGAAGAGATTACCCGGATTAAAGCTAAGTATCAGCAGTATGTCAGTGATAACCCCGGAATTGAAGAGGAACTTAATCGCTATACTACCAGAATTGCTGAAATGATGACTGCCATTACCAACTTAATCAATCCCCGGGAGATCTTTCTAGCCGGAAACGTATTTGACTACAACGATTTGATCTTTCAGGAGGTCAGGGATAAATTTGCCGACCGGGCCGATCAGGTCTTTCATCTGCCTGAGGTCAGCCGGCATTATGAAAAACCCCTGGAACGGGGAATAGCCCGGATGATTATTGAGAAATCATTGAGTGCGGGGATCTGGTGGCAGCAGCAAAATCATTGAAATAGGAGAATAGTCATGCAGCTAACTGAAAAACTTGCCGGTCAATCAACTCAATCAACAGATCTTGCTCACGGCAGGAAGAATCGTAAGGACGGAAGTTTCTTTACCTACGTGGATCTGGCCATCAATTCCAGTTCCTGCCTGCATTTTCACCAGTTTGATAATCCCTCCCGGGATGGACTTGCCTGTATTGCCAGGATGCTTTCAGCCCGGGATAGGATCTGCAGCCAGCAGGTCCGGGAAATGTTAATTCTCTGGAAAGGATACCATCAGAGCCGGAAACTGCCGGAGCCCCTGCCTGCTCCGGATTCCAGCGTAATCTGTTTTTCTCTAAATGCAGCGATAAACTATTATTTGCTCGAGGTTTTCCAGCGCAATAATTTCACAATCCAGGAAGGACAGCTTAAAATAAGCAAAACTGGCGATGAACTTACCCGCCGGGCAGCCTGCTTCAGCCAGCGGTTAGCTAGGGAGAAACGGCTGCTGCTTCACTGCCAGACTGCTGCTGCCGGTGAGGGCTCAGCCTCCCTGAAATTGCAGGAATTCAAGCCGGAGCGGGATTTTCTGGGAGTCGGCCCGCTGGATTTTCCCTCCCGGCTGGCCTCAACCCGCAATTTCCCCCTGGTATTTAATTCCAGCTTTTTTCTGCTGGAGCTGGCAGACCACCTTAACCCCTTTTCATTGCTGGGAGAGCATTATAATTTATTGATCCGGGATTCAGTGATTGAGAGTCCGGCTATTTACCGTCGGGCTGCTCTGGTGAGCTCACCCGATCAGCAGTGGCAGCTGATAAAGCCCGGCATTCAGGACTTTGTGATCAGGCTGGGCGATAAATTCTACGACCTCCAGGATTTTTCTTTAAATAAATTAAGCACCCATTCAATTTATAACCGGCTTTTTGGTTTGAAGGAGAAGGGTTATACCTCTTCCCGCACCCCGGAGCAGCCCGGTTCCTGTCATCTCATTATTATCGGACGGGACCTGGTTGGTTATGCTCCCGAGGGCGGGGCACCCATTCCCCAAAACGGCTTTGTGCTGGCCCTGCCAGCCAGAGAGCTCAATCCTGAAGAAGCAGCCGCTCAAAGGATTAATTATCACTTTGCTTCTGGAGCTCAATACCATCAGGGAATTCAGGCCGGCCCCGCTCTGGTGACCGGGGGCCGCAGGGTGCTCAGGCCAGAATCGCTGGAGGAGGAGGAGTTCTTCTCGGCTGAGGCAGTAGGCCAGCCCGGAGACTGCGGAGTGGTGCCTACCGATTATGCCGCCGATGTTGACAGGACCAGGGCTGCCCGTCTGCTGCTGGGGGTTAAGGATAATGGCAACCTGGGCCTGCTGGGGGTGGAAGGAGTTTCTCTGGCGGTAAAAAATGGGGAAGAAGACTGCTCCTCAGGTGCAACGCTGAAAGAGCTGGCTGATCTGGCTGTCAGCAGAGGCTATCAGAGGGCAATCAATCTGGATGGAGGTGGTTCCACAAATATAATTTATCATGGTCAACCTTTAATTAAATCTGCTGGTTTGATGGGCTGTGAGCACAACGAGGGCTTTGCCGGAGAACGCATGGTGCCGGTGGTAGGGCTTCTCAATCAATAATTATTAGCATCTCAAACAGCACTTAATCCTTCTGATTGCAACATGAATAGTACTTAAACTTTTGGCTGGAGAAACACAAGAAAAATGGGTTTTTCAGAATATAGTCAAAGATTAAATTCAATCACAATTAAAGGGGGAAAATAATTTGAAGAAAAGTTTACTGGTTTTAACGGTTCTGGCAATCTGCCTGATGGTGGCTGCTGTTCCTGTTTTTGCTGAATCTCTGACCTTAAGGTACTTCATGTGGGATCCGGAATTTCAGGATGCTGAGCTGGAGCTGATCTCTCTCTACGAGGAAGAGAACCCCGGGATAGAGATCGATTTTACCGCCATGAATCCTGAAAATTACTGGCCTAACCTGGCTTCCATGGCTGCTGCTGAACAGCTGCCGGATGTTTTTAACATGTCAACCGGGTATCTGGAAGAATGGGCAGAAGAGGGTCGTCTGCTGAGTCTGGAAGACTTTGTGGCAGAAAATATTACTGAAGATGAATATTTCACCGAGGTTTTCACGGCCGTCAGATATCCTGATGAAGATGGCGAGCTCCATGCTATGCCCTATGCATGGGTAACTCCGGTTTTGTATTATAATAAGGATATGTTTGATGCTGCTGGAGTTGATTATCCCGACGATGACTGGACCTGGGATGATTTTACTGAGGCTGCCATTGCCCTCAATAATCCTCCTGAATCATATGGTTTTTGGTGGTACGGCCGTTACACCCATGTTGAACCCTGGATCTATGCCAACGGTGGACAGGTTTTAAATGAGGACCGGACCAGAGTGGAGCTTGACTCTGCCGCCCGGGAAGCGCTGCAGTTTTTAGATGAGCTTGCCAATGAGCATGGTGTTTCACCCGAACCGGCTATGATGGAGGGTATCAGACAGCAGGATGTCTTCCCTCTGCAGCAGGCAGCTATGTGGGTTGACGGCTCCTGGATGGTCGAGGAAGTCCGCAGTGTAGTAGATGGTGAATTTGACTGGGGTATTGCCAAGGTTCCTGCCGGACCCTCGGCTGAGGACAAGGGTTATTACTCCTATGTCTGGCCTGACTCCATTGCGATTTCAGCTGATACTGAGAAAGTGGAAGAGTCTATGGACTTCCTGGAATTTCTGGTAAGTGAAGATCGGCCTCTGGATAGCTATATGGCCGGCAAAGTTCCCATTTATCAGCCTCTGGCTGAGACTGAAGAATGGCTGCAGCCCGATAAATCTCCCGGTAATCTGGAGATTATCCTGGAACTGGGCGAAATGGAAACAAGAAATACCTTCACCCAGGGATGGGGCGAATGGCGTGGTTATGTTGAAGGTGCCGGCATGGAAGGCGAATTAAACCGGGTGGCCAACGGCGATCAGACCCTGGAGGAAGCAATTGAAAGATTTACCGAACACAGCAATGACGTGCTCTCCCGCTATTATGACTGAAACTCCGAGGTTAGGTAAGAGTTCAGGTTCAGATTAGAGTTAAGGTGAGAGATCCGCTAAAAAATAAGGTGAAATATCAGACAAGAGATTAGCTAAAGCAAACTAGTGATGATAGATAAAAATCACCCGGGGAGGGGTGGAGGGGCCTGACACTGGAGAAATCACAGCTTCACCTTCTTGAGCATCGTTTCTAGAAATGTTTCAATCATATATGTTTCAAGCAGAAATGCTTTAAGCTTAAATGCTTCAAGCATAAATGTTTCAAGCAGAAATGCTTTAAGCTTAAATGCTTCAAGCATATATGTTTCAAGCAGAAATGCTTCAAGCTTAAATGCTTCAATCAGAAATGTTTCTAGCAAAAATGTTTCAAGCAGCAGCTTGACTGCCAGTTCAAGTCGGATCCCTTTTATGACTGTACAGTTATCGGCTCAGGCCATCAGCTTAAAGACTTTTTAAGGAGCTGACTTTGGCCTGTCCGCCCCGCCCCGGGCTTTTTATCCGCCGCTGAAAATCTGGTTTACGTCTCAGAACCTTTGTGTCCTCTGTCTCTCTTCAATGAATTTTCTGGCAATTATAATCCCGATCTGCCAGATTGCTGTCCTAAAATTATTGTCTCTGATTTAGCTCTTGATTTTTAATTCGGCTTTATAATCCGCCTTTATTAATCCGGCTTTTTATTATTCCGGTCTTATCAATTTATTCTATCCAAATTGAGGTGGTTCAATGCGGTATAAAAAGCATGTACCCTGGCTTTTCCTCCTGCCTACTATTCTGGGACTGATTATCTTCAGGCTGGGGCCCATCATTGCTGTCTTTTTTGCCAGTTTGACCCGCTGGAGAATTTTCAGTCCACCGGAGTGGGTAGGTCTGGGGAATTATCTGCACATGTTTAATTCCGATATATTCTGGCTCGTCTTTAGAAACACTTTAATTTTCAGTGGAATCTTTATCCCCGGGGTAATGATTTTCGGACTTGCTCTGGCTCTGCTGGTCAATCGGAAAATGAGAGGCATTACCTTTTTTCGAGGATTATTTTATCTGCCGGTTGTCTCTTCCACGGTGGCAGTGGCAGTTGTCTGGAGCTGGATGCTGAGTCCCCGCTTTGGCATAATTCAAAGTGTTTTAAATTCCCTGACCGGCTTGAATATGCCCAACTTTCTGGGCAGTGAAAGCCTGGTGATTTTTGCCCTGGTAGGGGTTTATATCTGGAAGATGGCAGGCTATTATATGATAATTTTTCTGGCCGGACTTCAGAATATTCCACCGGTGTACTACGAAGCAGCACTGGTTGACGGCGGCAGCCGCTGGCAGATGTTCAAGCACATCACCCTGCCGCTCCTTTCTCCGACAACTTTCTTTGTGCTGATAATTTCGCTCATCATGTCCTTAAAAACCTTTGATATAACTTTTGCCATGACTCAGGGTGGGCCCAATTATGCTTCTTCAACCTTAATTTTTCATATTTACACCAACGGCTTTATGCATTTTCGGATGGGTTATGCCTCAGCTCTGGCAACGATTCTCTTTGTGATTGTGGCAGTGGTATCCTATATCAATTTTAAAGCCAAAAAGCACTGGGTTACTGCCGATAAATTATAGCCTTAAACCTATAGCTGTAAGGGGGTAAGGGTTTTGAAAAATTTACTTAATCCCAAAAAGATCCTGATTATATTAATATTTTTGCTCGTCTCCTTTACCACAATTTTTCCCTTTCTCTGGATGCTGGCCACCTCCTTTAAAGCCCATGGAGAGGTGTTTTCCTTAACTCCCCAGTTCATACCCGATAATTTATTCGAGCCCGGGATGTGGGATAATTATGTGGCCGTTCTTCAGGATTATAATTTTATCAGATTTCTTCTGAACTCCACTCTGGTTGCCGGGCTGGCAACTCTGGGGCAGATCTTTACCTGCAGTCTGGGAGGTTTTGCCTTTGCCCGGATGAAGTTTCCCGGGAAGGAGTTTCTCTTTGCCCTGGTGCTGGCCACCATGATGATGCCCCAGGAAAATACCATCATTCCAGAATTTCTTCTGATGCTGAATCTGGGCTGGTACAACACCTATCTTCCTTTGATTGTACCTTCAGCCCTGATCGGATCCTTCGGTGTCTTTCTCTTCCGCACCTTCTTTGAGGATTTTCCTACCACTCTGGAGGATGCCGCCTTTATTGATGGGGTCAACAGTCTGCAGATGTTTTATAAAGTTTTTCTGCCCAATGCTAAACCGGCGGTTGCTACCCTGGGAATCATTGCCTTTATGAATAACTGGAATGAGCTCCTGCGTCCGGTGGTCTATATCGATAGAATGGACCTCTATACCGCCACCATGGGCCTGGCCCTCTTTCAGGGCGCCTATGGTGCCCAGTGGCATCTGCTGCTGACAGCAGCACTGATTTCGGTTTTCCCGGTGCTGGTGGTCTATGTAGCCCTGCAGAAATATTTTGTCAAGGGGATGCTTTCCTCAGGTATAGATTAAGGGAATTTAGATTATAGATTAAGGGAATATGGATTATAGATTAAGGGAAAAGATATTGAGGAGCTGCAAGGATAATACTGAACTTGAGAAAATCTAAAAGTTGTGTCAATTAATTATTTCTTCTGAGGTGAAACCATGATTGAATTTGGTACCGGAGGCTGGCGGGCAGTCATTGCCGAAGATTTTACTTTTTTTAATGTCAAACGGGTGGGACTTGCCCTGGCAGCCTATCTTGAGGAAAATGATCTCCAGAAAAAAATGGTGGTGGGCCATGATTTTCGTTTTCTTTCCGGACGATTTTCCCGGGCACTGGCAGAGACTCTGGCAGCCTGCGGAGTTGAGGTGCTTTTCATGGAAGAGGCTGCCCCCACTCCGATGGTGATGCTGGCAGTGGAGCAGGAGGGTCTGGATCTGGGAGCCTCGCTGACCGCCTCCCACAACCCCCCGGAGTATAACGGCATCAAGGTCTTCGTTGAGGGAGGTCGGGATGCCCCCGAAGAGGTGACTGATAGGCTGGAGGAGCTGATCCCGCCGTCTGAGGAACTGGATTACAGCCGCGGTGATTTTTTTGATCTGATCCAGTCCGGCAGGATTCAGTATTTTAATAACAAAAATCAGTACATTGATTCTCTGCTGGCACAGGTTGAGGTTGATATTATCAGGGAGCAGAATTTTAAAATTTTGTTCAATCCCATGTTCGGAGTGGCCAAAGATATCATGATGATGTGCCTGGCCAGTCTGCGCTGTTATGTCGATACCATCAACGATTATCGCGATACCATGTTTGGTTTAAATGTTCCGGCTCCCGAGCAGGGCGCCCTGGGAGATATGGAGTTTCAGCTGGCCAAAAATGATTATCACCTGGGAATAGCCACCGACGGAGATTCAGATCGCATGGCGCTGCTTGATGAGCGGGGCCGCTTTGTTTCGCCCAATCAGATTTTGACCCTGCTTTATTTTTACCTCAAGGAGTATCGCGGGGCAGAGGGCGGGATTGTCAGAAATGTTGCTACCACCCATATTCTTGACAGGATGGCCGAGCACTATGGAGAAAAATGCCGGGAGGTTCCCGTCGGTTTTAAACACATTGTGGCAGCCATGGATGAAGATGGTCTGCTGCTGGGAGGAGAGAGCAGCGGCGGTTTGAAAATTCGAGGCCATGTCAACGGCAAGGACGGCATCCTGTCGGCGCTGCTGGCCGTGGAGATGATAGCCCGCACCGGTAAAACCATCGCCGAGCTGCTGGCAGAGATTGAAAGCCGCTTTGGCCAGCTGTATTTTTATGCCGGAAATTATCAGTATCGTCCCGAGGAAAGGGAGAGGCTGGAGGAAAGCTTCTTTGCAGAAAAACATGTTCCTGATTTCACCAAGGAACTTGAGCGGGTGGGCTACCTTGATGGCATCAAGTATTATTTTACCGACGGTACCTGGTTATCGATCCGCTTCTCCGGAACCGAGCCGCTTCTTAGAATTTATATGGAGATGAAGGACAGTGAGGAAGCCGGTCAGATTTTAACCAACCTGGCCGAGGATGACAAATTAAATCTTGCTGGCTTTGCCGAGTTGAGAAACAGCCTCTAAGCTGGTTTTTATTCTCTGAGCCTGGACTTTTTCTCTAAGCCTGAATTTTTTCTCTAAACCTGGACTTTTTCTCTAAGCCTGAATTTTTTCTCTAAACCTGAATTTTATTCTCTAAGCCTGAATTTTTTTATCGAAACTATTATCGAAACTTGTCTTAATAAGGAATATCAGGATTACAGATAAAAATTTTCTGATAATCCAGAATAAATAAAACCGGAGGATAATTAACTATGACCGAAATGGGGTGCGAGAATACGGAAAGGGCTGCCCGGCAGGATCAGATGAAATACCCCGGGCCAAGAAACAAATCAGAGCAGATAAACAAATCAGGGCAAAATAATCAGTCAGAACAATATCAGTCAGAGCAAAATCAGTCAGAGCTGATTGACCACCAAATTGATCAGGGTCTGATTCTGGCAGCCGGCAGAGGCACCCGCCTGAAGGAATTAACCGCCAACCATCCCAAAGCGCTGGTTGAAGTTGCCGGCAGACCCCTGCTGGAATGGATTTTACGGGGCTTCCGGCAGGTCGGAATTTCCCGGGTTGTAATAGTTATCGGCTATCAGGGAGAAAAAATAATCGACCGCTATCAGTCCGGAACTGAACTCGGTCTGGATATTGAGTACCAGGAGCAGGATCTGGAAAGCTACGGGACTGGAGCGGCTGTAAAACAGTCCCGGGAAAGCCTGAAACCAGAACCCTTTTTATGCACCTATGGCGATATCCTAACCTCACCGGATAATTATCGCTGTCTGATCGAGACCTACCGGGAGCAGCAGAGTATGGTTTTGCTGTTGAGCTGGCTTGAGAAAATAAGTCAGGGGGGTCTGGCTCACCACAGAGAAGAGGCAGATAGACTGATTATCGAGAAAATTGAAGAGAAGCCGGACCTGGACGGCGGCGGCTGGAACAATGCTGGAGTTTACCTCCTGACCCCGGAGATCTTTGACTGGCTGGAGGAGATTAACCGCTCTCCCCGGGAAGAATATGAGCTACCCACCGCATTCAATCTGATGCTGGCAGCAAGTATTGAGATGGTGGGCTGCAAAGCCCGAGGCTACTGGTTTGATATTGGCCGCCAGGAGGATTTAAAACGAGCAGAAGAAACAATTGGTCGGTACCGGGTTCCCTGACGTTTTTCGACAAAATAGCTCAAGAATAAGCTTGATCAAGATAAGTCTATTTTAAAATTTATCCAGTAAGTTCCAGTATATAATGTAACATAATGTAACAGGGGGCGGTTACATGACGAAGGTAAAAGACAGGACTGCTTTTTTAAACCGGGTAGCAGGATATTTTTTTGATCTGGATGGAGTTCTCTGGAGAGGCAGCAAGCCAATTCCCGGCGCTGTGGAACTGATTAACTATCTGCAGGAGAGTGACAAAAGTCTGAGATTTATCTCCAATACTTCATCTAATTCACTGGAGACCACGCTTCAGAAGTTTAAGCATCTCGGCTTTAAGGTGAAAAGAGAGCAGGTAATTGTTGCCAGCCGGGAGATTTCCAGGAAACTGGCAGAAGAGCTAAAAAATGAAGGTAATGAGGGGCTAATTTATCTCATCGGTCACAGGAACTTGAAAATTGAGCTCGAGAGGGCAGACTTAAAGGTGATAACAGAGAATAATTTCTTGCCCAATGAGGTGGAGATTGTGGTAGCAGGTCGTGATTCCGGGTTTAGTTTTGCTAAAATGCAGGCAGCCCTGAAAGCTTTTGAAAATGGAGCCAGACTGGCGGCAGTAAATAAGGATGCTACCACACCTCGAGATTCGGGCCTGACTCCAGGCTCTGGAGCAGTAGTGGCAGCTTTAGAAACTTTGGCCGGCCGGGAAGCAGATTTTATGATAGGAAAACCCCGCCCAGATTTGCTGGAAGAAGCTTTGAAATCCACCGATCTCCAGCGGAAAGAGTGTCTGATGATTGGGGATACAATTGATTCAGATATCAAAGCTGCCAGCAGAGCAGGGATAGCCTCAGCTCTGGTTTTGACAGGTAATAGCAATCGAGAGGAGATCAAAAACCTGTCAGAGAAGCAGCGGCCGGACTTGGTGCTTTCCGGGGTAGCTGAGCTGAAGGATCTGCTTGCCGGCATGCAGTCCTGATCTTCAGCCAAAAAGCAGGGGGTGATCCAATGCTGAAAAATATTGTCTTCGATATTGGCCAGGTGCTGTTGACCTTTGAGCCGGAAAGATATCTGCAAAATTATTTTGACTCCCAGGAAGAGATCGAAAGAGTTGCTCGGGCAACCTTTCGCAGTCCTGAATGGCTGAACCTGGACCGCGGCACCTGGAACAGGCAGCAGGCTGTAGATTATTTTGCCGAAAGACTGCCGGAGATTGCAGAGCCGGTTAAAGAGGCAGTGCTCTCATGGCCGGATATGCTCAAACCCATTAGCGGCACAATTGAGATTCTGACTGAACTCAGCGCAGAGGATTATAACATTTATGCCCTATCAAACTATCCAGCCGAAGGTTATGAAGAAGCCCGGGAGATTTTTTCCTTCTGGAAGCACTTTGACGGCCTGGTCATTTCCGGTCAGGAAGGCTATATCAAGCCGGAGAGTGAGATTTACCATATTTTGCTGGCCAGATATGAGCTTGAGCCGGGAGAAACACTCTTTATCGATGACAGCCCCCAGAACATTGAGGGTGCCCATAAGGCTGGCATGCAGGGGATAGTCTTTACCGGAGCTGCTGAGCTGCGAGAGATGCTGCTGAAGAAGGAGGTGCTGTAGCATATTTGCCCTACCGATGCAGGCGTATCTGGTCGGTACCGGGTTCCCTGACGTTTTTCGACAAAATTAGCTGAGATGCTGGTAATAAGCACCTCAGTCTGCAGGAATCACTGCAGGAATCAGCCTTAATAAAGAAAATTAAATCCGGGACTTTTTGTTTATTTTATCAGGATAGCAATAAAACAGATATTGCTATCCTTTTTTTATTTTCAGGCATATTGGACTGCGATAGCCAGCGAAACGGATACGACGATAAACCAATTCCGGGGGAACCTGGTTTCTCCTCATACAGCACAAAAAACACTGCCAATATTTAAATGTATTTTCCATAATAAAGCAGGAGTATTAAATTTTAAGGAGAAATATTTATAGAACCTAAAATTCAACAAATACCAGCTTGTTTTTAAGGAATAATCATTAAAATTACACTTCTCTTATCTCAATTATTATGCCAGTTTGAGGTTTTCAAGCACTCTCTGAAGTGCAGTTTCTCTCGGCACTGGCAGAAGAAGCCTTTAATCCAATTTGATAAAACAAGCAATTATGGGAGGATGTTAAATGTCAGAAGCAGTCAAACAGCAGACCCAGAGTTTGCTCAATTATATGCATGAAATAGCCAAACTCAACAGAAAAATTGTCCTGAATTTATCTGCTATTCAGGATTTTGCCCTGTTTGAAGGTGAATTAAAGAATTATCATGATATCTCTGTGAGTTTAGCAGATGATCTCTTCACCAAACCTAAAATTTCAGTATCTTTTAAAGATATCCCGATCCAGCCTGAACTTCCTGAAGAGCTAGAAGACTGGGTAATTTTAGATTCACAACCGCCCCACAGCAAGCCCGAGATCATTGAAAAGAGAGAGGTTTCAACTGCTGAAGAAGCTGCAGAGTTTTCCGCTGATCCTGAGCTGGAAAAGTCCTTTGCTGAATATCTGGCTGACTGGGAAAACTGGAAGGCAGAATTTGACAGGTTTTCTCCCCAGAATGAGTTATATAAAGAGCTCTTTAAATTAAAGAATAGACTGGCTTATGAAGAGAAGAAGGAACTTGTTTTAGGTTATGCTCTGCTTCTCTGGTCGACAGCTGGTAAATCTATCAAATATCCATTGTTAACCCATAATATGCTGATTGAGCATGATTCCCGGAAAGATATAATTGAGGTATTGGCACCTGATGACTGTGAATGGCAGCTGGAATTAGATCAGTTAAATGAAGTTATTAATCAGGACCTTTCTTCCCTTAATCAGGCCTTTGTCAATTTTGAATATGCTGAAGATGAAGAGGAGAGCAAAAGGCTCTTGGCAGACCTGCTCTTTCAGGTCAAAGGCCTTGCCCCTGAAGGAAAAATACTGCCTTCCCCGGCGGAACCTGAGTTATCGCCGGATAACTCTTTAAAGATTATAACCGGCTGGACCTTATTTGTCAGGGACAAAAGCAATGATTATCTGCTCAATGATATCGAAGGTTTTCAGGAATTACTGGAATCAGATTCAGTCAGTTTTACTCCTCTCCTGGAAGAAATTTTCGACAATAATAGCGAAGATAGGGCTGATCAGGAAATTTTCTCCAGCTCCAGCGAATGGGACAGTTTATTGGATCCTGAAATATTATTTCCCAAAGAAATAAATGAAGAACAGGTTAAAATCCTGGATTATTTACAGGATTCTCCGGGAGTGGTTGTTCAGGGGCCTCCAGGGACCGGGAAAAGTCATACTATCGCAAATCTGATCTCTCATTTTATTGCTCAGGGCCAGCGGGTCCTGGTCACCAGTCAGAAAGAACAGGCTTTAAAAGTTCTCCATAAAATGCTGCCGGCTGAAATTAAACCTTTAACCCTGTCGGTTTTGAGTAATGACCGAAACCGGCGGGATAAACTGGAAAAAGCTGTTGCCGAGATTACCGAAATAGGCAGGAATATCAGTATTTATGAACTCGAGGCCGAAAAAGACCATCTCAGAAGAGAATTTTTCACTGTCAAGGACCGGCTGGAAGGCATCAAACAGGATATGCTGATCCTTTCTCATTCAGCAAAACCCGTTTATCTGGACTGGATTGATGAAGTTTTATCCCCGGCTGAAGCCCAGTCTTTTTTAGAAAGCACTAAAAAGACGACAGGCTGGCTGCAGGCTGAGTTTGATTATCAAATTACAGGCAGTCTAGGTGATGAAAGAGAAGCAGTCAAATTTAAAGCAAATTATCCCTTGAGAGATAATGACCTCAAAAAAGCCTATAGCATCTGGGCCGGGCTGGGCTCTGACTTTCCGGATTTAATTAAATATAAACTTCCAGAGATGGACAAGCTCCTGACATCCCGGGAATTTAAGCTAATTTCTGAAAAATTGCATCAGATTCAGCTGCTGTCTGAGAAACTCAGCGATTACTATCATGATGTGCACTTAACTGACAACCCTGAGGTTTTAAATGAGGTCTGTCTGGTTTTGCAGGAGGAGCTGCCTCAAATTCAAAAATTACAGGAGAGCTGGGCACTGGACTTTGCCGAAAGCTATTACAGCCAGCGCTCTAAATTATCAGCAGTGATTTCCGAGCTTGATTTTCTTTTTGCCGAGCTGAAGAGCTGTCAGAAGCAGAGGAATTTAATTGCCAGGATTGAAATTGATTCTGAGCTTGAATTGGCAGATTATCTTGATTATCTGGAAGTAATAAAGGAGAGAATCACCCGGAAGAGAAAGCCTGTGGGCCTATTATCTTCATTGAATTTCAGCAAAAACAGGGCTTTGAAGAAGATCAGAATTAACGGGAAGAGACCGGCTGCTCCCGAAGAGTGGCTGGATGTTTATCATGAAATCAATTATCGCCTATCTGCTGGAGAGTTTCTCCAGGCCTGGAACTCTTTGAGAGCAAACTTTCCTGAGGTGGAGATAGCTGAGATTCAAAGCAGTAGTTTTACCGAAATTCAGGAAGTTTTTCTTCTCTGGAAATATGCCCTGGATTTTGTTTTCACCTTTCGGGAGGAGCTGAATCAGGCGATTGATAGGGTAATTCTGGGCCACGGTGATAATTTGCAGGCTGATTTACTGAATAACCCGAAAAAGGTACTGCAGTTTCTTAAGCTTAAAAAAGAGCAGCTGGAGATTAAAGATAGCATTCAGGAATATGACAGGGTGAAGGAATATCTGGCTGGTTTTCTCGACGAAGCCGCTCACCCGCTGGCCCATGAGCTTAATAACTGCCTGCAGACCGATTACAGCGCTTTGAAGGAAAAATACGGGACCTGGGAGCGCTGCTATCAAAAACTGGAGAAGTTCAATAATGCCGGTGATGAGCTAACCCTTTATCGCGAGATTATAGCTAAAATAGCCAGCCAGGCCCCTGATTGGGCGGACAAACTGCTGTCACCTGATGTTACTCCTGAAACCTTTCACCTCCAGGACTGGAAGCAAGCCTGGTCGGCAGGCATCCTTGAAGATTACCTGGAGAAGATCAGCAGCAAAGAGGCGAAGATTGCTGAACTGGACCGGGAATTATTAGAAAATCAGAAAAAGCTGAAAAGGATTAAAGAAGAGCTGGTTGCTGTCAAAACTAAGATTGAATTGAAGCAGAAATTATCTTCTGAGATTTTAAAAGCTTTAATGATGTGGAAAAATGCCATGGATAAATTAGGAAAGGGAACAGGAAAGTTCGCTCCCCGGCATAGAAAAACAGCCAGAAAGTATATGCAGCGGGCTAAGGAGGCAGTTCCTGCCTGGATTATGCCTGTTCATCAAGTTTCTGAGACAACCACCAAGGGCTTTGGCGTATTCGACATTGTGATAGTGGATGAAGCAAGCCAGTGCGACATTCGCAGCCTCCTGGTGCTGCTTAGAGCAGAAAAAATAATTGTCGTGGGAGACGATAAACAGATCAGCCCCAGTCCGGTCGGCATTCCTCAGGATAAGATAAATCAACTTCAGCAGCAGTACATTCATGATTTTCCAAATTATGAGATGCTGGATTTATCAAGCAGCCTTTATGACATTGCCCAGATCCTCTTTGCCCGCAGATCTTTAATGTTAAAAGAACATTTCCGCTGCCTTCCCGAAATAATCGAATTTAGCAACCGGAATTTCTATCAGGATCAAATAATACCCCTGCGCAATGTTCCTCCACGTCAGCGCCTGGAACCTGTTCTGGAAACCGTTTATGTAAAAGATGGCTGGCGGGACAGCAATTCCAAAACAAACAAAGCAGAAGCCCGGGCAATCTGCAGCAAGATTAAAGAGCTTTTCTTCGGTACCGGGTTCCCTGACGAATTTCGACATAAAAATACCACCAGTGAAAAAGCCAGCACCGGGAATACCGGTACTGGAAAAGCCGTTACTGAAAATACCGTCACTGAAAATACCGGTACTGGAAAAGGTGGCACTGTAAATACCGGCTCTGGAAATACTGGCTCTGGAAATGCCAGCACTGGAAAAGGCGCAACTGGAAAGGGCAGATTTGAAAATGCAGGAGGACTTGCCAGGCTTAATAAGACCGTAGGAGTAATATCTTTAACCGGCAATCACCAGGCCAAACTTATCTTAAATGAGATAGATAACTATTTATCCCCTAAACAACAGGATGAGATTAAGTTTCACGTGGGAGATGCTTATGCCTTCCAGGGAGATGAAAGGGATGTTATTATTCTCTCCATGGTTGTAGGAGGAGATGATGATAATTTTATCTCTTTGAGTAAAAGAATGTATGAGCAGCGCTTTAATGTCGCCACCAGTAGAGCCCGGGATAAGTTAATTTTATTTCATTCAGTTCAGCTGGGCAGAGAGCTGACAAATCCAGAAGATTTACGTTATCGACTTTTAAATTACCTGCAAAATGGTTTTCACGATAACAGCAAAAAGCAGGAAGAAGCCAGATTAGCGGCAAAACTGGAGAAATGTGATTCGCCCTTTGAAGAAGCTGTTTTGCGTCTTTTAGATAAAAAAGGTTATCAGGTGCAGCCTCAAGTTAAGGTAGGGAGGTATAGAATTGATCTGGTTGTTCAGGGGGAAAAAAATCAACTTGCCATTGAATGTGATGGTGATCGCTATCATACTCCGGAAGTTTGGTGGGAGGATAAAAATCGGCAGCGTCAGCTGGAAAGAACCGGCTGGATTTTCGAACGAATTTCAGGCACCAGTTTTTTCCGCAATCAAGAAAAAGCAATTCAGCCTGTTTTGAGGTGTTTAGCCGAGCTGGAAATCTACCCGAATAATAAGCCAGGTATACACCTGGAAAACAGTAAAGTTAATTTTCAAAAGCAGGATACCAGGATTATTTCAAATTCAGCCGATGCTCAGCCCTCAAACGCTGCCCGGGGCTTAAGTTATGCTCAGAATTCAACAGATGTTCAGAGAGCAAATGATATTCAGAGATCGAATATTTCCCGGCATTCAAGTGGTTCAGTTTCTGCTAATCCATCTGGAACAAAACATTTTAGTGAAGATATAGAGTTTGAAGAAAATCACTCGAGAACTGAAAAGAAAAACAGAAAAAGAGTAACTGGCAAAACATCAAAGAATAAAAATAACCTGAGGGTTTCGTTTGACAGAGACAGGAAGAAAGAAGTAATAACAGCTCTGGATTTTGAGGGTTTTGACAATAACTCCCATATTATTGCAGATATCGTAGATAAAAAAATGTTAAAGCAGATCAGCAAAAAATATAAAGAGAAATGTTTTAACTGCAACATTAATATGGAGCTAGTTTATGGCAGCAAAGGCTTTTACCTTCTTTGTTCGGAATGCGATTTTGAGATGACAGTTAATCACGGCAAAATCAGTGAAGCAATTTCTAATCTTAACTTAAAGTGTCCAAAAAATAAATGTAAGGATAAAAATAAAGATAATTGCAAGGGGAAGCTGGTTTATTTGAGGAAAGGTAACGAAAGCAGTTTAAGCTGCAGTTAAAGTGCGGGCCGTGAGCCGTGAGCTGCGGTGGTCGCTACCGGTTCGGGCTTATCTGGTCGGTACCGGGTTCCCTGACGAACTGAAGGAGCTCATCACAGAGCTCAAAACATACACCAAAGAACCTGAATTTATTACCTATTAATATTACTCATTAATTATGATATAATAACCTCAACATAAGCACTTTAAATATTTAAGTATCAGAAAGAATAAAGGTCATAACCTGGAGGCGTTAAAATGAGCAACAAAAATCTTAGCTCTGAAATTAAATCCAATTTGCAGGGGCTCACCAAGG
>SL_5KL_010_SEDDRAFT_10000662_pt1 | contig 22088 bp, 18 predicted proteins | sample SodLakKL_010_SED_FD_9118 | JGI IMG/M metagenome (IMG submission 9118) | reverse complement strand
CTCATCGAGAACGGAGAGTGGCAGGCGGCCGTCAAAGTCCGGGTTGATCCACACCGCGAGGCAGTCGGACAGGAACTCCTGCGGCGTTTCCACCGCCAGCGCTTCGACCAGATCGGCGAGATCCATCATCTCAGGTAGAGGAAACGCCCAGATCCTGTGCGAATCCCGGCTCAGGGGACGGCCCCAGCGGTTCCAGCTCTTGGGCACGGCATCCCGTAACAAACGTACTACCAGCATGGATCAATATCCTCGGCTTCCGGCCCTGCCGATCTGATCTGCAAGTTGCGGACCAGATGCAAAGCCACGCAGACAGAGGGGTCCCTTTCGGACGCGCACCATGCTGGTGCAGCGGGCGACCGCCACGGACGGACCCGCCGCACCGCTTCAGTGCAATCAGGAAGAAGCCCCACCCGGCGCCGAACCGGGTCCTCAAGCCGCCTGGTAGGCGTCCTTCCAGCCGGCGTACTGCGCGACCATGTCGCTCATCACCGCAGCGTCATAGGGCCGCAGTCCGCTGAGCACGAGATGTTTGCTGCCAGTGGCAAAGGGTTCACCCTCGACACACAGCGCATAGTCGAGACGCACATCGCCGCGCTTGCCATCTACCTTCATCTCGGCGTCGGAGAGGGTCGGCTGGACGGTTTCGGTCAGGCTGCCTACGGGGGTCAGCACCTCCAGTGACATCCGCTCGTAGATCACCAGCGGTCGGGCGGGGTTGACCATGACGGCATGCTGCTCCATCAACGGCACCAGCACGTGCGGGAAGTTCTGGCCCGAGAAGGCGACGTAACTGCGGGTCAGAGCCTCGATGGTGTAGGGGTCGGTGACGACCGGACCCTCGCGCTCGACCTCGAGGTAATTCCTGCCCTGCGTGTCGCTGATCATGAAGCGGGGACCGGGATTCTCGGGAAAAACCAGCGGCACCCCTTCCCCGACCATGCCAACGAAGCGGCAGCGCATGATGGCGTTGACGCCGTAGCGCGCGAGGACCAGCGCGAACAGCAGGTCACCGGGAACGCAAAACCTTCGGGAATCGGGATCGTGGATCGGGTTGAAATCACCCGCGATCTCCTTGGCGAATCGGCTGGCCTGCTCCGGCGAAATCAGCACGTGCCCGTCGCGCAGGTCGTGAAAGCCTTGCAGGAAGCTGTTTTCGTTCACTCGACGTCCCCGGATGCTGTCATAACGGAAGCACTATATATCCAACTGAAGACGGATGACCGCCAGGAATTCATCCCCGTAGCGCTCCAGCTTCGCCACACCCACCCCCGATACAGCCGCCATCTGCTCCCGCGTAGTCGGGGCGAGCTGCACCATCTCGCTCAAGGTGGCATCGTGAAAGATCACGTAGGGCGGCACTCCCTGGGCGTCGGCCAGTCGCCTGCGGCAAGCCCGCAAGGCTTCCCAGAGGGCCTGGTCGGCGATATCGAAGTCCTCCGCAACGATCCGGGTGTGGCTCGATGGCTTGCGGGCGGGCCGCACGGGCTTGACCTCCCGGCGCAAATGAACCGTGACCTCGCCCCGCAGCAGCGGGCGACTGGACGCATCCAGCTTCAGGCCCCCGTAACCTTCGACATCCGCCCGCAGCAGGCCGCGGGCGATCAGTTGCCGAAAGATCCCCCGCCACTCGTTGGTCTCGATGTCCGCGCCGATGCCGAAGGTGCTCAACTGATGATGGCCGAGGCCCCGGATGCGCTCATTGTCCCGGCCCCGCAGCACATCGACCAGGTGGTTCACGCCGAACCGCTCCCCGGTGCGGTAGACGCAGGAGAGTGCCTTCTGGGCCGGCACCGTTGCATCCCAGGTCGCGGGCGGCTCGAGGCAGGTATCGCAGTTGCCGCAGGGATCGGGGAGTTCATCGTCGAAATAGGCGAGCAGTGCCTGGCGTCGGCAGGTGGTGAGTTCACACAGGCCGAGCATCGCCTCCAGCTTGTGCCGCTCCACGCGCTTGTGCCCGTCGTCGGCGGTCGACTGCTCCAGCATCTGGCGCAGCGTGATCACGTCCTGCAGCCCGTAGAGCATCCAGGCGTCGGCCGGCAGGCCGTCGCGTCCCGCGCGGCCGGTCTCCTGGTAATAGGCCTCGACACTCTTGGGCAGGTTCAGATGCGCGACGAAGCGAACGTTGGGCTTGTCGATGCCCATGCCAAAGGCGATGGTCGCGACCATGATGACGCCCTCCTCCTTCAGGAAGCGGGTCTGGTTGCGCTCGCGTTCGGCCGATGCCAGCCCGGCGTGATAGGGCAACGCCACCAGCCCCTGGCTGCAGAGCCAGTCCGCGATGGCATCGACGCGCTTGCGCGAGAGGCAGTAGACGATGCCGGCCTCGCCCGGGTGCTCGTCCCGGATGAAGCGCAGCAGGCGGTTGCGGGCGCTGCCGCCCCCGGCGTCGGACTGGGCGATGCGGTAGCGGATGTTCGGCCGGTCGAACCGGCTGATGAACTGCCGCGCCTCGGACAATCCCAGCCGGGAGACAATCTCGCGGCGGGTCGGACCGTCGGCGGTGGCGGTCAGGGCAAGGCGGGGTACCGTGGGGAAGCGCTCTGCAAGCACCGAGAGCTGGATGTACTCGGGCCGGAAGTCATGCCCCCACTGGGAGACGCAGTGGGCCTCGTCGATCGCGAACAGGGCAATCGCGCATTGCTCCAGCAGTGCGAGCGTACGCGGCAACACCAGGCGCTCCGGCGCGATATAGACCAGGTCCAGTTCTCCGGCAACCAACGCGCTTTCCGTGGCACGGATGTCCGCCACCGGCTGGGCCGAGTTCAGTGCCGCCGCGCGCACGCCGCTCTGACGCAGGGCCGCCACCTGGTCCTGCATCAATGCAATCAGCGGGGAGACCACGACGCCGCAGCCCGCCCGGGCCAACGCCGGGATCTGGTAGCACAGCGATTTGCCGCCGCCGGTGGGCATCAGCACCAGGGCATCGTCTCCTCCGATCACGCAGTCGATGATCGCACGCTGCGCCCCGCGGAAACTCGGATAGCCGAAGACCTCGGCGAGAATCCGCTGCGGATCGTCGCCCGCAGGCCTCGACCCCGCCGAGAGAGGTTCGGGGGGTAGCACGGACCCGTGTCCCGCTTTCATGCCGCCGTCCTGCGCTGGAAGGGTTTCTTCATCTGGATTCCACATCGTCGTTCTCCCGTCCCTGGTCGTTGTTGTTCGTCTCGTCGTGGATCCGGGGCCTCAAAACGTGCGGCCCGGGGGCACACTGGACCCGGCCGTCCACCCCGCCTAGAGTGAGCGGTCTCCATTCGCTCACAGACCCGGGGAATTCTGCCATGCGTGGGCACGCCTCGCTCGTCGACGCGCCCGAAGGGCCGCTGAACTGGCGCATCATTCGCAGCTTGCTGCCCTACCTGGCGGAATTTCGCGGACGCCTGTTCCTCGCGCTGGGTCTGATGGGGCTCGCCAAGCTCGCCAACGTGGCGGTGCCACTGGCGCTGAAGTACATCGTCGATCATTTCGAGGGCGCGGGTCCCGATGTCATTCTGACCGTTCCGCTGGCCCTGCTGGTTGCCTACGGTCTGCTGCGCTTCTCCAGCACCTTCTTCGGCGAACTGCGCGACGCCGTCTTCGTGCGTGTCGCCGAAAGGGCGATGCGGCGGGCCGCGCTCGCGGTCTTCCAGCACCTGCACCGATTGGAACTCGGCTTCCACCTGTCGCGCGAGACCGGCGGCCTGTCACGCGACATCGAGCGGGGTACCCGGGGGATCAGTTTCCTCCTCCGATTCATGGTCTTCAATATCCTGCCCACCCTGCTGGAAATCCTGATGGTGGCGGTGATCCTGCTGTTCGCCGTCGGCCCGATCTTCATGTTCACGATCTTCGTTGCGGTCGGCGTCTACGTCGCCTACTCGGTCGTGATCACCGAGTGGCGGACCCGCTTCGTCCGGGAGGCCAACCTGCGCGACAACGAGTCCAACACCCGCGCCATCGACAGCCTGCTCAACTACGAGACCGTGAAGTACTTCGGCAATGAGCGTTTCGAGGCGGAGAGTTACGACAAGGGACTGGCTTCCTGGGAACAGGCTCGCATGAAGAACGTGCTCTCGCTGGTGCTGCTGAACAGCGGCCAGGCGCTGATCATCGCTGCCACGATCACGGTGATGATGATCCTTGCCTCGCGCCAGGTCGCCGCCGGGACCATGACGCTCGGCGACCTGGTCATGGTCAACGCTTACATGATCCAGCTGTTCATCCCGCTGAACTTCCTTGGCTTCGTCTACCGCGAGATCCGCCAGTCCCTGGCCAACATCGAGCGCCTGTTCGGGCTGCTGGAGAAACCCGTGAAGGTGGAGGACCGGCCCGGCGCAAAGGACATCGAGGTCACCGCCGGCAAGGTACGGTTCGAGGGTGTCCACTTCCGCTACCATCCCGAGCGCTCGATTCTGGAGGGTGTCTCGCTCGAGATACCGGCCGGACACAAGGTCGCGGTCGTCGGTCCCAGCGGCGCCGGCAAGTCCACGTTGGCCCGACTGCTGTTCCGCTTCTATGACGTCGATCAGGGCCGCATCACGATCGACGGCCAGGACATCCGCGACGTCACGCAGCAGAGCCTGCGCCAGGCGATCGGCGTCGTGCCGCAGGACACCGTGCTGTTCAACGAGAGTATCGGCTACAACATTGCCTACGGCCGACCGGGAGCCAGCCCCGAGGAAATCCAGGAAGCCGTGCGCCTCGCCCACCTCGATGACTTCATCCAGCGCCTGCCCCGGGGACTGGACACCGTCGTTGGCGAGCGCGGGCTGAAGGTCTCGGGCGGTGAGAAGCAGCGCATCGCGATCGCCCGCATGCTGCTGAAGGATCCCCCGATCCTGGTCTTCGACGAGGCGACCTCGTCCCTGGACTCGGGTTCCGAGAAGGCGATCCTCGCGGCACTCAACGAGGTCGCGGCGCGGCGCACCACGCTGGTGATCGCGCACCGCCTTTCCACGGTGATGGATGCCGACAACATCGTGGTGCTGGAGCATGGCCGCGTGATCGAACAGGGCACGCACGATGCGCTGCTGGCCCGGGACGGCGCCTACCGCCGCCTGTGGCAGCATCAACTCGAGAGTGCCTCGAGGAACTCCCAACCGGCGGATGACCTGGACCTGGCAGGGAAAGAGGTCACCACGAAGGACACAGAGAGCACGAAAAAGACCTGATAAACCGCTAATTCACCAATATTATTTTTTTAACGCTAAGGTGGCTTAGCAACTCTTTTCCCGCCGAACCCTCGTGGTCGAGAGACAGGCAAAGCGCCCTCTACCGCCCGGGTCCCGCTCAAAACAAGACCTGATTATCACCAATACTCCGCAGGCCGGGAACATCGCATTGACCGCAGCGAAACCGCCAAGACCTTCGCCTGCAAGGCAGGCTCCTACAAGGGCAAGGACCCGTGGGAGCGCGCCTTGCGCCCGAAGGGGTCCTCTGCGGAGCTTCCGTGATCATCAGGAAACAAGCCCCCCCTTCGCGTCCTCCGTGCTGCCATTCGCCATTGAGCCCCTGCAGTCAGTCGCGCTTGAGCAGATCGGCGAGACCGGCGAAAGGATTATGGGTCGCACCCGCGCCGGTGGTCTTGTCCTTGCCCGGTGTGGCGTCGACGTAGCGCTGGTGTTCGTTGTCGTGGCAGTAGATGCACAACAGCTCCCAGTTGCTGCCGTCCAGCGGATTGTTGTCGTGGTTGTGGTCGCGGTGATGCACGGTCAGTTCACGCAGGTTGGCACCGCCGAATTCGCGGCCGCAGCGCCCACACACCCAGGGATAGAGCTTCAGCGCGCGCTCGCGATAGCCCTTTTCCCGCTCGGCCTTGTCGCGCTGCGAACGCGCCACGAGCGCATCCAGGCGACTGGGATCTTTCTGACTCATGGTTCGACTCCACGTTGACCTCCCATCAGGGTAGGCAATGCAGGCGAAAATGGGAATGGCGGGATGCCGACAGACCGCGACCGTTGCCCCGCGGTGGGGCCAGGCGGTGCTGCACTGCACCAAAGCGGTGCGGTCGCCAGCAGCCGCTCGAGGGCGAAGGCGCACCGGGAACGGCCACGCGGGGGTCAGGATGGGACAACACGCTCGAAGACCACCTGCGCGTCCTGTTGCCGGTCGAACCGGCTTTCCGCGAACAGGATGATCAGCAAAGCCACCGTCGCTCCGATGATCGTCGCCTCGATGATGACCCGGGTCTTCCTCCACCTCCATCTGCGTCGTTTCATGGCCCACCTCCGCGCGCGCCGTCCACGAACCTGTCTACGCGACTGCAGATATCTGCAAGATTCATTCCGCGCGATGACGGGATGATGACGGGTGGATGGTTACCTGCAGACGGACCAGCGACAGGCGACGCAGAACTAGAGAGGAACTCCGGCTACTGGAAGGAACCGCCGATGATTCGCTCCTGCGCGTCGAGGTCGGCGAAGTATCGGCTGTTGTCGGTACGGAATTCGCGGGTGGCGATGTCTCCGGGAAGAATCAGCACGACGTCGGGATAGACCTGCCGGAACTCCTCGGGCGTCGGGGCCAGGGCGATGAACTCCTCGAAGGCCGCCAGGTCGGTGACGACGCCCGGACGCGGCTCGGGCAGTTCCCGAAGCTCAGTCATGCTGCAGGCCGGGACCGCCAGCGCGAACAGCAGCCAGATCAGGACAAGCATCGGAAAACGCGTGTTCCGCTTCATGCACCACCCCCTCACGACCCGACCGTTGCGAGCCCGTTACGCCCGGCGGCGACGCGAGCCCATTGAACCGGGGAACCGGCGAGCTCCCGGCGTCAAACCTCGATACCATGCTCACGCGTTGAATGGAACTGTACCTCTGGCCACTTCTCCATCGCCATCTGCAGGTTGACCCGCGTCGGCGCGATGTAGACCAGGTCCCCGCCATGATCCACGGCCAGGTTGGTCGACGCCTTGTCCCGGAACTCGTCGAAGCGCTTGGCGTTGTCCGAGCTCACCCAGCGCGCGGTCTGCACGTTCACCTTCTCGAAGCGGCAGTCGACCTTGTACTCGGTCTTGAGCCGCTCGGCCACCACATCGAACTGCAGCACGCCGACGGCCCCCAGGATCAGGTCGTTGTTGGTCAGCGGCCGGTAGAGCTGCGTCGCGCCTTCCTCGCAGAGTTCCTGCAGCCCCTTGGCGAGCTGCTTCATCTTCAGCGGATCGCGCAGTTGCGCACGCCGGAACAGCTCGGGCGCGAAGTTGGGAATGCCGGTGAAGGCGAGATCCTCGCCCTCGGTGAAGGTGTCTCCGATGCGGATCGTGCCGTGGTTGTGGACGCCGATGATGTCGCCGGGATAGGCCGTCTCCACGTGCTCCCGATCGGAAGCCATGAAGGTCAACGCATCGGGGATCTTCACGTCGCGCCCAATGCGGACGTGGCGCAGCTTGGCGCCCTTGGTGAAGGTCCCGGAACAGATGCGCAGGAACGCGATGCGGTCGCGATGGTTCGGGTCCATGTTCGCCTGGATCTTGAACACGAAGCCGGTGAACGCGGGCTCGGTCGGATCGACCACCCGCGAGCGCGCCGGGCGCGGCAGCGGCGCCGGGGCGTGCTCGACGAAGTCGTCCAGCAGCTCCTGCACGCCGAAGTTGTTGATCGCCGACCCGAAGAAGACGGGGGTCTGCCGGCCGGCCAGATAGGCCTCGGCGTCGAACGCGTGCGAGGCGCCCTGCACCAGTTCCAGTTCCTCGCGCAGTTCCGCCGCCTGCGACCCCAGCAACTCGTCGAGGCGCGGGTTGTCGAGCCCCTGGATCACCTCGCCGTGTTGGATCTTGCCGCCGTGGGTCGGCGAATACATGTGCACGGCATCGCGCGCCAGGTGGTACACGCCCTTGAAGCGCTTGCCCATGCCGATCGGCCAGGTCACCGGCGCGCACTGGATCTTCAGCACGTCCTCGACCTCGTCCAGCAGTTCGATCGGCTCGCGGCCCTCGCGGTCGAGCTTGTTGATGAAGGTCATGATCGGCGTGTCGCGCAGCCGGCAGACCTCCATCAGCTTGATCGTGCGTTCCTCGACCCCCTTGGCCGCGTCGATCACCATCAGCGCCGAATCGACCGCCGTCAGGGTGCGGTAGGTGTCCTCGGAGAAGTCCTCGTGCCCCGGGGTGTCGAGCAGGTTCACGATGCGGCCGCGGTAGGGAAACTGCATCACCGACGAGGTGACCGAGATCCCGCGCTGCTTCTCCATCTCCATCCAGTCGGAGGTGGCGTGGCGCGAACTCTTGCGCCCCTTCACCGTGCCGGCGAGCTGGATCGCGCCGCCGAACAACAGCAGCTTCTCGGTGATGGTCGTCTTGCCCGCGTCCGGGTGCGAGATGATCGCGAAGGTGCGGCGGCGGGCGGTTTCCTGGCTGAAGGACATGTGGCTGGCTCGATCGGGAAAACTCTCCATTGTACCGATCGAGCCAGCTTTACGCAGTTTTGTGTTGGTTTACTGCTGCATGGCGACCGCCGCGTGGGCCCGCACCCGGTCCTCGGCCGCGGCCCGCTGACTGCGGTTGAGACGGCGTCCGATCTCCTCGACGCGCTCGTCGTTCTGCGCCAGGCTGTGCCAGAGGAACGCCTCTTCGAGATTCCGAGGCACCCCGCGGCCGGCGAGATAGAGATCCCCGAGCCGACCCTGCGCCAGCGGCTCGCCCTGGTTCGCGGCCGCCTTGTACCACTGCGCAGCAACGGCCGGATCGGCACGAACCCCCTGCCCGAACTCGTGCACCTGCCCGACATAGAACTGGGCACCCGGGACGCCCCTCTCGGCCGCCTGGGTCATCCATTTCAGCGCCTCGACCGGATTTCGCTCGATGCCCTGACCGGACGCGTACCGGCTACCGACCAGGTACTGCGCCTCCGCATGACCCAGTTCCGCAGCGTGCAGGTAATGCTGCATGCTGTTCTCCGGACTGGCCTCGAGGCCGACCCCGACCCCGTACATGTACCCGAGATAATAATGGGCACCCGCGTGCCCGCGGTCCGCCGCGCGCATGAACCACTGGGCCGCCTTGGGGTGATCCTGTACGGTGCCCCGCGCGACGAAGTTTGCGACCCCCACGTCGTACTTGGCCTCGGGATCACCGTTGGTCGCCGCCCCCTCACGAATCTCGTACCAGATGCGCAGGAGTTCCTGCTGCCGCTCCGCCCCGGTCAGGGCCTGCCCCAGCGCCGGCGCCACGAACCCACTGGCGAGGAAGAGAAATGCAATCAACAAAGCCGAACTGTTCCTGCNCATGCCTTCACCCTCTTGGAGATTGCTTCGAGATGACGTTCTCAATTGACTGACTCGCAAACGAAGCATAGTGACGTCGGAGCCGAACCGCAAAGGCCCACGGCAAAAAGCCGCAGGCCCGCCCAAGCGTCGGCCAATACACGCGCAGACGGGTCAGGCCATTCGGCCACCGTCACAGGCGAAGGGAGAAGACCCAGGCATCCTCCCGCTCCTGCTCACCCGGATAGTACTTGGGCCGCGTACCGACATGCGCGAAACCCTCGGAGCGGTACAGGTGGAGCGCCGCGCGATTGGATGGCCTGGCCTCCAGAAAGAGCACCTCGACATCCAGGGCGCGCGCACGTTCCACGATCTGCCGCAGCAGGAAACGTCCCAGGCCGAGGCCCTGGCGGCCGGCATCGACGGTGAGGTTCAACAGGTGCGCCTCCCCGGCGGCCATCGACAGCACCGCATGCCCGACCACGGTGCCCTCCAACTCCAGAACCCAGCAGTCGTAACCGACACGGATGCAGTCCCGGAAGATTCCATCGGTCCAAGGGAAAGGATAGGCGCCGACCTCGACCACCATCACCCGCTCGACATCGTCGGAGCGCATCCGGCGCAGGACCGGCATGGGTTCAACGCGAGCATTCATGATGGAGCCTCCTCGGCGTCGGCTTGGCTTACGTCGATGACAGCGGATCGTACAGAGGACGCGCTGACGGCTCGCGAGGTTCCGTCAGCCTCACGCGCGAAGCATCAGCCCCCGGGCACGCAGCAGGTCCGCCCAGGCCTTGGCCTTGTCCGCCGGCGACCGCAACAGGTAGGCCGGATGATAGGTCACCACCAGCGGAATGCCACCGTAGGCACGATCCTCCCCGCGCAGTTGACCGAGCGGAACGGTGGTGTCCAGCAGTGCCTGCGCCGCCACCCGCCCCAGCGCGACCAACACCCGAGGCGCGATCAGCGCGATCTGGCGGTCCAGAAACGGTCGGCAGGCCGCCGCCTCTTCCGGCTTGGGATCCCGGTTTCCGGGCGGACGGCACTTCAGGATGTTGGCGATATAGACGTTCTCGCCACGGGCAAGGCCGAGCGCAGCCAGCATGTTGTCGAGCAGCTGCCCGGCACGGCCAACGAACGGCTCTCCGCGCCGGTCCTCCTCGGCACCGGGTGCCTCGCCGATGAACAGCCAGTCGGCATGGGGATCGCCGACACCGAAGACCGTTTGCGTGCGCCGCGGCGCAAGTTCCGAACAGGCGACGCAGGAGGCGACCCGGGTCCGCAGGGCCTCCCAATCCAGTTCCGCTACCGGTGGGGACACCCCCGCTGACGACATCACCGGGGTCGGTTCAACGGGTGCCGCGACACGCAAGCCTTCGGAAGGCGCCCGCGGAACGGAGTCCATGGCCTCGACCCCGGCTAGCCCGCGCCGCACCCAGACCGGGATCCCCATTTCGTGCAGGACCTCCCGCTGACGGCGGCTCAGGGGCATCGCGGGCGGTCAGACGCCGTCGTGCTGGGGATGCGCCCTGGCCGGGGGCACCGTCAGCCGGTTCAGGGCGTTCAGGTAGGCCTTCACCGAGGCGATCACGATGTCGGTATCGGCTCCCTGGCCGTTGACGATGCGTCCGGCGCGGGAAAGCCGCACCGTCACCTCGCCTTGCGCGTCGGTGCCGGAGGTGATGTTGTTCACCGAATACAGGAGGAGCTCGGTCCCGCTCTTCACCATGGACTCCACCGCCTGGAAGGAGGCATCGACCGGACCGCCGCCGTCGGCGGAGCCGCTGAGCAGCTCGCCGTCCACCTCCAGGTGCACCTCTGCATGCGGCGTGGTTCCGGTCTCGGAGCAGACGCGCAGGAACTTCAGCCGGTACCGGTCGGACGCCTCGGGGGCCGCCTCGGAGACCAGGGCCTGCAGGTCCTCGTCGAAGATGTCGTGCTTCTTGTCCGCGAGATCCTTGAACCGCGCGAACACCTCGTCGAGTTCCGCGGCCGTGTCGAACTGGATGCCGAGTTCGAGCAAGCGCGAGCGCAGGGCATTACGGCCCGAGTGCTTGCCGAGGACCATGCGGTTCGCGCTCCAGCCGACGTCCTCGGCACGCATGATCTCGTAGGTGTCCCGGTGCTTCAGCACGCCGTCCTGATGGATTCCGGACTCGTGCGCAAAGGCATTGGCGCCGACGATGGCCTTGTTCGGCTGCACCGGAAACCCGGTGACGTTGGACACCAGGCGCGAGCAGGGCACGATCTGGGTGGTGTCGATCCGGGTATCGACCGGGAAGATGTCCTGGCGGGTACGCACCGCCATCACGATTTCCTCGAGCGAGGCATTGCCGGCGCGCTCGCCCAGCGCGTTGATGGTGCACTCCACCTGCCTCGCCCCGTTCAGGACCGCTGCCAGGGAATTGGCCACGGCCAACCCGAGATCATTGTGGCAGTGCACCGAGAACACCGCCTTGTCGGCATTGGGAATCCGCTCCAACAGCGTCGCAATGGTCGCGCCGAACTGTTCCGGGATCGCGTAGCCGACGGTGTCCGGAATGTTAATGGTGCGCGCCCCCGCGTCGATCGCGGCCTCGATCACGCGGCAGAGAAAATCGATCTCGGACCGGCCGGCGTCTTCTGCGGAGAACTCCACGTCATCGGTATAATTGCGCGCGTGCCGAATCGCGGCCACCGCGTGTTCCACGACCTGATCCGGACTCATGCGCAGCTTGTGCTGCATGTGGATCGGACTGGTCGCGATGAAGGTGTGGATGCGCGGGGCGACGGCATCCTTCAACGCCTCGGCGGCACGGTCGATGTCCTCCGCGCGGGCCCGGGTCAGGCCACAGACCCGGCTGTCCTTGACCGCGCGAGCGACCCCGCGCACGGCCTCGAAATCACCGGGACTCGCGGCGGGAAAACCGGCCTCGATCACGTCCACCCGAAGCTTCTCGAGCAGGTGCGCGATGCGCAGCTTCTCCTCCCGGGTCATCGACGCGCCGGGGCTCTGCTCGCCGTCACGCAGGGTGGTGTCGAAGATGATCAGCGCGTCTCTACTCATGATCCTGTTCTTCCAGTCGTTGGGTATCGCCGGGGTCAGGAGCGGCGGCTGCGATGGCGGCGCCAGCGCTCCAGTGTCAACAGGGGCCCGGAGAGGGCATACAGGACGAAGCCGGCCAGCAGCACCTTCGGGGGATCCAGTGCGGCCAGCATCAGCACACCGACCACCGCCAGCATCGCGAAGAAGGGCACGCGGTGCCGGAAGTCCATGTCCTTGAAACTGAAATAGGCCAGGTTGCTGACCATCAGCACGCCCGCCAGCACGGTCACGACCAGGGCCAGCCCCATCAGTATCGTCGGCGAACCCGCGAACAGGCCCATGTCCTCGGCCACCCAGACCGTGCCCACGACGAAGGCCGCGCTGGCAGGACTCGGCAGTCCCTGGAAGAAGCGCTTGTCGGTCACCGCCAGCCGACTGTTGAATCGCGCGAGCCGCAGCGCCGTCGACGTCGCGTAAAAGAACGCCGCGACCCAGCCCAGATTGCCGAGCTCGTGCAACTGCCAGAGGTAGGCGATCAGCGCCGGCGCCAGACCGAAGGCGACCAGGTCCGAGAGGGAGTCGTACTGTGCACCGAACTCGCTCTGGGTGTTGGTCAGGCGCGCCACGCGCCCGTCCAGGCCGTCGAGCACCATCGCCACGAACACGGCGATGGCGGCGGTGATGAAATCGCCATTGATCGCCGAGACCACCGCGAAGAAGCCGGAGAAAAGGACTCCGGTCGTAAACAGGTTCGGCAGCAGGAACACGCCACGCCGCCGGGGCCGTGTCCGTTCCTCTGCGTCGGATGTCTCCTCGTTCATGCTGCGGGCGCCTCCGCGCTTGCCTTTTTCTGACCCGGAAGCTCCCCGAGCAGATCCGCCCCGGCGAGGACGAGCTGTCCCGGCCGCGCGGACACGTGTGCCGTGATGGGCACCCAGAGAGTGACGCTCCCGCCGAATCCCGCGAAGCCGAGACGCTTCCCGCGCCCGATCCGACCTCCCGTGATGACCGGGAGACGAACGAACCGGGGCCAGCGGCGCAGATCCAGCGCGAGCGACAGGGCGTGGCCCTCGTCCGTCTCGAAGGCCAGCCCGAGTTGCCCGGTCAACTGCGGATCGGGTTTCTCGTCGGATGCCTTTCCCGGCCAGACCCTGCGCACCAGCGTCGCCTCCTGCGGCGCGTTCAGATTGTATTCGCCGAGCGCCCGCTGCCGGATCACGATACGCCGGGCCGGTTTCCCGGTAAACGGATCCGCAGCCTCGTCCAGCGACTGCACCGTGCCGTCGGTCGGCGCCAGGATCCCCAGGGCCTGCGGCGGAATCGGGCGTACGAAGTCGCGAAACAGCAGCAGCAGTGCAATGGCCACGAAGACCAGCAGCGCCCCGGCCTGGGTGTACCCGAACAACAGGGTGATCACGGCCAGCCAGGCGGTACCGATGACGAAGATTCTGCCTTCAGGAGCAACGGGAAACATGAGGGTTCATCCGGGTCTGGCGGAAGCGCCGCCTCGCGCCTGGACGGCCCGGGGCCCGGCTCATGACCTGCCGGACCCCGGTGCGCGTCAGTTCCGGGTCTTGTCCACGAGCTTGTTCGCGGTGATCCAGGGCATCATCCCACGCAGGCGTTCACCCACCTGCTCGATCGGATGAGCCGCGTTTAGGCGCCGGTAGGCGGTCATCGACGGGTAGTTCGAGGCACCCTCCTGGATGAAGGCCTTCGCGTACTCACCGGTCTGGATCCGATGCAGGGCCTCCTGCATCGCGAAGCGGGACTCCTCGTTGATCACCTTCGGGCCGGTCACGTATTCGCCGTACTCGGCGTTGTTCGAGATCGAGTAGTTCATGTTCGCGATGCCGCCCTCGTACATCAGGTCGACGATCAGCTTCAGTTCGTGCAGGCACTCGAAGTAGGCCATCTCCGGCGCGTAACCGGCCTCGACCAGCGTCTCGAAACCGGCCTTCACCAGTTCCACCGCACCGCCGCAGAGCACAGCCTGCTCGCCGAACAGATCGGTCTCGGTCTCGTCCTTGAAGGTGGTCTCGATGACGCCGGTGCGGCCGCCACCGATCGCCGAGGCGTAGGAGAGCGCGGTGTCGCGCGCGCGCCCGGAGGCGTCCTGGAACACGGCAATCAGGTCGGGGATGCCCCCGCCCTTCACGAACTCGCTGCGCACGGTGTGGCCCGGCGCCTTGGGGGCGATCATGATCACGTCGAGGTCCGCGCGCGGCACGATCTGGTTGTAATGGATCGCGAAGCCGTGGGCAAAGGCCATGGTCGCGCCCTGCTTCAGGTTCGGCTCGACCTCGGTCCTGTACAGGCGGGACTGGAACTCGTCCGGGGTCAGGATCATGATCAGGTCGGCTGCGGCGACGGCCTCGGGCACGTCGGCCACCTTCAGGCCCGACTGCTCGGCCTTGGCGCGGGAACCGGACCCGGGGCGCAGACCGACGGTGACGTCGACGCCGGAATCCTTCAGGTTGTTGGCGTGGGCATGGCCCTGCGAGCCGTAGCCGATGATGGCCACCTTCTTGCCCTGGATGATCGAGAGATCGGCGTCTTTGTCGTAGTAGAGATTCATGTCGTGGTTCCTTGTCGCCCAAAATGAAGACGGCCGCCCGAGCCGGTGGCCGCGTAATTCGTCAGGTGCCCGTTCGAAACCGAATAGTATAGGGATTTCGCAGGCGGCTGCCGAGGGCGACGCCCCATTCTCCAAAATCACCCCGCAGGAGCGGCCTCTGGCCGCGATCGAACCGCCCCGACACCCATCGCGACCGGAGGTCGCTCCTACAGGTGCAGCGCGACGTCGCCGCGGGCGATACCCATCACGCCCGAACGCACGACTTCCATCACCGGGAAACTCTGCAGCGCCTCGAGGAAGGAATCGAGCTTGCTGCCATGACCGGTCAACTCGATCACGTAGGTCTCCTGCGACACGTCGACGATGTTGCCGCGAAAGATGTCGGTGAGACGCTTGGCCTCCTCGCGCCCGGTGGTATCGGAAACCTTGACCTTCACCAGCATCATCTCGCGTTCGATGTGCCGGTGCGGGGTCAGGTCGATCAGCCGCACCACGTCGATCAGCTTGTTCAGCTGCTTGGTGATCTGCTCGATGATCTGCTCGGACCCGCTGGTAACGATCGTCATCCGCGAGAGGCTGGGATCGTCCGTGGGCGCGACGGTCAGTGACTCGATGTTGTAGCCGCGGGCCGAAAACAGGCCGGACACGCGCGACAGCGCGCCGGATTCGTTTTCGAGGAGAAGACTGATGATATGGCGCATTCTGGTCCCTTTTCCCTACAGCAGGATCATTTCGTTCTGACCGGCACCCGCCGGAATCATCGGATAGACGTTCTCGGTCTGATCGGTGATGAAGTCCATGAACACCAGCCGGTCCTTCAGCTTCAGCGCCTCGCGGATCGCGCCCTCGACGTCGCCGGGCTGATCGATGCGCATCCCGACGTGACCATAGCTCTCGGCCAGCTTCACGAAGTCCGGCAGCGCATCCATATAGGACATCGCGTAACGGCCCTGGTAGAAGAACTCCTGCCACTGCCGCACCATGCCCAGATACCGGTTGTTCAGGTTCACGATCTTGATCGGAAGATGGTACTGGAGGCAGGTGGACAGTTCCTGGATGCACATTTGGATGCTCGCCTCCCCGGTCACACAGGCCACCGTGGCATCGGGGTTCGCGAACTGCGCGCCCATCGCGAACGGCAGGCCGACGCCCATGGNTCCGAGCCCCCCGGAATTGATCCACCGGTTGGGCTTGTCGAAGCCGTAGAATTGGGCGGCCCACATCTGGTGCTGACCGACGTCGGAGGTCACGAAGGCGTCCCCCCCGGTCAGTTCCCAGAGCTTGTGCACCACGTACTGCGGCTTGATCAGCGGCGAGGACTTGTCGTACTTCAGGCAATCCTTCGCGCGCCATTCGTCGATCTGTCGCCACCAGGCGGTCAGCGCCTCCGTGTCCGGCTTGGTGTTCATGGACTCCAGTTCACGGATCATCTCGCGCAGGACCGACTCGACCTGCCCGACGATCGGGATGTCCACCTTCACGTTCTTGGAGATCGACGCCGGATCCACGTCGACGTGCACGATCTTGGCGTAGGGACAGAATTTCTCGATGTTGCCGGTGACGCGGTCATCGAAACGCACCCCGATCGCGATCAGCACGTCGGCATAGTGCATGCCCATGTTGGCTTCGTAGGTTCCGTGCATGCCGAGCATGCCCACGAACTGGGGGTCCGATGCCGGGTAGGCGCCCAGGCCCATCAGGGTATTGGTGATCGGGTACCCGAGCTTGCGCGTCAGTTCGGTCAGGGCCTCCGAGGCCCGACCCAGGATCACGCCCCCGCCGGTGTACAGCATCGGCTTCTTTGCCGACAGGATCAGTTCGAGCGCCTTGCGGATCTGACCACTGTGGCCGCGCATCGTCGGATTGTACGAGCGCATCTTGATCTGCTTCGGGTACTCGAACACGCAGGTGTCGGCGGTCACATCCTTGGGGATGTCGACCACCACCGGCCCCGGGCGTCCGGAGGTCGCCACATAGAATGCCTTCTTGATGGTCAGCGCCAGATCCTTCACGTCCTTGACCAGGAAGTTGTGCTTCACGCAGGGGCGTGTGATGCCGACGGTATCCACTTCCTGGAAGGCGTCATTGCCGATCAGGTGGGTCGGAACCTGCCCGGTGAACACCACCAGCGGGACGGAATCCATGTAGGCATCGGCGATGCCGGTCACGGCGTTGGTCGCGCCGGGGCCCGAAGTCACCAGAGCCACACCACACCGGTCGGACGACTTTGCATAGCCCTCGGCTGCATGTACCGCGCCCTGCTCATGTCGCACCAGGATGTGGGCGATCTTCTCCTGCCGGTACAGCGCATCGTAGATGTGCAGGACCGCGCCGCCCGGATACCCGAATACGACTTCGACACCCTCTTCCTGAAGGCAGCGGACAAAGATTTCTGCACCAGTGATGGCGGTGGGCTTGGCGGGGTTCTCAGACATGATTGTGGTGCTTCCTGATGGTCAAGTACTGCGATCCTGTGCCAACCGCGTACCCCGGGTCAAAATGACATAGCATCGTAATATGAAATGCCCCGGGTTTCACGGTTTTCGGCAAAGAGGATCGCGGTCGGAGACCGCTCCTACGCGGGATCGGGTGAGGGGGGCCGGGCCGACGGCAACCCGGCCAGGTGTTCGCGCGCCCTGGCCACGAGCGTGGCGGGCAGTCCGTTCTTTTCCGCAATGGTCAGTCCGAAGGAGACTCCCGGCTCCCCCGGCAACAGCCGGTAGGTCGGCGCCAGCCGCTCGACGTCGAACTGCATCGAAGCATTCAGGATACCGGGATGACGGGCGGCATACTCCTTCAATGGAGCCAGGTGCGTATTGACGATTCCGCAGACCCCGCGCGAACGCAGTTCATCGAGCATCGCCATCGCGAGTGCCGCGCCTTCGTCCGGATCGGTCCCGGTGCCCAGCTCGTCCAGCAGGATCAGGCTCCGCCCGGTGGCGTGCTCGAGAACCCGCTTCAGCACCTCGACATGGCCCGCGAAGGTGGACAGGTGGTGGAGCAGGCTCTGGTGGTCCCCGACATCGACCATCACGCGGTCGAAGCCACCGATCAGGCAGTCGCCCTCGGCCGGGATGTGCAGACCGCACCAGGCCATGGTGACCAGCAGCCCAAGCGTCTTCAGGGCCACTGTCTTGCCGCCGGTGTTGGGGCCCGTAATGAGCAGCAGCGGCCGTTCCGGGGACAGATCGAGGCTCAGCGGCACCGGTCGCGGGCCACTGCCCTCGGCATACTGAAGCAGCAGCAATGGGTGATACGCCTCCACCAGCGCCACCCCGGGAGCATCGCGCAACGCCGGCGCATGGGCGTTCATCTGCTGCGACATGCGCCCGGCGGCGAAGGCCAGGTCGATCCAGGTCAATGCCCCCAGCAGCCGCTCCAGCAACGCACCATGTTCCCGCACCGCGTCGGTCAATTCGCGCAGCAGGCGCTGCTGCTCGGCGTTGATCCGCTCGTTCACGGTATCGAGCCGGTTGTTCAGGGGCACCGCCTCGATGGGCTCGATGATCTGGTCGCGTCCACCCAGCGCCGAACCACGGCGCACGCCCTTCACTGCGCCCGCCGCCTCGGCCCGCAGCACCATCACCGCCCGCTCCTGGTGCCACTGCACCCGCCGCGAACCGCCCTCGGGCTGCAGGGCCTCCAGACGCCTGCGCACGACCTGCTCGACTTCCCCGCGCAGCCGCGCGCGCTCGGATGCGGCCTCGGCCAGCGCCGGGCTCGCTTCGTCGCGCAGCGTACCGCCCGGATGCAGCGCCTCGTCGAGCCGCTCGAGCAGCGCCGTGGGTGGCCGCAGGTCGGCGAGATCCTGCGGATAGATCCTCGGCGTCTCGGCAAGGGCCTCGGCCAGGCGCGCGCCCTCGCGCATGATCAGCTGCAGGTTGTTCATCGCCTGACTGGAGAGCGCGGCACCCGGATTCGACGCCTGACGCAGCGCCGGGCGCACATCCGGCAGGGTGCCGAACTCCGGCAGCGTACCCGCCTCCAACCGCTGGCGGGCGACGGTGACCGCGTCCTGCAGCGAGCGGGCCACCGCCAGCGTCGGCGCCGGTTCCAGCGCCCGTGCGGCATCGGCGCCGTAGGGCGTCGCGGTGAGCCGCTCCAGCAGCCGCTGGATCGCCGGAAACTCCAGAGGTTTCAGATCCGCTTCCATTACGTTCCCCTCAGGGAGAGCCAACCCGAAAGGTAGACGGGCTCAGCGTCCGCAGGCGGATGTCCCGCGAAGCAGGATGTTGCAGTCGCCTACCGCGCACCTGGAGAGAACCGCTACGGGCCATCGCCATCGTCACTCCGCCTTTTGGTACATGGCCAAGTAGTCCTTGCGCTCCAGTGGCGGGCGCGCGGCCACCGCGAGCAGGTCGTCCAGATGTTCCGGCGTGCTGATCCCCACCAGTGTCGTGCCGAGCCCGGGCGTCGAACGGTTGAACTGCAACGCACGCCGGGCCGCGTTCGGCTCATCGGCGAGCCGCTGCGCGACCACGTCCGCCGACTGGGTTGCGAGGTGCCCTTTCAGCAGGGTGTGCGAGGCCATCATGAAGACCTCCAACTGGTGCGCCGCCTGCAGCGCCGAAGCGACGTTGCCCTTCCCGGTTGCGGTATTGAAACGGGTGAATCCCTCGAGCATCACCTGGTTGAAGGGCAGCATGGCCAGCTTGAAGTGGTGTCGCGCCATGTCGTCACCGGTGACCGCCTGCGCGGCGCGCTCGGCCAGACCCTGCATCGAAGTCAGCGACTGGAAGACCGGCGCATCGGTCTCGACCCGGAAACCCTCGAAGGTACTGATCCCATAGGTCCGGATGCGGTTGTCACGCACCGCGCGCTCCAGCACCTCGAACACAGGCTCCAGCTTGCGGTTGGTGGCCTCCTTGCCGATCTCCGGGATGTGCACCTCGGGCTGGTCGATCAGGAAGGCGTCCAGCGTCTCGACCCCGATCAGGCTGCGCGTGAGCTCGATCTGATAGTGGATGTACTCCGGCGCGAGAAGGTGCGCACCCTTCGCGAGGTCGGCCTTCGAGCCCAGGCCCTGCGCGACGATCTCGCGCTCGAACCAGGCGGCCATGTCCTCCGGCGGACCACCGCGCAACGTGAGGAACCCGCCCTTGCCGATCAGGAACATCGCCTCGCGCGGCACGCCCGCGGCCAGCGCGGTGCGCACCCCGGCGCCAACGGCCGCCAGCGAGCGGCCGTAGCGGTAGTGCGCACCGGTGTCGATCACGTTGATCCCCGCGCCGAGGGCGCGCGCGACCAAGGCACTGATGCGCGCGTCGACCTCGGGCGTCGCGGCGCCCCCGAAGGTGCCGATGCCGAGGCTGGACAGCCGCATTTTCGCGCGCGTGAACTCGCTGTAATGGCCCTCCGCGGCACGGCCGGCCGCCATGTGCTCCTCGGCGTAGGCCCGGGTCGCCCGCGCATTGGCGTAGCCGGGAATCAGCTTCTCGGTCGACTCCATAAGGATCCTCGAATAGGGACTCGCCATCCTACGCGAGCGCGCCCCTGTGGCAAAAATGCGCCCCCAGGCGCGGGGGGATCCTTTCCCATCACGCGGACCATCAGCGGCGCAGGCGGAGGTAGATCTCGGGGAGTCGGCGCGGGAGTTCATCGACATGGTCGATGATGGTGTAGTGGCCGGGACCGAAGATCGCGGGCAGGTATTCCTCGCCCGAGGGGTCCAGGGTGATGCAGAAGGGGTGGATGCCGGCGTCCAGGGCCTCCTTCATCGCCATGCGGGTGTCTTCGTGCAGGTAACGGGCGTCGCCGCCGTCGTCGTAATCAGCGGGGCGGCCATCGGAAAGGATCAGCAGCAGGCGGTGCTGGCTGGATACCCGCTGCATCGCCCGGACGGAGTGGCGGATCGCCGCACCCATGCGCGAGGCCAGACGGCCGGAGATACCCGCGATTCGCCCCCGCACCGCGTCGTCGAGCGGCTCGGTGAAGTCCTTCAGCCAGTAGTAGTGCACCTGATCGCGTTGCTTGGAGGCGAAGCCGGCAATGGCGTAGGGATCGCCGATGCGGTCGATGGCCTCGGCGAACAGCATCAGCCCGGAGCGCACCCGCTCGACGATCTTTCCGTCCCCACCGGGGTGCCGGGCCATGATCGAGGTCGACATGTCGGCGAGCAGCAGCACGGCGGTATCCCGGTGCCGCACCGCCCGCCGGCGGTAGATGAAGGCCTTCGGGGACAGGCCCGCGCGCTTGTCGGCGATGAAGTCGATCACCGCCTCGGTATCGAGTTCGTCGCCGTCCATCTGCCGGCGCAGCGGGGCCATGCGCATCGGCCGCTGCATCTCCAGGCCGCGCGTCAGGCGCTTCAGGGTGGCTGCGTGCCCTGCGAGGATTTCCCGCGCCCGGCCCGCGTCCTGCTCGTCCAGCACCCGCTCGTTCAGGTTCACCCAGTCACTGATCATGCGCTGCTCGCGGTAGTCCCACTCCGGGTAGGGGATGCCGCCGCTGCGAGGCTGCCAGGCCACGCCTCGCTTGGCCACCTGTGCCGGCGCCGGGATGCCGACCCCGATACGCCCGCCGGAGCCCGAGGTCTCCTCCCGGGGCATCTGGATATCGGCATCCGGGTCCTTTTGCGCGCCCTCAGGCGTCTGTTCCGGCGCCTCCTCCTGCTTCTCGCGCACGAAGCGGTGTTCCTCGTAGGCATCGCCGACGTCGCGAAAATCGCTGAGGTCGCCGTCGCGCAGGCGCTGCGGATACACCGGCCGCGCGGCATTCAGCGACAGCCCCGGCAGATAGGCGTCCTTGCGCTGATCGATTGCGATCTCCGGGAACACCGGTTCGGCGAACAGTTGTTCCGCCGCGTCCCAGGCATCCAGGACCGTTGCCGCGGGATCCAGCATCCGCTGGAGACGCGGGTCCAGTGCCCCACCGTCCTGCAACGCGCGGTACGCCTCCAGCGCGAAGCGGTAGTACGTCCCGGCCGGTTCGTCTGGAATCTCCTGGATTTGCGCCAGCCGCAGCAGGCGGGCCAGAAAGCCGGGAATCCGGGGATGCAGGCGGGCATTCACGCGCAGGTCCTCAGCCAGATCGAACAGAATCTGGAAGCGGAACATACGCTCGGCGAACGGTGCGAACAGCGGGCGCCAGGTGATCCGGCTCTGATCATCCAGCGGCGGGTGCTCCATGCCGGCGCGGGCGAACAGCCCCTCGATGTGTTCACGCGCATAGCTGTCGAAGGCGAGGTGCGCGGCGCCGTGCTGCACCGCGATGACGGCCTCGTCGCGGCTGTCGAAGACGGCAGGCAGATACAGGCGGCGGCCGTCCGTCTCCAGCATCGGGCGCCCCTCGCCCGGCTTCCAGTCGCCGTCC
>SL_5KL_010_SEDDRAFT_10000659_pt1 | contig 22148 bp, 20 predicted proteins | sample SodLakKL_010_SED_FD_9118 | JGI IMG/M metagenome (IMG submission 9118) | reverse complement strand
CCTCTTGCTCCCAGTTCAAGACCTGCTTCTTCAGCCAGGGATGTTTCGGGCCTTACTCCCAGGGCAAGGAGGCAGATATCTGCGGGATAGACTGATCCGTCATCGGTAATTACTTCTTCCACCCTTTTTTCTCCCTTTATTTCTTTTACTCCCTTACCCAATTCTATTTTCACCCCTTTTTCCCGGAGGTGGTTTTCCACAATTTCGGCCATTTCCGGGTCAAGGAAAGGCAGGATTTGTTTTTTCTTTTCTATTATCGTAACTTCCCTGCCAAGTTTTAAATAGGTTTCGGCCATTTCACATCCGATTGACCCTCCTCCGACAATTACCACCCGGGAAAATTTTTCTGCCCCGGCAAGATCCAGGCCATCCTGAAAACTCCGCAGGGTAAAAACTCCTTTTAGGTCTTTTCCCTCAATGGGAGGTACGAAAGGTCTGGCCCCGGTTGCAATTACCAGGCGGTCATAATTTTCTTTATACTCTTCCCCTTTTTCCAGGTCCTTTACCAAAACTTCCTTTTTCTCCTTATCAATCTTTAAAACCCGGTGTCCTATCCGAACTTCCACTCCCCGGGTTTCCTGGAATTTTTTCGGGTCTAAAAACTTTAAATCAGAGGCTTCTTTTACATCCCCCGATAGAAAATATGGGATGCCGCAGGCAGCATAGGAGATATGCGCACTTTCTTCAAGCATTAAAACACTGGCCTCGTGGTTATGTCTTTTAGCTCGGGCGGCGGCACTCCCTCCCCCGGCTACTCCACCTATTACAACAATTTTCATTATCATCTCCCCTTTCTGTGAGAATTGAAATTTTCCCAAACAATTTACGAAAATCAAAAATTAATCCATTTTTTTTGCAGGACTGAGGTAATTAATATAGAAGGGCTAATGTTGGCGTTATAATTTAGGAGGTGAAATTAATGAGCGTAAAGGATAAAGCTGCTGAACTGGCCGGAGCAATCAAGGAAACCGAAGAATTCCAGAACCTGCAATCCGCAGAGAACCGGATCAGCCTTGACCCCAAAGCCCAGGACCTGGTTGAAGAAATGCAGGAGAAACAAAACCAGCTGCAGCAGGCCCAGGCTCAGGGACAGCAGCCCAGTTCGGATGTTATTCAGGACCTGCAGCAACTCCAGAACCAGATGAAACTAAACACCACCCTGCAGAACCTGTTTAAAGCCCAGGAAAGCTTCAATGAGCTGATGCAATCAGTAAACCAGGTAATTACTGAAAACCTTCAAGACAAGTAAAAACAGACAATACAGCAAGGAAGGGGTTACCCCTTCCTTTTTTCTTGCCCAATTATTATCGCGGTCTGCTTTGCAGAACCCGCGTTTTTTTCTTTAAACTCCCTTGCCCTTTCTTCCAGGCCATTGTATTCTTCTTCTTCCCCTTTTATAAAATCTTTCCAAAGGTTTTGAAGTTCTTCTTTATTCTTTACCTGAAAGGCCAGTTTTTCCCCGCCCAGAAGGGAAGCCATTTCCTGCCAGTTTATCATATAAGGTCCAAAGAAAACAGGTTTACCCAAAGCCTCCAGGGGGTTATGCCCTCCTTTTGGGACAAGGCTCCCCCCAATAAAAACCAGGCGGGCTTTTCTGTACATTTCAATGAGGTGCCCCATAGCATCCATGATGGTTACGGAGTTTTCGGTGTTATTCTCACTCCAGAAAGAAGGAGAATAACCCTTTTCTTTTATTACTTCAACCACGCTTTCTAATCTATCCAGGTGACGGGGAGCAAGGAGGAGTTTTAAACCGGGATCTTCTTTTCGGAGTTCCTCATATATATCCAGGAGGACCTCCTCTTCTCCCTCGTGGGTACTCCCCCCAACAATGATATTCTCCATTTCTCCTGGCGTTAATACCTCCACTCCATCAAGTTTTAAATTTCCGGGAAAGTAAAACCTTTCCGGACTAACCCCCAGGGATTTAACCCTTTCCCCATCTTCATGGGATTGCAGGCATAGGGCGGAAAAGGATTCAAGTAGGGGGCGGTAAAGCCAGTTAAATTTCTTGTACGAAGGCATTTTCCGAGCACCCAGACGCCCATTGGCCAGGAAAATTTCCGAGGTCCTTTTTCCCCTGGTAATCAGATTAGGCCAGAGTTCTGTCTCCATAACAACAATCCTCCAGGGCTTTAACTTCTGGAAAAGAGAAAAAACTGAAAACGGAAGGTCGAAAGGGTAAAAAAAAGTGTCCTCGACCTGGGGAACCTTCCTTGCCCTTTCCTGCCCTGCAGGGGTAAGGGTTGAAAGATAAACAGGTTTTTCCGGGACAATTTTTTTTAGTTCTGCAATCAGTGGCTCAGCGGCCTTAACCTCCCCAACCGAAGCGGCATGGATCCAGATTCCCCCGGTTTTAATTGAACGGGGTAAATAGCTTCTTTGTTTTCCTTTCCTTTTGGCCCACCTATTTCCCAGGAAAAAAACCAGGTTAACGGGAATAAGAAAAAAATTGTATAAAAACAGGAAAAATTTCAAAAAATACCCCTCCCCAAATCATGACAGCTATTGATTTTCTTTCTCTTCAATTTTTGTTATTAAAGCCCTTTCTTTTCTCCCAAGCTAATCCTATCCCAAATTCTCTCAGCAACTCCCTTATGCTTTTTAATAAAATCCTCTGCCTTTTCCTTCAAATCTTCTTTTAGCCTTTGTTTTTTCCTGATTTCTTTTATTTTATTATATAGTTCTTCTGGGGATTTTACTTCCTTTAATAATCCCTCTTGTATTAATAAGTCACTAATCTCCTGACAGTTTTCTCGATATTTTCCAATAAAAAGTGGTTTCCCAAGCCCTTCCAGAGGGTTATGCCCCCCCACGGGAACAAAACTCCCTCCGATAAAAATAAAATCCCCAATACCATAAAAATCTACCAGTTCTCCCATAGTATCGACGATCATTATTTCTACATTTTTCTTTTGTCGGTCAATCTCGCTCTTTTGAATTACAGGAAATTTTTCCCCAATCATTGCTTTAATTTCTGAAGTCCGCTGGATATGCCTTGGGGCAATGATAAGTTTCCAGTTCTCTTCTTCATTTTTAAGTTGAGAAAAAGTTGCAATTAAAAATTCTTCTTCCCCGGGATGTGTACTTCCCCCAATTAGGATTGGATCCTGCTCAGAAAATCCAATCCTCTTTTTTAAACTTTTCCCTTCATACCCCATATTTATCAAGGTTTCCCCATCTAATTTGAGGTTGCCGGGGAAATAAAAGAGTTCTCTTTTTACCCCTAACTTTTCCATTCTCTCACCGTCTAGTTTTGATTGCAGTCCTATACTTTTAAATTGGTTTACAAGTGGGCCAATCCAAAAACGCAGCCTTTTGTATGAAGAAAAGCTGTTTTTGCTCAGCCGACCATTGGCCAGGTGAATATGAACCCCAAAAAGCCTGGCCATTAGTATTAAGTTTGGCCAGATTTCCGTTTCCATTATTATTATCCTTTTCGGTCTAATACGAAGAAAAACCCGAAGCAGTAACCAGGGAAAATCATAGGGGAGGAAAAATGTTGCACTAACTTCATCATTTCTTTTTGCCTGATCCTGTCCTGTTACTGTTATTGTGGAAATATATACCGGTTTCTCTGGCTCCCTTTGTTTTATTTCTTTTACCAGGGGGTTTGAGGCTTTTGCCTCTCCTACCGAAACAGCGTGAATCCAGGTTCCCCCTTTTTCCCTTGGTAAACCCCAACCCAATTTTCTCCAAAATGGTTCCTTTTTTATAAAACTCCTCTGAGCCAAAAAGAAAAGAAAAATAATAAACAATGGGAGCAGCAGGATATTATATATTAAGAAAACTATTCCGAGAATGACCATTTCATTACCCTCCCAAAAATTTCAGCATACCGGGGAAGAGGCAGAGTCTCCTGACAATTTTTCCAAAAAACCCGGGTTTCTTCTAAGCTCTGCCGTTGTTTCAGTTTAAAGGCTCTCCGAACAGCAAATCGTCCACACCATCTCCGGTAGGTCTCTTCATCTAACTTCTCTTCCCATCGTTTAATAATTTTCAGATCATGAAGGTATTTTTCCAATCTATTCCCCGTTAACCTTTCCCTGGAGCGGTAGCACAGTGCAAGGACGCTATCCATTCGAGGAATCGGTTTTTCAAAGGCAATACGCAGCCAAAGATCCCAATCCGAAGCAATTTTTAATTGAGGATCAAATCCTCCGGTTTCCAAATAAAACTCTTTATTAAACAACATAGTTGATGGAGCAAACCAGGTTCGGCGGGTCTGGCGCTCAAAGCCAATCTCGTGGAATTTTTCTGGATCAACCCTTACATCTAAATCCATTTGAGTATCGGGAGCCACATATTTTTTCCTGCCCCCAATTACCGGCGCCTTTAATTTTTGCATTAACTCAACTTGAAAATTCAGTTTATTTTTTACCCAGCGGTCATCAGAATCAAGAAATGCAATTACTTCTCCTCCCGCTTTTTTCACAGCATTATTCCGGGCAAGTGCCACCCCAAGGTTTTCCTGGTAATGGTATTTTACTTCGGAAAAAGATTTTACTACTTCTTCCGTTTCATCACTTGAACCATCGTCCATTACCAGAATTTCCATTTTGGGATAATCCTGAGTAATTGCACTTTCAATTGCCCCTCCCAGATATTTTGCCCGATTATAAGTAGGTATTACAACACTAACCAGTGGTTTCAATTTCTGTTTCCTCCTCAGGTTTTCCCCCCCAGAATATTAAGGCCAAAAAGAACAATATAATCATGGTCAAACTCCGGTTAAAAACAGTAAAGTGAAACTGTAGGTGAACAAAAAGGGACGCTAAGCCTCCAAAAATTCCAGCAACCAACCAGTAGCTTCCCCTGTTTTTTTTGAAAAAAGAAACGCTGCTTTTTACTAAGAAGTAAATCAGTAAAAGGAAAAGGGAAAAGCCCACCAGACCCATTTCAATTAAAATTTGGATGAATAGGTTATGGGAGTGGTTTATATTTGGGGCTCTACTGCGCTGAAAATATAATTCTGGATAAAGATCTGAATATTCATCGTAAACAGGTTTAAATGAGCCTCTACCGCTCCCAATTATCAAATTATCTGCAATCATTTTTGCACTGATTCTCCAGATTGTTATTCGGGCCGTATTATCCTCGGGATTAAAGATACTTTCAGCACGTGAAATCAGGTGACCAGGAATAATGGGATATATTAAGCTTATAACCAAAACAAAAATTGTTATCCCCGTTACTGCAACCTTCCAGTTACGAAGAAGGAAAACAATTATTAACCCTACAGGGAGCGCGATCCAGGCTGATCGAGTCATTGTTTGGGTTAGAACAAAAATTCCCAGGATAAAAAAAACTATTGCCGGGAGGCGTAATTTCCATTTTTCTTTTGCATCCAGGAAAAGAGCCAATAATAGGGGTACCAATAAAACTATTACAGCCGCAAAAATATTGGGGTTTCCAAAAAATGAAGCCACTCTGTAACGGGCCCGGGTTGCAATAAAAAGATGCTCATATAAACCAAAAACAAGGGAAAAGGCCAGCCCAATTAAAGCCAGTTTTACCCAAAACTTATATTTTTCCGTATCTTTTAGCAGAAAAAGAACAGAAGCAAAGAAAACAATAAAATAAAGGTCTTTTTCGATTTCCTCAACCCAGGTTCCAATTTCCGGGGTCCACAGAATCGATAACAGGCTCCAAAAAAACATGGCCAAAGCTGGAAAAAAGATTGGATTTTTCATTAAACTTTTTATTTCGATAGGTTTTTTTACCAGGGAAATTACAAGCAAAATCGCCAGAACCAGATAACAAATATATGTTACGAGTTTTACGGGAAAAAACACAAGGAAAATTCCCATAAAAATTAACATTACTTTTTTTAAGGGTTCTGATTTTCCCTTTGGATTATTGTCCATGAATTTTACTCCTTTTTTAGTCCGGAAATTAAAGGCACATTTCGGCATTCGTCAAATAAGTTAAAATCCCTGCTCCTTAAGCAACAAAAACCAATAAAAGGACTATTGAAATTCAAACACTTAAAAAAGCCAAGTAAATTTAAAAATTAAACCTTTTTTACTTTTATACTAAAAACAGGCGGGGTTTCCCGCCTGTTTTTAAATCCTTTGTTTTGGTTTAATAATGTTTATCTCTGCTTTAACTGGGGATCAAAAATATCCCTTAAACCGTCCCCCAATAGGTTGAAGCCCAGAACCGTAAACACAATTGCGATACCCGGGTAAAGTGTCATGTGAGGTGCCGAGCGAATTGCTTCCCTTCCCATGGCCAGCATCCTACCCCAGCTTATCAGTGGAGGCTGGGCACCAAGACCAAGGAAACTTAATCCTGCTTCAACAACAATGGCAGTTCCCATTCCCAGGGTTGCTACAACCATAATCGGGGCAAAACAATTCATCAAAATATGCTTGAAAAGAAGCCTTCCATGGGAAAAGCCCAGAGCTTTTCCTGCCTGGACATAGTCTTCTTCTTTAATACTTAAAACCATACTCCGGGTAACCCTGGCCATCTGGGGGATCCGGACAATAGCAATTGCAATCATCGCATTAACCATACCCGGCCCAAGGGTAGCCACAATAGCTATTGCAAGCAAAATTGACGGGATTGAAAGAATTAAATCCATAAAGCGCATAATCAAAGCATCGGTTTTCCCCCCTACATATGCACCAATTGCTCCCAGGAAAACTCCAATTATCAAAGATGACCCGGTAGCAACAGCTCCAACAAGGAGGGAGATCCGGCTGCCCATAATTATCCGGCTTAAAACACAACGCCCCATATCATCTGTCCCCAGGATATACTGGCTATCCTCACCGAACCATTCCGGTGCACCATAGCTAACCCAGATATCCATTTCATACGGGTCATTGGGAACAACAAAGTTGGCAAATATGGCAAAAAAGAGCAACAGGCTTATTATTATCAGCCCTACCAATGCACTCCTGTTCCTCACTAATTGCTTCATCGATTAGCTCCCTCCTTTCTCAATCATATCTAATCCGGGGGTTTAATACTGCATAGCTTAAATCAACCAGGAGATTTACCATGGTAAAAATCAGGGCCATCATTAAAACTCCACCCTGGACTATGGGAAAATCCCTCTGCTGAATGGCGTTAACAATTAAACGGCCTGCTCCAGGCCAGGCAAAAACAGTTTCCGTTATTACCGCTCCACCAAGCATGGCTCCAAACTGGATACCAACAATAGTAACAACAGGAAGTAATGCATTTCTGAGTCCATGCTTGAAAACAACTACCCGCTCCCCAAGTCCCTTGGCCCGGGCAGTTCTTATATAATCCTTACCCATAACCTCCAGAAGGCTGGAACGGGTTAACCGGGTAATTATTGCCATCATCGCCGTTCCAATGGAAATTGCGGGGAGCATAATATAGCGTAAACCTTCCCACAGCTCACTGGCATCAAAGGCTGTAAACAATTGAGTCAGGCCGTAAAAAACTGACCCACCACGGCCGAACATCGGGATCCATCCAACATTTAAGGCAACGTAGGTTAAAAGAACAAGGGCGACCCAGAACCCGGGCATGGAAACCCCCAAAAGAGCAACTACCATGCTGAAAAAATCAACTGGGGTCTCCCTTTTTATTGCCGCAAGGACCCCAAGGGGAACCCCGAGGATTACAGCCAGAAGAACTGAAATAAATGCAAGTTCAATGGTTGCCGGCAACCTGGACATAATCAGGGTACCTACCGGAGCCCCCTGCCGGATGGAAACTCCCAGATCTCCCTGCAGGGCATTCCCCGCCCAGCGCAAATATTGCTCATGGACAGGTCGATCAAACCCGTAAATTCTCTGCAGGCGAGCATAATCTTCAGGAGTTGCATCCTCACCCAGCATCATCAATATGGGATCACCGGGAGCCAGATGGACAATCATAAAAACTACAATCGATATTCCAATTATTACCGGAATAAGCTGTAGAAGGCGGCGGATAATATATTTAAACATTTTCCATCAGCCCCTCCTTTTCAAAAAATTAGCCAGGTGGGAAGCCCCACCTGGCTATGGCTTTCTCCATCTTAGTTCTTATTGATTAAGTGGACATCCTGCCAGGAATTTGCACCGTAAGGATGAACGGTAATTCCTTCAATGTTAGGATGATAGAGAAGAACCTCTTCAGAGAAGTTAATGAATCCGTAAGGGGCGTTCTCAACAACAATTTGCTGAGCTTCCTTGTAGGTCTCAAGGGATTCTTCACTTTCGGGATCAAGGGTCCTTCCGTACTCTAACAGCTCATCCAAGCGCTCGTTGGAGAAGAAGGTATAGTTATTGGGTCCGTCAGTGTGGAACTGGCGGTACATTGCACGATCGGGGTCAAGCTGGCCAACCCAACCAAGGATAAAGATATCATAGTCATCAGTATCCTGGATCCGGCTCAGGTAAGCACCCCATTCTTCAATGGTTACTTCTACATCAATTCCAACACGAGCAGCTTCAAACTGGAGAATTTCCGCAATTCTAATCCGCTCGGGGTTTTCGTTGGTGTAAAGCCTTAGGGTAATATCTTCACCAAATACTCCAGCATCCTGGAGAGCATCACGAGCCCGGTCGATATCATAACCAAGGTCATAAACTTCGTCGGTAAACCAGGGAAGATCGGGAGGTACCGGCCCTACTCCGGGTTCACCAATTCCGTTGAGTACCCTTTCAACAATTCCTTCACGGTTAATTACCCTGCTGATTGCCTGGCGAACTTCCTTATCAGCAAGGGGTCCCGATTGGGTGTTGAAGCCAAGGTAATTGTACCCGGTTCCGGGTGTTCTCTCAACAACAATGTTCGGGTCATCTTCCAGGCGGGGCAGTTCTTGAGGTACTACTCCACCCTGATACATATCAATTTCCCCTGCTTCAAAAGCAAGAAGTCGGGTTGAACCTTCGGGGATAGCCCTGAACTGAACGTAGGGATGATTTGGTTCTCCACCCCAGTAATCATTAAAGGCTTCCAGGTTCATTACATCGTCCCGGGTCCAATTAACAAAAGCATAGGGACCGGTTCCCACAGGATTTTCACGGAAATCTTCTCTGTCTCCATGATGGGCGGGAACTACAGGCATTCTTGCCATATTGTTGAGCAAGAATGAGTTGGGATTATCCAGGTGGAAGTGAATCAGGTAATCATTTTCCACTTCAATTTCTCCAATGTCAGCATAAAGGGCACGGTTAGGAGCGGCATTGTCTTCCTCGAGAACCCACTCAAAGGTGTATTTTACGTCTTCGGCGGTGAATGGTTCACCATCGTGGAAAGTAACACCTTCCCGCAGCCAGAAAGTCAGGGTCATCCCGTCATCGGAAAATTCCCAGTCAGTGGCAAGTCTTTCAACCAGCTGCATGTCAACATCAAATGTGACAAGGGGTTCAAGAATGACGTTGATCCGCTCAAACGAGGGGACATCAGTTTCCAAACGAGGATCGAGTCCCACCGCTTCTGCTCCTGAACCGATTACAATGGTATCATCTGGAGCAGCTCCGGCCATGGCTCCTAAACCTAAAACCAAAACCATAGCTAAAAACAATGTTCCGATTTTCTTGTGCATGAATCACCCTCCTTGATAATTTCACTTTCGTCCACCTAATACCCTACTAGCATTCGGTTTTTTGAGCAACCCTGTCTAATACAGTTATAGAGCCGTCAGTTTTATCAAAAACAGGCTACCCCCCATCACGTTTTTAATGCTTATTTATTGGGCATTATTTTCTTTAATTCTCCTTCTTGCTCCTTTTTCTCCCCTTTTCTCTTCCATTTGAGGAGTAAATAATTCCTATTTTCAGTTATACAGCTTTACTAAAGACTGTTTCAGGCATAAATTTCCAAAATATATTGGAAATGCTTTAACATTCTTGGAAATTCGAAAATGGAAAAGGACCATTCTCGACTTCTCGATCCTGGTCCCTGGGTTTTTTCATTTTAATTTCCTAGATAACTTTAAATAAAAACTGATTACCTTTCCTTAAGCTGGGGATCAAAGATATCCCGCAAGCCATCACCAAGCAGGTTAAACCCTAACACCGTAAACACAATTGCGAGACCCGGATAAAGGGTCATGTGAGGTGCGGAACGAATTGCCTCCCGGCCCATGGCCAGCATCCTTCCCCAGCTAATTATCGGGGGCTGAGCACCAAGGCCAAGGAAACTTAACCCCGCTTCAACGACAATTGCAGTCCCCATTCCCAGGGTTGCAACAACCATAATCGGGGCAAAACAGTTCATTAAAATATGCTTAAAAAGAATACGGCCGTGGGAAAAACCAAGGGCTTTTCCAGCCTGGACGTAGTCTTCTTCTTTGACACCAAGGACCATACTCCTGGTTACCCTGGCCATCTGGGGTATTCGGACAATGGCGATGGCAATCATGGCATTTACCATTCCCGGTCCCAGGGTAGCAACAATTGCTATTGCCAGGAGAATTGAAGGGATGGAAAGGATAAGGTCCATTAACCGCATGATCAAAGCATCGACTTTCCCGCCAACATAAGCACCAATCGCTCCCAGAAAAACACCCAAAATCAGGGAAGATCCAGTAGCAACAGCACCCACCAGGAGGGAGATTCTGCTGCCCATAATAATCCTGCTCAGGACACATCTTCCCATGTCATCCGTCCCGAGAATATACTGGCTTCCTTCACGAAACCATTCCGGGGCCCCATAACTAACCCATATATCCATATCATAGGGGTCATTTGGGACGAGGAAATTAGCAAAAATTGAAAAGAAAAGTAAGATTCCAATTAAAATCAAACCAACCAGAGCGCTTCTGTTTTTCACAAGTTTCTTCATTTACTGGCTCCCTCCTTTCTCAGTCATATCTTATCCTGGGATTTAATACCGCATAGCTCAAATCAACAGTAAGGTTGACCAGGGTAAAAATCAGGGCCATCATCAAAACCCCACCCTGGACAATGGGAAAGTCCCTCTGCTGGATGGCATTTACAATTAAGCGCCCTGCTCCCGGCCAGGCAAAAACTGTTTCGGTAATAACAGCTCCCCCAAGCATGGCCCCGAATTGAATACCAACTACGGTTACGACTGGTAACAAAGCATTGCGAAGGCCGTGCTTGAAAACAACAACCCTTTCAGTTAAACCCTTTGCCCGGGCGGTTCTGATATAATCCCTGCCCAGTATTTCAAGCAAGCTGGAACGGGTAAGGCGGGTAATAATTGCCATCATGGCAGTCCCAATTGAAATAGCGGGTAACATAACATAGCGCAAACCATCGTAAAGTTCACTGCCGTCAAAAGTTGTTATCAACTGCCAGAAACCGTTGAATATTGAACCCCCCCGGCCAAACATTGGGATCCAACCTACATTTAATGCCACATAGGTTAAAAGCATTAGGGCCACCCAGAAACCGGGCATCGAAACCCCCAATAAAGCAACGATCATGCTGAAGAAATCTACCGGCGTCTGGCGTTTAATTGCCGCAAGGACTCCCAGGGGAACTCCAAGAAGTACAGCCAGAACAACGGAAACAAAAGCCAGTTCAATAGTTGCCGGGAGCCGTGAATAAATCAGGGTACTGACCGGAGCCCCCTGGCGGATTGAAACCCCGAGATTTCCCTGCAGGGCGTTTCCTGCCCACCTGAGATATTGCTCATGAATTGGACGGTCAAACCCATAAATCCTTTGCAGACGAGCATAATCTTCGGGTGTTGCATCTTCCCCCAGCATCATCAAAATGGGGTCTCCCGGAGCCAGGTGGACAATCATAAATACAACAATTGATATTCCAATAATTACGGGAACAAGCTGAAGAAGGCGGCGAATAATATATTTAAACATCTTCCGTCAGCCCCTCCTTTCCATAAAATAAGCCAGGTGGGAAACCCCACCTGGCTATCGGCTTCCTTTTCCTAGTTCTTTCTTACAAGGTGGATATCCTGCCAGGTATTTGCACTGTAGGGGTGAACCGTAATCCCTTCAATGTGGGGATGGAAAATGAGAACTTCTTCGGTGTAGTTAATAAATCCGTAAGGAGCGTTCTCAACAACAATCTGCTGTGCTTCGGTATAAATTTCAATTGATTCCTGGCTTGTGGGATCAAGGGTCCGGCCTCTTTCGAGGAGTTCATCCAGGCGAGCATCGGAGAAGAAGGTATAGTTGTTAGGCCCGTCTGTGTGGAACTGCCTGTACATTGCCCGGTCGGGGTCAAGCTGACCTCCCCAACCAAGGATGAAAATATCATAATCTTCGGTGTCCTGGATCCTGCTGAGGTAAGCACCCCACTCTTCAATGGTAACATTTACGGTAATACCAACGCGGGCTGCTTCAAACTGGAGAATCTCAGCTATCCGGATCCGGTCGGGGTTTTCATTGGTAAAGAGCCTCAGGGTGAGGTCTTCACCGAGAACCCCTGCTTCTTCAAGAAGTTCCCGAGCAGCATCAATGTCATAACCGAGATCATAAACATCGTCAGAGAACCAGGGAAGGGTCGGTGGAATTGGGCTCACACCAGGAGTACCAATTCCGTTCATTACCCGGTCCACAATTGCTTCTCTGTTAATTACACGGCTGATGGCCTGGCGGACTTTAACATCGGCAAGGGGACCTACCTTGGTATTGAATCCAAGGTAAGAATACCCGGTTCCCGGAGTTCTTTCTACAATAATATTTGGATCATCTTCCAGGCGGGGAAGTTCCTGGGGAACCATTCCACCCTGGTACATATCAACTTCACCTGCTTCAAAAGCAAGAAGGCGGGTTGAAGCTTCAGGAATAGCCCTGAATTGAACGTAAGGATGAATTGGCTCGCCACCCCAGTAATCGTTAAATGCTTCCAGGTTCATTACATCGTCCCGAGACCAGTTAACAAACTTGTAGGGTCCTGTTCCAATTGGATTGGTCCTGAAATCATCACGCTCTCCGTGGTGAGCAGGGACAACAGGCATCCTGGCAATATTATTTAACAAAAATGAGTTAGGATTATCCAGGTGGAAATGGACAAGATAGTCATTTTCAATTTCAATTTCTCCAATGTCAGCATAAAGAGCACGGTTTGGAGCAGCTTTATCAGGGTCCAGCACCCATTCAAAGGTATACTTCACGTCTTCGGCAGTAAAGGGCTCCCCATCGTGCCAGAGGACTCCTTCACGCAGCCAGAAGGTCAGGGTCATACCATCATCAGAAAAATCCCACTCGGTAGCAAGTCTTGGAACAAGTTCCATTTGAGTATCAAAGGTAACCAGGGATTCGCTGATAACATTAATCCTTTCAAAAGAAGGAACGTCAGTTTCCAGGCGGGGATCCAATCCCACGGCCTCAGCACCTGAACCAACTACAATTGTATCAGGCGAAGAAGCAGTGACAATAGAACCTAGCCCAAAAACCAAAACCAGAACCAGAGTCAAAATTCCCAATTTTCTGTCCATTAATCATCCTCCTATAAAGAATTTATTCTAGCCCACTTACCAGAGTACCAGTATTTCCCCTGATGAGCAACTCCCCTCATCAGGGGTTTTCCCCATTTAACCTCATTTTTTCAAGAATTAAACTAATAAAGGTTCTCTTGACTTAATTTCTGGAACTTTTTTAAGCTTTTTCTCTTATTTTCTTATTCTTTCAACCCCTTGCGTTTCCGTTCTGGAGGCAAACCCCATTTTCCCACCTCGGTTCGAAACTATCTCGAGGAAAAGAAAAGGCCCCGTTTTATTTTTAACAGGGCATTAATTACTACTAATCTTTTTTTAACTGGGGATCAAAGATATCCCGCAGGCCATCACCCAGGAGGTTAAAGCCAAGTACCGTAAAAACAATAGCCAGCCCGGGATAAAGGGTCAGGTGAGGAGCAGAACGGATGGCCTGTCGTCCCATTGCCAGCATTCTACCCCAGCTGATAATCGGGGGTTGAGCCCCGAGTCCAAGAAAACTTAAACCCGCCTCCACAACAATTGCCGTCCCCATTCCCAGGGTTGCCACAACCAGGATGGGGGCAAAACAGTTCATTAAAATGTGTTTAAAAAGGATCCGGGTATGGGAAAACCCCAGGGCCTTACCGGCCTGGACATAGTCCTCTTCCTTAATACTTAAAACCATACTCCTGGTTACTCTTGCCATCTGAGGAATCCGAACTATTGCAATTGCAATCATTGCATTTACCACACCCGGGCCCAGAGTAGCCACAATTGCAATGGCAAGAAGAATCGAAGGAATTGAAAGAATTAAATCCATAAGCCTCATAATAAAAGCATCTATCCTTCCACCCACATAACCACCTACAGCTCCAAGGCCTACACCAAAGACAAGGGATGTGGCAGTTGCTATACCCGCCACAAGCAGGGAAACCCTTGAACCCATAATTATTCTACTGAGCACACAGCGCCCCATGTCGTCGGTACCCAGTATATAGGTGCTATCAGGAGCAAACCACTGGGGAGGGTCATAACTAATCCAGATATCCATGTGATAGGGGTCGTTGGGAACCAGGAAATCTGCAAAAATAGCCACCAGGAGCAAAATGGAAATCAAAATTAACCCAACCAGGGCACTTTTATTTTTTGCAATTTTTCTTAACACACCCCCAGCCTCCTTTCTCAGTCATACCTGATTCGAGGATTGAGAAAAGCATAACTCAAATCCACGGCCAGATTAACCAGGGTAAAAATTATTGCCAGCATTAAAACTCCTCCCTGGATAATGGGAAAATCTCTCTGGGAAATAGCATTTACAATTAACCGACCAACCCCCGGCCAGGCAAAAACGGTTTCTGTAATAACCGCGCCCCCGAGCATAGCCCCGAATTGAATGCCCACCACGGTAACCACGGGTAACAAAGCGTTGCGTAAACCGTGTTTGAAAACAACAACCCTTTCAGCTAAACCCTTTGCCCGGGCGGTTCTAATATAATCCTTACCCATTATTTCAAGCAGGCTGGAGCGAGTCAGGCGGGTAATAATTGCCATCATAGCAGTCCCTATAGAAATCGCCGGAAGCATAATATACCGAAAACCCTGGTACAGGGCATCAGCACTAAAAGTAGTAAATAATTGACCAAACCCGTAAAAAACCGAGCCACCCCGGCCGAACATGGGAATCCACCCCACATTTAAAGCAACGTAGGTCAAAAGAACCAATCCCAGCCAGAATCCCGGCATGGAAACCCCTAAAAGGGCAAAGACCATGCTGGAGAGGTCAATAACAGAGCCCCTTTTAATTGCAGCCAGAACCCCAAGGGGAACCCCGAAAATAACGGCAAAAAGGACTGAGAAAAAAGCCAGTTCCATTGTAGCCGGAAGCCTGGACCTGATCAGCATTGTTACCGGCGCCCCCTGCCTGATGGAAACTCCAAAATCTCCCTGTAAAGCGTTCCCTGCCCAGGTCAGGTACTGGATATGGAGGGGTTTATCAAATCCATATATCCTCTGCAATCTGGCATAATCTTCCGGAGTGGCATCTTCTCCCAGCAGAAGCCGAATTGGATCCCCGGGAGCAAGGTGAACAAGCATAAAAACCAGGATAGAAATACCGATAATCACCGGTATTAGTTGCAGAACCCGGCGAACAATATATTTAAACATCCTTCCCCACCCCCTAAATTAATTAAACCGGGCAGGTCACCCCACCCGGTGTCCTTCCGCCCTTTTCTTTTTTCAGCCACTCCTTAAAACCGGTTCAGAAAGGTAAAATTTATTTCTCTTTCCAAATTTTTATTTATTCAATGTTAAATTCTACAAATTTCAAAAAAACCCTTTCTCGTTTTAAAGCACCAAATAAAAAACACCGGGTGAAAAGAAATCACCCGGTGCATATTAATATTCGCTTTTCTAACGGTTTTTTGTGAAAAGGTGAGCATTTTGCCAGGCATTTGCGGTATAGGGGTGAACAACGGGCCCATCAATATACGGATGGGATACCATTATTTCCTCATAGAAGTTAATGAAAGCATAGTAGCAATTTTCCGCAACAATTTCCTGGGCTTCGCTGTAAATATCAATTGATTCCTGGGTTGTTGGGTCAACGGTAAGCCCATGTTCCAGGAGATAATCCAGGCGTTCGTCAGAGTAACCTCCAAAGTTGAAGGCCCCGTCACTGTGGAACTGCCTGTACATCGCCCGGTCGGGGTCAACCTGCCCTACCCAGCCAACAATGAACATTTCGTAGGGATGGTCAGGCTGCTGAAGGCGGCTCCAGAAAGCTCCCCATTCCTCAATTGTTACGCTCACCGAAATCCCGATACGGGCTGCTTCAAACTGGAATAGTTCAGAAATCCTAATCCGCAGGGGATTTTCGTTGGTGTGGAGGCTTAACCTTAAATCTTCGCCTTCCAACCCGGCTTCACGTAATAATTCCTGGGCTCTTTCCAGGCTGTAATCATAGGTGGGAACATCAGGATTGTACCAGGGTAGTCCCGAGGGAACCGGCCCTGTAGATACAGTCCCTATTCCATTCTGGATCCTGTTGATTATGGCCTCCCTGTTCAGAAGGTGGGCTAAGGCCTGGCGTACTTTTACATTGTTATAGGGTTCCATCCGTGCATTAAACCCGAGGTAAACGTGTCCGGTTCCTGTTGCCCTCTGGACAACAATGTTGGGATCCTCTTCAATTCGAGGTAGTTCCTGGGGAACTATTCCACCCTGATACATGTCAATTTCTCCGGCTTCAAAAGCGAGGAGCCTTGCAGAATCTTCTGGAATTGCCCGGAAAATCAGGTTGGGAATATTGGGAACTCCTCCCCAGTAATCTTCATTGGCAACCATTACCATCCGGTCGTCCCGGGTCCAGGATACAAATTTATATGGTCCCGTTCCCACTGGATTGCGGCGGAAATCTTCCCGGTCTCCGTGGTGAGCGGGAACAACGGGCATCCGGGCAATGTTATTAAGCAGGAAAACATTGGGCCTGCTCAAATGGAAGTGAATGGTAAAATCATCTTCTACAACCATCTCGGAAATTGCATCATAAAGGGGACGGTTTGGAGCAGCATTTTCTTCGTCAAGCACCCAGCCAATTGTATACTTAACATCTTCGGCTGTAAAAGGTGTCCCATCATGCCACAAAACGTCATCACGCAGCCAGAAGGAAAGCCTGAGGCTGTCATCGCTAAATTCCCATCTTGTTGCCAGTCTGGGCTCAAGTTCCATATCCGGGTTAAAGGTTACCAGGGGTTCCATGATGATGTTTAATCTCTCTGATGATGGAATATCTGTTTCTAAGCGGGGATCAAGTCCTGTTGCCTCTGCGGCAGAACCAATATTCAGGGTGGTATTATCTGCCAGACCTACTGCAGCAATTCCAGTGACCATTACTAAAACCATTAACAAAACTCCAACCTTCTTAAACAAAAACCACACCTCCCTTTCGAATTGTATTTAGGGATTCGTCAAAACTTTCAAAATATCCTTTATTTTTTAAATATTATTTATCTTCATAAAAAAACAGCCCTTTTAAAGGACTGTTTCGAAACTTCAAGCTTTTAACATTTTTACAATAATAAAAGGCTCATTCCCATTACCGCCATCCCAATTACCAGTCCGGTAATAACGGTATGCCCTTCTCCATATTCCCTGGCCATGGGTAAAAGTTCATCAAAAGAAATATATACCATAATCCCTGCAATCCCGGCGAACAGAATACCCATTAAAGCATCGGTAAGGAAGGGAAGGAGGATAAAGTAGGCAATAAGGGCCCCTGCCGGTTCTGCCATTCCCGAGAGAAAGGAATAGAAAAAGGCTTTTTTGCGGTTTCCCGTAGCAAAATAAATGGGCACAGATACTGAAACTCCCTCGGGGATATTGTGGATTGCAATGGCAATGGCAATTGAAACCCCCAGGGCGGGATCAACCATGGCTGCAACAAAAGTTGCAATGCCTTCCGGGAAGTTGTGAACAGCAATCGCCCCGGCGGTAAAAAGGCCGGTCCTCATCAGGCGGGATTTTTCCCCATCCTCTTTGGGATCCTGGAGATCTTCAACATCCCCTTCTCTGCGTAAAACATCCAGGTCCTCTTCAGGTCTGACTTCGTGGGGGTTTTCTGAATGAGGGACAAGGCGGTCAATTAAAGCCGTAAGCCCTATTCCACCAAAAAATGCTAAAAGGCCAACCCAGGGACCTAAGTTTTCTCCCCAGGCCAGGACAAGACTCTCCTCTGCTTCAGGGAGAATCTCAACAAAAGATATATAAATCATTACCCCTGCTGATAAGCCCAGGCCAAAAGCGAGAAAACGGTACTGGTTGGAACGGGCAAAAAAAGCAATAATACTGCCCAACCCTGTTGCCAGGCCGGCAAGTAAGGTTAGAGTAAAAGCAAATAAGACATTGCCATCCATTTCCTATAGCCTCCTCTGTTTGGGAATGTGAGAGGGGTGCCGTTTTTCGGCACCCCTGGATGGTTTAATCTCGGGATTCCCTGGGATCCCATTCCTTCCAGACCTTCCCGGTTAGTTCCGGTCCGGGCTTTAAGGTTTTCTTTCCAGGTTTCCAGCCGGAAGGAATAACCTCACCGGTTTCCCGGTGATGCTGATATGCCTGAACCTGCCGGATTAGTTCGTCGACGTTTCTTCCAACAGGTGGTGTAAGTACTTCCATGGCCTGAATTACGCCATCGGGATCAATTATAAAGCGGCCTCGGACATTTACTCCGCCTTTTTCATCGTAAACTCCGTAGAGGGATCCAATTCTTCCCCCGGGATCACTGAGCATCGGAAACTGAACTGCCGGATCCCACTGGGAAAGCTCGGTTTCGTGCCAGATTTTGTGGGAGTGGACACTGTCAACACTCACCGAAAGAACTTCTACACCCAGTTCCTTGAGTTCGTCATAACGGGATGCAACTGCACCCAATTCCGTGGGTCAGACAAAGGTGAAATCACCCGGGTAGAAACACAGAACCACCCATTTTCCCTGATAATCCGAAAGTTTTACTTTTTTAAACTTTCCATCCTGATACGCCATGGCCGCAAAATCCGGCGCCTTGGCCCCAACACGAGCTTCCATACAATCACCCTCCTTTTTAATTTCCCTAACATTATACCATCTTTGATAATAGTTTTCAATCCTATTATTAATCAAGACGAAGTCCCTTTTCTTCCCCTTCTGCTTTAAGATCCCGGTACTCAAAACGTGAAATCCTACCCATTAATTCAGGGTATTCACCACTCCTATAGGCAGGATAATACTGGTCCATTAAATTCAGATAAGTTTTCGGGGAAATTTCTTCCTTGAGAAAATTCATGACCTCCCTGGCCCCATCGGCTTGCCCGGGTAAAACCAGGTGTCTAACCAGAAGGCCTTTCGTGGCCAATCCCTGGCTGTCAATCTCAAGTTCTCCTACCTGCCGGTGCATTTCTCGGAGGGCTTTCCTGGCAACCTGCCAGTAATCTGGGACTCCCGAATATTTTTCTCCGGTTTCATCCTTTCCATATTTGATATCGGGCATATAAATTTCAATTAACCCGTCAAGGAGTTTTAAAACCTCAAGGGATTCATAACCTCCGCAGTTATATACAATGGGAACTTTAAGGCCCTTTTTCCTGGCAGAAATCAAGGCTTCAGCTATCCAGGGAACAACATGAGTTGGAGTAACCAGGTTAATATTATGGCAGCCATATTTCTGCAGGGAAAGCATTATTTTTTCAAGTTCTTCCACACCTACTCTTTTTCCCCGAATTTCATGGCTCAGATCGTAATTCTGGCAGAAAACACATTTAAGGTTGCATCCAGCAAAAAAAATGGTCCCTGAACCTCTCCAGCCAACCAGGGGGCGCTCTTCTCCCGGGTGCGGACCCCAGGATCCAATCAACAGCTCATTTCCTATTCCACAAACTCCTCTTTCCCTTTCCCGGTTTACCCTGCATTCCCTGGGACAGAGCCTGCATTCACGCCAGATTTCCCAGAGTTTTTTTACCTTCTCTTCCTCCTGCACCGAACACCTCCTTTCCCCCTTTAATTGGCTATAATTAATTAATTCTTCTTTTTCCTCCTTATTCCTTCCTCGAAGAATTCCCAAAAAAGGTAGAAACCCACTTGGTACAGAAGTATTAGGAAACGGATGAAAAGGAGTTGAGCCCTTGCAAAAACAGGTTACCATCAGCAAAGAAAATTTAGCAGAACTCAGCCGCTGGGCCGGCTTAATTGCTATTGTAACTATTATTACCGGTAGTCTTTCTGCAATCATGGGACTTTTTGCCCTGGGTATTGGAGCAATCCCCGGGGTTATTGCGGTATTCCTCGGCCTGAAACTTCGTAACGTCAAAAATCACGCTGACCGATTTCTGAGGGAGGAAGAAGAGGGAAAAACACAAGAAGAAATTGACCTGCTGATAAAAAACCTGGTAACTTATTTTAAAATCCAGGGGATCCTTATAATTATTGCCCTGGGAGTAGTCGGTTTTTCCTTTATCTCAGGTTTTTTGGGTCTTCTCTTTTACTATTAAACCGCCGGGGTTTTCCCGACGGTTTTTTTTAGTATCCCAGTTTTCTGTTGACCAGGTTCAGGGGCTTTTCCCCCCTGCTTACCCGGTTTATATTTTCAATTACCTCTCCCCACCTCTCTAAGTCGGAGAAGGGAGAAGCAGCCCTATGGGGACTTAAAATAACGTTATCCAGCTCCTGGAAGGGAAAGTTAAAGGGGTATTTTTTCCCATCTTCATTGGATTCGGGTTCGTAATTGTACCAAACGTCAATCCCCGCCCCACCAAGGCTTTTTTCTTTTAAGGCAGTGTATAAATCTTCCTCCCTTATTACCGGGCCCCTTCCAACATTAATCAAAAGCCCTTCAGGACCAAGAAGTTCAATTTCCTTCTTCCCTATTAGCCCCCCGGTTTCAGGAGTATGGGGGAGAGAAATAACCAGGATATCGCATTCCTTTAAAAAAACATTAAGATCACCAATATCGTACCAGCTTTTTAAAATTTCGGGTTTTTCCCCCGAAATTTTCCTTTTACAGGCGGTTAACTCCACTTCCCAACCGGAAAGAAAAGATGCTACCCTTTTTCCGATTGCCCCAAAACCAAGCAATCCAATAACCCTGTTTCTCAGGGGTATACTTGCTCCTTCATCATCTCCTGTTCTCCAGATTCCCTCTGCCATGTAATTGTGGTGAAGGATAACGCGGTTGGTCAGGGATAGCAGGAGGGCAACTGCATGTTGGGCGGTAAAATAGGTGTTTCCATGAGAATTGGCAATTAGGATATCGGGAAAACCCTCAAAAAGGGGGAGTAGGTGTTGAACCCCCACTCCTGGATTTTGAAAGAGCCTTACACAGGGAGCAGCCTGTAAAAGCTCAGGGGCCGGTCTCCACCCCACCATAACCTCTGCATCTTCCGCAAGGGGAATTAAATCTTCAGTTTCTCCAAATGGGGGAAATACACACTCTATTTTCTCATCTACCCGGTTTTTCATATAGTCCTGCAGTTTTTGCGGAACTTCCCATAGAAACAGAACCTTCATCGGGATTACCTTCCTTTCATTGCAAAAGTTTATTAATGGAAAAGATCAGAGTTCCGGTCCGCAAAAAGTGGGAAGCAGCTTTCCCATACTTCCCCTCCTGCCAGTATGCATAACCCATAAAAGCCCTGGTATATCGATTTTCATCTTTTTCCAGGGAAGAACGCAAAATTTCCCGGGCAGAACTGTATTCTTCCTGTTCAACCAGAATAAGAGCCCGGTAATTATCAAGCCAGACATTTCCCGGATCCTGTTTCTCCATTTTATCAAGAATTTCCAGGGCCTCGTCATAGTCCCGGTCGGTAAAAAGCAGAAAAGCTTTTTTCCCCAGTAAAATATGGTCTTCGGGGGTTTTTTCCAGATCTGATCTAAGTTCTTTTCTGTAAATATATCCCTCTTCTCTCCTGTCAGGGTGTTCGCTAACCCTATCAAACCACTCTACTGCATCTTCAAACTCCCCGGTCAAAGCAAGGGCAACCCCTTTTTGAAACATTGCAATAACCTCTCCTGCCGAGGCCTTTTGCGCCACCCCTTCTTCCAGTTCCTGCCAATCCTTTTCGAAAATGGATTCTGCTCGGGCGGTCGGGAGACAAAATAAAAACACTATAAGTATTACAAGAAATGCTCCCCACCGGGTTTTCATCTAAAACCCTCCCTCGGGGTCAAAAACCTTCCCCCCTGCAATTGTCATCCGGGGTTTCAAGTCGCTGTCCAATAAAACTATATCCGCTCTTTTACCGGGTTCAAGCGAACCCCTTTCATCTTCGATTCCCAGGCAGCGGGCGGGG
>SL_5KL_010_SEDDRAFT_10000658_pt1 | contig 22158 bp, 22 predicted proteins | sample SodLakKL_010_SED_FD_9118 | JGI IMG/M metagenome (IMG submission 9118) | reverse complement strand
ACCGGTGAGGGCGTTATCTTCTTTGATACTGAAGGCTTCTCTACAGAACGGTTCATCCAGGTATCTGGTGGAGAGGATGCCGCCTGTGAATTCGCCACCCGTCTGTATATCTACGAACCAGTAGATTTCGCCGAACAGGGGCTGATGATCCTTGAGTCAAAGAAGATCTTTGCCAGGGCACAGATCGGGCTCATCGTGATGGACTCGGCAACTGCCCTCTACCGATCAGAGCTTGAGAGGCGCGGCGATGCCCAGAGAATGCTCGGCCGTCAGATGATTGACCTCCTCGCTGTTGCGCGGAAGAATAACGTGCCGGTTTTGATCACAAACCAGGTCTATATGGACCCTGCAACAGATGGGTTCTTTGGACTTGGTGGAACTGTACTTTCGCACATCTCAAAAGTGATTGTTAAAGTTGAGCGGCGAAACGGAACGCGCCGTGCAATAGTGATGAAGCACCGTTCGCGCCCCGAAGGTGAGCTATTTAATTTTATCATCACACAAGACGGTATTCGGGGCTGCTAAAAGAATAATTGAATGAGAGAGGCCTGGTTAATACCAGAAACACAGGAATAATCCTCAGTCAGAACTGCAGCATACCGATAAAAACCGGCTCTGCAGGGCCGCTCATCGTGACGATCTCTCCAAGCCGGATCCGAAGCGGTCCCCCTTTTGTCTCGACAAGGACATCGTCTCCGACATAACCGAGTCTCTGGGCGACCGCTGCCGAAGCTGTAGCGCCGGTTCCGCAGGAAAATGTCTCACCCTCAACACCTCTCTCAAACGTGCGGATACGGAGCACACGATCCTGCACTTTCTCGACAAAGTTTACATTTGCCCCCTCGGGAAGTGTTGGGTGGTTTCTGATGACCGGGCCAAGAATAGATGGATCGATTGCACCGATCTCATCGACAAAGACGACAGCATGGGGCACCCCGGTATTGACCGCATAGACCTGGTAGGTCCCTATCTCTTCAGAATATTCGGAATCTGGATCTCCGGTTGCCGGAATCCTGCCCCGTGTAAACGCCGGGATTGGCATCTGAATCGTGGCTGAAAATTCACCGTTCTCATCATATCCAAGAACAACCGGAATTGTGCCAGCACCTGTTTCAACAGTGCACTCCCCGGTGATGTATTCCCGATCAAATGCATACCTAACAAGGCAGCGAATGCCGTTTCCACACATCTCCGGCTCAGATTCATCTGGTTGGAAGATGCGCATTCTAACATCCTCGGAATCAGATTGAGAAAGAAAGAGGACACCATCTCCACCGATTCCAAACCTGCGATCGCAGAAGAGCATCGCAAATTTTGATTTCATATCTTCCGGAATGACCTCAGCCTCCATCTCATCGATGAGGATGAAATCATTTCCGTTTCCCTGTAGTTTTACAAATTCAATACGCACAGGATCACCTCATTCATCTTGCGCCTTCATATGAAAAATGTATATCCTGTGTATCACCGGCCAATTATCCGGATTCATCTGTGGAGATAAATTCATCCTCAAACATTGATATCACCCAGCCAAGATGGTCTTTGATAATAAATGGCGCATATTCAGGTGGGATAACACCAATCTCAGTCACGATCAGATCGATATACCGGGCCGGTGTTTCATCAAAGACCGGATTTCTCACTCTTACAAAGGGGAGCGTACTGGCCACCTCATCAGATAAAACTTCAGATCCCGGCCTCTCTTCAATCTTAATCTCTTCACCAAGGATTGTTCGGGGAGCAAATTTGTAGGTCTCAGCAGCGATAATCATCTTTGTCCGCGCTTCATGAGCGGTAAGCGCAATCTGAGAGGTACCGATTTTATTGATGACGTTTCCATTAGCATAGACGGCGTCTGCACCGGCAATCACACAATCCATATCATTGATATAGGCACGGACTGCCGAATCGACAATGAAATGTGTTGGGATCTCATGCCGGTTAAGCACCTCGATTGTGAGGAGGCCCTGGTTCCAGGGCCGGACCTCTGTCGCAAACACTTCAATCTCTTTCCCCTGCCGTTTTGCCTGAATCAGGCAGGCAAGCGCTGCTTCTGAGTTGCAGTGCGTCAGGATGCAATCCCCATTTCGGATCTGGTTTGCCCCCATCACACCGATCCGTGATACCGCAGTTTCTGACGAGGTGATAAATGCCTCTGTGTTTCTGGCAATTCTGGCGCGCGCGTCCTCAACCGAAGTTGCATCACAGAGATCTCTCATCACAATATGAATAGCATTGGGAAGGGAGACTGCTGTCGGGCGCGTTGAACAGAGAATATCTGCGGCCCGTTCCATCTCGGCTTGAAATTGAGAGAGAGAATGCTCCTGAGTCGCCTCTGCATGGTTTTGCAGTGCCCCTGCTGCAGCCCTTGCGATCCGTCCGGCACCCCGGATCTTCATCGAACGGATCTCTTCAGCTATGGTGAACAGTGCCATATATCAACCGACGTTCCTTATCATAAATAAAGGTGGTATCTGGATGACGATTGCAGTAGTCTTTGACAGCGCCGGAACACTCCTTCGGACATACCGGGTGGCAAAAGATATTCCTTCCGGAAAACTCATTGAAGAAGTCGAATCAACGACACTCACCTACGATGATCCCGATCGGATCCTGGTGCTCCTCCATATACATTCTGAGGATGTTATAAAAGCCAATAAAGATCAGCTCCTTTCATCATATCTCACAGATAATTCCATTGAATTTGGTATATCATGTGGAAGGCGGGTGATCACCCAGGATGAGGTGGCTGAAGTTTTATTCCAGGAAAAACACGCGGTATTGGGCGACCTCCAGGATACGATCCGCCATGTCTGGGTACGATGCAGCCATAGTAAAACAGTGATGGCGATAAATTCAGGAGTTATTCTGAATATCAGGAGACATTGTATCGAGTTTGTTATCACTGCCGGAGGGATTCCTTTCTCTGGCGCAAAGGAAACAATCACAACCCTCCACCGAATGGGAGTTGCAACCTTTATCGCCTCTGGAGACCGTGGATCAAAACTTGAGCGCATTGGAGATCATCTCGGCATCCCCCATGACCGCATCTATGGTGTTGCCACTCCGACGATGAAGGCAGAGATCGTCAGAAGACTCAAAGAGAGTTACAATACCGTTGTTATGGTGGGTGATGGAATCAATGATCTTCGCGCAATGAGGGAGGCTGACATTGCGGTTTTATCAGAACAACAGCCGGGCGAGCGGATAGAAGCACTGGTTACAACAGCAAATTATATTATTCATGAGTTAATTGAAGTTATTTCAATTGTTGAAGGGATACAACGCTCAGATCCCGAGAACGTTGTGCATATATAAAAGCTAATATGCTCCTTGCTCTACATACTATTCAAGAGGCTGCTTCATGAAACCTTTTATCTCAGTCGAAAACCTCTGCATGGACTTCAATGGCACGAGGGTACTTAATAACATCAATCTTGAGATTGCTGAAGGAGAGACGGTTGGCATCATTGGACGAAGCGGGGCGGGAAAGACCGTATTGATCCATCTTATGCGTGGAATCGATCAACCCCCAACAGAAGGTCGGATCATCTATCATGTTTCAGTATGCGATGCATGCGATCGGATGGAGCTTCTGAGTGCAGCGGGTTCCACCTGTCCGCGTTGTTCCAGGGGAACCCTCCAACCAGAGGATGTCGATCTCTGGAATGATGATGAACGCCTCAAACGTCACCTGATGAAGAGGACCGCGATAATGTTCCAGCGAACCTTTGCCCTATATGGCAATGATCGTGTTATTGAAAACGTCATCAAGGCACTCGAAGATACCGGCTATCCAGCCGCAAAAGCGGTATCACGTGCTGCTGACCTGCTTGATGAGGTTCGCCTCTCCCACAGGATGATGCATATTGCCCGCGACCTTTCTGGAGGAGAAAAACAGCGCGTTGTTCTCGCGCGCCAGCTGGCAAAAGAACCGTTCCTTCTTTTCGCAGATGAACCCACTGGAACCCTTGATCCGAAGATGGCACGTGTGGTTCATGAGATGCTCAAGGAAGCAGCAGGTTCCGTTTCAATGGGTATGATCATTACCTCCCATTTAGCCCAGGCGATTGAAGATGTTGCCGACCGCGCAATTCTCATCGCAGATGGTGAGATCATACAAACCGGAAAGCCTCAGGACGTAATCGCCACATTCATGAAGGATCACCATGATGACGAGACCTTCGCCAGGCCTGAGATCGGAGATAGCCTGATTCGATCGGAAAACCTCAAAAAAAGATATATCTCCGTAGACAGGGGAGTTATCCGTGCAGTAGATGGAGTCACCTTCGATATCAAGGAGAAAGAGATTTTTGGGATCATCGGGACGAGCGGAGCGGGAAAGACGACACTCTCACGCATGATATCCGGAATTCTTGAGCCTACAAGCGGGAAACTCGAGATTATAATCGGGGATGAATGGATTGATATGGGAAAGCCCGGGTACCTGTTCCGGGGACGTGCCAAGATGTACATCGGCCTTCTTCACCAGGAGTACGACCTCTTCCCCCATAGAACCGTCCTTGACAACCTGACAGATTCAATAGGCCTTGAGTTTCCAAAGGAGCTTGCAATCAGAAAGGCAATGATTACTTTGAAGATGGCAGGCTTTAACGAAGAGAAAGGACGTGCAATACTGAACAGGCGCCCAAACAGCCTCTCAGAAGGAGAACGTCATCGTGTCGCCCTTGCACAGGTGCTGATTCGTGAGCCAAGGATCATCATCCTGGATGAGCCGACGGGGACAATGGATCCGATCACAAAAGTTGATGTCAAACATTCAATCCTGCATTCCCGCGAAGAGATGGATGAGACCTTTGTCATTGTATCACATGACATGGATTTTGTATCAGAGATATGTGACCGCGCTGCCCTGATGCGGGGGGGAAAGATTGTTCAGATCGGCCCAACCCATGAAATAATGGCTCTCCTCACTGCAGAAGAGCGGGATATTATGAGCAGGGCATTGCAGGGAGAGTAGCATGATCACCGTCACTCTGGATGGCGATAAAATCCAGGCAGAAGAAGGATCTCAGCTGAAAGATATCCTTTTCGGTTATGATACAGCCCTCTCTCTGGCCGTTATCCGGCCAGGAGCCGTTACAGAGGAAGAAACTCGCCATTTCCGGATTGTTACAACAGCAGGCGAATTTGTTGTTGAGATCCCGGAAAAAGAGACGAGCCTCCCTGATCCCAGCGATCCTGATGTTCGTTTTACTCTCCATTGGGCAGACCGGTATGCCGTGGCTTTTGGCCCTTTTCCTGCTGATTTTAAGCCAGCACGGGCCTCTGCGCGGTATGCTCGTGGAGATCTCCTTATCGGATGCGGAGGATATGACCCAAGACGATCGTACCTGATCCTTTCACGCCAGGATCACCAGGCAGACCATGGTGCTGCAATAAACGGTGGGATCATAGGCCGCGTAGTTGCAGGACGTGCAGTGATTGATCGGCTCTCTTCAGGAGATCAGATCACTGCTATCGAAAGAAAGATGAGCTGGGCTGATACTACCCGTACCGCCATAACCACAGATCTTTCTCTCCCTCTTGAAGATGGGATGGAGATTATAACCCACATCAGGATCAGGGTTGACGGCTATAGCACAGATACGATCGATACCCGGATTGCACGCTCAGCCGAACATCTCCTCTTCAGCCTGGAGAGGGGAGTATTCTATGCAGAACGGACATCATCAACATTCTGCATGGACGCCCATCTTGGCATTCTTGATGTTCCCATGGAGCGAAAACGGCCACGGTGTGAAGGTGCTGTTTCCATCCGGACAAAAGGAAAAAAAGCCGGTGCCATCTATATCTATCGCGATGATGTAGCAACAAATCCTCATCATACAGTCGTCGGTCAGGTGATCCATGGCATTGAACTCATCAGGCTAATTAATGATGGACAGGCCTGTGCCGTCATAACAGAGCCCGCTCGTTTCGATCTGCTTGGAATGTTCCTCAACGATGCGATATCGTATGCAAAGGAGCGCGGTATTGTTGTTTCTGCAGATACACTGGAAGATGCAGATGACCGTATCGTCATCAGCCAGGAACCAGCAACGACACTGGAGGTGCTGGATGAGAAAGAGGTTCAGATCACAACGATGCTACAGGAGGATGTTATTGATATCACACTCTATGAAGACAGGGCGCCACGAACCGTTGATATCTTCCGCCGTTTCACAGGACTGAAACTATATTCTGTCGGTATGTTGCCGTTTTTCTTCACCTTTGACGATGTATGGCTCTTTGAGCCAGAAATTCCCGAGCGGATTAACATCATCCCGGAGAACACACCGGTTGACACAGTTCCCCCACAGGCGCTTGGAATGACGAACGCCTCCCGCCGGGGGGCCGGTCTTGTCGGAGTCCGCATCTCAGGGAATAACGAGTTCGGGCCGACCGCAGAGCCTTTTGATGGAACAAACATTATCGGCAGGATCATCGATGTAGACAAGCTGAAGAAGCTCAAGGAAGGGGATATCATCTATATCAGGGAGGTGAGGGAATGAAGGAGTACACGCCCGCATATGTTGGTACCGTCACAAAATATGTTTTTGTTGATTCACCTACAACCACACCACAGGACATTGCGATTGCAGCATATGAAGTTGCAATGGGTGTGATGATCAAGGAAACCTGTTTTGGTGTACAGATTACCGGGAAGCCTGAAGAGGTAAGCCGGATTGTGGAAAGACTTCGAAAACTCGATCCCTATCATATTTTCATCAAGGATCGAGGATTTCCTCCCGGAGATGAACGGAGATGCAGGGCGAACCTTGGCGGGGCACGGCCCGGATACCTTGGGCACGAATATGAGATCGGGATTTCCCGATTCATTTCATACGGACTAAAAGAGACAGATACCATGACGCCAGATGATCTCAAGAATGCAGCACAGACGATCAAAAAGAATCTTTTCCTCGATATTGAGGAGCTAGAAAGAATAATTGATACCGAGGAGCCCTGAAGATGGCTAAAGTCTTTATTTATCCCGCAACGAGCCTCATGCTCTCCGACCTTGTTGCACGTTATGGACACGAACCTCTGGGATCGGCCCTCTCTGTTCGGGAGCTTATCCAGTCTGGTGGTTTTGATTCACCCCCCCTCCAGATAACTCCCGAGGATCCAAAGATCGGGCTTCATTGGGCTGCCGTTGAGGTGCCTTCGGGAGTCAGGGGCAGAATGGCCCTCTATGGTCCCCTGATCGGTTCAGCAGAAGCGGCGATCATCATCCAGGAACCAGATTTTGCCTTTGGCTGTATGGGGTGTGCACGCACGAACGAGCTGCTCATATTCCTGCTGAAACAGAAAGGAATTCCTATCCTGGACATCGCATATCCGAAGACAAAAGAAGACGGCATCACATTCGTCGCTTCAATAAAATCGTTTCTTCAGGACCTTGGAGGTGATAATGCATGACCCGGCCTGTACGGATTGCACAGCTCACCTGCGGTGCCGAATATTCAGGCATCCAGAACGAGATTACCCGGGCCGCGGGATCTGTCAATGCAGAACTCTTCTACCCTGACATTTCACTCAAAGATCTGCGATTGGATTTCGATGCATTTGGCCTGAATGTCAGGAGTCCTGACCTGAAACTTGCCATTGCACGTGCGAAAGCACTTGTCTCGGGGAAGGTGGATGCTGACGCAGTCTTTATCGGGACATGTTTTCGATGTGCAGAAGCCGCAATCGTCCGAACGGAACTCCGCAGGTACATCCATATGAACTCCACACTTCCGGTTGTTTCATACTCATTTACCGAACGGACAACCGCGGGCACACTCCTCACACGCATGGAGGCGCTGACGACGATTGCGCGTCGCCGCGCCCTGCTGGCACGGGAGGAGCAGACGGGGATCACAATGGGTGTTGACTCGGGATCTTCGACAACAAAGTGCATCGTGATGAAGGATAATGAGATCATCGGAACCGGATGGGAGCCAACAACCGAGGTGTTGAGATCTGCGGATCTGGTCGTTTCCGAAGCACTCAATGAAGCAGGACTGAAGATTGAAGAGATCGAAGCAATCGGAACAACCGGGTATGGTCGGTTCCTTGTTGGGAAGCATCTGAAGGCTGATCTCATACAGGAAGAGCTGACCGTCAATTCAAAAGGTGCAGTGTATCTCGCAGAAACCCAGCAGGGGCCGTCGACTGTGATTGATATCGGCGGGATGGATAACAAGGCAATCTCGGTAATGGATGGAATCCCGGGGACATTCACGATGGGTGGTATCTGTGCCGGTGCCAGCGGCAGATTCCTTGAGATGACCGCCAAGCGTCTTGGAATTGATATAACCGAGCTTGGGCCTCTCGCAATGAAAGGAATGTCTAACAGTGTCCCGATGAACAGCTATTGCATCGTCTTTGGAACTCAGAGCCTGGTCAACGCGCTTGCAGCCGGGAGCACCCCGGAAGATGTTGCAGCTGCTGCCTGCCATTCGGTTGCTGAACAGGTGTTTGAACAGCAGCTGCAGGAGGTTGATATACGTGAGCCGGTGATCATGGTCGGCGGGACATCCCTGATCCAGGGACTCGTCAGGGCGATGGGGGATCTTCTTCAGACTGAGATCCATGTTCCTCACCATTCCCAGTATATCGGTGCCACCGGATCAGCCCTTTTAGCCTCCGGGTTCATCGATATGAAGAAGGAGTAAGGTGCCGATGACACTACTTGACCACTTCGAGGTTGAATGTTTTGAAGAGGTTGGCAGAGACTTCTATAAGCAGATAACAGAAACCGTACTTCTGGACCATAACCTCACTTCAGTTGTCTCCAAACTCAGGATTTTTATCGATCCGAAACTTCCGATCTTTGTCGCAGTCGGAACGATACGGGATGCCGGGGCATCCATCCGGGTATCTGATATTGGATCCATTCAGGACAGGGGAGATACACTGGTTATATCCATCAGGGATGAAACGTACCTTGCGAAGTTCCTTTCACGTTTGTATGAACTATTCGGCCATGATCATGTTGATCAGCCGGATAGGTTTACTGTTGTCATTTCAGAGATGAAGGTGCCCGAAGGCTTTGAAAAACTTGAAGTGGCAAACAGGGCAGAGACTGTTCTGCGTGATCTGGTCTATGCGATGACCGTGATCGCACCAGAAGGGTTTAAGGTCCGGAGGGAGTTCTATGGCAAACGGCAGTTCTACTATGCTGCGAGTGAAAATACCCTCCCCGAGCATGTCGTCGAAGATATCGTTGCCAGCCAGTTTGCGTTGATCGGGGAGGAGATGGCATGATCCTTGTTCCAGTCACCTACACAGGCGGTATCTACCGTTATGATGAAGTTGTGGATTATATCGAAGACCTGGGGGGCTATATTATCCAGAAGCATGAAATTGCACAGGAGATCGTGCTCCAGGTACTTATCCCAAAAGGCGATATCGAGCGGTTCACTGCTTTCACCCGCCCTCTTGCAGGCGAAGTTGTAGAATCGCCTCTCGTCGGCACCGAGATTGCAGTCGTCATCCCGAGTCTTGAGATCCACCATCTCCCCCATTCTGCCTGTGATATCGCTGAATACTTAAGAACAGTCGGGGCAAAGACGAATATGGTCGGTCTTGCACGGGGGTTTGGAAAACGCATCTCCCAGTTAAATGACGAGGAGCGGGACGTCATCAATGAACATGATCTGGCAGTCTATGTTCTTGGCAACTTTGAAACCTGTATCGAACAGAAATTTCCTGTCCTCCGGCGGGGCGTGCACGTCCCGATTATCCTGACCGGAGCGCCTCCAGCCGATGCACTGATGCGGATAACCGACCCACCTGCATCCGGATATGTCGGGAATCTCGGTCGTTTTATGCACAGGACCAGAACCGATGCCGATATTGCAAGACTTGATGCGGTTGTAGAGGAAGTTGCACGCGTTCTGACTATCACACGTGAAGAAATTGCAAAAGATCCGCTGTCAGTCTCACCTGCACGGCTCAAAGAGGTGATTGAAGAAGAGATCCCTGATATTCATGAGGTCTATTCGCCGACCCCAATCACCGTCCAGCTGACCGGACTCAGGGTCAAACTACCATTTTCAAGATATGCCGACAAAATCAGAAAACTCCAGGTGGAAGAAGGTGTTCTGGTCAGGGATGTGGCACGAATAATTCCGTCACGAATGCGTGACTACATATTGATGCAGATCAAACCCTTCTCAGAGACTCATATTGTGGTGTAACCAGAATGGATTTCGAGGTAATTATTCAGCGTATCAAAGATGAAGGATCAGGTGAGACTGCCAGGTGCTGGCTTGAGCAGATCGAAAAGGAGTACGGAGCAGTGCCACTCATCTTCCAGAAGATGAGTGAAAAGCCTGAGGTGCTCATATCCCATCTTTTGTATAAAGGATCAGTTACGCAGTTATCAAAACTTGAGCCCAGAGTCGTCGAGTTGATCAGTATGGCTGTCGGTGCGGCATTGAAGTGCAGTCACTGTGTTGAATATCATATGAGGGCGGCACAGGCAAAGGGAGCCACACGAGAAGAGATCCTTGAGGCAGTACTGATTGCAGGGCTTCTTGCAAATGCAGCAGTCCTGGCTGATGCATACCGGGTGGTAAATGGTGATGAATGCAATGCTTCCTGTGACCTCTCGGGCATCCCAAAAAAAGAATGACCGGCTTTTTCCCGCTGTGGACTATAATTCTGGATGGTCTTTGATAGACACCATCAGCTGCTGGCTCCAATGTCATTTTCATGCAACAGGGGTGATGGGTATCCTGTCTGTTACAATCATGAGCGGATCCGGCAAAGGATAGAGATCAACTCATGGTTGCCGGGTTACCTGCCCACAATCACCCGGATAAACTGAATATATTCGATGAAAACCGCTATTGGGTTAACGAAAGGAACATCAACTGCGATGGTAAGCGGTGGCATGTTGTTTTTTTGTGTTGATTCAACTGCTGATACCTGCATTACTGAATCAGCAGAGGTTGACATGGATGTCCTGACAGTGATGTGGTCTGTTTTTTCCAGGCGATCTGATCCATATGCATTCAGTACCATTAACGAGACAGGATAGATGCCTTCCTGTGTATACGTGTGAGAAGGATGCCGTTCTGTACTGCTTGATCCATCACCAAATTCCCACACCCAGTTTTTCGGATCCCCGGTTGATGTATCTCTGAACCTGACTGTAAGTGGTTCGGTTCCAAAAGTCGTATCGGCAGTAAATTGGGCTTCTGGCTTTTCGCCAACGGTAATATATCCTGTTCTTACGAGAGAGCCTGAAATATCTGGTCCTGATACTGTGAGTCCGACCCGGTAACTACCGGGGCGGTGATAGGTATGTGTTGGGTGGCGGGTCGATGATTCTTTACCATCTCCAAAATCCCATCTCCAGCGGTTTGGGTTTCCTCCTGACATGTCGGTAAACCGGACTGTGAGGGGTACTCCCCCATCCTGTACATCTGCTGTAAAATCAGGCACCGGACGCTCATCAACTATGATAAGATTGTGTTTTGTATGGGTTGACACTCCATCTTTACCATGCACGGTAAGGGTTACAGAATAGATCCCGGAGTTCGTATACGTATGGACCGGGTGCCGAGCCGTTGAACGCTCACCATCCCCAAAGTCCCATTCACGGTCTGCAACCGCGCCTGCAGACTCATCCCTGAATGCAACGGTTAACGGTGGCTTTCCACTCGTCTGGTTGGCAAAGAAAGCTGCAGACGGAGCTTGTGTGACCACAATATAGTCAGACCAGGTCTTTGTATGTCCGCCTGCAGGATTTTCGGCTTTGAGTGTAATCGAATATCTCCCGGGATCAGTGTATGTATGTGTCACTTTCTGGCCAGTTCCAGTTGATCCGTCACCAAATGACCAGTACCAGCTCGTCGGAGTATTTTTTGATGTATCTGTAAAGGTGACGGTGAGAGGTGCTGTGCCTGTTGATCTGGTTGCCTGAAAATCAGGTTCGGGAACCTCGTCACTCTTATAGATCATCACTGTATACGGACGGCTCTGGAAGTTCTGATCATCAGCCGTAACGTAGAGATATCCTCGATATGTACCATGCCGTGTAAAAGTCACGGTGACGGTCTCTCCACTTGCAAGCACCGGAGTTGCTGATAGCGGATCACCAACTCTTTTAAATTCCCACGACCAGTCGGTAACAGGAGTCTCATTTCCAGAAACCGATCCGGAAAACATGATGGTTCCTGGAACGACCCTGGCATTAGTGTCGCTTTCGATCATCACATTGACACCGGATACGATTCCGCAGAGGAATACACTGAGCAGGACAAAAAACAGGAGAAGAACTCTCATACAATAATACCCCCCGGCAGCAGGATAATGGCACAAAAAGCCATTCCATAACTGGTGACGGGTGGGAGAAATGAAGCAGGAACAGAAAAGTCAAATGTACTTCTCAATGCCCCGGAGAGGATGAAAGTTGACCAGAGTCCTGCAACAAGCAGACCAAAACCCGGAATGAGACCGACTATCCCAAAGGGAAGGGCTGCATAGAGGGTGATCCTGATCACTCTCCTGAAACTCCCCTCCTCTCTCCCAATAATTACATATGCCAGTATCGCTGCAATCAGAAAAGCTAAAACTGCCGCAAAGAGGGTTGCCGCGGTGAAGGTTGCTATCACCACCGGATCAGTGGTAAGTTTGGTGAGGGCAGGGTACAGGGAGGGATCAAAACCCCGATGATGTGAAAAGAATATCAGAAATCCGATATTTACCAGAATACAGACCAGAATTGAGGCCAGGAAGGTGAGAAGCGGAATTCTTAACGGATCGTCTTTAAAACGAGAGGCCCCGGAAGGATATATTAAAAATGTCAGGAAACGGCCATATTCCGGGTTTTTCCAGGGTTTAAAGGAAATATCAGCCGGAAACTTCAGGCTATACCCATCCAGATCTCGCCAGTTTGTCTCTGGTGATACCATAACACCACAGATATCACACCATGGGCTCTCAGAAGAGAGCACCGTCATGCAGATTGGACATCGATTGACGGGTGACGTCTGTTGCTCATCAGGAAAACCAGGTATTTCCTGATCTTTTTCTTGATCCTCTTCTTCCTCTCCTTTTTCTACCTCTTCTTCCGGTAACTCCTCCGTATCGTTGTGGTATTCATTACCGATGATGATCTCATCATCTCCACCTTCAATCATCGGTGGTGGAAGTTCATCGGCTGTAATATAATCTATCCAGGAGTCTCGCTCTGTTTCATCATGAAAAACAAAGATATGCTCCTGGATACTATTCTCGTTTGGCTGTATAATTGAGATAGCTGCTGCAGGTCTGCCAGAGAGATCGATGGTTGGAGATGCATCAAGAATCTGCGAGGTACGAAACTCATCTCTGATACATGCATTCTGGCCGTCTCTTTCATACACGATCAATCTTTTAGAGGTAAGGAGAAGACCACATTCCTTCTCCCCTGAAAAGAGACCTGACCGCTGGCATATCGGGTACTCATTCCTGAACAAGCCTCTCCTGGGTTGTGGAGCACTATCAGATTGCTTTGCATGTGGATGATCGATTATTCCCCTGACATGAGTGATGAAGCGATCACGCTCAACTGAACCTCCACTTTTAGGTGAAAAGCAGAGGATCACCCGACGGATGCCGGTCGGAGTTCTGATGGAAAGAACAGCTGCATGTTCACCCTCGGGTGTGAACTCAGGCGTTATATCAAAGATCTTATCTGCGTGAAATTCGCCGGGGCCTCCACCCCCTGTTTCAGGAATAAGCGCGATTTGATCTCTCTTCAGATCAGCAGTAAAATGGCTGCCTTTGATTCTGATGCCAGAAAATGAAGATACTTTATTATTCTCCCGAACTTGAGAGACAGGCGTCTGTTTCTGGTGGAAAGATATCCCGGCGATCTCCTGGATCCTCCGGGCAACCCCATCACGTGATGATTCGCCACTCAAACCGTGAGGAAAGGAAAGTATCATACGTCGTGTTCCGCTGCTGGTCCTGATCGCAAGTGTAAGGCATGGAAGGTCTTTTGTATCTGTTTCAAAAATAACATCAGAAATAGCGGATATCGGAAATTCACGCTGCGTATCATCTCCATCCTCTGGTATCAGGGCGATTGCTGATGCACTGATACCCATCGTAAAGCTGGCACCTTTAATCTTGATCCCTGATATAAGCTCCTGGTTTTCACCAGATCCATTTTTTGATGAGCGAGTGGTCTGTGGAGATGCTGATGCGCCATGGATAATCGTGTGAACCTGCTTATGAAACCTGTCACGGGCTCCGGTACCGCCTGCCCATTCTGGAAAAGTGATGATCATGCGACGGATACCCCGGGTGGTTTGTATTGCCAGAGCACAAGAGGGGACTCCTTCGCTATTGATTTCCGGGACTGCATCAAAGAGGGTTTCTTTTGTACATTCAACTGATGGCAATTTCCCAGAGTCCGGTATGAGTCTGATCAGATCCTGATCTATGGAAATGGAAAACGAATCGTTTTTTATCTGAACACCTTGAAAAATTTGATCAGATGAACTCCCCGGAGGCTGGCTATGGTCGTCCATTCTATACATAATACTATCTTCGTACCCGGATAAGGACTTTCTCCTCATGTGTATTCTATCCTGATTGCATCGTGAGCGATACTGGCAAAGATAAGGGTATATACCCAGAATCCAACACATTGAGGGAGGTGGTAGTAGAATGACACACAACGATCGGCTCAGGATTGCAGAGGTTGCCGACCTCCTCTCATTGCCTGAGAATCTGATACGGCACTATGCTGACATGTATGATGAGTTTCTCCCGCATATCACAATCGGGAAAGTACGGATCTATGAACAGAGTGCATTGAAGCAGTTTCGGATCATCGGGGATCTATCTGCACAGGGGATGTCATATGATGGTATCATCTCTGTCTTGAGAGGAGGAAAAACACCACAAGAGCGTGCTCTGGATCATCAGGACGAGAAGCAGAAGTTAACAACAACCCATCCGCCCCCTCCACCCAGACCAGATCTTTTAGATGAAGTGGTTATTGCTGTACACAGGACACTTGAGTCCACAACCAGAATTGATCACAGGATCGGATCCATACGGGACGGCATGGCAGCCGATACACATCGTATTCTCCATGAGATTTCAGTCCTTAGAGATGAAGTACAGCAGTCTCAGGCAGATATCAGGACGCTCTGGTCACAGGTGCGGGAACTGGAAGAGGACCTTCGCGAACGGGAGCTTCGAAAGTCGTGGCTCGAGAGGGTTGCAAAACGGATCTCCCGCTAGACGATGACATTCCATTTGATTGCTACCTCTACACCAAAGACATGGCTGAAGAGATCAGATTTCTTCATTGCATACTCCACCTCTGGCTTTCCCTCCCTCCTTCCCTTGCATTGGAAGGTTACCTGATTCTGGTTTGTGGAAATGGTGATATGATCCACAAGAGATTGATGTGTACGATCAAGGCCATCTGCGATCCTGATGATTGAGGCAAGGACCCTAACGCGCTCCCTTTCTGGAGGATGCAGTCTGGAATAATCCCTGTGATCAAGAGAGGGATGCGCCTTTCGATGGTACCTGACAAGAAGCGAGATGAATAAACGTTCATAATCAGAGATTGGAAGGGATCTATCCTGCATAACCAGCCGGCTTCCGCTCTTATGATGAGCAGATACTCCCTGGCTCCACCCAATATCATGAAGAAGTGATCCGGCCTCAAGAACAAAACGGCATTGATCTCCAAGTCCATGGATAGAGGTGAGCTGATCAAAGATCTGCAGGGCATTCTTCTTCACCTGTTCATCATGAGGAATATCTGGTGAATATTCTGAAGCGAACTCACGTATACGGGCTATACGATGGGCATTGTCACCTCCACGTACAAATGATTGTGGCTGATCCATGAAGCACCTCACCGATCACTTGCAGCATGAGCAGATATAGTCTCTCAATTTACGTCCCCATTACAGTAGCCATTCAAATCGATCCAAATCAATTGCAAAGCCAAAGATAAAAATTCAGTCGACGCTGACCATGGCGTTTCCTCTGGTTTGACATACCAATGACTGCTGCTGGTGCAGCTTTATTGATTCCAGAAGTAACATAATTACAGAGAAATGACTATCGAATATTATCCGGCAGATCCCATACGGGATATTAGAAACAAACGGATCTTCATCGAAACCTACGGATGTACATATAATATCGCAGACTCAGAGAAGCTTGAGGTCATTCTCAGGTCCCAGGGCTGTGAGATCACTGTCGATATAGAGGAAGCTGAGGCGATTATTCTAAACACCTGCATTGTGGTTGAACGGACAGAACGTGAGATGAGAAAAAGGATCGCAGAACTTAATAGACGAGAGATGTATATCACCGGCTGCCTCCCCAAAGTCTATGGTGCATGTGGTGGGATGGTGATAGATCCAGAAGCAATCCATTCTCATTTCAGGGCCTCAGGTCAACATTCGTCCGGGGGAGTAGCCGCGATTCAAATTGCACAGGGATGTACCGGTCAGTGTACGTACTGCATAACAAAGCAGGCACGCGGGGCGCTCGTTAGTTATTCACAAGAAGAAATTGTGCGGCAGGTAAAAGGTCGCATCCAAAACGGTGCCACCGAGATCCAGCTGACTGCACAGGATGTCTCCGCCTGGGGAATTGATCAGGAGGGAGGAAATCTCGCGAATCTCCTGGACGCAATCTGCACAGTACCAGGACAATATCGTATCAGAATCGGTATGATGAACCCGGATACGATTCACCCGATGCTCGATCGGCTCCTTCATGCCTGTCGAAACGAGAGAATTTTTTTATTCTTCCATATTCCCATCCAGTCTGGATCCGATACAATTCTTAAGAAGATGGGGCGCAGTTATATCAGGGACGATGTTATCTCAATCGTTTCTGCAATCAGGGATACATTCCCGTATGCTCGGATCTCCACCGATATTATCTGCGGGTTCCCGGGGGAAAGCGAAGAGGATTTCGATAAGACACTCGACCTTATCCGCACCATCCGGCCAGAAAAGATCAATATCACCCGCTATTCACAGCGCCCGGGTACTCCTGCTGCAGATATGCATGATATGCCCGACCGGTTCAAGAAGGCGCGGTCCCGGAAGGCAACATTCCTTGCTCGGGAGATCTTTTCAGATATATATGAAGGTTTCATGGGAACCGAGATGGATGTGATAGTAACCGAGGTCGTCAAAAAAGGATCAGTCACGACACGTGATGCTTCTTACCGACCGGTGATCGTTATGGAATCACTTCCAATCGGAAGCACACATCGTATACGAGTGACCGGGCACAGGACTCACTACCTTATTGGTGAGCGGGTCGCCTGATCCCCCCGGGAAAAACTGCTTTTCAGATGATAGTACCAGAAAAAGTTTCATAGACCGAAACTTTTTCTTGATCGAATGCTTACTGCTGGATATGGGGCAACCAGTCGAACAGGAGATATCTCCACGGAAGGCAGAATACATCAGATATATTCTTGAAGCAGGAGGGAGCATAAAGACCACAGAGCTTGCGCGCCGTTTTGATGTTTCCACCTCGACAGGATCCAGGGTGATCCGCGAGCTTGCAGAGGCTGGTCTCATTATGCATAACCCTTATTCAAGGGCTGATCTTACCCCTGAAGGCAGAAATATTGCACTGTTTATACAGAGGCGCCACAGAATACTTGCGCTTCTCTTCTCGCACTATGGTTTTACCCCGGATGAAGCCTGTGATGCGGTGCATACATTTGAAAGTTACGTCTCACGGGAATCGGTGAACCGGATCTGTGCATCACTGGGTCACCCGGTGATGTCAGTCTGCGGCACAATCATCCATGAAACAGGGTGCTGCCTGCGTCCTGATAAGTAGCTGGAAACCGGGGGATATGTTGATGAGAAGCTCTCTTCTGTTGGTTGGTCTACTTGCCATCATCTGCCTTTCTTCAGGCTGTTTCGAAAGCGATAATGGAAGAGATAACGATCAGTTGCCGATTGCGGTAACAATTCTTCCGATGAAGGAGATTGCAGAAGAGATAGGCGGAAACCGCATCAGCGTGACGGTTGTTGTCCCTCCTGGAGCACAGCCGCATACATTTGAGCCGACACCAGCCCTGGTCAGCAGGGTATCAGGATCGAAGATCTTCTTCCGACTCGGTCCTGATCTGCTCCCGTTTGAAGACCGTCTTGTGGAACGGATCTCTTCTTTTCATCCAGATAGCATCATCGTTGATCTATCAGATGGTATCGATTTGATTCAGCAGGGGGAGTGCGGGTGCCCTTATGACCATGGCGACTACGACCCCCATATCTGGCTCTCTCCACGAAACGGGGCAGTGATGGCAGAAATAATGGCTGGAGCCCTCATTGATCTTGATCCAGAGTATACAGAGTTCTATTCAAAGAACCTGGCCCGCTATATTGCCAGGATCAATGAGATCGATCAGCAGCTAACAGAAGACCTTGCCGATTACCAGAACAACAGGTTTATCGTGACCCATGATGCATGGGGATATTTTGCACGTGATTATGGTCTTGAACAGGTGGCAATCCATNTCGGNGGAAGGGAGCCAACTGCCCGGGACATCCAGCAGATTGTGCAGATTGCAGAAGAAAATTCAATTAACGTCATTTTTGTTGAGCCACAGTTCTCACATAAGGCAGCCGTATCGATAGCAGAAGAACTCAAAGCAACAGTGGTTGTAATCGATCCGCTTGCAGAAGAATACCTTGATAATTTTCTCATTGTTGCAGATGCCATGAAAGGAGCGATGACGTGACGTCGGCTCTCCATATTGACAGGCTCACGGTCCGGTACGGAAATCATGTTGTACTCGAAGATGTCTCATGGGAGGTGATGGAGCATGATTTTGCAGCCGTCATCGGCCCAAATGGAGGCGGAAAAACAACCCTTCTGAAGGCTGTTCTGGGTCTGCTCCCACCCTCTTCAGGCTCGGTTTCCATCTTTGGCCTCCCCCCTTTTGACGGAAGGAAGCTGATTGGATATGTCCCGCAGTTTCATACGTTCGACTTCTCGTTTCCGATCACGGTCAAAGAGATGATTCTCCAGAGCCGCCTCCCTCTGATCCCGGGAATTTTCAGGAGATATCGGGAAGAGGATTTTTTTGCTATGCAGAAGGCACTGGATCAAATCGGCCTTTCCAATATGGGAGATGCTCCACTCTCAACCCTTTCCGGGGGGCAGCAGCAGAGGGTGATCATTGCACGCGCACTCGCCGGGGAGCCCCGCCTGCTCATTCTGGACGAACCAACGGTGTATGTTGATGCACCTGCTGAAGAGCAGTTCTTCTCCTTGATCGATATGCTGAGAGACCAGATGACCGTAATTATTGTGACCCATGATGTGGGAGCGATTTCCGGAAAAGTGAACAGGATTGCTTGTTTAAATCGCCGCCTGTATACGCATGGAGACGCCGTAATTACCGATGATATGCTTACCTCAGTGTATGGGTGTCCGGTCGACCTGATCGCCCACGGCGTTCCCCACAGGGTCCTGCGCGAACATAACGGTGAGGACGATGTTTGAGATCCTGGGATATGGGTTCTTCCAGAATGCAATCATTGCAGGGCTCCTAGCCTCAGTTGTCTGTGGAGTCGTCGGTAGTTTCGTTGTGGTTAAGCGTATGGTAGCTACGAGCGGAGGTATCTCCCATGCCGCATTTGGAGGGGTGGGCCTTGGGTACTTTTTCGGGATCGATCCGCTCCTTGGAGCGTTTGCCTTTACGATGTGTGTGGCAGTATTCATGTGGTACCTGAATGAACGGGAACTGCAGAATACAGATACACTCACCGGTGCTGTCTGGGCAGCCGGGATGGCAGTTGGGATCATATTCATCGCGCTCACCCCGGGATACGCACCAGACCTCTTTAGTTATCTCTTCGGGAATATTCTCCTTGTACCAACAGGAGATCTCCACCTGATGGCAGCCCTCACCCTTATTATCTGTTGTGTAGTGTTACTCCTCTTTCCTCAGCTCGTTTCAGCAATTTTTGATACAGAGTATGCCGCTGTCAGAGGATTGCCGGTATCAGGACTCATACTTGTACTCTTTATCATGGTTGCGTTCACCGTTGTCCTCCTTATCTCTGTAGTCGGAATTATACTGGTCATTGCACTATTAACCCTGCCTGCAGCAACTGCCAGATTATTTTCCTATACGCTCCCTGCAATGATTGCAGGTGCAATCCTCATTGGATCTGCAACGGTGCTCTCAGGTATTGGTCTTTCTTATGTTTTCGACCTCCCCTCAGGGGCTACCATCATCCTTTCATGTGCTGTCATCTATGGAGGAGCTCTCAGCTGGCGCCACCTTCTCCTGGAATAGCCGGTACAATTCACAGCTCAAGGGCTTCCATTTCATCGAGGAAAGGCATCAGTGTTGTAATATAACGGCGATTTCTGCCATCGATGACAGCTTCACCGCATGCAATCACTTCGAGGATAAGAGGGAGTTCCCTGAGTTTATCACGGAATCCCGGATCCTGAGTTGATGCAAATAATATAAACTTCCCAAGCGGTATAAATGGGCGTTCATATTCCGGCACTTTCCGGAAAGCCGACAGATCCTTCTCTATCGTTGAGCGTCGTGCTAGCTCTTCCTCAAAATACAGGAAGATATCGATATCGTACCGATGCCCAAGCTCTTCAAGTTCCAGGATATCTATTTTTTCTCCCGGAGCTACCGCAAAAGTGCGGCACTCCTCACCACTCCCGGTCTCCATACCTGTATTCTATGAAGTCCGGGCATAAGAGATTCACGATCTAAGAAAAGGAGGACCAAAGTCAGATCCTTGCAACGCNCATTCACAAAAAATCCTGTATATTGTGGGTACAGATGCAGCTGTTGAAGATCAATATCTTTATATTGCAGTCTGATAAATGCCGCTTAGGTGTGATACATGGTTGAAATGGTTGGCGATGACGCCAAAAGGGAAGAAAATTTTTTTCTCCTGATAGTCCTTCTCAGGGAAGGGACATTGAATTACCGGTGGCGTGCCGCCGAGGCTCTCGGAGATGAAGGAGACCTTCGGGCTGTTGATCCTCTCATTGAGGCGCTCGGCGATCCATATGTGGATGTTGCTTGGATTGCTGCGAAATCACTCGGTAAATTAGGAGATCCAAAGGCAGTGCCACCGCTGATTGAACTTCTCAAACACAAAGACAAGTGGAACAGAATCGGTGCTGCTGAAGGACTCGGCAGCATTGGTGATGAATCGGCTGTCGATCCGCTGATAGAGATCTTACAAAATGACACTGAGAAGAAAGTCCGGGAGAAGGCGGCATGGGCACTTGGCCAAATCGGTGGTGATGCAGCCAGATCGGCACTTGACAGGGTGAAAGATGATGATGATGAAACGGTTCGAAAAGCAGTTCTTGATGCAATTACGATGATTGATAACAAATGATCAGCTGCCCAATCTACGTCATGCAGCCCGGTTTATATATGGATACTCAAAAACCGATTCAGTGCAATCTTTGATACTGATTCATTTTGATGGAGCATATACTCTTTGAGAAAATCAGGGAATACAACAGGAATTCGAAAAGGAATACTAATAATCTCAGAACTCCATTAATGTAAGAATGAAAAAAGAAATCGGGAAAATTGTTGGTGTACTGGTTTTTATCTCAGTTATTCTCGCACCAATTGATCCAGAGGTTATCCCGATTGAGGCACGATATGCAGCCGCAGTCACACTTTTGATGGCTATATTCTGGGTCACTGAAGCCATCCCGCTTGAAGTGACTGCCCTTCTTCCAATCGTTCTCTTTCCTCTCCTTGGAGTTCTCTCTGTCAGGGAAGCGACAGCACCATATGCAGATCCAGTGATATTCCTCTTTCTGGGCGGTTTTATTATTGCGATGTCGATGCAAAGATGGGGACTGCATAGAAGGATTGCACTTTCTATCATCAATATTGTCGGCACGAGTCCACGGCGTCTTATTCTTGGATTCATGATCGCCACTGGTTTTCTCTCGATGTGGATCTCAAACACCGCAACTGCCATGATGATGATCCCAATTGCCATTGCGATCATAGCAACGGTGATGCCTGGATTAAATACAAAGTTAAACGAAATGACAGAAGAACAGCGGGATTTGGCCGGCTGCCTTATCATCGCAGTTGCCTATGCCGCAAATATCGGCGGGATAGCAACCATCATCGGATCGCCT
>SL_5KL_010_SEDDRAFT_10000657_pt1 | contig 22203 bp, 17 predicted proteins | sample SodLakKL_010_SED_FD_9118 | JGI IMG/M metagenome (IMG submission 9118) | reverse complement strand
CTCAGGACGACATGGAACGAAAATCTGCACACCCGCCGTTGTATGGATAAAATGATGGACGAAGTATCTGCAGGTATCATCGCGTACAGGGCTGAAAGTCCTAGGAAGTATCTCTTACTTCTTTATCCCGCGGGCCATTGGGACTTCCCCAAGGGTCACATCGAGCAGGGCGAAAATGAGAGAGATACGGCCTTGAGAGAGTTGAGAGAAGAAACAGGCATAGCTAGTGACGAGCTGGAGCTGAAAGACGGTTTTAAAGAAGAGATCGAGTACTTTTTCAAAAAAAGGAACGAACTCTCTCATAAAAAGGTCATCTATCTTCTTGGAGAGACGGAAAAAAAGGATGTATCCATCTCCAACGAACATCGTGGTTTCATATGGCTGCCCTTTGAAGAGGCAAAAGAAAAGGTCACGTTCAGGAACGCAAAAAATCTACTCGAAAAAGCTAAGGACTATCTCGAAGAAGAGGAGTGATGATGTTACCGCTCAATAATACATAAATATTAAATACACATCCCATATCGTACAACCCTAAGATTTTGGTGCTGCCATATGAAGAAGTTGATAAGGAAAGGAAAAGTCAAAGAGGTTTACGAGGTGAGCAAAGACCGTTTAGAATTTCTGTTCACAGATAACATCTCCGTTTTCGATAAGGTCGTGCCCAACGAGATACCAAGGAAGGGTGAGACGCTCTGTAAGACTTCTTCTTACTGGTTCGAGAAGCTGGAGGGCTTGGGATACAAGACCCATTTTATAGATAGGATCGATGATAAACAGATGGAGGTCAGAAGGGTTGAAGTCATAGGTGATTACGATAAGCTCGATGAAGAAACCACTGATTATCTGATCCCCTTGGAATTCATAGCTAGATATTTTGTAGCCGGCTCCCTATATGACAAGATAGAGCGTGGAGAAGTAGATCATGAAACGTATGGGTTCAGTGAAAAGCCTGAGTACGGCGATATGCTGCCTGAACCCTGTTTTGAAGTCACCACTAAATTGGAAGAGTACGATAAGAGATTGACCATGGAAGAGGCTCTTTCCATCTCCGGTCTGACAGAGGTAGAGTTCTTTAAGATAAAGGAGATGGTGTTCGCCATAGATGAGATGATAAAGGAGAACGTAGAAAAAAACGATCTTTTACATGTCGACGGTAAGAAAGAATTCGCTATGGATGAGAACAGGGAACCCATGGTGATCGATACGTTCGGGACCGCCGACGAGGACAGATGGTGGGTAAAAGAAGAGTACCAAAAAGGCGACATAGTTCAGAAAAGCAAAGAATTCGTCAGGCAGTATTATAGAAAGATAGGTTACCATGAAGAGCTTATGGAGGCCAGGCGTAACGGTAGAGAAGAACCTCCGCTGCCTCCACTGCCCCCTGACGTGGTGGAAGAAACCACAGAGCTGTATGTGGATATAATGTCTAAACTGACCGATGGTAGATTTAGGTGAAAAAATGACAAAAAATGTGATATCGATCTTAGATGTTGAAAAAAACCTGAAAGAGATATTGAGGATAGCAGGAGAGATGAAAAAGAAGTACAAGAACGGCGAATCCATCCGTTCCTTGGAAGATAAAAGCTTGGCGATGATATTCGAAAAGCCGAGTACCAGGACCAGGATCTCATTTGAAGTGGGCATGACTCAGCTCGGCGGACATGCGTTATATCTGAGCCCCAAAGATCTTCAACTCGGAAGGGGCGAAACCATAGCAGATACCGCTAGAGTTCTCAGCAGATACGTTGACGGTATAATGTATCGTGCCTTCGAACACGAGATGATGTTAGAGTTGGCTGAAAATTCATCTGTACCTGTTATCAGCGGCTTGGACGACAGAGAACATCCGTGCCAGATACTAGCGGACTTCCTAACCATATTGGAGAAAAAAGGGAATTTCAATCAAAAATTAGTATATGTCGGTGACGGCAACAACGTTTGCCATTCTTTGCTTTTAGGTTCTCCCGTGGTGGGTATGGACATGGTGGCCTGTACTCCTGATGATTATAAGCCCGATGATGAGATATACGAAAGGGCGCTGGAACTCGGTGAAGAGTACGGCGTGAATATTACCCAGGAGGATAGCCCGAAAGAGGCGGTAAAAGGCGCCGACGTGATATATACCGATGTTTGGGTATCCATGGGTGATGAAGAAGAGGCTGAAAGAAGGAAAAAGGACCTCATGGAATATCAAGTCAATAAAGAGTTGGTGGAAAGGGCGGACGACGAGGTCATAGTGATGCACTGCCTACCTGCACATAGAGGTGTAGAGATAACCAGCGAAGTTTTGGACGGTCCTCATTCCGTTGTCTTGGATCAAGCGGAGAACCGTTTGCATGCGCAAAAAGGATTATTATTTGAACTTCTTGGATGACCGAGGTTAAAAGATGGAAGAACATGTAAAAAGGATGCTCGACGTCTCCTTTTCGGCCACCATGAGGATCTCAAAACTAGCTAAAGAGATGAAGGACGGTGGCGAAGATATCATCTCTCTTGCAATAGGAGAACCCGACTTCGATACTCCTGATTTTATCATCGAAGCGGCCTATGAAGCCATGAAAGAGGGTTTCACCCATTACACACCTCCCAAGGGTATAGCGGAACTCCGAGAGGCCATCGCTGAGAAGAGTAGAAAGGAAAACGATCTGGATTTTTCTTCTGAAAATATACTGGTTACGCCCACAAAGCATGCTATATTCATGTCCGTACTGGCTCATCTTGATGATGGTGCCGAAGTCATATTACCCGATCCTGCTTGGGTTTCTTACGAACCCATAGTAAAGTTCGCCGACGGCATCTTGCGAAGGGTTCCGGTGCGAGAAGAGGACGCTCGTTTAGGGCAGGAGGAGTTACAAGAAGCCATCACTTCAAGAGCGGACATGATGATATTGAACTCGCCCTGCAACCCCACAGGGAAGATGATGAACAAGGAAGAACTCAAGATGGTGAGAGACCTGGCGGTAGATAACGATCTGCTCGTGGTAACTGACGAGGTCTACGAAAAACTGGTCTTCGAAGGCGAACACGTCTCTATAGCGTCCTTGGACGGTATGAGAGAAAGGACCATAACGGTCAACGGCTTTTCCAAAGCTTATGCCATGACGGGATGGCGTATCGGGTGGTTAGCCTGTACCAAAGAGTTGTTGGAAAATATAGCTAAGATACAGACGCATTCGGTCACTTGTGCCACTTCTTTCGGACAGAAGGCGGCGTACGTAGCCCTGAATGAGAAAGAGAAGTCGGAGAAAGCTTTTGAGCATATGATGGACAGATATAGAGAAAGAAGAGAGATAGTGATCAAAAGATTGAAAGAGATAGACGGTTTCGAATGTGATAAGCCCGAATCAACTTTTTATACGTTCCCTTCATTTGATCATGATAAGGATTGTATGGAGATGTCCATGTATCTGCTAAGAGAGGCGAAGGTTGCAACAACTCCTGGGTCCGCATTCGGGGACAGAGGTAAAAAACATCTGCGTTTGTCCTTCGCCAATTCTAAGGAAAATATACAAGAAGCCATGGACAGGATCGAAAGAGCTGTTGAAAAGCTTTGACGGGTTCGATGATGACGAGCTTGATATGAGCCTTCAGGCGATGATTAACCCTATGAGTTCTGAGAAAACCCCTTCGGTCTGATCTTTTTTAAAAAAAGGTAAAAGGTTTTAGCAGTGGGTAGGCCCCGTTTAGCGAGGGAGGACAGGTTCCTCTGCATACCACGCGGTTTCGGGGCTTGTAACTACCCATCTGCTGCCTGTCTTTTCGTGTCTTAGTTTTATTACCATGTTTATTCCTCCTTTTCGTTTTTCATCTTTCTTTTCGTTTAGATGGCGTCTTAATCGTAATAGGGCAGGGGTAATATTTAAATATTTCGGACCTATTTGTACGTTTAGATGTCATCTTATAGGTGTTATCATGCCTGAAGACTTGGAACCGAGCGTTGATCAGATAAAGGTCCTATCTAATGCGTCGCGACTGCAGATAATGGCCCTTTTGTTGGAAGAAGAAAAGACCATAAGTGAGCTGGCCGAAGAGATCGGCATAACCCCTCAGACCACACACCACCACGTACATCAGTTGTTGGATGCCGGTCTGATACACGTTTCTAGAGAGGAAACCCTGGGGAACATAGTCAAAAGATACTACGACGTAGAAGAAGAATGGCTGAACTCCTCCAAGGTTTGGGACGACCTGACCATCGAGGAGAAGAAAAATTATAAGATAGCGGCTTTGGGCACTATCAAAGGTATGGCGAATCGAGGTATAAGATATATACAAGATAAAGAGCGCATAGATCAGGAAGTGGGCTGGGTATCCTTCAAGAAGATATCGTTCACTGAAGAGAACATGGATAAAGTGGACGAGATCTTCAAGGAGACCATAAAAAAGTTAGACGAGCTGGATGATAAAAAGGACGAAGATGAGGAGGAGATAACCATGCTCATCGCAACTCTTCCCGGGTGATCTAGCCAAAAAACTTTTTTGCTATGATATCCATCGACGCTTATGTCTGTGAATCTGTACTTCGTAGGAACTGCTGGTTCTGGAAAAACCACTCTGACTAAAACTTTCAAGGATTGGATGGAGCTGCACGGCTATCAAGCTGTTACGGTGAACCTTGACCCGGGAGCAGATGATCTGCCTTATAACGTGGATATCGACGTGAGAGATTGGATCTCTCTCCGCGAGGTCATGGCGGAACACGAACTCGGTCCCAACGGAGCCCAGATAGTATCGGCGGATATGGTGGCCATGAACGCTGGTGAGATAAAAGATGTCATGGAAGAGTTCGAGTGCCACTACTTCTTGATAGACACACCCGGCCAGATGGAGTTGTTCACATTTAGACAGGCCAGCCGTGAGATGGTCAGAACGTTGGGCGAAAAGTCGTTGATCTCCTTCCTGTTCGATCCAGTACTTTCAAAACAGCCTTCGGGTTTTGTTTCGTTGATGACTTTAGCCGCTACTACTCAGTTCAGGTTCGATATCCCTTACCTTCCCATACTTTCCAAGTCGGATATCCTCTCTGACAAAGAGCTGGGTATGATAAAAAAGTGGTCGGAGGATTTTTGGCATCTAGATTCGGCCCTGAGAGAAAGTGCGGTCACAGAAACACAGGTTAGCATAGAATTGATCAAGAGCCTTCAGAACATGGGTCTCCAAAGAGGTATCTTTCCGGTTTCAAGCGTTGATATGTACGGCATGGAAGACATATACACGGCGGTCCAAGACGCGTTCTATGGGGGGGATGATCTTCCGGTAGGTTGAATATCAGTCTTTTTTAAGCTTTTCTTCTATATCTTTGTTCTGGATCTCTTCTTTATGTTCCATCAGGTGATCGACGTATTCATCTCTTGTATCACAATTATCTTCCCCCGCACAGTGAAAATAGCCGTACTTTTTACAGTATATCCCGGTTTCGGTGTTCGGACACCCTTCCTGCTCTGAAGGTTCTTCTTCTTCTTTGGTTATAGTGTCCGTTTCCATCTCTAGGATATCTTCTACCAATGGATCATCAGACAACGTGCATCTACTCTCTCCAACACACTCCAACGCCATGTTGCGGGGGTGTGAACATTTTTCTTCTCCGAATTGATACTTACACATCGCGGCATCCCATCCTTTTTTAGTATATCGACGGATTTAACTTTTACTCTTCCTCGTCTTTGTCTTTTTTTGGCCAAGGTACTTTTTCTTTGGCTTTTTTTGTGAGTGTTTCATGAGGTGAGATCGACACTATGTCGTCTTCATTCACCTTCAAGCTATTCATATCCTTTTCTCTCAGATAGATCACGCCTTCTTCCACTAGATCGTCGGTAAAAGCCTTCAAAGTTATGCTTTTTTCATCAGAAGTTATAACGATGTCTGTTCCATCTTCTAACTCCAAACTTTCCAATGCGTTTTGGCACACACGGGTTCTACCTGTTTTGCCTATCTTGCTTTTTTTAACCTTCACATCTACCATCATTTTCTTTCCTCCTCTAAATTTATCTTTACGGGGTATCTTCTTGTTTTGATATGTTCCAACCTTCCTCGTATATCGCTTATCTTTTTATCTACTTTGCTCTTTGGAACGTCCGATCCTTTATCTTTACTTTTCTTCCTGTAAAGATAAGTGAGTATAACTGAATATATGACCAATATCACTATAGCTATCATCAATACTCTCAATATCATCTTCCTATACCTTCCCCCATCCTTTTTTGAGCTTTATCTTTTTACTCGTGACATCTTTCACGGCCTTGGTTGGTATCTTGTCTCTCCTCTTCAACGGAGACAGACCTGAAGGGTTTATCAGCATCTTCCAGACCTTCCATGGAGTTATCTCCGTATACATCTCAAAATCGTATATCCTTCCCAATTCCTTTCCATCGTGAGATATGACTTTGCTTCCATCGACGCGTGAAAGGAACAATTCGTGCTCTTTCGGCGATCTTCTGCCCTTCTCCAAAGGTTTGGACAGTTCTATGACCTTTTTCTCTCGATCGTATTTAACGTCTGAAACAGAGAAGAACACGCCTTTTCTGTTCACCATCCCAGACTCTATCATGACTTCTTCGACTTGCCACTTATCTTTTTTTCTGAGCACCAATATCTCCACTAGCTTTGACTTTCCTTTTGTTTTGGGTGTGTTCACCCTTTTCCTCAAGATTTCCGAATACAGTACAGATCTCATGTAAATATCTCCTATCTAGTCAATTCGAGTTTGTTGCAATATGGACATTCTTTCAGATAATTCTTGTACATATCGCAGTTGGGGCAGAAGGCGGAGCCGTATTTTATCATCTTCGGTTCTCTCTCTTTGTTGAATAGGGCGGTCTCCATCCTGAATACCCTTTTCTTTTCTTTTCTAGCTTTTAATTGTCGGGATATATGCTTCTTCAACACCCTTCTGCTCACGTTCCCTATGTTTTTTTGGTATAGATATCTCTGGAGCAGCTTTATTTTCCTCTTGTTGTAAGGATCGTCCTGGGCGAGGACATAGCAATTTATGACCCTCTTCAATCGTTTGCTCGGCACAGCTTTTCTCAAGGGGTACACGCTCCTAGCGTTGGAGTTCTTTTTCTATACGGTCCAACCTAGCTTTGAATAGTTTCAGCTCGTCCTTCACATCTTTTTGGAATTCCTTGAGCTCTTCTGTTTCCTCTTGGCAGTGCTCCAATTTTTCCTCATAGATGTGTAGGTCGATCTCTCTGACCAGGTTAAATTCTTCTATGTATTCCTCGAAGTGCTCGTCGAGATATTTTTCTATCCTTTTATCGAACATCCTTCTTTGATAACCACTTCCTTCTATCTCGATCTCTCCTGGGAAGAGAGATTCTTCGATCCTATCCAAAACGTTCGAACCCTTTCTTATGTTTTCATTCACAAATTCAGCCATATCTAATCCTCCTTACCAAACAATTCTCTTTCGGCTTTTTTAACTTCACTCATGGTCTTCAACAACTTAGCATTTTCCGAACCTCTTTCTAGTCTCTGCATCCTTTCCTCTACCTCGCTCATGAGGGCTAAAGCCCTTCTAGACAAGATCGCCTTGTCCCTTTCGATGTGGTCCAACTTCTTTTTTTCATCGTCCTTCAACATCATCGAAGCTTCTTTCAGCTTGTCTATGTGTCTTTCTTTCTTTGCCATCTCTAGTTTCTGGAATTTTAGCCTCATATCGCCGAGGTCTTTTTTCTCCTTTGCCTTCTCTCTGGTTATTATCACCTTAGCGATGATGGCCAAGATGATAACTACTATTATAGAGTAAAAGATGGGAAGAAAATTTTGGGAGATGGTATCTGCAAGAGACATGTTGTTTTACCTCCCTTTTTCCGCTAGGGTCTCTATCCTTTTCTCCACCGCGGTCAGCTCTTGGTCTATCTCTACTTTGTTAGCTTTCAACTCTTCTATGTCGGTGGATACCGTTTCTACCCTATCGTCCATATCGTCGACCCATCGGTCCACTTTGTCCTTTTTTACAAGGTCCCAATTGTCTATAATGCTGTCAAAGTACTCTTTAAAGTACAGTTCGATGTGGCTCGGTACTCTGCCGTATTTCTTTTCCAAGGCTTTCTTCCTAGCACGATGCTTGAAGAAAAGGAATATACCTATCATGATGAGTATGACCAATAGTATTATCAGCACGAGTATGTACCACTCCATCATGATCCCTCCTTGATCTCTTCAGCATCAAAATCGATCCCCAGTTTTTCTTCCATCTCTTCGATGATGGCTCTGTCTCTATGTACTCTTTCTTCCGTGGTCTCTTTCCAATCGTTGAGATCCGATATCTCGGCCATGAAGCCTTCTATCTTTTTGTCTATCCCGTTAAGGTCTGATTTTGTCGCTAGTTTGTATTCGTCCACATATCCAGCTAAATTTTTTGTAAGATGCTCATCGACCTTATCCGAAGGGGTGATCGCCTTTTTCTTGAAGAATCCCTTGGCTCTTTCCAACAATCCTATCTTGTTTCCTTCTTCGTCTCCCATGTTAACACCTATTAGACTATACTCGATAATGCGTATTTGTCTAATAAAGTTTTCCTCTATACTGTAGTTTCCCATGTTAGGATGTAAATTACCGGACAACTTTTAAATAAGTGAGAAAAGCTATCATTATCAATAAAAAGAGGAGGTTTTTCAAAACATGCCCCTGAATAGACCCTTAAGAAGATTTAAAAAATTTAAAAGATTTAAAGGAGACGAAGGCGGTGTATCCGAGGTGGTCGGTACTATTTTGACTTTGGCCATAACTGTGGTGCTGTTCACTAGTGTTTTTGCCGTCGTGACTCAGATGGACGAACCGGAAGAAAGAGACCATGCCGACTTCGAAGCGAATTTTGAGCGCATCGAGGACGCTGCTTATATAAATATAACTCACAGAGGCGGTGCATCTCTAGAGATAGGCAACTTGGAATTTATATTGTCTATAGAAGGCGAAACCTATCGACTGGATGACGATATGTTAAATTCAGATGATACCTGGTCTTCTGGACAGGTCGTTGTGATCTTCATAGATGAAGACGATGATGTCCCTGTCGATGAACCCGATATCGAACTCATGATCCGTAAGAGAGATACTCATCAGATCATCTATACCACTACGTTGGTGGATAGAGAGGACGAACCCATCACCATCAGGTGGGTCGATATCAAATACAAGTACGAATGGAGAGAGTACACGGAGCCGGGAGACGAGGTAGAGATCAGAGCGGAAGTCGTCGTCGGTGGAGAATTTGATGTAGATGATGTTACGGTGGAAGCGAGCGTGCCCCGGGCCGATGTTTTTGATGAAGATGAGCCAGTGACGTTGGAGAAGGGTAGAGGAAATGTTTACAGCAGCAAAGTCAACATAAGTTCTGATGCGGATATCGACAGGTACAGTCTGAAGGTAACCGCGGAGGTCGATGGTCATTCTGAAGAGGAATATTTGACTCTAAACGTAGGTGAAGAGACCGTGGACCTTTATAGGCCTGATCTTGTTGTTGGTGACATACGTTTCAGTCCGGGATCTCCTTCTCACGGAGACGAGGTCGTGGTTACCGCAGATATATACAACAACGGAAGGGTGAACTACACGGCGGAGTGGGAAGTAAAGGATGATGGAGATCTCAAGAGAAGGTCGAATACCACGTTCCCACACGGTCCCGCTCCTACCAGGATACAAGCTAGTTTTGTCGTGGAAGGACACGGACCTCATGATATCACGGTTTCGGTCTCTACCGACCTTTATGAAGATGAAGATCTAGATGAAGAGGGACAACCCGAAGAAGATGCGACCCCTATAGAGGACGTAGAACCCGAAGACAACCGTAGGACCGTAAAAGTCCATGTCGATCCCCACGTGTTGGTGGTCAGGGATTCTCTCGAAGAAGGATTGAGAGAAGGACGTATCATGGAGAACGCCCTTATAAGCTTGAACTTGGATTTTGAAAGGATGGATGTCAATTCTGGAAATGATGTCCCAGACTTGGATGAAATGTATGAACACAGTTTGATCATATGGATGAGCGGTAACAGGACGGAGGAAATACACGTCGAAGATGCTAGCGATGATCTCGATGAATTCATAGAAAACGGAGGTGCATTCTGGCTGATAGGATCCAACTTAGACGGGATGGGAGATATAGGTGATCTCGAAGACAAACTCGGATCTATAGGTTTTGACGAAGTTCCAGATGATGGATTTTCCGAGGAAACCGTCTTCGAGCCAGGCGGCGAGGACGGCACGTACGGCGATCTAAATTACACTGTAAGGCCAGGAGATGAATATCTTATCATAGACGATAAGAATGATGTTGAAGATAACAACACATTGATAGAGGAAGGTACCGATGACATATACGGCGTAGGTTACGATGTCGGTGAAAGGAACAGGACTGCGGTGAATTCTTTCTTGTTCGAAAATATTATGGATGCGGGTCAGAGGAGCACCATGGTATCCAACGTAGTCAGCTGGATAACCAACATGGAGACCAGGAGCGGTGTGGACGTTGCTGTTTCGTCCCAACTCATCGAACCGGCCAATCCCATGTTCATGGACGAGGTCGTGATCACCGCAACACTGAGGAACAACGGTCCTGAAGATCTTTACGTGACGGTAAGGTGTGAGAGGAACGGTGGTGAAGAGATATTGAGGCCCGAAGAGGGCGATAACATATACCTACCTAAAGACGGAGGAACCGAGACAGTCACTTTCATCTGGATAGCCGAGGAACTGGGAGTTCAGGAGTTCATAGCCATAGCGGATTATTACAACGAGATCGACATGGTCACCCGTAGGAACAACGATATCCGATACAAAGATTTAGAAGTTACTGACGACAGGATAGAAGTGAACGTGCATTATTCTACGCTGTTAGTGGACGCCGACTATTCCATAGATGGAGATCACCACAACGCCACAAGGGACGTAGAAGAATCTTTTATACGATTGGGTCACAAAGAAGGTATAGACTACGATTACGTATTGGTGGAAGAAGGTGAAGACGGACCTGGTTTCGACCAAGGGGAGCCAAAGTTGGAGGATTATAACGCTGTCTTTTGGGTGACCGGTGAAAGGAAAAGATGGGAAGATGATAATGTACTGACTGAAGCCGATATGGAAAATTTAGAGAGTTATGTGAACCAAGAGAGGGGAGCCAACTTGATACTGATGGGAGAGTATATACTCGAGGATCTAGATCATAATGATGAAGACGAATTTTTAGAGGACGTGTTGGGGATCGACCCTGGCTCTATCGGAGAGTTGGGATACGAGCCCGAGGCGTTGATAGGTCAAGAAGATAATAGGATTTCGCGTGGCTTGAAGTACGAGCTTTATGGTTCTAACGATCTATATACGTTCTATACGGAGGAAGGTACCGACACACTGTTCCAGGATGAGAACGGCAACGATCTCGCATCCATGCGTGACGATGGTAGATCCAAGGTGATTTACATGGGTATCAACCTCAGCCACTTGAGCGGACCGTTGGTGGACGAAGAGAAGTACGAGGACTGGCCTGCCGGGGAAGTGGACCTGAGTCACGAGAGTGCGAGAGAGGAATTCATCTATACGACGATGTGGCAGTTAGGTAAGAGAGATGATAGAGCCGAGCTGAGAGTTTTAGATCATGATATCGAGTTTTCAACGGACGAACCGCACACGGGTCGTTCTTACGAGATAAGAGCTGAGATACAGAACATCGGTTATAGAGGTACTTCCGCTTTGATAAGAGTGAAAGAGGGCGAAGATTATGTCGGTGCGGAAAGTGCTTTTATAGAGGGATCTCGAAGAGATTCGGTCGACGGCAGCACTTACTTTGAAGTGGATCCCGGAACCGCAACCATAGAGGTCACGTGGCGTCCTTCTTACGCAGGTAATAGAGACATACGAGTAAGGGTCGATCCCGTGCGAAGAACCAGAGAGATCTCGGAAGATAGAGAAAGTGAAGAGAACAAGCTCATGGAGTTCCACAACCAGGCCACCGTTACGCAGCCCGTTTATTACTTCCACGATGATATGGAGACTGGTGATAACTGGGACCACGATACCACCGTGGCGAACATCGATGGTAGCGGAGCATTGGATCTAGTTGAGAATCCTCGCGAAACCCAAGTACATGGAGATTGGGATGGAGATTATTCAGGCATGACTGCTAGACATGGCGCCGAAGATCAAGGCTATTGGGAGACCGACGATGAAGACGTTTCCGATTTCACCGATAAAGCGAGTTATTCTTCTCCAAGGTCTTACTGGATGCCGGAGACCTATGCCGGCGGGACTGGCGAGAGGAAGCCCATCGATATGGTGCTAGTGGTTGATACATCGGGCAGTATGGTCGGTGGCTCGGATGGTTATACAGACCCTCCTACTATCGATTGGTGGGAACATGCTTATGATGCCACAAGAGCTGTGGCTCATGAGCTTAGAGAGGGAGATAGATTGGCAATTTTTGATTTTGAGAGTGGTTCACCTTATGGCCCAAGAATGATCATTGGATTCAATGAGTTTGATGATAATGGATATTGTTTAAGTGAGGATAATCAGCAGGAGTTCATCGAGAAAGTGATATCCCCTTATATTGGTGATTCTAAGGAGTACGAATCAATGACACCTCTTTATGATACAGTTTCACGGGCTATACAACACCTTGACGAAGAGGCCCGGCCCGAAAGTGAAGCTACAAGGGCAGGAATACTCATGACGGATGGTGGTGGTAATTATGATGTAGGATCCGAACTTTATGAGCCAGGAACAGGGCATTATGAGGTTGATACACCTGGTCCAGCGACCTACTTTGTTAGCGGAGAAGAAAGTGGATTGTTAGGAATACCTTATGATTTTATGACGGTCACCCTTGGTCATCTAACCAGGGATTCAAGATTACATGCGATATCGGCATCAGCTACAGGTGAAAACAATTTTGGAGTTTTTGAAGAGGAACCAAAAAAATTGGGTCCTCTTTTTGCGATGTACACCGCAGCGATGGTAGAGGAATCCGAAGGAGGTATCAGGTCGGAACGCAGGACAGGTTTAAACAACGAATACGAGTCGATAGTTACGGATTTCAGTGTGTTTTCGGACGCGTTCTTAGGGGGTATGTCTGGTGTAGATCTTGACGAGTGGGAGACCGTTTATGGGGATCAATGGAACGCAGATGGATTTGATCTTCATGAGATTAATGGAGATTATAGGTCTGCAAGAGCGAATGACAATGGAGATTCACTCACCTATGAGGTTGATCCATCTCTCACTTTAGACAATCTGCAGGGTGAGATAAACTCCATCGAAGATGTGATCGTTAATTTTGAATTTTCAACACCTACACCCGGCAATGGATGTCTTTTATCTGGTGATTCTCATAGACCGTTACAGGATCATGCAGAACTAGATGTTTACGTTGATGGTGACCTTGTTGAAGATGGCTTTAGTCAAACCAGTGATTATGATATAGACGACCCGGACACTTGGGATGAAGTCTATATCACTGATCATATTACTAACCTAGAAGCACCGTTCGAGATAGAATTTAGAAAAAGTGGTGCCGATGATGAGCCATTAGACATCGTATCTGTTAATGTGTTGTATAGGCTCGATTATGAGATATATACCGGTCCAAGCCCTGATCATGTTGAGGATTATGAAGATGTATCAAATGAGAACGATTTAAACACATCTAATGATTTATCTGATTACGAAGACAGTGGCATAGAGTATCTGACCCCACCACCATATTACAGATACACTACAACACCTGCGATAGAGGTCCCCGATACTACAAACCAAAAATTGTCATTCCGAACCAAGTATTGGATGACCCAGGGAACCAATGGTGGTATCATGTATCTCTGGGGAAGAAATGAAACGCAAGGACAAGATTGGGTATGGCAGTCTTACGATAGGCGGTATATAAGGCCGGATCAATCTTATACTGGCAATCTTGATTTTAGTGTAGTGAATGCTGATGCGGATACAGGTGGTCCTGACCTAGATAATAATGGTGGTACTGGTTTGAGAGATGCAGAAGGCGATCTCCCTTACTGGTGTTTCAACGGGAAAAGTGTCGGAGGCACTTTTGAATGGACTTATATCAGTGTGGATCTGTCTAGATACGAAGAATTTATGGAAAAACATGACGAGGTGCGGGTAGTATTTGTGACTGCCCAGATGGGTGGTATATCAGAGGAAAGGTGGCGACCCGAGATGGGTTGGTATCTAGATAATGTGAGAGTGACTGTTACCAGAGATGCAGGGGATGAAGTTCCTGACGACGATCTTGGGTACTGGATGCGTGTCAATAGGAGCATGGTGCTAGACCGATTTGATGAGAATAAAATCGATGAACAGTATTATCATGACAGCAGTGGAGACCCTGAAGGGAAGTTCTGGATGTATGCTGCTAATGATGATGGTGAACCCGTACTACCCAAAGGCGTAGATTCGAGCCTTTATACTTCCATGATCACTCTGTCCAATGCGGAGAATCCCGAATTGAGTGCTTATATGCGGTTCAACTTTGATGATGGAGGTGGAAGACCTCCAAATGGTTTGAGAGTTGAGATATCTGAGGACGATGGCAGATCATGGGAAACCCTTACATATGGTATAAGAGTAGGATGGAATCACACTGGACATAGTTGTGATTATTCTGGAGAGACCGATGATGGAGAAGATGGATATGGATGGGTCGATACGTCCACGCTTGTACGGTTAAATACTGACTTATCAGATTGGAGAGGTAAAAATGTGAGGCTCCGGTTTAGGGTTTTCACGAACGAAACAGAGAGCAGTTTCTACCATAAGGAAACTCTACCTAAACCCGTCTTCATAGACAATGTGATCGTAAGAGAAAGAGATATGGACCTACATACACCTTTATTTGAATCACCAGATGTAGGGCCTATGGGTCTTTGTAATACTGCGTCAGAGATCGAACATTTGCAGAGAGGAGATCAAATCGAATATTATGAGATATATTCTAAAGAAGCTTCTCATCTTTCATTCCTGCCTGGAATAGAAAGAACCTCAACTTATTTCAATGACATGGAAAAAGAACCGCTGAGAGACAGTATTGAAAGGAGGGAGCTACAGTGGTGAATGAAAGAGGGAAAAACAAATTGATGCAAAAACGCTGTAGTGAAAGATCGCAACCATTGGCAAGGGACGAAGAAGGTGTATCCGACGTAGTGGGTAACATCCTCACGCTGGTCATAACAGTGGTCATATTCTCAAGTATCTTCGCCGGCGTGACACAGTTAGAAGGACCTGAAGACCCGATCCGATTCAAATTTGATACGGAGTACGAGTACAATCCTGGTACGGATTACATCAATATAACACACATCGGTGGTAAAAGTTTGGAGATCGCGGACTTGACCTTTATAGTGTTCGTAGACGAATTAGATCATGTGATCCCTGAAGAAAATATGACTAAAACAGGTGCTGATTCCGAATGGACCATAGGTGACGAAGTACGTATAGAACTAGGAGAGGACGAGTTAAACATAGGTTTTGAATCCACCGTAGAGTTGATGATACGAGACGACAAGGATTCACGTATCATCTATAATACTATCTTGCTGGAAGAAGGCAGAGAAGTGTTGGATATAAGAAATCCACGTATTGATTACAAGTATATATGGAGAGATCACGCAGAACCCAGTGAGGGATTCACGATCAAAACCGATGTTGTGGCTCCCGTATACCTACGTAGAGAAGGCTTCGACTATGACGACCTAACGGTAAAGGCCAGGATCGTAGCTGTCGAGGAAACGGTGATCTACGATATTGATCAAGGCGAAGAAGTTGAAGAGGTTGAACTCAACCATGATATCAACGGAGAATTCTACAGTGAAAACTTGAAAGTTTTAGATGATGCGGAGTATGACCGTTACAGTTTAAGGATCACCGCTAGATACGTAGACGAAGATTTAGACCTAGATATAGAAGAAAAAGATTACATCTTTTTAAATGTGGGCGAACCTGCAGCTACACGGTATCAGCATGATATATTGATAGGCGATATCGATTATATGCCGGGATCGCCTTCTCATAACCAAGAGTTCAGGATCGAGATCGAAGTCTATAACAGAGGAAGGTATAATTATACGGCGGGTTGGAACATCACGGATAACGGTGAAGTGAAATACGAGGATGAGACCGAATTTGAAGCGGGTCCTGCCCCTACAGTGGTGGTGGCCCAGTATCGTATCCAGGGGATAGATCGTCACGATATAGATGTGATGTTGAATACGACTCTGAGGTATGAGAGTGAAGGCGAAGAGATAGAGGTAGAAGATGTAAATCCCGAGAACAACCGCAAACGTTTCAGTGTGATAGTGGACCCGAACGTATTGGTCGTCAGGGACAGGACAGCGACACAGAACGACGAACTCGAACTGGTTACCAATTCTCTTTTGGGCTTAAACTTTGATTATAGTGTTCATGATGTTGGAGAAGGATATGATTTTCCGGAGAATCTGAACGATCACAGTATCTGTATATGGCTCACGGGTGATGAATTCGAAGAAGATGAGCTCGAACCGCTTTTGACTGAAGATGCCTCACAAGAAGAACTGAAGGATTACATTGAAAATCACGGCAGGTTGTGGTTGATGGGATCTAATCTCGGCGAATTTTATCTTTATTTTGACATCGGTTTAGAAGATGTATTAGGAATCGACACTATTATATCTGATCCTGACATAAATCTAGAAGGTGAACTAGAATCGGATGATGAAGATGGGACCTACGGCGAGTACACGTATCCAGTCTATCATGATTATAAGGCAAATGAGATCGAGCCGACGGAGGATGAAGGAGTTAATCACGAACTTTACGATATCGAGGAAAATGTGGTAGGACTTGGACATAGTAGTGATGATGGTGAAAACAGAACTGCCGTCAATACTTTCTTATTCGAGTCTATATCCGACCCGGCGGCTAGAGCGAACATGACCCAAGAGGTCATATTGTGGTTGGCTGATCTCACTACGCGAACTGGTACAGACATCTCTGTCTCGTCCCAAATTATAGAGCCCATGAATCCCATGTACATGGATGAGATCACCATCACATCTACTTTGAGGAACAACGGTCCTTCTGATCTCACTGCAACGGTGGGCATACTTAGAAATGGTATTCTCATGGAAACGGCGGATAATCCACGATACGTTGATATACCTAAGAACGGTGGAACTAACACCACTACGTTCACTTGGCAGGCCCATGAACTCGGCACTCAAGAATTTTTGGTGGTGGCGGACTACTACGAAGAGATCCCAGAAGTCAACGTTGACAACAATGATATACGGTACAAAAATTTAGACGTTACAGAAGATGCTGTGGAAGTCGATGTGCAGTACTCAACTCTTGTGGTGGATGCTGACCTTTATGATGAAGAACCTACTGATTACGAGACCAATGTCACAGAATATGTTACTGACTCTTTGAATCGATTGGGTCAACAAGAAGGAAAAACTTATGAATATCATTACGTGGGCTGGGATGACGGTGATAATGAACCTGAAAATGGTCCTGATATGGATAGGATGAAGGAGTTCAATGCCATAATTTGGGTGACAGGGGATAGAGATGATGAGGAACCGGTAGAATGCGTGTTTACTGGTGATGATGTAGAAAGCTTAAGAAGTTATATTCAAGATGGTGAAGGCAACGTAATGTTCATCGGAGAGAATATATTGAGCTATCTTAACGACGCAGCTCACGATGAAAGTTATACTGGTGATGTTGATGAAGAATCTGCAAAGGCACTCATTGACTACCTTGGTATCGACAATAGTGAATATAATATAGAGCCCAGTGTATCCTCTAGTCGACTGATCGGTAACGAAAAAAGTATCCTAGGGCGTAGCCTTAGGTACAATTTGGGAGGGGCTACAGAATTAGATATGTTCATAGATACCTCAGAACATGGAGAGGTGCTGTTCAGCGATGGAGTAAATAACCTTGGTTCAGTCTACGACGATGAGACTTCCATAAAGAACATATTTTTAGGTGTGAATCCAAATCGTATCTTGAGTCCTTTGGTGAATGAAAAATACTTTGAAAACTGGCCTGCGGGCGAGGTTGATATGTCTAAAGAAAATGCTATAGATGAATTATTTTACACATCTCTTTGGTATTTTGGCATGGAGGACGAGAGGACCGAACTCAGAGTCAGTGATTATGACATCGAATTGTCTACCGATCATCCTGAAACAGGTCGCTCTTACGAGGTGACTGTGGAGATAGAGAATATAGGGTACAGTGAAATGCATGATTATGAGGGAGAAGAAGATGAGCAGAGAGGAGTCTCTACAATGGTCAGACTCAAAGAAGGTGATGATAATGTTGGCACTCGTACGATCTTTGTAGAGGGCTCGAGAAGAGAATCGGTTGATGGTAGTTCTTATTTCCAGGTGGAACCAGGACGTACTACGGCCGAATTTACGTGGGATCCTTTATTTGCTGGGAGAAGACCTCTCCGAGTCAAAATCGATCCGTTGGGATTAGTGGACGAGATAGAACCATCTTTTGAGGAGGGCGTTAAAGAAGAGGGAACTAACAACAAGCTTATGGAGTTCAATAATCAGGCTATCTTAGAAGAGATGGTCTACTATTTCTACGATGATATGGAGAGTGGTGATGACAAATGGAACCACGATGCCACATTGATGAATATAGATGGGACCACGCCTCTTGATTTCATAGAACTAGATGGAGTAGATAATCACACCAACGTTGAAGGCGATTGGGACTGGGATATGAGTGGTGTTACTTCTGTTGAAGATATAACAACATTGGAGGGAGAAGGTGTTTACGCAACAGATGATCCGAATATCGAGGAGTTCGTATCCGATGATCCTCACTCCCCTCCAAGATCTTACTGGCTGCCCGAAAGCGAGGGTGATCCTGAAGGAGGAAGGAGTCCGTTGGATTTGGTGCTGCTGTTCGATGAGGGAGGAAGTATGGAACCATACTGGGGGGAGGTAGTAGCTGCTGCAGAGGCTGCAGTCGAATTCTTATCGCCTGGTGATCGGGTGGCAATATATTCTAGTGCGGGAACAGCCGTTCACGAACATTTAACACTTGAAGAAGGCTATATTAGCGAGGATGATGAAGAAGAAGATAAAGAAGAGATTATAGGAGCAATACCAGATCAACCAACATCGCAACAAAAAGGTCTTATCGTAGGAGCTTCGGAAGCAATCATTGAGCTTGATGAAAATGCGAGAGACGATGCCGTGAAAGGATTTATTACAATAACAGATGGAGCCAGCAACCAAGATGTAGAGGATTCTAAATATTCTCCTGGGGGTGGAAATGAAGACGAACAACTTGGCCCTGTTCAGTGGTACGATGCGCCAGAGGATCCAGAAGGTCAGAAAGGTGTCCTCGGCATTCCATATAATGTGATGACGCTAACAATAGGTGATGCCGTCGAACCCCGACATCATTGGATTTCAGCCACTTCTACAGAAAACGTATCTTATGGTATACTCGAAGATGATCCTGACAAATTAGAGAAACTCTATGAGATGTTTGTTAGGGACTTGATAGAAACCGAGAAAGGTGGCTTGAGATCTATGCCTGGGGACGATGAACTAACTAATACTCCCTATGGTGGTGCTCAACCTGTTGAAAATATAGAATTCTTTGTTTATTCAGATGCATTTACTACTGGTTACTTAAATGAAGATTCATCTTATGACTGGGAACACGAAGATTATCCTGGTTATGGTATACCGGGGTACGGTTATTATGAAGTGTTTGAATTTGATTATGAATCAGTAAGTCATACTGGAAAAGGAGTGCCAGGAGATAACTGGGTTGTAGCCGTGTCAAATGATGCAGGGAATAAAATAGCGAATACTGTATATCCTGGAGATACTCTAGATGAATTAAAAGGTGACTATCATGTGCATGGAGCTTATGCCAATATGTATCTCGAGACAGTAGACGGTTCTAGTTTGACATTGAGAATAAATGATGGTGAATTTGAAGAAACTGATATTACAGGAGATGGAGAATTTGTCAATATACCTTTAGATTTCATCTCGGATGATGAGCCGTTTTATTTTGAACTTGAACACAAATCCAATGAGAATCCTGATGGAGGTCCATCTCCAGCTGCCGATATAGTACTTGACGACCTCTCCTTCACCTATGAGATAAATTACTATCCTGGAGGCGAATACGAACACACTATAGGAAGAAATAACAAGTACAGATACATGACTACACCTTCATTAGAACTCGGTGAACATGAAAATTTCAAAGATGCTACGCTTGAATTCCAACAGAAATACAAGTTGACCAGTGGTACTACAGGAGCCTTTGTCTATTTGTGGGGTAAGAATGAAACACAAGATGATTATGTCTGGCAACAAGAGGATAGGCTTTACGTGGAACCAAGAGGTTCCTACACAGGAAATCTTAATTTTGAAAGGATCGAAGACGAAATAGAGGAAGGAGGCTTGAGTCTCACGGGGGATCCAACAACTTCTGGTGACGGTCTGATAGATGCAGAAGGCAATATACCTCGTTGGGTTTTCAACGGCAAAAGTGCAGATAGAACATTTGATTGGACCCATAATGTTATAGAGTTTGGGCAATACGATGAGTTCTTAGAGGGTCATGATGAGATACGAGCCGTTTTCGTACTTGCCCAGTTTGGTGGCGTTACTAGAGAGCACGGATGGGAATCAGAGATGGGCTGGTATCTCGATAACGTGAGATTTAAGATATCTTCAGAATGGGATAGCGACGGCCCAGGCTATTGGAACCTGATAAACGCTTCTCAGCTTGAAGAAGAGATGGGCATAACAGAATATCACGGTGGCATAGAAAACTACTACGACCATACCAAAAAATCAGAAGACGGCCATTATTGGATATTCACTACTGAAAAAGAAGGTAAAGACAGGCTTCCTCACGGTGTTGATTCCAGTCTTTACACAAGACGTATACATCTAAAAAATGCTGATGACCCGCAATTGACCGCTCATATGAAGTTCAATATTGATGATGGTGCGGGACTCCCTCCCGAGGGGTTCAGGTTAGAGATATCTTCCGACGATGGCAGGACCTGGGATGAACTCACATATGGGGCCAGGGCTGCATGGAATGAAAGTGGTAGTGATTGTGATTATTCAGGGGACGCTGATGGTGATTACGGTTGGGTGAACAGTAATTCGCTGGTCCGACTTGAATCTAGTCTCTCAGGATGGAGAGGAGAAAGTGTGATACTTAGATTCCGTGTGTTCACCAACACTACCTCTGAGCATTATGCAAACGATGATGTTCCGAGAGCCATATTCATTGACGACGTTTGGGTGACTGAAGGTGAAATTCCGATCGAATACGATTATTGTGCTTTGATATTCGATGGTGATGATGATCGAGTTGAAACAAACACTCCACAATATGAAGATACTTTTAGCTTTGGAGGTTGGGTGAAAACAGAGAGTACAATCGATATCGAATCTGAAAGTAATGAAGTTACAGATACAGCTGGAACGAGCGGACAACATTATGTATTCTACCCTCCACATGGAGGAGGATCAAATGCTGGTGCTGGTTTATCTGTGGGAACTAATGGAATACAGGTGTTTGAACATGGTGACAACTATATGCCCCCCATTGCGGTGTATGAAGGTGAAATCGGTACTGATTGGAATCATATCATGGTAGTTTACGATAATAAGCAACCTATGATCTACCTTAACGGGGTGCATGTGAGGACGGGTTTAAATTCCCAAAGGGACATGGTTTTTACACCTAACCAATTCGGTAGTGGTCATTGGGGTGCTCACGAAGGTATAATCGACGATGTACGAATCTACGATAGAGCTCTTTCTTACACCGAAATAAATGAATTATTACCTTGTAGAATTTCTACAAGATTATAGTTTTTATGTGGGTGTGGAAGGGGAGTATTTACATACTCCCTATCCACTGCCCACATGAACACATATGCAGAGAAGAAAAGCACCTATCAGGTTAAAAGGCTTTTGCGCAAGATGAATAAGCAAGGAGTCATCCCTCGAAAAGAGTTTTTTCGAGAGATCAAATCTAAACATGAGAACTACATCCCTGCTTACTTCAAAGACCATATCATCCCATCGATAACTCACAACCACGGATATTTTATCTCGAAGAAGTTCCTCAAAGAGAAGTCAGATAAATATGGATTTTATACCACAAAATCTGGTATAACCTTCCACAAGAAAGGGGACA
>SL_5KL_010_SEDDRAFT_10000656_pt1 | contig 22229 bp, 18 predicted proteins | sample SodLakKL_010_SED_FD_9118 | JGI IMG/M metagenome (IMG submission 9118) | reverse complement strand
CGCCACGGCTCTCGATGTCAGCCAAGATACATTGGGTCCTTTGCCGCCGACCGTGGTCGAGACCGGGATCAAGGAGGTTTTCGTCGAGGTGAACCATCGCCGCATCGTCGCTTCTCTCTCCCCGAAGAAAGAGAAAATCCTCACACTCTGCCGAAAACTCGGGGTCGCCGGCGTCTATGTCTATGCGAGAGAACCGAAGAATGGCGATGCGACCACCATCGGCAGGAACTTCCTTCCCGCCATCGGCATCACTGAAGAAAGCGCGACGGGAACGGCCTCGGTCTCTTTGGCCGCCTTGCTCGCCGCCCGCGGTGTGCGGCGGCGGATCTACCGCTTCGACCAAGGGGATTTCATGGGTGAACCCTCACGCATCGAAGTGCGGCTTGAAAGGGACGATGCGGGATGTGTCCGTCACGCCCGTCTTTGCGGCGCGGCGGTCGTGATCGCAAAAGAGGACACCTCCGGATGAATAAAGGTCGAAATCACCATGAGAGAACCCACATTGTATTGCGCAAGGGCGGGCGAAAATGGTAGAATGGACAAGAGGAGGGGGATTCCCATGGAAAAGGCCAATGCAGAAATCCAAAAGCTCATCGAAAAACATTATCGGCCGGTGATCGAGAAGCGGCTGTCCGTCCTCGAAGTCGTGAAAGACAAAGAGAAACTCTACGAAGAGAACACCTCCCGGATCGAGAGTTCGTTGAAAAAACGGCTCGATAACCATCGTGAAGCCATAGAAAAACTCGAACGGGAGACCGCCCAAAAGGTCGACGGTCTGGAAAAGGCTTTCGAGGAGAAGAAGGAAGGGCTCTCGAAGAAGAAAGAAAGCGCCGACAAACATTGCCGAAAACGCCTCCAAGAACTCGATGACACTTTGGAGAAGAGGCGTTCTTTGAACGAGCTCAAACGCCAAAAAGTGGAAGCGAACCATGACCACGTCGTCAAAGAGACCACCAAACAGATGCTCCAAGAGCAGAAGAAGACCGACAAAACCATCGACGAAGCGGTCGATGTCCACAACCGGCGCATGGCCGAACTCCTGAAAGAGACGAACATCAAACACGTCGTCAACGAGAACAACCTCGAGATTGCCCGCACGGCGTTCGATCTCGCCCACAAGCGCATCGAGACCGCGAGTCGCGAAAGAGTGGAAGAGATCCTCCAAAACCGGAACCGTTTGCTCGCGGGGTTCAAAGATGCCATCACCCGTATGAAAAAGGAATATGAAGAGGCTTGCGCCCCGCACGAAAAGGCGATCGCCGCGCTGGAGAAAAAACAGGAAAAAGAACGCCAGGCCCTCATGGAAAAACAGAACAAGGAACTGGCCAAACAGGAGAACTATCGCAAAGAGGCGCAAAAACTCGAAGATTCCCACGAGATCTCCGTCATCGACAAAAGAATCAAGGATCTGAAAAAGAGTCATAAACAGGCCCTCGAAGCCCAAAAGACCGACCATGAAGCACAAATGCAAGAACGCAGGCAAGAGTTGCAGGAAGTCATGGACACTCATGCCGAGCGTTTCATCGATATGAAGAAAGAACACCTCGAGGCCATCGAGAAGAGTCTCGGCGACGAGAAAGAGGCCGAGACGGAAAAATTCCTCGAGCTCGAGAAGGAGAACACCACCTTCAACAAAGCCTTTGCGACCTTCAAGAAACGCAAACAGGACATCCAGATCGACCACGACATCCAAAACATCAACATCAACCGCACCTTGAAGGAGGTCCGCCTCCTCCACGAACACGAGAAAGACCTGACCCGCCCGCAGAACGACCTCGAGGAGAACGAGGCCCGCTTTCAAAGGGACGCCGAGATGAACGAACTCGACAAAGCACTCCGGGTCGCCTCGGCGCAATGCGAGCGCGACAAGAAGAAAGAAGAACTCACCCGCGAAAAAGAAGAAAAACAGCTGGACATAGAAAGCAAACGCCTCCAATACACCCGCGACCACGACCGGGAGAAAGCCGAGATCGAGAAGGAACTCGCGATCTATGCCCAAGACCACGGCCTCGAGGTGGCGATTCTCGACCACCACCTCTTGCATAGCACGAACTATGTGGCTTTGAAGAGCGAACGGAGTGAAGCTTTCTTCACGCGGGCCGAAACGGAGATCGACCGTCGTCTCGAAACCAGGATCGAGGATCTCGAACAGTTACGCATGATTGCCGAAAAAGACCACGAGAAGATGGTTGCGCATATCAAAGAGATCCACGACAAAGAAAAACAGAACTACGAAGAAGCTTACGAGGAACTCGTGCAAGAACACGAAGCCGTCCTCGAAAAACTCCAAGAGAACCAGCGGGAAACCGAGGAGAAGCACCGCGAGAAGATCGACGATCTCGACCCCAAGAAGGACAAGAAGACCATCCTCCAGATGGAGAAGGAGTTCGAAGAGCTCAAAGAGAAACACGCCACGATCCTCCGTGAGAAGAAGGAAGGTCAAAAAAGCCGCCGGGCGGCGCACAAGCGGATGCTCGATCTCGTCACCGAGAAACGCGACAGTTCTTTGGAAGAAGCCGAAACCCTGCTCTATCACATCACCGACCAGCTCACCGCCGCGCAGAACGAAGCTCGCGCCCAAGCCGAAAAAGAGAAAAAACACCTTAAAAAGACCTTCCGCGAAACATCTTCGCGGGGCCACATCTTCAAGACCCTCCAAGAAAAGCGGAAAGAAGAGACCCTGCATGCGGCCGACAACTACCAAAACACAAGGATGCACCGGGCCCGTTCCCGGCAGGCGAAGAATGAAAACGCCCTTTCGGACCTCATGACCGCACTCGATGGAGAAAAGCGCGCCTTCGAGCGGAAGAATGCCGACAAGATGCGCGCCGCGGAAGAGAATTACGAAAAACAACTCGCGGAGATCGAACGCGAGAAAGAAGAGAACTACCGTCGTCTCCGTGAGACCTACGAGGAAGAGAAGAAGAGCCTCAACCTCTATATACAGAAACTGAAGAAGCGCTACGAAGACACGCTCGCCAAGGAGAAACAGAAGGCCGAACAGGAAGAAGAACAGTTCTTCGCCGACAAACAACGGATCGAGGCCGAACTCGAAAAGACGATCGAACGGCTCGAGAACGACCATGCCGAAGCCGGACGGAAGAAAAAGCAAGAACTCGCCGACGCCAAAAAAGACTACGCTCAGAACAAGACGACCATCATGGAGATCGTCAAGGAGAAACCGCACGAACTCCTTTCGGCCGATGTGGTGAGCGACATCCCCGCCATGGTCAAAGGCGAGAAAGAAGTGGGATTCAAAGAGTAGACGCCCGGTCGCCCCCGACCCGGCGATGAAGGGGGGAGAAGCTTTTGGAAAAGAACATACGCAAAGTCCTGATGATCCTCCTCGTCATCTTCATCGCGGTGGGTTTCCGTTTCCTGTTCGAATATCTCTTCAACCTCGTGTGGAACCTCTACGATTTTTCGAGCGTGTTCGGATATTTCATCCGCGGTTTTTTCGTGCTGATTTTTGCGCTTGTATGGCTCTCGATCGCCCTGAGGAGTGAAAACCCCCACCAGAAACTCCCCTGGCTCTTGCTTTTGGCCTTGGAACCCGCCACGGGGTTCGTCCTCTTTCTCACCTTCGGCCGTAACTTCAAACGCACCTACCGTTACCGGAAACGACCGAAGATGCATGGTGACGCCTATATCACGAGAGAGGCGAAACCCGCCGAGGCCCAAAGTTTGACGAGCTCTTACAACCAACGTCTCCAGGACGTCTTCCACGCCGCCCATCATCTCTCCCACCACCAACCCTTCGTCGACAACACCGCCATCGAGGTGCTCAAGAACGGTGAAGAATTCTATCCCGACCTCCGTCAGGCGATTCTCGCCGCCGAGAAGTTNATCNTGCTCGAATTCTTCATCGTCCGTTCCGATGCGCGCGGCAGGGAGATCGTCGACCTCTTGATCGCGAAAGCCAACCAAGGTGTCGAAGTGAAGATGATCATCGACGGTCTCGGCAGCGCCCGCATCTCGCGCCGCTACTTGCGAAAGATCCGTCGTTCCCGGATCGATTTCCTCTTCAACGACAGGATCTATTTCCCGCTCTTCAACACCCGCATCAACTATCGAAACCACCGCAAGATCGTCGTCGTCGACGGAACCGTCGCTTACACCGGCGGCATGAACATCGCCAATGAATACGACAACACCACCGAACATCCCTACTACTTCCGGGACACCCAGCTGAAAATCCGCGGCGCATTGGTGCAATCGCTCACGACGCTTTTCTTCAAGGACTATTACTACAACACCGGTGACTTCATCGATGACGACCGCTATTATCCGCAAACGACAGTGCCCGCCGAAGGCATCGCGCAGATCGTGCAGTCGGGCCCCGATTCCTCCACGGCGGCCATCCGCAACCTCTATATGAAGTTGATCCTCTCGGCTCGCAAGAGCATCAAGATCATGACACCCTACATGGCGTTGGACCAAGAGACCCTGACGGCCTTGCAGGCCGCGGCCCAAAGCGGGATCGACGTCGAGATCATCATCCCCGGCGAGCCCGACAAATATCTCGTCTACAAGGTCACGAAGTCGTTCGTGACGAGCCTCGTCAAGGAGAACATCAAGATCTATCAATATGAGAAGGGCTTCTGTCATGCCAAGGTCTTCATCGTCGACGACGAGATCGCCTCCGTCGGCAGCTACAATCTCGACAACCGCAGTGCGGTCATCGATTTCGAGGTGACCGTCCTCATGGCGAATCCGACCGTCGCCGACATTGTCGAGGATTTCAAAGCCGACAAACGGGACTCCCGTCTCATCGACGCCGAACTCTGGCAGAAACGCCCCCTCATCACCCGGCTCGTCGAAGGTGTCATGAGCATCTTCTCGCCCATCATCTGAGTCCTGGCTAGAAAGGAGACAAATATGATCCAAGTCAAGGAGATCATCAAGGACTACCCGGGGGTGCGCGCCCTCGACAATGTGAGCTTCACCGTCAAAGAAGGAGCTTTTTTTGCGCTCTTGGGGCCCAACGGTGCCGGCAAGACCACGATGATCGAAATCATTTCCACTTTGAAAGGGAAGGATTTCGGCGAAGTGCACGTGAACGGGTCCGTTGTCGGTCGGGATGACGATGCCGTACGCAAATCGATCGGCGTCGTCTTCCAATATTCCACGCTCGACGAGAAACTCACCGTCAAAGAGAACCTGCAATTGCGGGGGAGTTTCTACGGGCTCGACAAGAGCGTTCTCACCGAACGGATCGACCGTCTGCAAGAAGCGGTCGGCTTTTCCTCCTACGTCGACCGGAGAGTGGGAGAACTCTCCGGAGGACAAAAACGGAAGGTCGACATCGCCCGCGCCCTCCTCAACCATCCGCGGATCCTCCTCCTCGACGAGCCCACGACCGGTCTCGACCCGCAGAGCAGGGAAGAGATCTGGGAACTCGTCATGCGTCTCAAACAGAAGACGAACATGACCATCGTGCTCACCACCCACTACATGGAGGAGGTCCGTGAATGCGACCATGTCATCATCTTGAACAAGGGTCAGATCTGCGCCGAGGATTCGGCGGAGCGACTCCGCATCCGCTATGCCAAGGACCGCCTCCGCCTCACCCCCAAATCCGCCCGTCTCGAAGAGAGGCTCACGGAAGCGGGCATAACCTGGCAGAAAGTCCAAGCGACGATCCACGTCCCCTTGGAAGATCCCTTCGGCGGTATCGAGATCGTCCAACGCTTCCAAGAGGACATCGACACCTTCGAGATTGTCAAGGGGACCATGGACGACGTATTCCTGGCCGTCACCGGCAGAAAGATGAGTGATGCCCATGAGAGCACTGGTTAAGCGCCACATCCTCTGTTATATCCGCGACCGTTGGGCGGTGTTCTTCTCGTTTTTGAGCGTTCTCATCATCCTCGCGCTTTTCGCCTTCTTCCTCGGCACCATGCAGGAGTCCTATTTCCGCGGCGTGGACGATGCCGAGTACGTCATCTACGGCTGGCTTTTGGCCGGTGTGCTCATGGTGGCGACCTCCACGGTGCCATTGGGGTTCATGGAGATCATGACCGGAGACAGGACCCGCAAGAACATCAACGACTTCTATGTGACGCCGCTTCCCCGGGCGAAGATCGTCATGAGCTATCTTATCGCCGCCTTGACCATATCGACCATCCTCGGAATCGTGAACCTCGCCGTCGGCCAAATAATCCTCTTGATCAACGCCGGCACCATCCTGCCCCTCTTCGACCTCCTCAAAGTCTTGGGGCTCATCATGTTGTCGTCGGCGCTTTTCTCCACGCTCTTCTTTTTCGTCGTCAGCTTTCTGAAGACGGGCAGCGCCCACGGGACCCTCGCCACCCTCTTCGGCACGCTCGTGGGCTTTCTCACCGCGATCTATGTCCCCCTGCAGGCGCTCGGCAACACGCTGACAGGCATCCTGTCGGCGCTTCCCACCCTGCAGGCGGCCGCGCTTTTCCGCACCGTCTACATGCGGGAAGCCGTGGCCGAGCTCTTCGGCGACGCCGACGAGGCGTTGGCGACATACAGAAGCGACTTCGGCCTCGAGATCGACCTCTTCGGTCTCTCTCCCTCGCCGTTGGTGCTTGTGATGTTGTTGGCGGGGTGGACCGTACTTTTCTTCGTCCTCTCCGTCTGGCGGCTTTCCCGGGTGAAACTCTGACTGTCCGTAAACGGGTGTCCCTTGCGTCATAATGTGCTATAATGTGCCTGTTAACCCACTTTTATGAAGGGGGGCGGATTCATGTCCAAAAAGAATCTGTGCCATATCTCCACAACAAAGGGTGACGAGGGCTATTCTCGCGACTACTCGAACGAGAAGCTGCCCAAAGACGACATCCTTTTCGAAGTCTTGGGGACAGTCGACGAGTTGAGCGCCTTTTTGGGGCTCACCTTCCACTATGCCCGCTACGAACAGATCAAGGTCATCCAAGACACGTTGCAGGCCGTGAACTCGCTCGTGGCCACNAACCCCAACGCGGCATCCTATGAAAAACTCCGCCGGATCACCGAGAAGGACATCACCTTCATCGAGGAACAAGAGGAGAAACTGCTCGTGTCTTCCGAAATCGAGAACCGCTTCTATCTTCCCGGAAGCGAGACGGCGCTGCCGAACGCCTATTTCGACTACAGCCGCACCATCTGTCGGCGGGCGGAACGACAACTCGTGCGCTATATCAACAAGAAGAAGCGGGACGATCTCGCATGTTGCTTGAAATATCTCAACCGGCTGTCGGACCTCTTGTTTCTGTTGGCGCGGAACTTCAACACCCGATAAGACAATCCGACCCACCCTCACGACAAAGACCATTTGAAAGAAGAAAGGATGATTCATCATGGATCAAAAAATCGGTGTCGTCACCGACACGAACGCCTGCTTGGACTATTTCGATCATGATTACGACATCCCCATCCTCCGCAGCATCATCCATCTCGGCGAAAAGGAGTATCTCGACCATGTCGAGCTCACCGCCGATGATTTCTACCGCCACTTGAAGAGTGATCCCGACCTCTTCCCGAGAACCTCCCAGCCGCCCACGGCGGAGATGATCGAGACCTACAAGAACATGGCGGAGAAAGGCTACACGGACATCGTGTTCGTCACGATCTCCAAATATATGAGCGGCATCCACGGAGCCGCCATGGTCGCCGCGAAAGAAGTGCCGGAAGTGAACGTCCACGTCTTCGATTCCCGCTCCGTCGCCTATCCGCAAGCGAAGATGGCGCTCAAGGCCGCCGAACTGGCCAAAAAAGGCGCCACCGTCGAAAAGATCCTCGAAGAGCTGACCCGGATTCGCGACAACAACCACATCTATTTCGCCGTCGACACCCTGGCCTATCTCGTCAAGAACGGCCGTCTCTCGAACGCCCAAGGCTTCATGGGCAGGATGTTGAAGATCAAGCCGTTGCTGCATATATCCAAAGAGGGCCGGGTCGAGAACATCGAGAAGATCCGGACCTTCAAGCGCGCCGTGAACCGTGTCATCGAGATGTATCTCGAAGAGACGAAGGACATGGATGTCTCCCCCTTCATCTGCCATGCCCACAACGAGGAGACGAAAGAATACATCGAAAGTGCCCTGAAAGAACACGACGCCGAGATCGAGAGCGTCTTCAGCATGCCCTTGACACCGGCCGTCGGCGCCCATTCCGGCCCCGGCGCCATCGGCCTCGGCTACATCCGCAACAAATAATCCCCTTCCCCGGTCCTGCATGCCGGGGATTTTTTCAACCCTTTTATTGTGTGATGCGCAAAAACATGGTATATTCATCATGAGTCACACGACGGAAGGAGGACATCGGTATGAATCCGCAATTCAAACGGGGCATCTTGGAGTTTCTCGTCTTGAAGACCATCAAGGACGAACCCCGTTCCGGTTACGAAGTGTTGGAGACTTTGGGCCGCGAGGTCGATGTCGGTCTCAACACCATATATCCCATCCTCCGCCGCCTCGCGAAAAAGGGGCTCTGCACGATCGAGAGGGAACAAGGCGCGATCGGCGCCCCCCGCAAGATCTATCGGGTCACAGCGGCGGGAGAGAGAAAGCTCGCCGACTTCAAGCAAGAATGGGAGACATTCTTGACGAAAGTCCTTTCTATCCTCGGAGGTGGAGACGATGATTGACGAATTCATGAAGAACCTGAAAAAGATGCTCGCTTCATTCGACATGACGAAAGAGGAAGAAGAAGAGATCATCAAGGATTACGAAGAGATCGCCGCAGAAGCTTTGAACGCCGGCAAGAGCGAGGAAGAGGTCGTCGAACTCTTCGGCGCCCCGGCGGACATCAAGGAAGCCTTGGCGAGCATGTATCCCCAAAAGAAAAAACAAGACGACCAAAACAGGTTCGTCGCGGTCTCGCCCTTTATCGCCCTCACCGCTTTCATCCTCCTGGGGGTGTTTCTCGATGCGTGGCATCCCGGATGGCTCGTCTTCTTGGCAGTACCCGTGACGGCCGTCTTCCAAGGGCGCAAAAAAAAGGGGACACTGTCCATGTTCACGGCGCTCTCGCCCTTCTTGGCCATCACGGCCTTCTTTCTCGTCGCCCGTTTCACGGGGGTGTACAATCCCACCTGGATGGTCTTTCTCGGGGTGGTCTTTTTCGCCTTTCTGCACGAGAAGACGACTTGGAAACGCACCGTTCTCGTCGCGAGTCTCCTCTTGTCGTGCGCCCTCTATCTTTTCGTCTTCTTCTCCACGGAGAGCGTCCTTCTGGCCTTGCCGGCCTTTTTGATCGTCATCGTCACGGGGATCCTCACCGGCAACATCCTCATCGGTGTCGACGGCTTGGGGAATTGGTGGGAACGCGGGGCTCTCATCTTAGGAGCCGCCCTGTTCGTCCTTTTCGGCTATCTTTTCAACGCCTGGGTCGTGAGCTGGTTGTTCTTTTTGCTGCTTCCTATCACGAGCATCGTGACAAGAAAGGGCGCGCATCCGCCTTTCACGGCGCTCTCGCCTTTCTTCGCCCTCACCGTCTTCATGCTCATCGGTCATTTCTCGGGCTATTGGCATCCCGGGTGGCTCGTTTTCCTCATCATCCCCGTGATTGGCATCCTCGAGCGGAGTTGAGCCAAGAAATTGTGCTATAATGGATACGGGTGAGGAGGGATACAGTTGAAAGCGCCTTTCCGTTTCATGCGTAACGCAGTCATCCTCCTGCTTTTGACGATGAACCATCTGCTCATCGTCACCTATTTCATTCCCGAGAACCCGCTCACGAACGTGTTCATGATTCTTCTCGCCATCACGAACATCGCCTATCTCATCCGCCATTTCACGTTGACCATCCGTTTGCATCCGTTGTTCAAGGCGGATGACGAGTTCCGGGGACACCCCATCCTCTATGTGAACCTCTTTTTGGGCGTGCTCGTCAACGCCGCTTTGATGTATCTCTTGTTCGTCCATCTCATCGCCAGGATTTTCGCCCTGGGCGGATTTTTGGCCCAATGAACGACGGGTCATGCCCGTTTTTTCCATAAATTCGTTTGTTTAGGGCGTTTGAGTGGTATAATGAAAGAGAACACCGACCAATCTCTCACGAAAGGACATTTTTCGACATGATGAACGATTGGGACAAACGCATCCGCCACGCCCGCTCTTTGATCGCCCGGGGACGTTTCCAACGTTTCGTGACCAAGGACATTTCCACGTATGAAAAAGCACCCGTCACCGACAACATACGGATCGAGGAAATGACTTACTCCCCTTATGTCGATGATGAGACCGGTGCAATCGTCTATATCGCGGAGGCCGGAAAGAACCGACAGCGGTCGCATATCGTTTTGACTTTCCCCACCCGCGATGTCGAAGAAGCCTCCACGACCTACGAGTGGTACGACAAGGATTCCTGACCCCCCCTCCGTACAACGAGCTCATGCTGAAGATAAATCCTTTGAAAGGGGAATCGAGACTCATGAAAAGACTGCTGTTTTTTGTGACATTGTTCGTTTTTGCCATCACGCTTTCCGGTTGCGGCCTCTTCACCGATACGCCCGAAGACGTGGTCGATGATACACTGAAAGATTTTGATGGCACCCTGGGCCATCTCGAGCCACTCTTCAACAACATCGAGGACTCCGATGCGAGGACCATCCATTTCCGTTTCGACGGCATCTATGACGACGGCTACGACCGCGAAGTGATGAGCATCGAGTTCTTGAACCGCTTCGTCCGGACGGACACGGGCGAATACACCGAATTCCATCTGGACATCCAAGTCGACGATGAACAGGTCGAGATCCACTTCTTCACCGTCGAGACCGACGAATCGGTGACATTCTATGTCAATTTAGGTCGTCTCTTTGAAGAAATCCAGGAGGACCTCGGCGAGGAAGCGGAAATCGACTTCTTCGAACTGTTCGCCATCGAACACGACTTCGTCCGTTTCGAGATCAGAGAAGACCTGCTCGAGGCCATCACCGATCATTTCAAAGAGGAGTTCGGTGACGATTTCGAAGACGAACTCGGTGTCTCCATCGAAGACCTTGAAGCCATGATCGCCGAGATGGAGCGTTTCGAGAAGTACACGAAACTCGAGTATTACGACTCTCATGAACATCTCGAAGTCGATCTCGAGAAATCGGGGGACACCCAAGTCGAGACCAAGATGACCATGAACCGACCCATGCTCGAAGACCTCATCGGCGACATCTTCGATGATGTCATCGCCGTCATGCGCCATGTCGACGACACCATCCCCGAAAACAAGGAGGATTTCGAGCCTTATCAAGAGATGATGGAAGACCTCGAACGATTTGAAAGCCATACGATGAGCTTGATCCATGAGCCCTATGATCCCACCTACATGGATTTCGAAATCGACTTGCTGCCGCTCATCGCCCAGATGGACCCCGAGGAGGGCGCAAGTTTCGAGAAACTCGAGTTCAGCATGCACATGTCGCTGAACGCCGAAATCGAATTGCCCACTGAATACACCGACATGAATCGCATCATCGATGAAATCATGATGGCCTCCTATGTCGCAGAAGCCATATTCATGCTCCAACAGGCGGCCATGTTCATGGACGTCCTCGATCCGGGTGATTATACCCTCGGACAACTCGAAGACGAGTACGGTTTCCTCCGTCTCCGCTTCGCCCGCTCGAGCACGATCGAGATTGTCGACGATGAGGATTTCGACGTCTTGGGTGACTTCAAGTATCTAGACGACACACCGATCTTCCACGAGGAACTCTCCTTCATGGATCTCATGGAAATGTTCGACCTGGAAGCCCTCTTCGATGATGAGCTCGACATCGACCGCGCTCTTCTCATGGACATGATCGCGCTTGTCGACGAAGAGAACTACGATTTCAACTTCGCCGTCATGCAACTGATCATGGCATTGGAAAGATTCGCCACCGAGATGGATGACATGATACCCTGACGGACAACACGATAAAAAAGACGGGCCCGCGAGCATCATGCTTGCGGACCCGTTTTTTTGTCTCGAGGATCATTGTTCTTCGAAAATGTCGTCGAGGAGACCGTCCTCGATCATCTCGATGGCCAGATCGACGGCCTTCGGATGGAATTGTCTCCCCCGTTCCCGATGGAGCTCGCGGATGATCTCTTGCGGCGTCAGGGCCGGTGAGCAGGGAAAATCCTCCATCATCGCGGCTATTGCCTCGGCCATGGCCAATATGGCGGTTTCGAAGGGCATCTCGTCCTCTTTAAGACCGTCGGGATAGCCCGTGCCGTCATAGCGCTCGTGATGATGACGGACATAGGTGCTGAGTTCGCCGAGGACATCCGAGGCCGAAAGAAGTTCCGCTCCGAGTTCGGCATGCTCTTTCATCGTTTCGTATTCGCTCACGGTGAAGCGACCTTGCTTACGGACGATGTTCCCCGGGATCCCCACTTTGCCGATGTCATGCATGATCCCCGCCCAATAGAGTTCGGAGACGCTCTTCTCGTCGGCGAAGGCCACTTTGGCGAATTCTTGGGCCAAAGTCGCGACATGCTTGCTGTGGCGGCGCATGCCGGGGTCGAAAAGGGCGATCGTCTTCAAGAGGCTCTCGACAAGGTGGCTTCTCGTCTCCTCGTATTCATGGATCGAGGTTTCCGCCTCGAAGAAGTTGTTCAAGAGGTTGTTCAATGTCTTGAAATAATCGAGCATGTTCGGTGTGAAATGTCTGTCGCTGTCTGCGCGGATGTCGAAACTCATCTCGCAACGGATCCCTTCCCCGATGTTCACACTCATCATGATGGCTTCCTTGATGGCGGGATTCTTCGATCGGTATTCGTCATAGTGTTCTTTGAGCGACCTGCGCAGGCGGTCCTCCATGTCTTTCATGTGCAGGGGTTCGTCGAGTTTCTCTTTCCAGGCCTCGATATCGAAACGGATCGAATTGAGAAAGTCGATATCGTAACCGACGGTGTCTATATACCGGAGTCGACCGTCTTCAACGATCAGACAGGCTCCGTAATCGATCCTGTCGAAGAGTCTGAAGATCATCCTGAAGATCTTCGCGGAGAGGATCTCCCCCCGGTCTTGTTCCACCACGGGGCCTTCACTCGTCAAAGTGAAGAGGTTCTCCATCGAATCGACGAGTCTGTCGAGACGTTCCTCCTTGGCCCGGAGCTCTTCTTGTTCTCTCCCGAGGAGCATGCCGACGAAACGGATGGTGAGGAACGTGACGGTCACGACGACGAGAAAGATGTTCACATCGAGTGTGTAATCGATATGTTCGATCCCTTCGGGGAAAGGTGACCAAAGGACCATCGTCGCCATGAAGATGAAGGAACCGACGACAAGGGAACGGAAGGGAAAATAGATGGCGGCGATGACCACGAAGGGGAAGAAGAGGAACTTGTGCTCGAAATAGTTCAAGACGGGCACGGCCTCGTTATAGATGAGAAAACTGAACAGGGCGAGAGCGAGATAGAAACCGACCTCGCTTGTGGAAAACGAAGGCAAAAACGGACGCTTGTCCAGAGTGAGGGCGATCGCGAGCGGGATGCCGAAATTGACGATGCCCAAAAAGTCACCCGTCGTCCAGATGATGAAACTCGGCAACACATTCGTCCACGCGACGAGCCCGAGCGAAAACAAGGCCAGATTCCCCGCCGCCGCCGCAAGCATGGATATGACCAAAGCGGAACCGAGGGCGAGAAGGACGTTCTTGATATGCAGAACCCAGCGGAACTGCATAAGACGGATGACGAACTCCCGCACGAGGACGATGGAAAGGACCGTCGTGGACGCACTCAGGAAACCGCGGATGATGACAATGCCGAGTTCTTCGGTGCCGGCGATGAACTGTCCGCTGACGTGATAGCCGACATAGAGCCCCAAAAACGCCGCCGCCGACATCTGTGTTTCCCGATACACGAACAAAAAGCCGAAAGCGAAACCGATGGCCGGCCAGATGATGCTGGCCTCATGGGGGCCCAATGTGAAGGCATGACCCATCGGCACCGAGACGGCGCAAGTCAAAAAGGCGAGGGCTCTTCGGACGCGGACGAGAGAAGCCAGACGTTCCTTCATCATATCACCGGGGGGCTTATGTTTTGTGTTGCCTGTTCGTGAACATTCTATCACATTTTGGCGCTTACGACAGCTCGAGGTGACTTTCAGTGGAAAATCCCGGGAATTTTGCTATAATATCGTTCGGAATGGAGGTGATTGTCATGGAAATCGTCGAATGGGTGGGGTATGCCGCGAGTTTCATCATCCTCGTGTCACTCCTGATGCGTTCGCTCAAGCGACTGCGGATCGTCAACACCGCCGGAGCCGCCATTTTCGCCGTGTACGGTCTCATCATCAGTTCCTATCCCGTTTTTTTCATGAATGCGGGCATCGTGTTCATCAACCTGTATTATCTTTGGCAGTTCTTCACTTTGAAAGAATATTTCACCATCCTGCCCGTCGAGAAGAACGAGGATTACGCCAAAGCGCTCCTGGATTTCCACAAAGACGAGATTACCCGTTTCATGGAAGTCTCCGAGCAGACCTTCGAGGAAAGCGATTTCCGCTTCCTGATCCTCCGCAACATGGTCCCCGCCGGCATCTTTCTCGCCCGAAAACGCGATGACGAGACGCTCGAAGTGACCTTGGACTATGCCACCCCGCCCTATCGGGATTTCAAGACCGGCGCCCACATATTCGATCATGAGGGCGACCGTTTCCGTCGTGACGGATATGAACGGTTCATCGCTTTTGCGACGAGCAAGACACATGAACGCTATCTGAAACGCATGGGTTTCGTCGAAACGACAATCGACAACGCCCCCGCGTTCGTCAAAAACGTTTGAATCCCCTTGTCTTTCTCTTTCCAGAGACCGGTCCGGATGCTATAATAGGTGTGTTTAAAGGAAGCAGGGGATACGGATGATCGAACTCAGAAACCTCAGCAAATACTACCATGACAACGGGAATGTCGTGAAAGCGCTCGAAGACGTCTCCGTCACGTTCAAACGCGGCGAGTTCGTGGTCGTGACCGGTGAAAGCGGCAGCGGTAAGAGCACTTTCTTGAACGTCGTCAGCGGCCTCGACCGCTACGAGGCCGGTGAGATGTTCATCGACGGCAAGGAGACGAGTCATTTCACCGGTGACGACTTCGAGCGTTATCGTCGCGAGATGATCGGTTTCGTATTCCAAAGCTATAACATCATCGATGCCTACACGGTGTATCAAAACGTCGATGTCGCGCTCATGATCTCGGGAATGGGCAAGCTCGAAAGAAGAAGAAGGATCAAAGAGATCCTCGAGCGTGTCGGTCTGAAAAAACAGCGCAACCAGCGCGCGAGCAAGCTCTCGGGCGGTGAAAAACAACGTGTCGCCATCGCCCGCGCGCTCGCCAAGGACGCGCCGATCATCGTCGCCGACGAGCCGACCGGCAACCTCGACAAGAGCACCGGCAAGAAGATCCTCGACCTCTTGAAGGAGCTCTCGGTCGACAAGCTCGTCTTGCTTGTCAGCCACAGCCCCAAGATCGCCGAAGAATATGCCACACGCCACATCCGCCTTTTCGACGGTAAGATCACCGAAGACAAAGCCATCAAGTCCGCTTCGACCCATGAAAGCGTCAAGACAAAAAAGCCTCTTTTGGAGGAGATTTCCCCTTTGACGCTTTTTTCGATCGCCCTGCGAAACATCGTCGCCATGCCGAAGAAGAGCCTTTTTGTCCTATTCGCGAGTCTTTTCATCGTATTCGTCTTCGCCATGACGTATGGTTCCTATGTACGTCAGATCCATGCGGGGGGGATGCAATACCACCCCCATTTCCGCAACATGTCCGAAAGCCGGATCATCGTCGCCCGCCGTGACGGCGAGCCTTTCACCGACGATGAACTGGAATCGTTCNNTAACCGCGCTCTCGTCCGGGCGGTCGCACCCTATGACGCCTTTTTCGATGAAGAACCCCGCATCGTGCGTTCGGACGGTGTCAACCCTCCCGAAATCGACGAGTGGCAGATGGATGTCGCCCGCATCCAGCATGCGAGCGCTCTCAGTCCCCGTGACCTCGCGCAGGGAAGACTCCCCGAGAACGCCCACGAAATCGTCGCGACCGAGCCCTATGCCGTCGGGGAGTTCTTGGCCGTCCCCGCCGACCCCTCTTTTTACGGAGGGTTCCACGGGCCGCGGGACACCCCCGCCGACGAGATCGAGGAGTTCATCCATTTCGAGATCGTCGGCATCACCGCCGAATCGCCGACCANCTATCAAAGACACATCCATTTCCACGATGATTTCTTCCGCAGTGATTATGTGAGGTTGAAATCCCTTCTTCCCCATCACGCCCCTTACGTGGAGTTGCAGGATTTCGGCACGGTGAAGATAGAGAACTACTATCTGCATTTCGATGACGATATCGACAAGGGCGACCTTGTCCTGAGCGAACATATCAAGACGGCCTTGTTCGCGGGGGTCCCCGAAGAACAACTGGTCGGTTCGTCGATGCGGTTCTACATCGAGAACGATTTCACCGGGGACGTCCACGAATCCACCGTGGTGGTAAGAGAAATCGCGACGGGAAATCGCACCCAAGGGGTCGCGATGAACATCGAGACCCTCGACAGCCTCTATGCGCATATCGGCCGTCAACAGATCAGTCTCATCGTGCGGGACAGCCATGACGCCCAAAGGGTCATGGACAACCTGGACGGCGAGGTCTACAACTATGTCTATCCCGCCGAGTACACCACGGAGATCGACGCCATCCTCGGGACGATCGTACGCATCTTCCAAGGCGGTTTTTCGTTCGTGTTGCTTCTTGTGCTGTATTTCCTCTCCTATATCGCCTTGAAGAACGTCATGCAGGCGAGGGCCAAGGATTTTGTCATCATGAGAAGCCTCGGCGCGCGTCAAAAAGACATCCATCGTATGAACATCGCCGAGATGGCTTCCATCATGATCATCGCGCTCCTTGTCGTCTTCGGCTTCCTCGTTTTCAACCGGTTCATCCGCACCCCCCTTCCCGACTATCTGCATTACTTCTCCGTCGGCAACTACCTCTTGATGATCCTCGTGATGCTTATCCTTTCCGTCTTGCTCGCAATACGATTCAACTCGCGATTGTTCAAAGACACGGTCACGACGGCCTTCCGGGAAGCGGGTGATGTCGTATGATCCGTCTACAAGCGATCGACAAATACTTCAACAAAGGCCGCAGGAACGAACTGCACGTCCTCGATTCCATCGACCTCGAGTTCCCCGCCCGAGGACTCGTGATGTTTTTGGGCGATTCGGGCTCGGGAAAGACGACCCTCCTGAATGTCATCGGCGGCCTCGACAAGGCCGACAAGGGGACGATCACCTTCGATGGTGAAAAAATCGACAAATACCGCCCCGCCCACTTCGATAGACTCAGGAGTTCCAAGATCGGCTATGTCTTCCAACAATACTACCTTCTCCCCCACGAGACCGTCTATCAAAACATCCGCATGACCCTGCAGATGATCGGCATCGAGGACGAAAGAGAAATCGGCCAACGGATCAACCATCTCTTGGAGCTTGTGAACATGTTGCCTTTCAAGCACCGCAAGGCCAATCAACTCTCCGGCGGCCAACAACAACGCATCGCCATCGTCAGGGCGCTCGCCAAGGATCCTTCCGTCATCATCGCCGATGAACCGACCGGCAACCTCGACAGCAAGAACACCGTCGAGATCATGAAAATCCTGAAGGCCATCAGCGAAGAGAAACTCGTCATCATGGTCACGCATGAACAGGATCTCGCCCACCATTACGGCGACACCATCATCGAGATCGAGGACGGCCGCATCGCTCAAAGCGGCAAGAACGAAGCCGAAGGCGTCTTCGAAGCCGCCACGATGCAAAACATCTATCTCGGCGACCTCGAAGCGAAAGGGAAGATGGAAAGCGAAAACGCCACCATCTCGATCTATTCCGACAATTCCGTCGACACGCCCTTGAAAGCCCGCCTCATCGTCAAGAACAAGACCCTCTATCTCGATATCGACGAACAATCCTTCAAGAGCGTGCACCGTCTCACGGGACAAAGCGAGACCCGTGTGTATGATACGACGGCGAAAGAACATGAGACCATGACCGAGGCGCCGACGACGTTCGACTATACGACGCGGTTCCCCGTCAGGACGAAACGCGAACGGCCGCTTTTCAAGCTGAAACACGCGGCGGGTCGCGCCTTGGCCAAAATCAAAAAGAGCACGAGACTCTCGAAACTGCTCTATGCCGGCTTCGCCTTCGGCGCGGCNATGTTCGCTTTCTCCCTCTACACCCTCGCCAACATCATCGTCATCGACGAAAGCGAGTTCCTCGAAGAGCCCAAATACACATTCGTCGTCGAAGACAAAGAACGGGACACCCTCGAAGCATTCCTTTCCTCCTTCGAGGACGCCCCCTTGCAGGGCTATGGTCTCGATCCCTGGACACAGGATTTCCGTTTCGGGATCCCTTTCTTCTATCAGACGAGACGGGAGATCAACACCAGGGCCGGTGTTTTCGACATCGAGCATGAACAAGGCTCACGGCTCCTCAGAGGCAGGATGCCGCAAGCGCCGGGGGAGATCGTCATCGGCCGGCCCTTGGCCGACGACATCCTCCAAAGCTCCGCCAACCGGGCGAGCGGCATCACCTCCTATGAAGACCTTTTGGACATCGTCCACCACGAAGGTGAAAGCATCCTCGCCGAATCCTTCCGCATCACGGGCATCGTCGACACGGACGTCAAGGCGGTCTACGCTCTGTCGGCGAGCGTCTCCTTCTTTCTCCATGACGAGCTCGCCCCGCTTTCTTTCTATGACGAGCATGAAGGTTTCACGCTCGAAAGCGGTGCGAACATCCAAAACGCCGGTGAGATCCTCCTACCCACGGGATTAGCGGACGCGTATGACACGGGAGAGACCTACACCATAGATGGCATCACCTACGATGTCGTCGGTTTCTACAGTCTCGAAGGAAGAGAGGCCGCCCGTCTCCTCGTCGCGGAAGCGGATCTTCACGCCCACTATTATGCCGTGAGCCACGAGGCGGGGATGACCCGTCATCTCTACACGGATGACCCGACCGCCTTGGAGAGGTATCTCGATGCGGCGGAAGAAGAATATGAGAATCTCTATCAGTCGCGACTCGAACGTGAGCGGGAGATGCGTCTGGGCGCCGTCGGCGGCTTGATGATCTTTTCCGCCGTCGCCCTCGGCGCGACAGCGCTCAGCTTCTTCTTCATCATCCGCTCCTCGCTCATGGGCAGGATCTATGAGATCGGCGTCTATAGATCCTTGGGCGTCCGGCGCAGAGACATTCTGAAGATGTTCTTGATCGAGGTCGTCATCCTCACGTCCGTCAGTTCTTTGGTCGGCTTCTCCCTCATGACCTATGTCCTCCATCTCATCCAAAAAGAGGCCGCAGGAATCCTGAGCCTCTTCGAAATCTCCTTTTTCACTGTCGGCATAGGAGTACTCGCCATCTATGCCCTGAATCTCTTCTTCGGGCTGTTGCCGCTTTATATGTTGCTCAGGAAGACGCCCGCGCGCATCATGACCGCCTACGATCTCTGAGGTCACAACCGTTTCACATAGGCGACGTATCTCTCGATGTCGAACTTCCTTTCAAGACCCCGCGCCACCATCGGGCGGAGCTTGCCGTAGACGGGGCGCTCCTCGAAGCCTTGGTCGTGCCGGCCGAAACACCAGGCGACGGAGGCATACGTGTTCGGGTCGCGTCCGTCGAGGAGGTATTTGTTGTTGAGGTGGAGGATCGTCTCGTAGGCCTCCTTGTAGTCGGCGCTCCAGCGGATGATCTGTTTGGCCCAATACATCCGCAAGGTGTTGTGCATGTGNCCGGTCCGTTTCATCTCGCGCATGGCGGCGTTGAAATACTCGTCATGCGTTTCGTCTTTTTCNTTCTCGTAGTCGGTAAGNGTGTAGAGGTGTTCCCTTTCATCGTCGAGATGNCGCTCCATGGTCTCATAGGCCCATGGCAGCGTCATTTTTTCGAATTCGTCATAACCTTCATGGAAGTAGACGAAGTTGAAAGCGAGACCTCTCCGCACGATGAGCTGTTCGAGGAATGCTTCGGCCGCATGGGGCGGGACATCGCGTCCGGCGAGTCTCTCCTCGACGGCTTGATAGATGGTGAGCGGCGCGATGTGGCCGAAATGGAGATAGGGCGAAAGCTTGCTCGTGAAGTCTTCACCGGGGTCGGAACTCCTGTGATAGTCCGCAAGACGTTCTTCGACGAATTCCGCCAACATCCGTTTGGCCTCGTGTTCACCGCCGTGGTAGTAGAAGCTCTTCTTCATGGTCTTGTCGATGGACAACTTCTTGATGACATCTTCCATCGGCGCCTCGACAAGACCGGGGTCGAACGCTTTCTTGATGCGCAAAGTAGGCAGATGGGCCTCTTCGGTGAATGTTTCGAGGCGTTTGAGGATTTTCGGTCTGATCGTTCTCGCGGCGTATTCGACCTTGTCGCTGGCGACTTCCACGGGGACGATGAGTTCCGATTCGACCTCGTCCGTCCGCAACGAGAAGCTGTCGGCTCGTTCGCAGAGACTATCGCGAACGGCTCGCAAGTGTCTTAGATAGGCCTTGTCCATGACGAAGAGGGCGGCTTTTTCCATATGGGGCACCACCACATCCTCGAAAGTGCCGATCTCCACAAGGAATTCGGCGCCCATCCGTTTGAACGAGGCGGCGAGTGACTTCAAGCCTTCCAAGAGGAACGCGTAATGGCGTGCGTTGGCATCGAGGAACCGCTCCGCGACGCAAAAGACGACCCGGAGGGGGACGTTCAGGGCGTTGGCCGCTTTCGCGGCGTGGGCGAGGGCGAAGTTGTTCTCGGTGCGTTGGGACTGCTGCATCCAATAGAGGACGTGGGAGCCGTCCTTCTTCAAGGGATGATCGAGCCGGTTCTTCAATCTTTGCGGATGCATCTGGGACTCCTATGATTGACGTGGCGGGGGAAAGGTCGACGCTTTCGGTTCTCAAGCCCATTATACGTCAAGGCCCTTGTTTGATGCAAACGGGGTGTTTCGATTCCATCCGTTTTTCGCAAAGCGCGAAATGCTTTCGCTCCGCTTTATTATTACGGGCCTTTGTCGTATAATGAAGGTTGAGGAAGGGAAAGCCGTTGTTAGGAGGCTTCAATTTGGAATACTATATCAACCCTTCGCATTTTGCGAAAAAGAAGGATTTTCTCATTCGCGACTTCAACCAGGACACCCTGTTCAAAGTGAAAGGGCGTTTTTTCCTGCGGCTCAAACGACTCGAGATGACCGACACCGAGGACAAGACGATCTTCAGGATGACCAAGCGTTTCACGCTCGGGTTCGTCCGAAACTATGAAATCAAGACCGCCGACGATCGTGTCGTCGCCCGGATCAGGAGGACGTACGGTTTCTTCCGTCCCAAGTTCACCGTGTATGTGGGGGAGGAATCATTGGACCTCGAGGGTTCGTTCTACCAACACGAGTTCGCTTTGAAAAAGGGCGAGAGGTTGCTCGCGCAAATATCCAAGCAGGTCTTCCCTTTCGGTGATGCCTTCGCGATCGATGTGCGCGGCGAAGAAGAGGAAAAACTCTACCTGTTCTTGATGGTGGGATTGGACCAGTTCATCCATGAGTTCAAAAAGACCTTCCGCTGATTGTATCATCTGTAAGAGCGCGACCCGATCGTTGTCGGATGAAGCGTTGAACATCGCCTATGACGTTTGCCCCGAGTGCGGTTATACGCGCAAGAAGGCGTGTTTTCATCCCGAACCCGCCGCCGAGAAGGCGGTCTACGACACCCATGAGAACACGATGGAGAATGAAGGCTATGTCCGTATGCTGGAGGACTTTCTCGACCGGGCCGTCCATCCCTTCCATGCGCCTTCCCACGCTTTGGATTTCGGTTGCGGTCCCGGACCGGTCCTGTATGAGCTCCTCCTCCGGAGGGGCTTTTCCGTACGTCGCTACGACCCTTACTACTATCCCGACCGGAGCGTGTTCACCGAGACCTACGGAGTCATCACCGCCACCGAGGTCTATGAACACTTGGCACATCCCCTAGAGGAGACGAAACGACTCGCGGCCCGCTTGGAAAAGGGGGGCATCCTCGCCGTCATGACCAAGTTCCGCCCGCCGAAGGACGAAGATTTTCTCACGTGGTGGTACCGCAGGGACGTCTCCCATATCGGCTTTTTCACCGCAGAGGCTTTTCGCGTGTTGGCGAAAAGGACGGAGCTTCGTTTGCGCCACACCGATCGAGAGAAGATCGTCGTGCTGCAGAAAGGATGATAGGCATGAAAGTCCACACTCCCTACGAGGAATACCGAACATTCTTGCAAGAACA
>SL_5KL_010_SEDDRAFT_10000655_pt1 | contig 22249 bp, 16 predicted proteins | sample SodLakKL_010_SED_FD_9118 | JGI IMG/M metagenome (IMG submission 9118) | reverse complement strand
CGAGTGTAGCAGGCATGTCATTATCCGGGAAAGACATGATTTCTGTCCATGTACTGCCCCCATCTCCGCTTGTTTCGACTGTTAGCGTGTATCCACCTTCAAAATCATTTATAAGATGCTTGAATTCCAAAGCAACCAGGTCAAAATCGCTTGTATTAATATTAGGGGTTATTAATCTCTGAACAGCAACTGTTGAGGGGTCATAATGAAATTGTGCTTCCGGTGCTTTCCCACCTGCAAGATTGGTGTTGCTGTGTTGCCAGTTGATCTGACCCGAAGTGGATGTGATTTCCCAGCCTTCCGGCAACCAGTCATCAAAGCTTTCCTCTATAGCAATAACATGAGCAGTTATTTCAATTTCAAAACTGTCAAAACTGTCGAATCCCTCACCTGTTTCAACTTCCAGGTCGAATGAGGCAAGATAGTTATCCGGGGTAGCCAGGGAAGAAGAGGCCTTAAAGCCGAATTCAATTTCTTCACCGGGCTCAACGCTATTATGAGTGGCTTGCCCGGGGGGATGTATGGTTATGTATTCGCTCGAGGTAAGTAACTGTGCATCAATATCATGAATAGTTTCCTGACCTTCATTTCTATAGGTGGCGATTATTTCCACTGTCTCGCCCGGATCGAAAATACCGTTATTGTTACCGTAAACGGAATCATCAATAAATGCTTCCTGAAATACCAGGGGGCTTACAATGTCGAATCTGTGCGGATCACATTGCCCGATATAGGGATGGTTTTCACTTCTACCTGACTGATCTGCGGCGTTTATATAATAGGATATTTCTGAACCCATTTCCTGTTGGGGAATATAAGCAGTGTGCCAATGATCTTCACCGGGAGTCATAACTACTGATATAAACTCACTATCATCAACTTGATAATAAACCCTCACCGAATCTTCATAAAGTGGTTCTCCGCTCAGCGGGATGATTCTTGCTTCAATTAGACTTTCTTCACCTGGGAATTTGCTATCTGCGACCGGTTTATGGTGTATATGCAGCATTTTGCTGTCCGGAATTTCCTGGGTTTGACAGTGTATTGCATCACCGGAAAACCAGTTACCTGCTACCCCGTATATTTCATAACCGGGCATTGCTTCCTGATATACTTCTAAGGCAGCATCATCATACTTCGAGTTGCCGGTAATCGGGAAAAAGACCCTGTTATTAAGAATCAATGAATTGGCGTAAGGCTCATTGTTGGGGGTATCGACCCGGTAAACCTGGAAAGGTCTGCCATAAGACGACATCTGGGATTCGAAATATGCTGCTGCAGCTTCGCTTATCATGTAAGCAGGGTGAGTAGGGGGCACTTGACGGATCAATATCTTATCCGGTGCCAGAAACTTTGCCCATGTATCCATATGAAATCCGCCTGGTGGGTAAGCGAGTATATGATAATTATCAATACCCTGATAATCAAGGAAGTAATCCTCAAGTTCTTCCTTGCTGAGATGGGAATTAAGTCCCAGGGCAGAAGTAGAAGAGGCAGCCACACCCATGCCGTCAGTCATATAGTTACTCGTTCCATCAAAAATGACTTCCGGCATCTTGTAATAAGGAATATCAAGATAATCCGTTACATAAACTGGGATGTTATTGCTGTAGGTATGATCCGGGATCCTGTATTCATAATCTACACCAGCCACCTCTTTGTTACCATTTATAATATATAGGGGACCATAATCTCTTGTCCAGGCGCTATTAGCAGGTGCGTGAATGAATTCACAGTTATCAAGATTGACACTATTTGCTATGTACTGAGAAATCACATAATCCTCTGCATCCTGATCAGGAACTAAGGTGACAACCTTTATCTCCTGGGATAATAAGGCGATAAAATGATAGGGTATCCTATGAAATGGATATCTGATCAGCACCCCTTCCATGGGCTCCCATTCTGCAATTGCGCTGACAGGAGGAGGTGGTGGATCGGTCGGCTCTCCGTCATAATCAATATCATGCAAAAACTGATTATCCTCTTCAGTAAGCCACTTGGGTGAAAAACTATCTTTGTATGGCTCCTGACATGGTAAAGTGTGTGTTGACAAAAATATCAACAATAATAGTAAAATTTTTTTCATTTAAATAAATAACGGTTATTAATATGTTTTACAATGATTTAAGTCTTAATTTTTAGGTATTTAAATTTTTTGTGACAGGTAATCCCGAAAAATTAGGATTTCGCTTTCGCTCATAGGTTAGCGGGTTTTACTTAAACGTAAAGATAATGATTATTTTTTATTTTTTTTTGTAATATAAAGATCTTTTCATAAGTCAAATGTTGAGGGTGGCTTAAAATTTTGCTTGCCTTTGGTAGAAATTTTTTATCTGAAACTTCAAAATGATATTTAGTCAGGAAGGTTGATATTAGTATTATACTATTTTGGTGATATTATTTAAAATAAAAAAACCCGGCAATAGTTAAATAATGCCGGGTTTTTAAAAACAAACAAATCACAATCAGTAACGGTATCCTAAAGTTACCATAAATGCATTTCTGGTATAATCATTGACCATTGGTTCGGTAAATTCTTTTCTGTAGGGATAATAGTTTTCACTTTGCATGCTAACCATATATGCGAAATCCAAAGAATAATTTTGTTGTCTTATTCCGAAGCCTGCAGAAATTACAGTTCGCTCTGTATTATTTACATCTTCCTGGTATGGATTTGAGTAGTAAGCGTAACCGGCACGCAGAAGTAATGGTTGCAATACTAATTCACCCCCAACCCTGATATTGTGTTGGGCCTGAAGATCATTTTTTATTACATTATTTTCACTTGTAAACATATATTCATCACTTCTAAGGCGGTTATTGGTATAGTCAATGTATTCATAATCAATATTTATCAAGCCCTGGTTTCCGAAAATTAATCCCAGGCTACCAATAGCTTTCAGAGGGGTGTTGAGTTCATAGTTGAATCGCCCTCTTTGTGATCTCTCGGTTTCTGTATAAGTATCTCCTTCTTGATATGTGATATTTGATTCTACTTCTGTCCGCCATTCATCTCTTAAATCATAAAATGTGGGGGTATGTACAGCTGCTCCAAGCCTAATAATATCAGTTGCACGAAAGATAGCTCCTAGTTTGAAATTAAAACCGGTTCCTGTTGTTTTAAGGTTATGTTTGTAAGAAAAAGAATTTAAATATGGGATGGTATCCTGATAATCTTCTTCACGGTGTGTAGTTACTTCTTCGAAGCTGACATTTGGGAAACCAAAAGTACCACCTATGTATAAGCGGTCATTATAATTTGCACCTGCCGACAATACAAATTCTCTGACAGATCCTTTGATGTTTGATTCCTGTCTTGTTAGCAATCCACCTGCAGCCGGGTCGATATTCCAGTTTTTTCCGTCACCAATAGTATCGTATATTAGATCTGTTTTATATGCCAGCAATGATGTAAACGGATCAAATTTGTCAGGATCTGTAATTCCGTCAACTTTGTCGAGCCAATCAGTTAAAAGAGAGTTGTCCGGGTTAACTCCTTCGCTTATACGTCTGTAATTAAAATTATTGTGGCGGTTTATGCCTAAACCAAAATTAATTGCCCGCCATCCTGGCGAATTTTGGTTATCTGTTAATGAATAGTTGAATACGCCTCCTGCACTTTGTATATTAAAATTGTATTGAAAATCATCATTTTCAGTACCATAATAAGATGAGGCTAACTCATTATAGTTTAGCGATGGTGTAAAAGATATTTCTGAGCTGCGATATATGCCAATGCCAGCGGGATTAATACTTAATGACGAAAAATCTCCACCCAATGCGCCGAATGAACTTCCCATACTCATGAATCTGGCAGTACCACCCGGATTTATATAAGAATATCTCATTGCATCTGTGATGTTTTGAGTATATGTGTTTGTGGCAACTGCTGAAACTAAAAGAGTAAATATAATAACCCTAATATTTTTCATTGAAATTCTGTTTTTTTGATTACTTGGTTATGATTAAAAAATAAATATCTTAATTTCAAATAATTTCATCTGTTTTAATATTTCTGTTTTTAGTTAAAACAAAACTTCCCGTGTTATTGTTTGGTTATTTTCAAATGTAATTAACACGGGATGTTTTGTTATTATGATGCATAAAATTATCTATTTCTTCTGCTGGAACCTGATGAAGAAGATGAAGATCTTGAGGAACTAGAAGTTCCAGAACTTCTACTGCCTGAGCTTCTAGATGGCGAAACACCTGAAGATCTGCTACTTGAGCTTCTCGATGGTGAAACACCTGAAGACCTGCTGCTTTGTGGTGAACTTCTTCTTACATCTGAACTTTCACTACTACTTCTTCTCCTTGATTGTGGAGTTACATTTCTTGGTGAACTTCTTTCATCACTTCTTTGTGGGGCAGCTTGTTGTCTTTGGTCACGTGAATCTGAACTTGATGCCGGAGAAGTTCTGATTCTTTGTGGCCGGGAGTATTCCTGACTTGACCTGGTTTGCTGGCTGCTAGGTGAAGTATAAGTTCTTGGTTTGTTGTAATTGGAACTTGTTACCGCTTGTCTTTCGCTTGAAACAGGTGTTGACTCCGGCCTGTTATAACGCCTTTCTCCCTGATCCTGAACACTTCTTTCAGGAGCTGAAAACCTTGGTGTTTTGCTTTCTTGTGGAGAATCTGCAGTAAATTCGGGTTTAGGTGTTTCAAGTTTTTTACCTTTTGCCTTAACTTCTTCAGTTAGCTCCGGCCGGCTTTGTTTCTCAAAGTCTTTTCTTTGAGCATGTTCGGTTTCAACCGACTTAGTTGCTGTGCTTCCTGATATTTCGCCACGTTCTGCTGAAGCAGGTTTTTCCGAAATAATAGTTCTCCCTGTATTTTCTGCAGTGCCTCTGCCTGTTGAGCTACCTCCTGTTGGACTACCTCCTGTGGTACTACCACCGGTAGTGCGATGACCATAGTAATAATCTGCAGGGGTATGATATGCCTTAAAGTGATATGATCCATGATGCCATGGGGATCCGTAATACCATGGGTTATAAAAGGGTGAATGCCAGTAACCCATACCCCATCCATAGCCGTAGTAACCCCATGTATATCCGACATGCCAGTGGTGTCTCCACCATGGATATGAATGGTAGCCCCATCCAAAATGGTATCGGGGATATCCGTATCTCCAGTGAAAACTCATGCCGGTATAAAAAGGATCAAAATATCCGAAACCATAGTAATGACGATGGAATCTCATAATACGGCTTCTATAGCCATAATCGTAATAATTGCCATAAAAGTGTTTATGTATATGAGTCTCCTTCTTATCATCATAATATTTTTCTTCTGCTACATCTGTTTTTTCGGGGTCATCATTATTATTGTCATGATCTTTATCATATCTTTCATGTTCTTGACTGCCAGCTACTTCAACAACATCTGCTTCCCTGCGTGGAATTTCATCGTCATAAGATCCTGAGACCCCAGGCGTATAATAGATGTCGTCCTGATAACCTGATGCATGATAAGTAGATGTGCATGCCATGAACATCATACCTGAAAATGCTACAAGTATTATTTTAATTATTGTTTTCATGACCTGGTCCTCCTTAATTGTGATTTGTTTTTATATAGTTAGTATATTTTTTTCTTTAATTATAACCCTTTTTTATCTTTTTTATTATTAGACTAAATTGTTGAGCAAAAGTTTAATGTTTTGCGTAAACAGTTTATTTTCGAATATAAAATTACTATATTTTTTTCAAAAAAAATGTTAAAAATAACGCATTTTGATTTTATAGATATTCTATTTTATTTATATAAAATGTTTTTAAAGTTTTTATTTTTAATTAATTTAGCAATGAATGACATAGATAGTTATTTAATTAATTCATCCTTTTACCGTTAAGATTATTACTTGCTTTGGTTGTTATAACGCTAACTCTTAAATTTATACTCTTTTTCACGCATTCGGGAAATGATTGTTTCATCTGTTTTATAAACTTGTTTGGTTTTGATCATATTTTGTTAAATTTGCGCAATAATTTCTATCTAATACAAATAACAAATATCATACCATAACCCCCTATGGCTAAAGATTTTTATACAAGAGAGGAAAATTATTCAAAATGGTATAATGACATAGTCCTTAAGGCTGATTTGGCAGAGAGTTCGGCAGTAAGAGGATGCATGGTGATAAAGCCCTATGGTTATGCCATATGGGAAAAAATGCAATCGGCACTTGATAAAATGTTTAAAGATACGGGCCATTCTAATGCATATTTTCCAATTTTTATACCAAAGTCATTTTTGAATAAAGAAGCAGATCATGTTGAAGGATTTGCTAAAGAATGTGCTGTAGTAACTCATTACAGGTTAAAGAAAGATCCTTCCGGGAAGGGCATTGTTGTTGATGATACTGCCTGCCTTGAGGAGGAGCTTGTTGTGCGACCTACATCTGAAACTATTATCTGGGATACATATCGCAAATGGATTCAATCATATCGTGATCTTCCTATTTTGGTTAATCAATGGGCTAACGTTGTCAGATGGGAAATGCGTACCCGGCTGTTTTTAAGAACGGCAGAATTTTTATGGCAGGAAGGTCATACAGCACATGCTACGAAAGAGGAAGCAGTTGAGGAGACCATAAAAATGCTTGATGTATATACTGAATTTGCCGAAAAACATATGGCAATTCCTGTAATTAAGGGTTTAAAGTCGGAAAATGAAAGATTTGCCGGAGCTTTAGAAACATATTGCATCGAAGCGCTTATGCAGGATGGAAAGGCTTTGCAAGCCGGTACTTCTCATTTTTTAGGCCAGAATTTTGCCAAAGCTTTTGATGTTAAATATAGCAGTAAAGAGGGTAAAATAGAGTATGTATGGGCTACATCATGGGGAGTTTCTACAAGGCTTGTTGGTGCACTTATTATGGCACACTCTGATGATAACGGACTGGTTCTGCCTCCAAAACTGGCACCCATACAAGTTGTTATTGTGCCAATTTATAAAAGCCGCCAAGAGTTTGAACAGGTTTGTGAAAAAGCCCGGGAAATAAAAAAAGGACTGGAAGACAGGAATATATGCGTTAAGCTAGATGACAGAGATACTCATAAACCGGGATGGAAATTTAATGAATATGAATTCAAAGGAGTACCGGTTAGAATAGCCATAGGAATGCGTGATCTTAAAAATAAAACTGTAGAAATTGCACGACGAGATACACTTGAAAAAACTACATTCCAGGAGGCTGACATAGTAAATAAAATTGAACATCTCCTTGAGGCTATTCAAGATAATCTATATCAGAAGGCCTTGTCTTTTAGAGAAAATAATACCACCAAGGCAGATACATGGGAAGATTTCAAAGATATACTGGATAATCAAGGTGGTTTTATTTATGCTCACTGGGATGGTACGGTAGAAACCGAACAAAAAATTAAAGAAGAGACTAAAGCTACCATAAGATGCATTCCATCTGATAATAAAAAAGAAAAAGGAGAATGTATTTATTCAGGTAAACCTTCTGACCAACGAGTAATATTTGCAAGGGCATATTAATTTTTAACCTGATTTTTTTATATATTTGTTTTATTGTCGATTTTTTTCCTGTTTTATGGAGGTTTTTAGTGCCGGTTTGTTTATATACAGGATTAATTTTTAACCGAGCACCAGATGATATAATTTTATTATATATAATCGTTCATATATAGATAAACGTTTAATAATACAATACATTAACTCTTACCAGTTATGAAATTTGCTTTTTTAATTATATTTTTATTTTCCTGGATTTTCTCTTACTCACAATCAAATGATGGAAAAATAAAAATTATTAAGGATGATAAGATTAGTTGGCTTATAGAGCAACATAAGAAAATAAATGAAGAAAATAATACAATACCGGGTTACAGGGTTCAAATATACTCCGACTCTGGTAGTGGGGCGAAATTAAGAACTCAAAGAGAGCAAAGAAAATTTATTGACAAGTATACCGAAATAGGTTCATATCTGGTCTATGAGGAACCTTACTTTAAGCTTAGGGTAGGAAATTTTCGTACACGTCTTGATGCCAGAAGGCTTTTGGAGGAAATATCATCCGAATATAGTTATGCTTTTATTGTTCCTGACAAAATTGAGTTTCCAGGGTTTGAAGAATATAAATAGCTTGTTTTATGCTTATCTCTTATGTTATAAAAAATAGATATTTGTAAAGTGCTATTATTTATTATATAAAGAATTACCGGATTTATTTTTTCATTTTTGTGATAAAAATCATAATTAATCAAAAACCTGCCAAATAAATTATTTGTTAAGTCAACTATCGGCTTTGATAATAAGTTTGACTCAAGATATTATACTTTCATACTCATATTAATACGTTTTCTGTCAACATCTACGTTAAGTATTTTTACAGTGACAGGTTGATTTAATTTTACTATTTCTGCAGGATTGCTGACAAAGCGTTCAGCCATTTCGCTTATATGCACCAGTCCATCCTGGTGTACTCCAACATCGACAAAAGCTCCAAAGGCTGTAATATTAGTAACTATACCCGGTAATACCATTCCAATTTTCAGATCATTTATTGAGTTAATATTTTTATCAAACTCAAAAGAGGCGAATTTTTTCCTTGGATCCCGCCCCGGCTTGATAAGCTCTTCTATAATATCCTTTAATGTTGGCAACCCGGTTTGCTTAGTAACATATTTATTTATATCTATCTTATTAAGTAATTTTTCGTTATTGACAAGGTTTTGCACTGTTGTATCCTGGTCTTTGGCCATGAGCTCAACAACCGGGTAACTTTCCGGATGGACAGCAGAGCGGTCTAAAGGGTTTTCTGATTGGTTTATTCTTAAAAATCCTGCTGCAAGCTCGAAAGCTTTATCACCAAATCGAGGAACTTTTTTCAATTCTTCTCTTGACTTAAATGGTCCGTGACTGTTTCGGTATTCAATGATTTTTTTTGCTAACGTTGGCCCCAGCCCGGACACATATTTTAAGAGTTGAGCACTAGCGGTATTCACTTCTACTCCAACACCATTTACACAACTAATAACTACATCGTCAAGTTTTTGTTGTAAGGCTTTTTGATCAACATCATGTTGGTATTGCCCAACACCGATAGATTTAGGGTCTATCTTCACCAGTTCGGCCAGTGGGTCGGCTAAACGTCTACCTATAGATACCGTACCACGAACTGTTACATCATAATTTGGGAACTCTTCACGAGCTAATTTTGAGGCCGAGTATACTGATGCGCCACTTTCATTGACCATTACAGCTTTTACATCATTTTTAAACTGGATACTTCGTATAAGATTTTCTGTTTCACGGCTGGCTGTTCCATTGCCTATTGCAATTGCTTCAATATCATATGCATCTGCAAGGCTTTGTATTTTTTTTTGTGCCTGACGCCATTCGCGTTGGGGCGGATGAGGGTATATTGTTTCATTGTGCATCAATCTGCCTTGTTTATCAAGACATACAACTTTACACCCTGTCTTAAACCCCGGATCTATTGCTAGTATATTTTGCTCCCCAAGTGGCGGAGCAAGCAATAACTGAGCCAGATTATCAGCAAAAACACTAATAGCTTTTTCATCAGCCTTTTGCTTTAAAACCTGGCGCATCTCATTTTCAATCGAAGGAGCAATGAGTCTCTTATAGCTATCTTTAACCGCTTTGGCTACCTGGTTGGAAGATTCAGTAGTGCCTTTAACAAAAAATTGCTCCAGTATATCCAAAGCCTTAGCCTCAGAGGGTAATATACTGATCCTGAGAAATTTTTCATTCTCACCCCTGAACATTGCTAAAATACGATGAGATGGAGCACCTGTAATTTTTTCTTCCCAGTCAAAATAGGCCTGGTATTTACTACCTTCAGATTTTTTGTTTTTTATTATGTGGCTTTTTATTAATGCCTCCTTTTCAAATAGCCTGCGGATACTATGCCTTGCAGAAGCATTCTCGTTAACCCATTCAGCAATAATATCCCGGGCACCCGCTAAAACTTCATCAATGTTGTCAAGATCATTTTCTTCAGAAATATACTTTTTGGCTTCAAGCTCTAAATTCATTTCTTTTTGAGAAAATATATCTTTTGCAAAGGGCTCAAGACCTTTGGCAATAGCAATGGTAGCCCGTGTTTTGCGTTTAGGACGGTAAGGAAGATAAAGATCTTCAAGCTCACTGAGTGTTTTTGCCGAGCAAATTTTTTCTTTAAGCTCATCTGTAAGTTTACCCTGCTCACTAATAGATTCAAGTATTGCACCTCTACGCCTCTCTAATTCCTTAAGCCTGGCAAGGGAATCACGTATGAATTGTAAAGATACTTCATCAAGTGATCCTGTATATTCTTTACGATATCTTGCAATAAAAGGAATCGTTGCCCCGCCTTCTAACAAGTCAATGGCCTTAGCTGTTTGCCAGGAATTTATATCAAGTTCAGCCGAGATTATATCAATAAATTTATTTATTTGTTCATTCATAATGTAATAAAGTCTTTAGTATTGCAGTAATTTGTTTATGCTAGTTTAATCAAATCTATTGTAGAAAACAAACCAAAAATTTAAAACAAACTTACAATAAACGCTTGAAATAAAAATCAATTTTAGTTGAGCTAACAATATTGTTGCGTTATTTCCCGATTTCAACAAAATTAATACTAAAAATCAATGTGTTATATGTTAAAAAAGATAAAACATTTTTGAAATCAAAAAAAACATAAAACACGCCAAACTCCCTGTTAAAAAGAGGGCTTAAAGCATATATGTAAAAATAACGCAACATTAGTGTTGAGCTAATATGAATTGTAAAAAAAATTACCATTAAACCTATTTTGCCAAAATAGTAAACATGATATTTATTAACTTTAAAGCATGGTTTGAAATGTTAATGTTAAAAAATTAGTAATTGCAAATGAACAAGATCAGAAAACTAAATATATTCTACTTAAGCCTCACGGGCACCTGTATTTTATTTGTTTTAATTGTTATTGGTGTGGGTGAGGTTATAGCCGGAAGAACTTATAGCAATTTCAAATTTGGTAATATTAACGATATTGACAACAATGAATACCAAACAGTAAAAATTGGCAGGCAGGTATGGATGGCAGAAAACCTTCGCACCAGTCGCTATAATGATGGAAGTGATATTATAACAGGATTGTCGGATCATGAGTGGGCAGAAACAGATAAAGGAGCGTATGTAATTTATCCTCATTCAGGCGGAATTACTGAAGATTATATAAGAGGTATTAACTCTGAAAAGGAAATGGCAGAGGCATATGGTTATTTATACAATTGGTATGCAGTTGATGATGGAAGGGGACTTTGTCCGCCCGGTTGGCGGGTTCCCAGTAAAGATGATTGGTATGATTTGATATATTATTTAATGCAAGGGCATGGGTTACATAATTGTTTTGAAACAGATAATGTTTATGGAGTTGGCAGTGCCTTAAAATCATGTCGCCAGGTTAATTCACCTTTGGCAGGTAATTGTGCTACATCATTGCATCCGCGGTGGAACTTCAATGATATCAATTACGGAACAAATGATTTTGGATTTAACGCAACCCCGGGAGGTTCTCGAACATATGACGGAATTTTCAATTCTGTCGGTTACTATGGGCTGTGGTGGAGTGCATCGGGCAGGGGAAGAGATGGTGCCTGGTATAATAACATGGGCTATGATTACAGCAATGTTAGCAGTAGTATATATAGCCGCAATGAAGGACTTTCGGTGCGATGCGTCACTGATTTTGTTCGATCGAAAAATCGCCCGGAAAAGTAGCCTGCAGATGTGTTATTTTAAATGACTATGTTATCTAAATTTATTATTTTTATAGTTTTAAATGAATAAAAAAATACTGAAAAAAACCAACCTTATTTAAGTTATATGGCAGATAATTTTTTATAAAAACCGATAGTTATTTATATTAACAGGGATTATTTTGCAGGTAAAGATGTAAACAAAGCTTAAAACAAAAATTTTGAAATGGTGTAAATTGAAATTATTTTATTCAAAAATACTCTTTATCAGCAATTTAACAACCCTCCAGGGGTAAAATGCTATATAACAATTATAAATAAAAACATGAAATATGAAAGTAATAAAAATAATAGTTGCAATATCAGCTTTGGCGATTTTATTCAAGGGTTGCATATCAAGCAAAGAATTTGACAACGATTTAAAAGATATGAACCTAAACGGAAAAGTTAAATCAATTAAAGAAAAATCTTATCATGCTGTGATAAAAGATGGAGATATTTTCAAAACAGAAAGTGAAATTCAGTCTTGCCAGGATCGGGATATTTATATGGAATTCGATGAAAGAGGGAATAAAACTAAAAGGAATATTTATAATGCTGACGGTAGCATATACAGAAAGTATACTTATAAATATAATGAAGATGGAAACAGAATTCAACAGAACGTTTATGACGCAGAAGAAAACCTTAACAGTAAAAATGTTTATGAGTATAATGATAACGGTTATATGATTGAGAACAGACAATATGATTCTTCTGGTAATCTTGTCTGGAAAAATACTTATGAACATGATGAACATGGGAATATGGTAATAAAAAAAGGGCATGACCCTGAGAATGAGTTCAGCAGGAAATTTACTTTTAAACATGATGATAAGGGAAATATGATTAAATGGCATATTTATGATTTTTATGATAATCTTGATTATAAGCATGAACGTAAATATGACAATAAAGGAAATTATATTGAGCGTAATTTATTTGAATCAGATGGCAATTTATACAGGAGAGATACTTATAAATATGATGAAAATAGAAATAAGATTCAACAGAAATGGTTTGACGCGGATAATAATATTGTAGAAAAGTTGACCTTCGATTATAAATACGATGATCAAAACAACTGGATAAAACAAACAATGTTTAAAAATAAAGAACCTGAGTATATTTTTGTTAGAGATATTAAATATTATAAATAATAGCGAGAAACATTAAATTGGTGCGCTAGAAATGAAATGCCTGTTTTCTCAAATTAATTATATTTATAAAAGAACAAGTGCTTTAGTTGTATAAAGCTTGTTATAAATATCGGGTATATTAGAAGAAGATTAAAAAATAACTTAAGCCCTAAATATATTGACTATCATCCATGGCAAAAAAGATATGTTATAATTGTTGCAGAAAACTTAATAAAATGATATCAACTAAAGAACATATTCCTGCCAAAAATCTTTTTCAGGGTTATGACGAGAAATATAAAGTTAACAGAATCACAGTTTCTGCCTGCCTGAAATGCAACGGGCAATATAGTCCGACAGATGAAGAATTTCGAAACATGATTGGAATAATTTCCAGAAAAAAAGAGAATAATCAAATTACCGAAAAAACAGTACGTTCGGTAGTGCGGAATGATTTAGCAAAGACAGGGTTTACCAATAATGCTACTGGCAACTTCAGAAGTGTTGACTTCAGTAACTCACCAATAGAGAATTATCACAAAAAAAATTTTAAAGGATTATTTTACCACCAATATAAAAAACCTCTTACGGATGATTACAAATTATTTGTAAATATTGATAAAAATGACTGGTCAGAACAAACATTATATATTAAAAGATATCTGGAAGAATATTTTAATTCTAAATGCTCAGGCCATCCTGATATTTTGGAATATGTAATTCAACCTTTTCGCCCGGAAATTAAGAACTTTGGTAAAAAAGACCTGGAACCTAAAGAAAATGAAAATATTTTTGCAGGATACCTTAAGTATAATAGAGAACATTTAGCTCTCGTTATTGCATTAAGAAAATAGAGATTTGTTTATTCCTATAATAAATTTCAATTATAATTAAAAATGCCTTACCCTTATTAGAGTTAGCTTGTATATAGCTTACAGCCTTTGCTTTTTATAAAACTACTAACCTACATAAAAAATTTAAGTGCAATTTTTATTTCTTTTTATACCTTCAAAAAATATGAAGAGTCAGCTGTTTAGGTTGGTCGGCTTATTACTGTATTAAAAACACAAAAGTGTTTGTGCTTTGTGCCAGGTCTTTTAATTCAAAAACAAGTAGCCGGCTGTGTTTTGCTAAACCATTATTTTTTATTAGTTTTAAGCCAAAAGAAAAAATATGCATGTAGATGGAACTCATTTCCAAACAATATGGTTGAAGGATGATGATACTGTGCAGGTTATTGATCAAAGGAAATTGCCTTTTTATTTTGAGATAAAATCCTTGAATAATGTTTCTGATGTTTATTACTCTATCAGCGAAATGGTTGTCAGGGGTGCTCCGCTTATAGGGGTTACGGCATCTTTTGGTATTTACCTGGCAGCATTGGAGAATCGTCATAATGCCAGGTGGTTTAATGCTATAGAAGAAGCCGGTAATTATTTAAAATCTTCAAGGCCAACGGCAATAAATTTGTCATTTGCCGTAAATCAACAACTTGAAAAAATAAAATGTGCTTCTAACTCTGAAGAAGCTATTCATGTTGCTAAAGAAGTGGCTTTGAAATTGTCTGAAATGGAAGTTGAAAATTGTAAAAACATTGGGAAACACGGATTGCCACTGATAAAAGAAATTGCAGAGAAAAAAAACAAAGAGCCGGTAAATATCCTTACACATTGTAACGCAGGCTGGCTTGCCTGTATTGATTATGGAACTGCGACATCACCTATTTATATGGGGCATGATAAAGGTATCAACATCCATGTGTGGGTTGATGAAACAAGACCTCGAAATCAAGGAGCGCGATTGACTGCATGGGAACTTAGCCAGCATGGTGTGCCACACACTGTAATACCTGATAATACTGGTGGTTTATTGATGCAAAGAGGCATGGTAGATATGGTTATTATCGGTAGCGACCGGACAGCAGCCAACGGTGATGTGGCAAACAAAATAGGTACCTACTTAAAAGCTTTAGCAGCATGGGATAATAACGTTCCTTTTTATGTTGCTTTGCCTCTTTCAAGTATTGATATGCGCATAAAGAATGGAGTAAAAGATATTCCTATTGAACAAAGAAATAAAGACGAGATAAAATATGTTGAAGGATTTTTAGAGAAATCAATTCAGCAGGTGAGAATTGTCCCCGAAAACAGCCAGGTTATCAATTATGGCTTTGATGTTACACCTGCAAAGTATGTTACAAGACTTATTACCGATAAAGGAATATGTAAGCCTGATAACAAAGAGATTAAGAACCTTTTTAATTATGACAAAAAGTGAGGGGTATATCAAATTTAAATGTGACTGGGAAAAACAAAACTTTTGGTTTCCCACAGATATTTTTAATTATATCAACCGATGGAGACAAAAGTTATTTAATTTAGGATTTATTGGAGCCTACGATAATGGAGTTGGATTTGGTAATCTGAGTATACGTGTAGACAATACTAATAAATTTATCATCAGCGGTTCTGCAACCGGAAATCATCGCATCCTTAATAAAACTCATTATGCCAAGGTTACAGACTATGATTTGAACCACAACTACGTGAGGTGTACCGGTAAAACTAAAGCAAGTTCCGAATCATTAACTCATGCCGCAATTTATGAATCATCAGCATTGATTAACTCTGTTGTTCATACACATAATATAACCATGTGGCAAAAGCTTATTAATATAGAACCAACCACTTCATTTGCTGCAGGTTTTGGAACTCCTGAAATAGCCCTTGAAATAAAGCAACTTATGAATAGTGATAATATTATTGCAAAAAAACAAATTATTGTTATGGGTGGTCATCAAGAAGGAATCATTACATTTGGAAAAGATTTATCTGAAGCAGTAAATATACTAATATCTTATAAAAATAAAGTTATAAACCAAAAATAACGATTTATGGTAAAAATAGGCATTATAGGGGGGTCAGGGTTAGAAGACCCATCTATATTGAAAAACCCTGAAAAAAAAGAGATAAAAACACCTTATGGCGATCCTGGTTCGGCAATAACTACAGGAAAAATTGATGAAGCAGAAGTAATGATTTTATCACGTCATGGAATAAAACACACAATTCCACCTACACAAGTCAATAACCTTGCAAATATTTATGCACTCCACCATATGAAGTGCGATTATATTATTTCAACCACGGCATGTGGAAGCCTGAGAGAAAATATTGAGAGAGGCGATTTGGTAATACTTGATCAGTTCATTGATTTTACAAGGTTACGTAAAGTTAGTTTTTTTGAGAGTTTTAGACCCGGTAATATGAATCATACAGTAATGGCTGATCCTTTTTCGGAAACTGTTCGGGAAAAATTGATAGAATCAGCATATGAACTTAACTTAAAGTTTCACAAACAGGGTACTGTTATTACCATTGAAGGTCCAAGATTCTCAACAAGGGCAGAGTCACGAATGTTTAGGGCATGGGGTGCAGATGTTATAAATATGAGTATAGCTCCGGAGGTAATTTTAGCCAACGAACTCGAGATTCCCTACGGAACAATAGCAATGTGTACTGATTATGATTGTTGGAAAGATGATGAGAAACCGGTTTCCTGGGAAAGTATCATCGAAATATTTAATCAAAACGTGCATAATGTGCTTGACCTGATATTGAAGACTATTCCAAAATTAAAATAATTACCGAAAAGATTAAGGACCAGGTAATAAATACTACCGGCCTTGTATTTGAAAATATAACCATCGAATAACTAATAAATTAAATTGACAATATACAGGTGAGTGATAAAGATCAAAATCAAAGTTATGCATATGATGTAATAATAATAGGAGCCGGGGCTGCCGGGCTACTTGCTGCGGGCAGGGCTGCGCAATCTGGTGCCAGGGTGTTGCTTATTGAGAAGATGAGTCGCCCAGGCCGTAAACTGCTTATTACTGGAAAAGGTAGGTGTAATATCACAAACGATGAGCCAGTGTCTGTATACTATAAAAATATTTTTCCCGGCAGCCGTTTTCTTAAACATGCTTTCAATGCTTTTTTTACGGAAGACATTATTAAGTTACTTAATGACAACGGAGTGAAAACGACTACTGAGCGCGGCAACAGGGTCTTTCCTCTAAGCGATAAGTCAAGCGATGTACTCAATGGTATTTTAAAGTGGATCAGTAACAAAAATATTGATATTATTTATAATACCCGTGTTCACACTTTATTACTGGAAGACGGTTATGTTAAAGGTATTAGAGCATATACTGGTAACAATACAGTAGAGTATTTTGCTTGCAGTGTTATTATTTGTACCGGGGGGAAGTCTTATCCAGCTACAGGTTCTACCGGCGATGGTTATAAACTGGCTAAACAAGCCGGGCATACCATTAATGAGATAAGGCCCGCCTTGGTTCCATTGGTAACTGATGGCAATATCGCAGGTAAATTGCAGGGGCTAAGTCTTAAAAACGTGAGAGCTATTGTTTGGGCAAACAACAAAAAATGTGCTGAAGAGTTTGGAGAGCTCATGTTTGCGCATTATGGACTTTCCGGCCCTGCGATACTTACCTTAAGTCGTTGTGTTATAGAAAAAATTAATTCGGATCTAAAAGTCGAAATAAGCATAGACCTTAAACCGGCTCTTGATAATAATAAGCTGGATGCAAGGCTTCAACGCGACCTCAACAGCAATGGTAAAAAAAAAGTCGGCAACGTATTTAAGCTTTGGCTGCCTTCAAAACTAATACCAGTTTTTATGGAAGTCCTGAATATAGAGGGTAGCAAACTGTGCAACCAGGTAACTGCCAAAGAACGAAAAAAAATACTTATGTTGATGAAAGATTTCAGGTTTTCGGTTAAAGGTCACCGGGGGTTTGATGAAGCTATAATTACTGCCGGGGGAGTGAAAACTACTGAAATAAATTCTAAAACAATGGAGTCGAAGCTGATTAATAATCTTTTTTTTGCAGGTGAAGTTATTGATTTAGATGGTAATACCGGTGGTTTTAACCTGCAAATAGCATTTTCTACAGGTTGGCTTGCCGGACAAGAATGTCTGAAAAATCAAAAGTGACTTGGTATAATAAAAAAACAAAAAAAATTATGCCGGTACTAATATCCACTATAATTAGTATTGAGCAATATTATCAAAAAAACTTATAATCATGCTTTTTTTTTTTATAAACTCCAAATTTGTTTGCTGATTAAAAACAACCCTTGTTTTTTATAAAATATTCCCGGTTTTTAATGTTTAAATCAGGGCAATCCCCAGAAAAGCCAGCCATGCAACAAGTATGCAGAAAGCAATATCTCCTAATATAAGTGGAATAATAACTTTTTTGAACGGATAGCCCGTAAAGGCTAGTGCTCCGCTTAATAAATTGTTAGGAAATGGCGAAGCTCCTACATATAAAAAGATTAATATTTGAACAAATATCTCTTTTATACTATAGAGTTTCGACAAAATTTTATTTAGTATTTTTTTACCTCGCTCTCCGGCAAAATCCCTGGCAGAATAACCAAAAACAAAAAACAGTATATCACCTGTAGCTAAGCCAAGGCCGGCAATAAAGCCTACCAGGAAATGATTCATTCCTCCCGCAACCAAGGCAATAATCATAGGATAGGCTGAAAATTTGGTTAAAGAAGTAAATGCACCGATTAATGAAACAAAATAAGTAATCAAAAAGCTATTGCGAACCCCCAGTATAATGACTACCTCTCTGGGGTTAAAAAAAATAAAAAGCAACAGAAAACAGACCATGAAAACCAATAACAGAACAAAAAGAATACGCCTGAAGGTACTTTTATGTTTATGCATCAACCGGTTTTTTTTGGCAACGAAGTTATCATTTTAATATCAATTTATTTAGTGACAATAAAAATAAAATAGATTTTTTTTAACCTTTAAATCTTTATTAAAGGGTCTTGTGGCTTTTGTAATAACCCATTTTGGCAGCCATTAAGGAAATTAGAATCTATATGTTTTTTGATAACTCTGCTTGGGAAAAATGAGTTAAATATTTGTAACCACTGTGCTTACAATGTTTTTAAGCATTTTTTGAATCACAGCAAACAGTTTTATTAAAAAAACATATTTTTTAGTTTAATATTTTTGTTAAAAATATTTAAATGTATTTTTTTGGTATTATATTTGATGCATTTAATTCATATATAAACCTAATTAGTATAATTCATGGACTTAAAAAAATCAAATAAAGCTGATCTGGAAAGCAAAAAAATTTTATTTTTTCAGCTTGGGTTAATTTTTGCACTTATGGTTGTATTATTTTCATTTGAAATAAGGAGGTACGAACGACCAACTATTGAATTGGGAATGTTGGAATTGGATCTTATTGAAATGGAGGATATTCCTATTACAAGACCGGTTGAACCGCCTCCGCCTCCGCCTCAAACTTCACATGAACTCACAATAGTAGATGATGATGTGGAAATTGATGAAGAATTTATTGTTGATATTGATGCTGATTTACTTGAGGAAATTCCGGATTATCAACCAGTAATTTATACCGAGGAAGAAGAAGATACTCCTTCTGATTTTATTTTTCAGATTGTTGAAGATAATCCGACTTTTCCGGGAGGAGATGAGGCGTTGTATGAGTATTTAAGAAACAGCATCAGATATCCTATCAGGGCTCGTGAGTCAGGTATACAGGGTACAGTTTTTGTGACCTTTGTGGTAGAACCCGACGGAAGTATTACCAATGTTGAATTATTGCGTGGCATTGGTGGCAGCTGTGATCAGGAAGCTATCAGGGTAGTGCAAAATATGCCACTATGGGAACCCGGTAGGCAAAGAGGCCAACCCGTGAGAGTACAATTTAATTTGCCGGTAAGATTTATTTTGAATTAACTAAACAAGTTAATTAAAATATTATTTCAACTCTCCGCATTTTATGTGGAGCTATTGATATTAATCCCCTGCCAAGGATTAAGGGGATAATTTAACACAATTAGCATTAGAGTACAATAAAAAAGCCACTCACAAAACACATGTAAGTGGCTGATTGTTAAGTCGGGGTGGCAAGATTCGAACTTGCGACCTCCTGCTCCCAAAGCAGGCGCGCTAACCGGGCTACGCTACACCCCGCATTTATGTTAAAGAACCTTCTGTATATACCGTTATTAAAACGGTATAATATATCTGTGTCATTATTCAGCGGAGAGAGGGGGATTCGAACCCCCGGTACCAATAAAGGTACGGCAGTTTAGCAAACTGCTGGTTTAAGCCACTCACCCACCTCTCCATATTTAGCGGCTTTTTTTGAGATTGCAAAGATAAACAAATCATTTTTTTTAGCAAATAAAATTCCTTACAAAATCACAAAATACTATATAAACCCCTGCTATTAGTAATATTTAGGCATGCAAAATACTCTCAATAAATCAAATTAGCTGTAAAGCTGATTTATTTAAATCATTTGTTATTTGATAACCAAAAAAGTTTAGCAAAATGTGCATATTAAAGTCAAAATTGTTGACCGGCACGTCTAAAGATTTAATTTGGCTTAAGAATTGATCAAAAATCGCAATACTGTTTTATTAAACCGGATGATGTTCATTAAATTTTTCAACTCTCTTTTTGAGATCAGGGAACTGATCTCTGCTTACCAATGATACGCATGCCCGCAGGCCTTCCTTTCTTTCACTTCCGGTTATTGCTAAAGATATTGCGCTTATTCCATAATAAATCAGTCTTTCTATTAATTCTTCTCCGGTAAATCCGGGATATGAAATTGTAAAGTAGAAGCCATCTGCCAGGGGTTGGTCTTCGTCTTTATCATACACTATTTCAAATCCGTTATCGGTAAACATTTTCTTCATTATTTTGGCTTTTTCGCCATATTCTTTCACTACATCAATAAAGTCATAGTTACCGTCATTGGCTTCTTTAAGTATTGCAGCCAGCGCGTATTGCGAAGAGTGGGTTGTACCTGCGCTGAGTGCATAAATAGTTCCAAATACCATGGCACGTCCGAAAGTATCAAAAGCATAATAGCGCTTCAGGTCAGGGGCTTTGGTATCAAAAAGTTTATCTGATAATGCCATCATTCCGATTCGTTGACCTGCATAGCTGAATGCCTTGGAGCTTGAAATAAGCAATATATAATTATCAGTATATTTTGCAACTGTAGCCTGGTAAGGAGGCTGGCCGGGCTTGGAGATGTCTTTACGAAAATCCATAGCAAAATAGGCAAGGTCTTCAAGTACAACAACGTTGTATTTATTTGCTAATTCACCAATTATTTCAAGCTCGGTTTCTGTAAAACATATCCATGCAGGGTTATTTGGATTTGAATAAAGCATTGAAGAAATATTGCCTTTAGAAAGTATTGATTCCAACTTATCTCTAAGTTTTTCACCGCGATAGTTATAAACATCAAATGATTCAAAAGGTATTCCAAGCACCTGGCATTGTTGTTTATGGACGGGGAACCCGGGGTCGATAAATAATACTGTATCTTTTTCTTTATACATACGGTTGCAAGTCATGAAAGCTGCAAAACTTCCTTGCATAGATCCTACTGTGGGCAGACAGCCGCGCGGGTCTACATCAGTATCAGCAAAAAGCTTGATAAAACGGGAAATTTCTTTTTTCAAAGGTTTTATTCCATCAATATCGGCATATAAGGAAGCAACGCCCTGATTTAAAGCATCAATCTCCGCTTCCACGCCAACTTCACATGGAGCCAATCCGGGGATACCCATTTCCATGCGAATATAGCGCTGCCCAGTTTCCTCCTCCACATTATCAACCAGTCGCTTAATTTCGCGTATAGAGGCTTTGCCAACATTATCAAGTTTCATTAATTCGATATGCTTGTTAATAACGTCGTAAGGGATAGGTGTGTCTTTTCTCATAATAATTTAAATTTAATTGAGTTTATAATCATTTTTTTGTACTTGCTATAACTATAATAGAAATAATAGTTTATCAATTATTACTGCCAAAAAATGGAATTATGAAACAATAAGCGTTTTTTGCAATCAAAAAACCATTGTGGTACAAATTAACAAAATCCTTTTATTTTTATCACAAAAAATGTGTCTTTTTTTATTTTTAATCCCTGTAAAGTCTTTTTAAAACTGCCAATTTATGAATACTAAAAGTAAAAATACCCTTATTAATATTTGCCTTATTAGTTGATTGTTATTTGAATATTATGAGTTTACCAGCCAGCTCATTTTACTAAATAATTATTTTTCAAAATCCATTTTTTTAATAAAAATAGTTTTTAAGTTAATAATTTTGTCATGCAATACAATTTATTATTTAATGTTACCTAAATTTCTAAATTGATTTTTTATTTCAAAAAAATTGATGTTGCAAACATATGTAAAGGGAAAAATTCGGAAATTTTACCCATTTTTC
>SL_5KL_010_SEDDRAFT_10000654_pt1 | contig 22255 bp, 16 predicted proteins | sample SodLakKL_010_SED_FD_9118 | JGI IMG/M metagenome (IMG submission 9118) | reverse complement strand
AGCGAATGAAAAACTTTGGCAGGCCAGCCGAGGAAGGTAAAGATGAGGATAAGCCGGAAGAATAGCGGCTAATAAAAACAGCCAAACCTGTACAAGGTAAATGTTGGTTGCTAAATTTGAACTGATAAAAATGTGACAGCACCAGCGGATATCGAATACTAATCACCAGGTATTCGTGGTGGCAAATTTCAAACGCCTGTGATTAATAATCGTTACTGTAAGGCTGAGCAGATAATAATCTATAATTCTTGGGGCGCTTAAGGTTAAGATGTCAGCAAAAATAAACAATCAAGAAACGCCCCTTATAGCCAAACTTCTCCAACTGCCGTGATTTCTACCTTGCTGTGCGATAAAGTCGCTTCTTTTATCCGGCCGTTTTCAACTTTCATTTCCAGTTCCGTAACCTCCGGACCACCCAGTTCGATGCTTCCACCGCATTCAATCTTTAGAGTTATATCTTTCAGGCCCTTTTCCGCCGCGGGTAGTTCCTGCCAGGCCAATGCCGCAAGTCCTAAAGCTACAGTGCCGGTTCCGCAGGATGGTTCGAAATAATCCACCTTTACACAGTGGGGGTAAACCACCCTTAGATCCATGCCGTGTTCAGGGTTCCAATCGTAAAGAACAACATTATATTCATCTTCCCCGGTTTCTGCTATAAACTGGTTCTGAATAGCGTCTATTTTTTCCCTTGTCCGTTGGTCCCATTTTATAAAGTCAGCCCATGGATAAGCCTTTTTAAAGCGATCGGCATTAATTGCTAAAAACTTGCCCGCCTGCATTACCTCGAGATCTTCATGCTTTAATTTACCGATTCCTTTTTCATAGCTTTCCCGGAGAAAACTCTTCATATCAGTTTTAACACGTTGAGCTTTATTATCCCTGGTTTCAATTTCTAAGGGCACTGTCCCGCCTTCGGTATGCAGGAGCACTTTAGTAAGCGGCTCTTTCTTCTCCACTCCTAAAGCTTCCCCAAGTCCGGTCTCAACCAGGGCGGCTCCAAGCACCTGGGTAAATCCGCCGCAGGCACTGATAAAACATTCCGAAGTCGGTTCGGCAATTTTTGCTTCCACTTCCGAAGGCCCGCCTGCCCGGTAAAGAATTCCCACCTCATGAGCATAAAGGTAGTTGGGTTTAAGCAGTTTAATCCCGGCTTCCAATTCACTGCCCCCGGGAATCTGTTCCCCCTTAACCAGGACAATCAAGTTGCCTCCCATGTGACCGCGTACAAAATCCAGCTTCATAGTTTGATCCCTCTCCTGAATGTTTTGGAGTGAAACTCACTCCTTTAGATGAAACAGGTTTCAGTAACACCTTCCCATTTTACGTACTTCGTTCATCCGGGTTTCCAGGCAGGGGCAAATGTTTTCCGGAATATGGTCAAACTTGCAGGGGCAATAAAAGTCCCCGAACATCCTGTGCTTTTCAACCAACCCTTCCAATACAAGCTCTTTATCTTCATTAAAAGTATAGCCGCGCAATCGGGCATAACTTTCAGCCCTCCGGTAAATTTCGGTTTCCGGGTCCTGTTCCAGGCGCGATGCTTTAACCTCCGGCTCAATTGCTGTTATTTCCAGTTCGGCACCGCAAACTGTGCATACCACTACCTGGCCGGGACTAACTTCGTCCCTGTGAAGGAAAGCAGTCCGGCACACTTCGCAGTATATTTTATTTTTCACTCTCAAGCGCCCCTTCAATTTCTTCCTGCTTGAAACCCTGGATAACCTGGTCGTTAATTACCGTCACCGGAAAAGACCTTTTACCGGTAAGTTCCTCTACTTCTTTGAGAGCTTTTTGCTGTTCTTCACCCTGGGCTAAATCAATATCTACTACATCATAATTTACTCCCTGGTCATCAAGCAGCTTCTTGACCTTTTTACACCAGGGACAGGTACTCAAAGCATAAACTTTAACCATAAAATTACACTCCCCTTTCAAGTTTTATTATTCTACAGAAAAAACACTCCCCGGCAAATTAACAAACCGGGCCGATGAAATTACATCGAGTTCTTTTACTTTATTTAAAGTCTCCTTGCTCATTTCCTCGTCAACCTGCAGGACCATCATCGCTTCACCACCGGCGCTTTGCCTGCCCAGCTGCATAGAAGCAATGTTGACATTTTCATCACCCAGAAGGGTCCCGATTTTGCCAACCACACCGGGTTGATCGTGGTGGGTGGTCACCAACATGTAACTGGCCGGAATAATTTCAATCCGGTAATCATCCACCCTGACCAGCCTCATGTCGCTGTTAAGTAAAGTTCCGGATATACAGTGCTCTTCGCTGCCTGCCCTTGCTTTCATGGTAATTAAGTTACTGTAATTTTTTACTTCTGTCGTCGAAATTTCTTTGACGGCAATTCCCCTGTTTTTCGCAATATAGGAAGCATTAACCCAGTTGACTTCGTCACCGACAATATGACGTAAAAAGCCGATCAAACCCGAAATGGTCAGTGGAGATAAGGGCATGGTGGATACTTCACCGCTGTATGTAAGCTCAATTTCATCCACAGAACCGCCAAACATCTGCAGGTAAAAACTGCCCATAACCCTCATTAAAGGTAAAAATGGCCCCAGGGCCGCTCTTGTCTCCGGCATTAATGCCGGGACATTTACGGCAGAAACAACCGGTTCTCCCTGCAAAGCCCTGACTACCTGTTCCGATACCTGGCGGGCCACATTACTCTGTGCCTCCCGGGTTAAGGCCCCCAGATGAGGTGTAACGATAACATTGTCCAAATCCAACAATTTACAGCTTGCAGGCGGCTCCTGCTCAAAAACATCAAGTGCAGCACCCTCTACCTTCCCGTCCTGGAGAGCTTTACACAAAGCATCTTCATCGATTAGCCCTCCCCTGGCACAGTTGACAATGCGCACTGCCGGCTTCATCATTGCCAATTCTTTTTCCCCGATCAAATGGTAGGTCGCATCATTGATTGGCAGGTGCAGCGTGATAAAATCAGCCCCGGTTAAAAGGTTCTCAAATGAAACCAGTTCAATGCCGATTTTTTCAGCCTGCTCAGCCGTAATATTTGGATCATAACCAATAATATTCATTCCCATGGCCCTGGCCCGACGGGCAACCTCACTGCCAATGCGTCCCACCCCGATTACTCCCAAAACTTTACGGTTAAGTTCAACTCCTGTATAATCAGATCTTTTCCACTGCCCCTGTTTGACGGAGTAACTGGCCTGGGGAATATTCCTGGCCAGTGCAGTCAATAATGCAATGGCATGTTCCGCCGCGGAGATGGTATTGCCGTGGGGGGCATTAACCACTATTACTCCTTTTTCAGTGGCTTTTTCTACATCAATATTATCAACTCCCACCCCGGCCCTGCCTATAACCTTGAGGTTATTGCCTGCCTCGATAACATCGGCATCAACCCTGGTCCGGCTGCGAACCACAAGCGCATCATAAGCCCGCACAATTTTAACCAATTCATCTTTGGCAATTTCAGGCTTGTAGTCGACTTCCGTATTATCTTCCAGCACTTTCAAACCTTCAGGAGATAATGCATCACTAACTAAAACCTTCAACTATCAACACCTCCGAAAACCCTACAAACCTCATTAGAACAATTTAGATTTACTATATCATAAAATCATCTTCATACCAATTAAAACTCTGGTTAAGAATAACTAAAAACCGGGGATCAGATAACTTTAAGTTTTATTGTTGTCAAGTTCAATGGCCCCCTGTGCACAAAACTCCTGGCAGCAGTAACAACGAATGCAGTCCCGGTAATCTATATCCGGTATTGACATTTTAAATTCTATTACCTGGGCCGGACAGTTATCCCGGCAGACTCCGCACCCGTTACAAATCTGCGGGTTAATATGGGGAAGAGGCCGTCTTGCTGCAAACATATCCCGGATCCGGGCCAGGGGGAACATTGCCAGCAGACGGCTTAACTTTCCTCCGGCAGCAGGCCCTCTGTCAAAATCAGGAACCCTGCTTTCATCCAGGGACAATCCCTTAACCAGGATTGCAGGTAATTCCGTGCCGGCCAAATTCAATTCTTTTGCTGCCACAAGGGTGGGAATCGCCTCAGGGTAAAAACCGGTAATTTCCGCGGCAACCCTGTCCAGGGCCACAGCGTTGTGGGAAGCCAATAATAAACCCATTTGGCGTGGTTTGCCACGCCTCGGTCCCGTTCCTTCCATGGCAATCACAGCGTCCAAAATGGATATTGAAGGCTGAACTGCCAGGTAAACATCGATTAAAAGCCGGGAAAAATCCAGAGGAAGAGGATAATCAAAGTGAAAGCGGGCTTTTCTGGCCCCAACTACACAACCAAAAACATTTTTTACTGCGCCGGTCATCCCGGTAAACGCATGGGTTTTCAGCTTACCCACGTTGATTACAAGATCAACCTGCTCAAGGGCGGCGGCAATGGGGATTACTCTTTTTTTAAAATTATTAACTTCTACATCGATTGGATCATTGAAGATAAGCGCCTCCGCCCCGGTTGCTTCAATGACATCATACATTCCGCTCACCCGTAAAGCTTTTTCCTGCGAATCAGAGCCGGGGCTGTCCCCAATATAAACCCTGCCGCCTGCTTCCTGGATCATTTCAGTGATCACCTTAACCACCACAGGATGGGTGGTTACCGCTTCCACAGGCGGAGCGGCCGAAAGCAGGTTCGGCTTTAACAAAACTTTTTGACCGGGCTTAACCAGCCCGGTTATGCCGCCAAAAGGTTCCAGGAGCTGTTTCAAACTGCTGTGTATAGTATGGGGGTGGTAACGCCGGCAATTTTCGAGGGCAACTACTGCCCTGCTCTCGGTAACGGCCATCATTCGTCTCCAATCTAAAATTAAGGCATATTTTTGTCGACATAAACGGCCAGTTTACCAAGGAGGTTAACATAACTACCCAGTTCATTATCGTACCAACCGAATATTTTTGCGTGGGTTACCGGGATGTTAATATCGGCAGGGGCATCAACACCATGTTCTTCCATAATATCCGTATTGAGACTGATAAACCCGGTCCGCGAATGGGTTTCCACCCCTTCTATTACTATCGCAGCCGGGAACCCGGCCAGATCGGTCGATACATTTTGCTTATCGCTGTAAACAACCATTCCCTTTTGAGAACCCGCAGCAGCCTTCCGGTAAATTTCATTGACCAGGTCCCGGTTAACCAGGGGTTCGCCGGAAGCATTTAAACCGGTCCTAAAAGTTACGTTAAGCATGATCAAAGAAGAGGTGTTGGTAGGAATACGCACCGAATCGGCCATAAACCCAACATTTTTTATCTCCGGCATTATTTCTTCCAGGGCATTGGCGGCGCCGGTGCTGGTCAGAATAATATTATTAAAGATTGAACGGTTTTTCCGCAGATCCGAGGTTCCGGCCTTGGGAACCGCATCTAAAATGTTTTGATTGTTGGTGGCAGCATGAACCGTAGACATTGAAGCGGTTATGATATTTGCTGTTTCCCTGGTTTCCAAAAGCGGTTTAATCATGTGCGACAATCCGGTGGTTGTACAGCTGGCAGCAGATAATATATGGTGCGTGGAAGGATCGTATTTGTCATGGTTAATCCCGTAAACAAACATACAGCTATCTGCCGGCAATTTCTGGGCTTCATCAGCCACTTTAAAAGGAGCACTGACAATAACTTTCTCTGCGCCTGCTTCAAGATGTCCCCGCACGCTGCCTTTTGGCCGGTCGGCAGGTGCCGCAGGATCAACATGGCTGCCGGTGCACTCGATTACAAGCTGTACCCCTTCCCTGGCCCAGTTTATTTCTCTCGGATTCCTGGAATAAGTGGTGATTTTAACCGGCACCTCATTAATTGTAAAAAGATTTGATTCCCGGTCTTTGATTTCGATCTTGCAGGTATTCCCGGAATATCCGTACATAAACCGATCCAGGGAACCAAAAGTAGAATCTTTTACCAGGTAATCAATTAAATCTTCCAGTTTCTTGCCTACATCACGGCCGGTATTAATTACAAAGTAATCAAAATGTCCATCGTTTAAATGATGCCACAGGGTTAACTTGCCGATCCTGCCGGCACCGTTAATGCCCAGGGTTTTCTTGCTTTGCAGGTAGCTGCTCACTACAAATCCTCCTTTGGATCAGATAATTATTTATTCTCACGTCACATCGCTTACAGGTAATGAACCGGGTTGCTTCCCGCATAGATAATGCCAAGCTTGCCGTCAATCGATAGAAAATCACCTTTGTTTATAACTGAATTATTAATCGAGCATTTTTTCCGCACTTCATCCACAACCAGTTCTTTACAGTTAACAATACATACTTTGCCTAATTTTTCGGCAGCAACTGCTGCATGAGAAGTAACCCCGCCCCTGCTGGTTACCAGTCCGTCACACATAAAAATCATCTGGATATCATCAGGAACGGTATCTGGGCGGATAAGGATGTGGGGCTTACCCGGGTATTTCTCCTTGTTTTCCTGCAGGTCTGCCATATCAAAACTAACCACTCCGCTCAGTGCTCCACCACCCACTCCTATGCCCCGACCGATGGGACTCATTTTTTCATCCGGCCGGCTAAAGACTGCTACTTTTTCCTGTTGGACAATGTTTTGCTCCCTGATCTGGAGGATATAGAGGTCCTCCGGGGCTTCTGATTCAAAAGTAAACTCTATTTCCTGGTTATTAAAACCGTATTTTTCAATTAATTCTGTTGCTATTTCCCGCAACCGGTTATAAATTTTTGGAAAAGACGATTCGAGGGAAAGATCGCTTTCAGGGTAGTCATCGCTGCGCTGACTTTCAGAAATGGGCAGGGGATAGACCAGGCCGGCCACGATATCTTCTCCCTGGCTGCAAAGGGTAAAGTCACCATAAAGATTAATCCCCGGTTTTTTTAGCTTGGGGTTATGAGTAAAAACAACTCCCGACCCTGACCGTTTGGAACGGTTGCCCATAACCATCTTTTGCACCAAAACAGCGGTGCCCCATTCATCGGCAATCTGCAGGTGCCGCCGGTAAGCCACGGTCCTATCAGAAGACCAGGAATTAAAAATATTATTTATCGCCTGTTTTAATTGATCAAAAGGATCTTCAACGATAAAAACACCGTGGTCATTCAAAGTTTTTTTGTATTCAAGGGCCAATTCTTTCACCTGTTCAGCCGTGAAATATAATTTTCGTTCCACTCCGTACTTAGCCTTTATTCTCACCATTACCTCATCAAAACAATCCCGATCAACACCGTGCGACATACCCCAGCTTTGTATGAACCGGCGGTATGAGTCCCAACCCATCCAGGAAGTATCGGGATCCTGGTCCAGGCTACGGGCAATTTCTTCTGTCATCCCTACATTAAGGTAGGTGCTCATCGCCCCGGGCATGGAAATAGCGGTTCCGGAACGGACTGACAAAAACATCGGCCTGCTGGTGCTGCCGAATTTCAGGTTGGTTTTCTTCTCTATCGCTTCTACCTGGCGAGCAATCATTTTGTGCAGATCCATACTCATGTAGGGGTGCTTAAAGATTGTTTCCTTGTGCCGGTAAACTTCAGTGGTAATAACAAACCCGGGGGGAACAGGCAGGCCATAGGCAGCTAATTTTTTCAGGTAATAAGCCTTGGCCCCGAGGAAAACCTGGTTATCCATCTTTAAAGTTTCCCGGTCCAGGGGGCTGATTGCCAGTTCCGGGTTATAGCTCATCATGTTATTAATATGTTCTTCAGAATAATTCTCAAGCATACTGTTAATCATGTTCAAAGCGTTGGTAATAAATTGATCGAGCTCCTGGATTAGAAATGCGGAGGAAAGTATGTCACGGTAAAATTTCTCCGCTTCCCTGGCTATTGTTTCCGGGGAGTGATCGAAAATTTGTGGGATCACCACATTAATAGTCTCGTCGTAAACCCGGATAAAATATTCATTAATTAATTCCCTGATATGCTGGGACATAAACCGGAATATGTTCATGTACTGCCCCAGGGTTACGCTGGTGGAAGTAAGGCTGTAGCGAAACATCTCCAGGGTAGAATTAAAATTCTGGTTTACCATCCCATCAAGCTCTAAACCCTGTTTAAAGAGAACCAGGGCATCATAAATATTTCTCAGGGTTTTTGCCGAGATATATTCCAGCTCAATTTCTGAAAAAATATTTTCCATCAGGCGGGAAGCCACCTGTTCCAGCCTGTACATCAATCCCAGGGCTTCAAATTTTGGCTCTTTGTACTGGCCGTACATGGAAGGAATTCCGGCAGCGATATGCCGCTTGTAATATATAGTTTCGATGGCCCTGGTTTCCGACTTGCTGAGGATAACCTCCTTGAGTACAGACATAAAACTGTATAACTTCTCCAGGGCCTCACGGTAACGGTTTTGTTCCAACAGCTCTCCAAAATGGTCAATTTCCTCACGGGTGAAAAAACGGCTGTTTAAGAGCAGGCCTTTGATATCTCGGGTCTCAAATGAATACTTTTCCAAAAGAAGTTGGTTCAGTTGAATAAGGTAGAGCAGGCGCTTTTTATCCCTTTCACGAGCTTCAGGTAAAGTATTTAGATAAGCTGCCACTTCATCTTCAGGAATCCGGAGCAACCCGGCATGATCAACTTCAAAATGAGAACAGGCAGCCTTGATCAACTGGTTAACCCCTTTATACAGATTATTGTTTTCATCAAGAGAAGCAGATACATCCGGGGGAAGTATTTCTTCCAGGGGCGCACGTTCCCCGCTAAGCCAGTAATATGCTACCCGGTTAACCAGTTCGATATGAGTGTTGTTGCTTTCAGCATGAACCTGCTTGCGAACAAAATGGATTACTTTGTCCTTTCTACCGGCCACTTCGTCAATCAGGGTGCTGGCTTCACGCAGCTTACCTTCCGCGCCGATCTCATTAAAATAAACCGGGAAGAAACGGGCCAGCTGTTTCACCTGTTTATATACAGGGCCAATATCAGCATTCAATAACCTGGTTACATCGCGTTGGAAAAGATCTGTATCCGAGATGAATATGCCGCCCAGTTTTAAATTAACCACCAGGGCAGATAAGAGTTTTTTAAACTTGTAAGGAGAGGTTTCAATCAGGTCAAGCCAGATCCGAATATTTTTAACATGATCTTCGTTAACCCTGGTTTCCCACGTGCTGCTGAATTGAACTTTCCCGGGATAGACAAAGCCAAACTCGATCAGTTTTTGCATATAATGGTCGGTAATTTGCTCGTCATTAATATGGACAATTTCCTTGCCCAAAGTAAATATACAATCCAAAACTGTATCGGTTTGCTGTTCTTTGAGTTCGCTGAAAAAGTCGAAAAGCATATCCACAAAATGATATATTTGAGCATGCTCAAGCTCGGCAAGTGCCGTTTTAAGCAGGCGGTTTAAATCATAAAGCAAATGCTTTTTCAAATGGGCCATACCGGGAATATGCAGGGCATAAATCAAGTAATAAACTTTCTCCACTGAAAGCTGAAATTCTTCACTAAAATGTCTGAAATGGTTGGCAATATCATTATAGAAAAGATTGGACTGGATCTCTTCCCAGCTATTAGAGCTTTCGATCCGTTCTTTAAGTTGATCAAAAAATTCCTTGCCGATTAATTTAATTTTATCCCGGTATACAGGCTGAAAAAGATCAGCCTTGCTTTCGAACCAGGCTTCTGCATTGGTGGTTTTTTTCCAGAAAGCACAGCTCCTGCGCAGGACTTCTTTAGTCAAACGGCATACCTCTGAGTTAAATTCGGGAATTGCCGCCGCTCGGTACAGGTATTTTTTAAAATAACCGGCATTGCGCAGATATATAGGCTCATCTTTTTCCATTCCTTCTTCAATTAGAGCCAAAGCCTGCCAGATTACCTGGTGCGGGTAATTGCCTTCATTAAGAAGTCTGTCGGTAAACTTAAAAAGGGTTTTAACCAGTTGTTCCCGCTGGTATTCTTCCAGCGGTTTCTGAAGTAAATCTTCAAAAATAGATATTAAAAAGAGTAGTGCTTCTTCCGATTCCTCAATGGAACTGTATAACCAAAGATCATTTAAACTGATTGTATGGAGGTTCTCAATAATATAGTCATAATTGGGGTGGGGATGGTTATATTCAGTAAAAAGCTCTTCTGTTCTTTTATTTATTCCCCAGTATGAAGAGGACAGGGAAACAAACCAGCGGTGTTTTTGAGGAAGCTCTATCTGCTCATACTTTGTTTGGGCAAGATTAACTTCCAGCGCTCCCGATTTAAACTGGGCGTCCATCTGCTCACCTCGAGAATAATGCCTGATTAATTATAGTATATCATTGTTTGTCCACAGTTTACAGGGAGCCGGACTTTTCTTGATCTCAAAGCAGATCGTGTTAGCAAGCGCCGTTCCGCAATGGAGTTAGAAGGCTTGATCCTGGCATAAACATATTAATCAATGGTTATCCTCTCTGAGGATTTCCAGGAATTCTTCCACCAGGGTTGGGTCAAACTGGGTTCCCGCTTTACCCTTAAGTTCATTAACGGCATCTTCTTCACTCATAGCTTTACGGTAAGGCCTGTCACTGGTCATAGCATCATAAGCATCTACTATCGCCAGAATTCTGCATTCAACAGGGATCTCTTCCCCCGCCAATCCGGAAGGATAGCCATTGCCATCCCAATGCTCATGATGTAACAGTATTAAGTCTGCTATTCCGTATAAATCTGTAGAGGCTGAAGCTATCCGGTGGCCTTTTTCCGGGTGGGTGCGCATGATGCTCCACTCATGCTCATCGAGAGGCCCTTTTTTAAATAAAATATAGTCGGGAATTCCCACTTTACCCAGGTCATGCACCTGGGATAGCAAAGCTAAATCGGAAAGCTGTTTCTGGGACAATTTAACTTTCTCGCCTATTCTGCGACACATTCTTTCAAGCCGGTTGGCATGCCCTTCTGTTATAAAATCTCTTTCCCCAAGAGCTGCCATCAATGACCTGATTATCTGCGATTTTGCCCCGGCTCCTTTATGCAGCTTGTCCCTGTACATTAAGTCATCTGCCTCTTTATAAGTTTCCCATAAAGTTTTTGTTGAATCTTCCAAAGTAGCAAACCCGACCGATATACTTAAAGGAAGATGACTGTTGGTTTCGTTGTACTGATTAACCGTATCGATGATCCGGCTTACCACATTTTCACCGCATTTTTTGTCGGTATGGGGAAGGATAGCCACAAATTCATCTCCTCCTACCCGGGCTATAACATCTGCAGCCCGTAGAGTTTCCTGTAACAACCGGGCACAGGAAACTAACAGCTGATCTCCGCTGTCATGGCCGAGAGTATCATTGATCAGTTTTAATCCATCAAGGTCACAGACAATAATGGTAATCGGGTGCTCCCTGCTTTCATTGAGTCGGTTGAGTTCATCGTCAAAGTACGCACGGTTATAAAGCCCGGTCAATTGATCATGGAGGCTTAAATATTCCAGTTTTTCCTCGTATAGTTTACGTTCGGTTATATCCCGCATCGTTTCTATCGCACCAATAGTATTTCCTTCAGTATCATAAAGGACCGAAGCTGCTCCCCAGAGATACGCACCTTTACCGTCATAGACATTATGAGCATAAGCTTCTCCGTAAAGGGTATCTCCTTCCCGGCTTAAATAACTGTAATAATTTGACTCTTCGGAGTTATTGCCGTAGCGAACCAGGTCAACTAAAATTGGCCTGCGCTGCTTATACAGGGGAAGTGCATATTCATAATTACTTTTCCCGATCATTTCTTCTTTTGATGCTCCGGTCATCTCCTCAATGGCCCTGTTCCAGGCAATTACCTCACCTTTGTTATCGATCACAAAAGTGGCATCCGGAAGAAACTCTATAATTTCGGACAACCGGCGGTGAGCTTCTTCAAGCTCCTTTTCCGCTTTTTTACGCTGGGTCACATCGCGCACTACACCTCGAAAGCCAATCGGATTTCCCGCTTTATCCCGGCGTAAAGTAATCGATACCTCAATAAATATTTCCCGGCCATCACCGGTAATAATCGGGATATTGGCCGCTTTTTCCGGAATCCCGGTCCGGTAAACCCGGTTATAGGGTTCAAAAACCAGGCCGGGATCCTTGTAAAGGATTCGGTAATTTTTGCCGACCAATTCACCTTTATCATAGTTAATCATTTTTGAAAGAGAATCGTTAGCAAAAGTAAAGTTGCCGGCTAAATCAACCTCGTAGTAACCTTCTTCCATGGTAGAAAGAATCTGGCGGTATTTTTCTTCCGACTTCTTCCTGGACTCTTCCGCAATCTGCCTGGAAACAGTATTGGCAATAATTTCTGCAATCACTTTCAACAGGGAAATTTGTTCTTCAGTCCACTCCTTTCTATCCACAACCGAATCGAAACCGAGCACCTGTTTTAAACGGCCTTCGCTTTGCACTGCTACCGCTAAAAAGGAACGCACTCCCTGTCGTTTAAATTCCTCTTTTTCAACTGCCGCCTCCGGAGGCAGATCATCTATATCATAAACACTAATAACTCCCAGGTTTGTAATTTTTCCCATCCACCACTTTCTCAAATCCATAGGCAGGCTTTTAACCCTTTCCCCCTGGTAGACAACCCCTTCTCTGCACCACTCGTAAAGCTGATCAAGGGTTTTGCCGTCACCGGCAAAGTTAAAAAGGTAACTGCGATCTGCCTCCAAAAATTCACCGCATAACTTGAGCACTTTATTAATACCGGCATCAAAATCTTCAGGAGCCAGGTTTAGAAGAGTTCCCGAAACTTCCGCTACCAATTTTTCAAAACTTAATTGAAAGCGGAGGGTTTCTATGGTTTTTTTGTGGTCGGTTATGTCAATGGCAAGAACAAAGCCGGCGGGTTTTCCCTTGTACAGTGTGGCAGATCCGGAAAAATCAACCCATTTTTCCTCACCCGCCCTGGTCACAATTTTAAATTCATAGCGCTGTGGGGGTTGTTTGCCGGATTGCCGCATTTTTCCCCGTCCCCGTACCAATTCCTGGTAATCAGGGTGAATAAACTCCCAAAAGCGCATTTTAAATAGTTCTTCCCTGGAATAACCGGAGATTTTTTCTGCGGCCGGGTTAATATAAACAAAATAGTCGTCCTGGTAAATCATGATCGCCACCGGGGAATTTTCAGCCAGTGTCCTGAATTTTTCTTCACTTTCTTCAAGTTCCTGCTTGGCCCGGACCCGATCGGTTACATCAGCAGCCAGAAGAATGTTCAGATCTCCGAGGGCAGAGAGCCTGAATTCAGCATAACGTAGCGTTCCATTCTTACAGCAAATTTCATACTCACCGGGTTTTATTTCTGATTGCTCTTTAACCGCTTTTTCAAAAGCCTTATTCCAACCCCTGCTCACTTCTCTTCTTTTTCTGCTGTCGGGATAAGCAAGAGGCCACCAGTGTTCAATATCGGGTATATCCTCGATAGTATAACCAAAAAGTTCCGTAAATTTTTTATTGATATAAACGTTGTTCTGTTGCCGATCCTGGATAACCACTCCGATCGGCACAGATTCCAAGAAAAACTGAATATATTCTTCGCTCAGGTCATGTAAATATAAGTTTAACCGGTTAGTTTCTGCAGCCAATAACAACACCCCTGCTGCTTCATTTTTTACCAGGTTTAAAAAGACACAGCGGATACCGGCTCAATGCGGCCTCCCGGACCAATAATTTGCTAAAGTAATTAATATATTCTCTATATTTATTCTTTATCCTTCCAAGAGTTAAACTTGTTATTAAAAATACTTAATGCTTACCTGAATTTCTACCGCCGGCTTAAGCTCTTCCGAGCTCATCGTTTAAAAGCGGTTAGAGCAAAGAAGCGGCATCCCGGTCTACAATTACCACCACATTCGGATGTAATTGAAGCAGGGATGCTGGAACTTCAGTGGTTACAAGACCGCTGAATGACTCTTTGAGTGCGTGGGCTTTACTTCCTCCGCTGGCTAAAAGCAAGATCAACCTTGCATGCATGATCGGGCCCAGGCCCATTGTTAAAGCCCGGCGGGGCACCTGTTCAATCGAATTGAAAAACCTGCTGTTTGCTTCGATTGTCTCGGATGCCAGTTCTACCAGGTGGGTGTTTATCGGTAAAGATGAGGCAGGTTCATTAAACCCAATATGCCCGTTAACCCCTATACCGAGGACTTGCAAGTCAATACCACCGGTTTGGACAATTTTTTGATCATAATCCCGGCAAGCATCGGAAGCGGAAAGATTGTTTTTAGTATAGCAGGGAATGTTAATATTTTCCGGTTTAATATTGATATGATCAAACAGATGTTTATACATATATGTATGGTAGCTTTGGGGGTGCTGCGGGCATAAATCAACATATTCATCGAGGTTAAAGGTTGTCACTAAACTAAAATCAAGATGGCCTTCCCGGTACATTTTAACCAGGTTTGCGTACATCCCTTCAGGGGTGGATCCTGTTGCCAAACCCAGCACTAAATCTTTTTTTTCCTTTAACTTACCGGCAACAAGAGATGCCGCCTTTTTACTCATTTGATCATAGTCCTGAACCACCGTAAGCTTCAATTAACTCATGCCTCCATACCTAAAATATTTCTTCTTTTTCTTCTGTAGTATAAAAGAGTAACAGCAGTTCGTCCCTTTTAACAGAGCCAGGAGCTAATAACAAAACTTCCTCCGCTTCAACCCGATCACTGTGCGCTTTTTCTTCAAGCAACTTGAGCTTCTCGCTAACGCCATATTCTTCCAGCATTTCTTTAATCACCAGGTATAGATCATAGCTGCCACATAGATAAATCCCCTCATAAAGAATTTTTGAAGCAACCATGTCCTTAAAACCTTCAAACTGCAACTGCCGTTTGACCGTATCCAGATCTTTAACTACATAATCGAGTTCTTCTTTCTGGGCCGGGTTAAACAGCAAATTATATTTTTCCCTGTAAATCAACTGATCCAGTTTATAAATTTCTTCTTCAGGCAAATCGTCTGTTACCGCGATAACATCAAGGTCGGAGCCTTTGACCAGTTCACCGGTTGAGACCTCGGGACGTGGTTCTGAGTGGGCCATATTGTAGATCACATCGCCGGCAAGAATAAAAACAGAATGCATGAATATGCTTTCCTTATCAGGATGCTCGTTAAGAACCCGGCATATCGAGTCCCTGGCTAAATCAAACTTTTTTCTACTGATATAAGTTATATGGTCAGCAAGCTCCTCCGCCCTCCCTGTAATAAGAAGTTCATCTTTATGCAAACCTATAACCGTGTAATTTAAAAATTCTCTCATGATCGAAGGAGAAAGGCGGGCATAATTCTCAATCTTCTGATCCAATCGCAGGTAGGGGTTGCCAATGGTACGGGCCGTCACTCGCCCTGATTTTTGACATGCTTTCCAGGCATCAAAAACATCCAGGCCGGTTTTTTCTATTAACTCTTTACCAACCAGCGGTCCATTTTTTTTCAACAAGCCGTGTATTTGATCCATGCTTAGCTTAACCCTCATTGCGGTTTTTTTCTACAAGTTCCTGCTGTTGCTTAAATTTGATCACTGTTTCGGGAGGATAGTAGCCTCTCGCCGTTCCAGCCGGGTAAAGCAAAGAATTTCTCCCGATAATTGTGCCGGGGGCAGTCACACTGTTGCAGCCGGTTTCCACTCCATCTGCAAGGATCGCTCCGAACTTACGCAAGCCGGTTTCATATGCCCTGTTTTCGATACTTAAAACCACCGGGGAATCAACCATTTTTAAGTTGGCAAGCTTGGTCCCCGCACCGAGGTTCACCTTTCCAAGAATACTATCCCCGATATAGGCAAAATGCCCCGCTTTACTGCCACCCAGCATTACCGAAGATTTAATTTCTGTGGTATGCCCTACAACACAGTCATCTCCGATTAAAGTGTCTCCTCGGATATAGGCTCCGTGCCTGATTTCAGAGCGGTTTCCAATAATTGCAGGGCCCTTGACCAGGGCTGTTGGTTCAATAATCACCTCTTCACCAACCTGGATTTGATCGTCCATTAAAATCGCCCCGTTAAAAATAATACTGGCCCCTTCCAGGATCTGACCATCTATTTTTACCAGCGGCTTTTGACCGCCGGTATCAAGCTCAAAACCTGCGCTGATAACCTCACCTTTATAAAGTACAATAGTTTTATTAATCAATGTACCGCCCCGGCGTAAATCTTCAACATTTGGGTTTAGATGTTCCATTATAAAAGGTTTTAACCGCGGTAAAGCTTCCCACACATATTCACTGTCATCAAAAAGATTTTTATAGACTATCCCCTTAAGGTTAAAAAAATCAGGTGCCCGCAGAATAATCCTCACCCCTTTTTTAATTAGCAGGCATAAACTCTGAAACCTGCGATTAATTAAAATATAGGCTCATTATATATTTCCGCAAATAAACAGGCAAGGGTTAGTGGGAATAAAAAAAGGACAGGTGATAATCCACCTGCACCCTTTTAATGTAGCTAAAAAATCACTCAATGTAATGGAAAATTAGCGGCAACCATCATGTTCCCAAAAAATTGACTTGTATTCTCGCTTCCACAGTGCTCACATTTCACATTTAGGCCTTTTTCTTTTTCCTCGAAACTTAACCGCACCTCGGTGATCTTTTTACAATCTTTACAGATATACTCATAAGCCGGCATTTACCGATGCCTCCTTTACAAGTAGTGTTAAAAAGAAAGGAACCCAGTTTCAAAATGTTCTTCTAACTCTATATTACGACAATATTCGCTCAATAGCAACTGGTATTTATCGCGCTAAAAAAAACAAATAAAATGTAATTATGTTTATTTTATAAATAAACCCTTGGCACCCTTTTCCCTACGGCACATAGCACTTCATAATTAATAGTCCCCATCAAGCCGGCGATCTCTTCAACCGTGATAGCCTCATTGGGTTTTCCGCCGCACTGTTTCCCAAATAACACCACTTCATCCCCTGCTTTTATATCTGGATCCGGGCTGACATCAACCATAAATTGATCCATGCATACTCTACCGATGACAGGATAACGTTTTCCCCTGATTAAAACCCCGGCCTTGTTGGATAGCAACCGGCTGTAACCATCGCCATAGCCAAGCGGTACCGTTGCAACCCTGGTATCAGATTTAGCTTTCCATGTACACCCGTAGCTGATACAGGTTCCAGCAGGCACCTGCTTAAGGAAGGAAATATTACTTTTTAAACTCATCAACGGTTTCAGGGGTATAATTTTCTTGTTTATTTCCGGTGAAGGGTAATGGCCGTACATGCTAATCCCCAGCCGGACCAGGTCAAACCATGATTCCGGTATTTCCAGGGCAGCGGCGCTGTTTGCGGCATGAACAACCGGAGGACAGATCTTCTTTTTCTTCAAACTGTGGATCAGCTCATAAAAACTTGAGAGTTGCTCCCAGGCATAACTTTTATCCCTTTCATCGGCAGTGGCAAAGTGGGTATAAATGCCCCCTACCGCCAGGTTAGGCAGGGCCCTGATTTTTTCTAAAAAAGCTTCAGCTGCCGTATGCGGGAAAACTCCAACCCGGCCCATACCGGTATCTACTTTTAGATGCACTTCTTTATTCCGCTTTTTTTTAACGGCAAGTGCTGAAACCAATTCGGCCTTTTCCATGGTAAAAACAGTGGGAATCAAGTCATACTCAAAAAACAGGTGAAGCTGGTCGGCAAAAGGCGGGTTAAGAACTAAAATTGGAGCGGTAAATCCATTTTCACGCAGTTTAATGCCTTCTTCAACAAAAGCCACTCCCAACCAGCCGGCCCCATATTTTAAGGCAAGACCAGCTACTTCCACTGAACCGTGCCCGTAACCGTCAGCTTTAACTACGGCCATAATTTCTGTTTGGCCTTTAATACGCTCTCTAAAACAGGTGAGGTTATGCTTCAGGTGATCCAGGTTTATTTCAGCCCGGGTGGCCCTTAATGGAATGTTCAATGATAGCACCGTCCTGTCTAATAATTTAAACTTATGTTTTCAAGAAATCTTAGCCTGTTCCTGCTTGAGTTAGCAAACATAACCTTGCTTTATAAATAATCCCCGGCCGATCATATTTTTGACAGGCCGGGGATTAATCACATTAAAGATTAAATTAAAGCTACTATTCAGCCGGGCTGCCTTTTGGACCGGACCAGTGCCGGCTCATCGCAGACAATAAAGGCGACAATGCAGCAAAGCTGAGCAATAATAATTATATTTAATTGTTAATTTCACTTACCCGGCGGCTTGATTTTACCTTTCAAGCTCTTCAGGTAATCGTCCTTCTCCCTGGCAAGGACCCCCGCCAGGACCAATAACGCAATCAGGTTGGGCGCAGCCATCAGTCCGTTCATGGTATCGGCAATATCCCAGATTAAGACCAGGCCACCAATAGCCCCGACGAATAAAAAGATCAGGAATAGAATCCGGTAAGGGAGAACTATCCCCCTACCAAAGATATATTCCCAGCTTTTTTCACCATAGAAATTCCAGGTGAGCATGGTCGTATAAGAGAAAAGAATAAGAGAAATCAAAACCAGGTAACCTCCCGGCCCGGGCAATCCCTTTGTAAAAGCAGTTGAAGCCAGTTCGGCCCCGGTTGTCCCGGTTACATATGCTCCGGTAAGGATAATCACCAGGGAGGTCATGGTACAAACTACAATCGTATCGATGAAGGTTTCCCAGATCCCCCACATCCCCTGGCGGGTGGGCACATTTCGTGCCTGAGCATGCACAATGGAAGCTGCTCCAAGCCCGGCTTCATTGGAAAAAATGCCGCGGGCAATACCATAGCGAACCGCAGCCGCAACGCCTGCCCCGGCAAAACCGCCGGTAGCTGATATAGGGTTAAAAGCATAATAGAAAATCTGCCCGAACGCCCAGCCCAGGTGGGGTAGGTTCATTATAATAATAATCAATGAAGCAATAATATAAATTATGGCCATGGCGGGCACGATTCTTTCGGCGGTCATAGCAATCCGCTTAATCCCGCCGAGGGTAACCAGGGCAACCAACACAACGATGACAATACCGGATATGTAGGGAGGAACACCAAAGCCGGTTTCAAAAGCATGAGCGGCGGTGTTTGCCTGCACCATGCAGCCAATCCCGAAAGCGGCAATTCCGGCCAGCAATCCGTAAGCAACAGCCAGTGGTTTCCACTTGGGGCCAAGCCCTTTTTCGATGTAATACATAACCCCACCGGATATTTCCCCGGTTTCCGGATCGATCTCCCTGTATTTTAGCCCCAGGTTGGCTTCTCCAAACTTGGTAGCCATTCCAACCAGAGCGGTAAGCCACATCCAGAATACCGCGCCGGGACCACCGAGCGCTATAGCAGTGCTAACCCCGGCAATGTTACCGACCCCGATAGTGGCGGCCATTGCTGAAGCTACCGCCTGGAAAGAAGTGATTGCCCCACCTTCCTCTTCTGCGGTTTTGGCAAAAAAGCGCCCGAAAGTATGCTTCCAGGCGTGACCCAGGTGGGTAAATTGAAAGAACCCCAATCGGACAGTCAGATAAAGGCCGGTTCCTACCAGGAGAACCATAAAGGGAGGACCCCACACAACAGAATTAAGCCAATCATTGAAAGCTAAAAGCGCCTCTGCCAACTCAAAACAACTCCTTTTTATTAATTTTTTTGAACCCGGCTTTACTTACGATCAGCTTCCCCTTAAACACCCCCTCTAAATTACCGGATTTCTGAAATACTTATAGCTATTGCAACAACCAAAGAACCCGAAGTCACAGGGTTTACGGTAATAAATATTAACTAAAAATTTATTCGCTGTTTTGCCTTAAAACCCTTCTTTTCAGCAAAATAATTTTCACTATTTTCACTAGATGGGCAACAACATTTTCACTTATTAAAAAAATCATAATTTAACTTGATTGACAATTGTCAAAGAATACTGTTATAATTTAATGAGATAATCAATAAATACCCATAGGGAGGGCAGGCCTCTGGCAAACTCCTTCTATTTTGCAGGGTACCGAAAAAAAAGGTTTTGGACTCTTGAACTAAAACCTTTTTTAAGTAAAGGGCGAAAGATTAACACATTAACGTGATAATCGAGGCGCCCTTATTTATTGTTTTACAATATCCAGTTTAGGTTGCTATTTGTACAATTAAAGTAATTGATGTGCCCAAAATAAATGTTTTTCGGGCAAAAAGACCATTGTTATGATTACATGATAAAGGAGATGTGTTGTGATGAAATTCAACGGTCTTACCATTGCGGTCCCCCGGGAAATTATGGCCGGTGAAAGAAGGGTTGCAGCCTCGCCACAAACTGTTGAACAATGCATTAAACAGGGGGCAAGGGTTTTAATCGAAAGCGCTGCCGGGGAAAAATCCTTTTTTCACGATGAAGATTATATCCGGGTAGGAGCAGAAGTTTTAAACGATGCCGAAGAAGTTTACCGTAATGCCGACTTAATTATTAAAGTTAAGGAACCCCAGCTCAATGAAGAACTCGGCAAGCATGAAGTAGATCTCATGCCTGAAAATTGCATTCTCATTTCTTTTTTGCACCCGGCTAACCCGGCAAACCATGAAATGGTAAAAATGCTGGCAGACAGGGGTATTACCAGTTTTACCCTTGATAGTATTCCCAGGATCTCCAGGGCCCAGCATTTAGATACCCTGACCTCTATGAGCACGGTAGCCGGCTATAAATCGGTAATTACCGCTGCCCACAACCTCTCCCGCTTTGTTCCAATGATGCCCACAACCGCCGGAGTGTTGCAGCCGGCCCAGTTCCTGGTCGTAGGAGTAGGAGTGGCCGGATTGCAGGCTATTGCCACCGCTAAAAGGCTGGGAGCCAAAGTAAAAAGTTTAGATATCAGGCCGGAGGCAAATGAACAGGCAAAAAGCTTAGGGGTGGAACCAATTCCTTTTGAGCTGCCTGAAGGCATGGGTGTGGGAGAAGGGGGTTACGCCAAAAGCCTTACTGAAGAATGGTACGAAAAAGAACGGGAACTACTTACTCCACATATTGAAGAAAGCGATGCCGTAATTTTAGCCGCTTTGATCCCCGGAGAAGTGGCCCCGCTGCTGGTGACAAAAAATATGGTAGATAAAATGAAAAAGGGTTCGGTTATAACTGATATTTCCATCGACCAGGGCGGCAACTGTGAACTATCCAGGCGGGGTGAAGAATACGATTACAACGGAGTTTTCATCAGCGGCCTTTTAAATATACCCGCTTACCTGCCGGTCGATGCTTCAAAGTTATTTGCTCAAAACACTTATAATTACCTTAATTATTTAATTGAAGACGGCAAGTTGAAATTTGATCTGAACGACGAAGTTATCCAGGAATCCCTGGTCACCAGAAACAACAAAGTTGTCCACGAAGGAACTCTAAAGGCAATGAAGTTAAAATAAATAATCCCTATCCCATGCTCCGGGCAAGGAGGTTTTAATCGTTGAATCCCGTAATAATAGTCTTCCTGGTTATCTGCGCTGTCCTGGGCTACCAGGTAATTTCTGCAGTCCCCTCTCTGCTGCACACTCCACTGATGTCCGGGATGAACGCCCTTTCCGGCATTACTGTTTTAGGTTCGATTGTAATATATACCACAGCTCCTGCAGAAATAAAGAGTTTAGCCGCAGCGGCAATCATTTTAGCGATGATTAATGTGGCAGGGGGGTTTTGGGTCACGGAACGAATGCTTCGCATGTTTAAAAACAAAGAAAAAGAATAAGGAAGGTATTAAGGAGTGATCACCATTTTACTGGAATACGCAATCCCGGTACTTTTAACTGCAGGCTTCATAATAGGCATTCGGTTAATGCAATCTCCCCGCACCGCCCTTTGGGGCAACCGGTTGGGGGCTTTATGCATGGCCCTGGCAATCGGTTTTGTTTTCCTGGAACTGGGGATATTAGAGTCTTTAGCCTGGCTCTACATATTTATCGGCGGTATTGCAGGGATTATCCTGGCCCGCCAGGTAAAAATGATTCAAATGCCCCAAACTGTCGCTCTCTTTAACGGGTTTGGCGGCGGGGCCTCCGCCCTGGTTGCCGGAACAGCCATGGCTGTAGAAACAGGGGCTGATCTCTGGTTTTTCTGGCTGACGGCCGGTTTAGCCCTGGGAATCGGAACACTTACTTTCACCGGCAGTGTAGTTGCCGCTTTGAAGCTTCACAGCATGATCTCCCAAAAGCCGGTTTTTTTTAGGGGCCATGATTTTAGCCTGCGCTTGCTGCTTGCCCTGGGTGCAATTTTTATTGTTATCCTGATTTTCATCCAGGCACCCCTTTACACGTTTTTAATTTTAGCCGCTTTTGCCCTGTACGGATGGCTGATGGCTTTAAGGATCGGCGGGGCTGACATGCCGGTAATTATTTCTTTTCTAAACTCCCTCTCCGG
>SL_5KL_010_SEDDRAFT_10000653_pt1 | contig 22260 bp, 22 predicted proteins | sample SodLakKL_010_SED_FD_9118 | JGI IMG/M metagenome (IMG submission 9118) | reverse complement strand
CCCGCCAGTGGCTGGTAGCCGCAGGCCTTGTATGGATCCAGCTGGCCCTCGTCACAGGATTCGATCGCCCGGGAGGTTTCCGCGTCGAGCGCCTGGGCGGTCAGGTAGTCGTGGTAGTGCGACAGGTCCGAGCTGACGACGATCAGGGTCTCGGGACCGCCCCAGAGCCGCTCCAGAATCTCTGCAACGGTCTCCGGCCCGGCCTCTCCGACCACCAGAGGCACCAACGTGAAGTCATGCAGGACCACCTGCAGAAACGGCAGATGGACCTCCAGGCTGTGTTCCGGCCCATGCGCCTCGTCAAGGCGGGTCACCCCGGGAAGCCCGCCGATGGCATCGACCGCCGTGCGGTCGATCGGAACCTCTCCGAGAGGCGTCCGATACGCGGTCGCCGCCGTGGTTGCGACGCCGCGGAACGGTACCCGGTGCGAGGGGCCGAGCAGGACCACCTTGCGGATCTGGTCCGCGCCGGTGCCCAGTGCAGCGTAGGCCGAGGCAGCCACCGGCCCGGAGTAGGGGAGCCCCGCATGCGGGGCGACCAGTGCCTTGGGGTGCCAGTCCAGCTTGCCGCGCGGAGACGCCTGCGCCATCAAGGCAAGGATCTGCTGCTTCAGCGTGGTCGCATCCTCCGGGTAGAACAGGCCGGCAACCGCGGGTTGGCGAATATTCGGTTGTGCATTCATGACCTTCTCTCATTTCCGTCTAAACGCTTGGACCATCCCGGTGGACGACGGTTGCGTCTCCGGGACGGGATGCCCGCGCGGAACTGCGCAAAGGGGCATGTGTCTGAAAGGAGGAAGATATTTCAAGAATGACGGAGAGACATGACGGAGGTTGTCGGCAGGGATGAGTTCACCGTTCCGACCCGCTTCTGGCGGACGTTGGCGGATGGCCGTGTCCAGTGCGATCTGTGCCCCAGGCTTTGCCGGATGAAGCCCGGTCAGCGGGGTGCCTGCTTCGTGCGAGCCAACCTGGATGGCGCGGTGGTCTTGACGACCTACGGGCGTTCCAGCGGCTACTGCATCGACCCGATCGAGAAAAAACCGCTGAACCATTTCCTGCCGGGTACCCCGGTGCTGTCCTTCGGTACCGCCGGCTGCAATCTCGCCTGCAAATTCTGCCAGAACTGGGACATCAGCAAGTCGCGCGAACTCGACACCCTGATGGATCGCGCCGATCCGGCGACGATCGCCCGCGCAGCCGTGGCATCGGGTTGCCGCTCGGTGGCCTTCACCTACAACGATCCGGTGATCTTTCACGAGTACGCCCAGGATGTCGCGGCCGCGTGCCGCGACGCTGGCGTACGCACGGTTGCGGTCACCGCGAACTACATCAGCGAGGAGGCGCGGGCCGAGTTCTACGCCGGCATGGACGCAGCAAACGTGGACCTGAAGGCCTTCACCGAACGTTTCTATCACCGGCTGACGGGTGCCCACCTGCAGCCCGTGCTGGACAACCTCGAGTGGCTGGTCCGGGAAACGAAGGTCTGGGTGGAACTGACCACCCTGCTGATTCCTGGGGAAAACGACAGCGACGACGAGATCCGAAAGATGTGCGACTGGGTCGTGGACAGACTTGGGCCGCAGGTACCCATGCACTTCAGTGCGTTCCACCCCGACTTCCGGATGACCGGTCATCCGCCGACGCCGGTGCAGACCCTGCGCCGCGCCCGGCGCATCGCGCTGGATGCGGGGCTTCGGTATGCCTACACGGGCAACGCCTACGATCCGGCCGGGCAGTCTACGTACTGTCATGCCTGCGGTCAGCGCCTCATCGGGCGCTCCGGCTACGAGATCACCGGCTGGAATCTGGACCGGGATGGTTGCTGCAGCGTCTGCGCGACACCACTCGCCGGGCACTTCGAACCTCGCCCCGGCAACTGGGGCTCCCGGCGTCAACCCGTCCGCCTCGCCGAATACGCGTAGGGCGCCGCCTCGCGGGGCGGATCGGCGGTTGCTATGCTGGCGTCCGCCATGCGTATCCTGTTCCTGACTCACAGTTTCAACAGCCTCAGCCAGCGCCTGTTCGTGGAACTGCGGCGCCTGGGGCATGAGATCTCTATCGAGTTCGACATCAACGACCGGGTGACCGAGGAGGCCGTCGCACGGTACCGGCCGGACCTGGTGATCGCGCCGTTCCTGAAGCGCGCGATTCCGGAGTCGGTATGGCGCCACACACTCTGCTGGATCGTGCACCCGGGTCCAGTGGGCGATCGCGGGCCGGCGGCGCTGGATTGGGCCATCGAGGAGGACGCCGCACAGTGGGGCGTGACCGTGCTCCAGGCCGATGCCCAGATGGATGCCGGCGATGTCTGGGCCTCGGCGGGGTTTCCGATGCGGGCAGGGTCCAAGAGCAGCCTGTACCGTCGCGAAGTCACCGATGCTGCGGTCCGCGCGGTCACGCTCGCCCTGGGAAGGCTCCAAGATCCAGGCTTCCGGCCTACGGCGCTGCCCAAAAACCCGGACGGCAGTCGCGGGAGGTGGCGGCCCGCGATCAAGGCCGCGCAGCGGCGCATCTGCTGGGGCAGCGACAGCACGGCCGGTGTATTGCGGAGGATACGGGCCGCCGACGGGTTCCCCGGTGTCCGCGACGAGATCTTGGGGTTGCCGGTGCGCCTGTTCAACGCCTGGCCGGAGTCCAGTCTACGTGGGGAACCGGGCGCGGTGATCGCGACCCGCGACGGCGCGATCTGCCGGGCCACCCGGGATGCGGCGGTGTGGATCACGCACCTGCGCGCGGTCGGGTCCGAGCAGGGTGATCTGAAGCTGCCCGCGCGACAGGTGCTGGGTGCCGACCGCCTGAGCGGCGTGCCGGAGGTTCCGCTGGACCCCTTTGCCGCGGGGGGCGGGCATACCTGGCGTGAGATCGAGTGCCGCACCGCGGGCGGTGTCGGCTACCTCTCCTTCGAATTCCACAACGGGGCGATGTCGGCCGAGCAGTGCCGCCGGTTGCTGGTGGCCTGGGAACGATTGCGGCAGACATCCGCCCGCGTGCTGGTGCTGCTGGGCGGGAGCGACTTCTGGTCGAACGGCATCCACCTGCACCGGATCGAGGCCGAGGACAATTCCGCCGACGCCTCCTGGGACAACATCGAGGCGATGAACGACCTGACCCGGGCGATCATCGAGACCGACGACCGGCTGGTGATTGCGGCCCTGCGCGGCAACGCGGGGGCCGGCGGCGTCTTTCTTGCGCTGGCTGCGGACGAGGTCTGGGCTGCGCCCGGCGTGGTGTTGAACCCCCACTACAAGAACATGGGCAACCTGTACGGTTCCGAATACTGGACCTATCTGCTGCCCCGGCGGGCTGGCATCGACGGCGCGCGGACCATCATGGGGAACCGCCTGCCGCTGGGCGCCCCGGAGGCGATGCAGGCTGGGTTGCTCGATGCGGTGTTCGGCAGCGATGCCAGCGACTTCGCCGAGCGGGTCGCCGTGCGCGCCGAGGACCTGGCGTCGGCGCCCGATCTGCCGGAGCGTCTCCAAGCCAAGCAGGCGCGGCGCCGGCAGGACGAGGCCCGGCGGCCGCTCGCAGACTACCGGGAAGAGGAGATGCGGCACATGCGGCTGAATTTCTTCGGCTTCGATCCCAGTTATCATGTGGCGCGATACAACTTCGTGCACCGCGTGCCGCAATCCCGTACGCCGCTTCATCTCGCCCTGCACCGACGCATCGGCGCAGGCGGGGGCTCGGGCGCCACCGCAAGGATCAGAACATGAGCGAACGTTTCACGGTCTCCGTCGAACCCGGTCTGGCGCAGGAGTTCGACGCCTTCATGAAGCGCAAGGGGTACAGCAACCGGTCGGAGGCGGTCCGTGACCTGATCCGGGGTGCGTTGGCCACCGAACGCCTGGATCCCGATCAGGACGGCGCCTGCGTTGGCGTGCTGAGCTACATGTATGACCATCACGAACGCGAGTTGAGCAAGCGCCTGACCCAGGCACACCATGCCCACTACAACCTGACCGTCACCACGCTGCATATGCACCTGGACCACGACCTCTGCGTCGAATCCGTGCTGCTCAGGGGCAAGGCCAGCGACGTCCAGGCCTTTGCCGAATCGGTCGTGGCGCGACCCGGCATACGGCACGGGCAGCTGCACCGGATCCCCCTGGAACACGCGCCAGAGAAGCGGCCGGCGGCGGGCCCCCATCACGGGCACGGGCACGAGCATGATCGGTGAGCCGCGTGGCGGCTTGCCGGAGTGGGAGACGGTGGCAGGACGGTGAGCGCAGGGGGTGTAGCAGCGGCCGGGCATCCCGCCACCGCGGAGGCGGCTGCCACGATCCTCGACGCCGGGGGGAACGCCTTCGACGCGGTGATCGCCGGACAGTTTGCTGCCTGCGTCGCGGAACCGGTGCTCTGTTCGCTTGGAGGCGGAGGGTTTCTGCTGGCCAGGCAGGGGCGCGGTCCCGTGCAGGCACTGGACTTCTTCGTGCAGACCCCGCGGTACAAGCGGCCGGTGGACGAGATCGAGTTTCTCCCGATCGTCGCCGATTTCGGCGACGCCCAGCAGGAGTTCCACATCGGCCTTGGCTCCGTGGCCACACCCGGCATGGTGCGTGGCCTCTTTGCCGCGCATCGCAGCCTGGGATCCCTCCCGATGCACGTGCTGGTGGAACCCGCCGTGCGGCTGGCGCGCGACGGGGTCCGCGTCAATGCGCTGCAGGCCCATGCCTTTAGGATCGTCGAGGCGATCTATGCCCATTCGGAGGACTCGCGCGCCCTGTTCGCGAGTCCCACCCGCCCCGGCTCGCTGGTGGTGGAAGGCGACCTGCTCCGCCAGACGGACCTGGCCGACGTCCTCGAACGTCTGGCTCGTGAGGGCGAACCGTGGTTCTACGAGGGTGAATTCGCGCATCTGTTGGCAGACCTGAGCCGGCGGGACGGCGGTCTGCTGCGACTGGAAGACCTCCGCGAGTACCGTGCGGAGTACCGGGAGCCGCTGGCCCTGGATTACCGGGGGCATCGGATCTGGACCAATCCGCCCCCCTCGTCGGGAGGAATCCTCCTCGCTTTTGCCTTGAAACTGCTGGAGGCCATGGATATCCCCGAGGATCCTTTCGGCTCGACGCGACATCTCGAGAGGTTGTCGCGGGTGATGGCCCTGACCGACCGGGCGCGTCTGGAAGCGATGTCCGACGACGACGGATCCGTCGATGCCTGGGCACTGCTGGAGCCGGCTCTTTTGGACCGGTATCTGCGGGAACTACGGGGGTTGAGCCCCGCGCTTCGGGGAACCACGCAAATCAGCGTGATGGATGGCAAGGGCAACGTCGCCAGCCTGACCGCCAGCAACGGGGAGGGCTGCGGCAGGCTGATTCCGGATACCGGCGTCATGTTGAACAATATGCTCGGGGAGCAGGATCTCAACCCCGGCGGTTTCTTCCGCTGGCGGGAGGATGAGCGGCTGACCTCGATGATGGCACCGACCCTGGTGGTGCGCGCCGACGGCGGCGAGGTCGCGCTGGGCTCCGGCGGCTCCAACCGCATCCGCACCGCGATCCTGCAGGTGCTGGTGAACCTGCTGGATTTCAGGATGCCCCTGGACAAGGCGGTCGATGCCCCGCGCATTCATTTCGAGAACCAGCTCCTCAGTGTCGAGGCCGGCTTTGGCTTCGATGCCGATTTCTCCGCCTTCCTGGCCCGCCATCCCGAGCATCGCCTGTGGGCGGATCGGAGCCTGTTCTTCGGTGGTGTGCACGCGGTGGCCCGCGGACCCGAAGGGTTCTTCGGCACTGGCGATTCACGGCGTGGGGGCGTCGTCCAAAGGGCACCGGGACCTTCGTCGGAGGCTAGTGGGCCATGCGGGAAGTTCGGTGCCTAAGGAGCACAGCCAGTGGCACCGGAGCAAGGCGGGCAAGTGCAGGAATAGTGGGCCTATTTCAAACTTGCCCAACGCAGCGCCGGTGCTTCTGGCGAAGCGATCTGGTACCGAACTTTCCGCATGGCCCACTAGCAGCCTGTCGGACTTGGGCTGCTCCTACTGCGCCGGTGGGAGAGCGGTGCATTTTTCCCTGATTTCTCGTTACATAGAACCACTATGCGCCTCGAAATCATGAAAAACTGCCCTCGCTCTCCCACGCGGCTCGCTACGGGCACCCAAGTCCGACAGGCTGCTAGGGGCTCGGGCGCCTGACCGGCGCTGGGACCCGGTTGATCCCGATTCGGTGCAGGATTCTCGAAGGTGGATCTGGTCTGCAGAAGGCCGGCCGGGTAAGATCAGCGTTATGAGAAATTGATCTTACTGGCGAGTCACGGCGATGAAGGCAGAACTCTACAAGTGGCCATCGACAGGGCCCGGCGCGAGCCCGTTCAAGACTGGATCTCGACGCCTGTTCCACCTGTTCCGCACCGTGTTGCTGGCTCTTGCGGCCTTCGCCTTGGCTGCGATATCTGCCCCGGTGCTGGCGCATTACCCCTGGATCACCGTCGCGCAGGGAGACGCCGGCCCGGCGTTCCGGGTTCATTTCGGTCACCGATTTCCCGCCGAGGGCCGCTTGGGGCCGCATCAGTTGCAGGCGGTCCGGCTGATCGCACCCGGCGGGGTAGCGCATGAGTTGGCGCTGGCGGATGACGAACTTCACCCGCTGCCGCCCCTCGGCGATGGTACTTATATGCTCGTCGTTGAACAGAACTTGAGCTTCTGGAGCCGCACCCACGAGGGCGGGCGGCGCGCCTCCCGCGAACAGTATCCGGACGCATTCAGTTGCAGCCAGTCGGCAAACGTGATGAAGGCCGTCTTGGGCGGTGGCGCGGGCGAAGCCTGGGCACGGGAACAGGGCCACGCCCTGGAACTGTTTCCGCTGAGCGATCCGGCGGTGCTGCGCACCGGGGATCCGCTGGAGGTCCGGGTCCTGCTTCACGGCGCGCCCTGGACGGGCGAGATTCGTGCGACCTACGCGGGATACGAGGGGCAAGGTGAGGAGGCCTACGCGGTCCGTGTGGCCACGAACGCCGAGGGTGTCGCCCGTTTCGTTCCGGCCGTCGCCGGCCAGTGGCTGGTTCTGGCGCACGCGGGAGAGGACTTCCCCGATCCGTCGATCTGTGATCGCAGGTCGTACCACTCGACCCTGACCTTCGTGGTGCGTTGAGCGTGTCCCTGCGGCGACGGTTGCGTACGGGTGCCCAGCGGCGCAGGCGCGAAGCGTGCCTGATCGCGGCGCTTGCCGGGTTGCTGCTGTTGCTGCCCGGTTCGAGTGCGTTGGCGCACGCCCTGCTGCATGAGTCCTCTGTGGGCGAAGCCGCCGTCGTGCAGTTCCTTTTCCCCGACGGCGACAAACCCTACTTCGAGGCCTACCGGGTCATGGCCCCGGACGACACGCGGCCGTTTCAAAGCGGCCGGATCAATGCGGTCGGCGAGGTGAGTTTTCGCCCGGACCGACCCGGTACTTGGCGGGTCGTCGTCGCCACCGAGGACGGACATGGCGCAGAAGTGCGGGTTGACGTCGGCCGGGAAGGGGCGGCGAGCGCCGGCGGGGCCGGCGCCGGGCTCTCGCAGCCCGCGCGCCTGACGGCGGGGATCGGTTACCTGCTGGGGGTCTTTGGTCTCATCGCGCTCTGGCGCGGGCGTCGCGCCCGTCACCGGCCCGCCTGACATGCATATCCCTGACGGACTGATCTCGCCGCAGACCTACCTTCCCGCGCTGGCCGTGGCCGTACCCTTGTGGTGGTGGGCGGCGCGCGCGTTCACGCGGCAGGTGGGGGACGAGGCCCTGCCGCGGCTCGCGGTGTTCACCGCACTGGCCTTTGTGCTGTCGAGTCTGATGCTGCCGCTCCCGGGCGGGACCTCCGGTCACGCGATCGGGGTGGGGCTGCTGGCGCTGGTGTTCGGGCCCTGGGTTGCGTTTCTTGCCTACACCCTCGTTCTCGTGCTGCAGGCGCTGGTCATGGGCGCGGGCGGCATCACCGCACTGCCCGTGAATGCTTTGGCCATGGGTTTCATCGGCGCCTGGACCGCCTACCTGCTGTTCCATCTCCTGCGGCATGTCCAGGCCGACTTTGCGGTGCTTGCCGCCGTGTTCGTCTCGATCCTCTTTTCCGCCCTGCTGGTGGCACTGGTCCTGGGTCTGCAACCGCTGATCGCCCAGGGTCCGGATGGCAGCCCGCGCTTCTTCCCCTTCGGCTGGTCGGTGACCCTGCCGGCGATCCTGCTGCCGCACCTGTTCATCGGGCTGGCCGAGGCGGTCCTGACCCTGTTGATCTGGCGGCATGCACGCAGACGCTGCTGGATACCCGCGGCCTGCGGGCGGGAGGCCTGAAGTCATGCTTCTGTCGCATCCGGTTCGCTTCGCTCTCTACCTCAGTGCGGTGATTGCGGTCACGCTGATCCATGACCCGCGCGTGCTGCTGCTCGTGCTCGCCGGGCTTCTTCTGCTCTCCGGTTCCGGCCGCCCCGCACTCCTGCTTCGCGCGGGGCGGCCGGTGCTCTGGATTCTGCTGCTGCTCTCGTCGGGGATCCTGTTCATGGGATGGCTGACGGGGCAACCAGTGCTCGGCGCGCTGCTGCTGATCAACCTGAGGGTCGTGGTCCTGGCGCTGCTGACCGCCTGGATGGTGCGTGACGTCGATCTCGACCTCGCGCTGGTGCGCTGGCCACGGGCCCGTCGCTGGCTGGTGATCGTGCGCGGTCAGATCCAGCTCTTCCGCCGGCTGGCCCAGGATTACCGCGCTGCCCAGAAGAGCCGTACGGTGGTCGCGCCCACGCTGCAGCAACGCTATCAGGGCAGCGCGACGATCGGCCTCGCCGCGCTGGACAAGGGTGTGCACAACGCGGAGATGGTGACGCAGGCGATGCGCTCGCGCGGTGCCCTGCATGACTGAACCGGTTCCGTTGCTGGAACTGGAGCAGGTTGCCGTCGCCTACCCGAATGGCCGCAGGGCGCTGGAGGGCATCGACCTGGCCATCGAGCCGGGCGAGCGCGTGGTGCTCCTGGGCACCAACGGCTGCGGCAAGAGCACCCTGCTGCGGGTGCTCGACGGGCTGATCGTGCCCACCAGCGGGGAATTCCGCTTTGGCGGGAGGAGGGTCGACCAGCAAACGCTGAAGGACCGCGACTGGCAGCGCGACTTCCGCCGGCGGGTCGTGCTGATGTTCCAGCACCCCGAGTCGATGCTGTTCAATCCGACGGTCCGCGACGAGATCGGCTTCGGCCTTCGGCATCTGTCGGAACCGGAGCGAGCGGACCGGATCCGGCACTGGGCCGACCGGCTGCGACTGCAGGACTTCCTGGATGCTCCGCCCTTCGAACTGTCGGGCGGCGAGAAACAGCGGCTGTGCCTTGCGTGTCTCCTGGCCGTCGAGCCAGAGGTTCTGCTGCTGGATGAACCGACCGCGAACCTCGACCCGCGAACCGTTGGCTGGCTGCTGGAGTGGCTGCGCGGGCGGCCCATCACCTCCGTGGTCGCGACGCATCAGATGGCCCTGGTGCCACAACTGGGCGAGCGTATCGTGATCCTGTCTGACGATCATCGGGTCGTATTCGACAGCCGCGCCACCGGAGGTCCGCCGGACCACGACCTGCTGGTTGCCCACGGGCTCGCGCACGGCTGAGGGAGCGCCAGAACTGGCGTCGGGGGCCCAATATCGGGGATCATGTCGGCCCCGCGAACCCGTTTCGATCCTGTTTCCCCCCGTGCTGACCCGGTGGTGACGTGCCGGCTGGGTTCCAGGAGGCATTCCCAGGGCCTGCTGCCGCTGAATCGGCGCAGGCCGAAACTGACGAGGAGAAGAACGATCATGGTGGCAGGGCTCGACGAGAAGCTGGAACCCATTTACCGGGACGTGCTGCGGCGCAATCCGGGTGAGACCGAGTTCCATCAGGCGGTGCACGAGGTGCTGGAGACCTTGGGCCCGGTGCTGGTGAAGTATCCCGAGTTCGCCGAGCACAAGATCATCCAGCGCATCTGCGAGCCCGAGCGCCAGATCATCTTCCGCGTGCCCTGGCAGGACGACCAGGGTCATACGCACATCAACCGGGCCTTTCGCGTGGAGTTCAACAGCGCGCTGGGCCCCTACAAGGGCGGGATGCGCTTCCATCCCTCGGTGTACCTGGGAATCATCAAGTTCCTGGGCTTCGAGCAAATCTTCAAGAATGCGCTGACTGGGCTGCCCATCGGCGGTGGCAAGGGCGGCAGCGACTTCGATCCGAAGGGGCGCTCGGATGCCGAGATCATGCGCTTCTGCCAGAGCCTGATGACCGAGATGTACCGCCACATCGGTGAGTACACCGACGTGCCTGCCGGCGACATCGGCGTCGGCCAGCGCGAGATCGGTTATCTCTTCGGCCAGTACAAGCGCATCACCAACCGCTACGAATCGGGCGTCCTCACCGGCAAGGGCCTCAACTGGGGCGGCAGCCGCGCGCGGACCGAGGCGACCGGCTACGGCGCCGTGTTCTTCCTCGACGAGATGCTCAAGGTGCGTGGCGATTCCCTGGAAGGGAAGACCTGCGTCGTGTCCGGTTCCGGCAATGTCGCGATCTACGCCATTGAAAAGATCCATAGCCTGGGCGGCAAGGTGATTGCCTGTTCCGACTCCGATGGCGTGATCGTGGACAAGAACGGTCTGGACCTGGACCTGATCAAGCAGGTCAAGGAGGTCGAACGCCGCCGCATCAGCGTGTATGCGGATGAGCGAACGGACAGCACCTACCTGCCGGACGGGAATATCTGGACGGTTCCCTGCCAGATCGCGCTGCCCTGTGCGACCCAGAACGAGCTCAACGGCAAGGATGCCACCATTCTGGTGCAGCAGGGCTGCATCGCGGTGGCCGAGGGGGCGAACATGCCCACGACCCCGGAAGGTATCCATATCTTTCAGGAGGCGGGCATCGCTTACGGGCCGGGAAAGGCCGCCAACGCCGGCGGCGTCGCGACCAGTGCCCTGGAGATGCAGCAGAACGCCAGCCGCGACTCCTGGACCTTCGAACACACCGAGGCGCGCCTGCAGCAGATCATGGTGAATATCCATCGCAACTGCTATGAAACGTCGGCCGATTTCGGGCAGCCCGGCAACTACGTGAAGGGAGCCAACATCACGGGCTTCCTGAAGGTCGCCCACGCGATGGTCGCCCTTGGGCTGATCTGACTAATAAGCCATGTCCGCCCAGACGGGGTCGTGGTCGGATGATCGCCACGGACCTGCGCCCGGGGTCCGGCCGCTGAACCCCAGGAACGGTGGTTCGTCGGCGTTGATGTGCCAGATGGCTGCGCGCGAAACCCGCCCGGCGAGGGCGGGACCCGCGAGCAGGTAGTCCAGTTGCCCGGCCTCGCCGCGGAAGACGTAGGTGTAGCGGCGCGATGGGGACAGGTGCGGCGCCGTAAGGTCTCGCTTGCCCGCGGCCAGCAGCGTGACGACGGGATCCTCAGCGGCGTAGGCGTTGACATCGCCGGCGATCAGTACCGGTGCGCCGTTTCTGCGCACGCGATCCAGCCAGTCGAGCAGCCGGCGCGACTGGGCCGTTCTCAGTTCGTTCCAGCAGCCCTGCCCACGGTCGACGTCGCCTTCCGACGGGCAGCCGACCTTGGCCTTGAAATGCACCGCGACGACGCCGAAGGGGTCGCCGTCGCCGGTCGGTCGGAACCAGGCCAGCAGGGGCGCGCGGTTATGCACGGGATCGAGGTCGGCATCGGTGCCGAGCAGATATACGCGGGCGGGCCGGTAGAGCAGGGCGTTGCGGATCGGGTCCGTTCCCGCGTCCGGGTTGGCCACCGCGCGATAGCGCTGGCGAGTGGGCAGCCCGCGATTGAGGGTGGCCACCAGATCGTCGAGTGCGCGGCCATGGTTCTCCACTTCGGTCAGGCTGAGCACGTCGGCGTCGACGCCGCGCACCCCTGCGGTCAGCTTCTGCCGTTGACGACGCAACTCCGCACGGTTGGATGCGCCCCGGCTCCCCAGCGTGAGGAAGTAGTTCTCCACGTTGAGCGTCGCCACGCGCAGGGTTCCGTCCGGCGCGGTAGGCGGCGGCGGTCGTGGATTGGCGGAGTGGAACACCGGGGTCCGGGTCGGATGGATGCGGTGTGCGTCGAAGGCGTACGTCAGGATGCCGGTCAGCCCCGCGATCTGGTCTCCGACCCGCCGCGTTCCGTCGGCGTCGAGGTAGGGGATGGGCAGCGGGTTCGCGCGATAGCTGCCGTCGTCGAGCACGATCTGCCGGGCGCTGTTCAAGTCCCGCTCCGGTACAGCGTCCTGACCAGGGTGGAACAGCCGCCCGCCGGCGGCCAGCTGCAGGCTGCCGTAGCGGCCGAGCTGCGCGTTGCCGGTGACCGTGAGCGTTTGGTCGAGGCGGACCTTGACGTCCCGAAGGTCTGCGAGGCGCGCCGCATCCTCGGGCAGGCGCAGCGCGACGGGAAGGGGTAACCCGATGTGGGAACAGACGTTCAGGTCCGTGATTCGGCTGACCTGGGGACGCTCGTGGAAACGGGCGAATCGCCCGGCCACCTGCACCCGGTCGCCGGGCTTCGGTTCCCGGGCCTCCAGCGTCGGCGCGTAGACGAAGAGTCCGACGGGGGGCGTATCGCCCTCCTGGAGAAAGAAGCCACCCAGGCGATCCGCGCCGGTGAATACGCCTGTCACAACGCCTTCGATCGTAACGTGGCGACCCTCGGCCACCCGGCCGGCCCTTAGTTCCGCGAGCGGAGTGACCTGGGCGCCGGAGCAATCCGCAACAGCCGGTCCGGTGCCCGGAACGAATCCTCCGAGGACGACCAAGAGCAGGCCAACCATCCCTGTATGCCTATGCATGAACACGTTCCCTCGTGCAGCGCGCGGCACTCCGCGCGTCATCGATTTCCAACGTTGACCGGCGGTCGGGTTTAAGGCACATCCGACCACCGGGAGGGGGGGTCACTCGATGGTGATCGTCCGGGATCCACTGTCGCCATCCGGCTTGCGGCCGATGGTAACGGTCAGGATGCCATCGCGAAAGCTCGCCTTCAGGTCGTCGGGGTCGGCATCCCCGGGCAGGGCCAGTACCCGCTGGAAGCTTCCGTAGCTGCGTTCGCTGTAGTGGTAGTGTTCCTCTTCCTCCACCCGTTTTTCCCGCTTTTCGCCACGTACGATCAGGCTGTCTCCCTCGACTGAAACCTGGATGTCATCTTTGCTCACACCCGGCATCTCTACCTTGATGGTATAGGCCTTCTCATTCTCGGTGATATCCAGGCTGGGCCGGAAGAGGCTCTCTTGCGCCTCTGTCTGCCAGGGCCAGGCGGGCAGGTTGAATCCGCGCAGAGCCTGCGCGAAGACCCGGTCGATCTCGTGATGCAGTGCGACCAGGGGGTGGCCTGCCGCGTCGCCGCGGCGAATGACCGGCAAGTCGTGGTCAGGGGGAGATTCCTCTTTCTTCAGCCAGTTCCACGGGGAAAGCTTTTTCCAGTCCATTGCGAGTCTCCTGTGTCGGTAGTGTCCCTACGGATTGTAGGGCATCAGTGCGCATGCGCGCAGGTCTCGGGGCCGTGTCCACACGGCAAAGGAGAGTGCTGAGGTCGCTCGGCCTGGCCGGAAATCCCGAGCATTGTGCTAAACTATTGCCCGAATTGAACAACGATCAGGAGTAAATGCATGGATCTTCCAGAACGCGACGGCGACGGCTACCTTGTCGACAGGGATTGCTGGACCCCGGAAATCGGGCGTGCGATGGCCGAAGCCGACGGCATCGAACTCGACGACGAAAAGTGGGAGCACATCGTGAAGGCCCGCGAGTATTTCGAGGACCATGCGGTGGTGCCACCGATCCGCAAGTTCGCCAAATTCATGAATGCCGATCAGAAGGGCATGTTCACGACCTGGATGACCGGTCCGATGAAGCCGATCACCAAGTACGGCGGCCTGCCGAAGCCCACGGGCTGCGTCTAGCGGCCTGCACCCGGGAAGCGGTCGCCCCCGCAAGAGGCATCGACGGTTCCGAAAGCGCTTCCCGGGTGTGGTGAAACCACCGCGAATCGACCCGGTTCTTCTGTTACTGCGAGATCGCCCGGAAACCGGCCGTGAAGCCCATCAGTGATCCCTCGACGACCGCCACGCGATCGGAATCGAGCATCTTCACGCCGACGCGGAAGGTGGTCCCGCCACGCATCGCAGTCATCATCTCCGAATCGACCTGCGCGACGACTCGGCAACCGTTGGGCATGCAGGTCTGAAAAGGGAACTCGCGCTGGAGGGTCTCACCGACCTGGAACAGCATGCCGGGTCGAAGGTCGAGACCCAGCGGCAGGTAGATCACCATGACGGTGTCGCCCTCGATGACGCCGACGGATATCTGCATCACCGGCTCCCCGCCCTCGTCGACGGCGGCCTGCGTAATGAAGCAGCTCTCGCCGGTCGGCGTATCCTCGCAGATCACTTGCCAGTCCTGGTGGGTGGGACCCGGACGAACCTCGCTGCCGAACTGGGCGGACGCGGGCGCCGCGCCGAACACCATCAGCAGCAGGGTGGGGGCAGCAATGCGGGCCAGGGTGCTGCGCATACGGTTCGAGATGGTAATGGCTGGTCTCCCGGAAGTGGTTTGGGATTCGCTGAAGCTATCCGGAGGCTCAGACAGCGTCAAGTGGGCAAGATTCCGGAAATCCCGGGACCCGCAGGGAGATCGTCTCACCCGGGCGGCTTTCCTCAGCGCGAGCGATCCCGGGTCGAGGGCCGCAGGGCGAGCATGCGGTATTGCACCTGTCCGGAGCGGAGCGCTGCGTTCAGGGCATTGCCTCCGACCACATTGGCCCAGAACGGGCGGCGCATCAGTCCCAGCGCCTGTGCGACCGGACTGACGATGGACACCAGCCAATCCCTGGGACGCCCGGTGCGGATCAGACCCGACAGATCCTGTTGTTTCAGAGGCTCGAAACCCGCCCGCCGGGCCACCGCATCGAAGTCGGCCAGCGTGCAAAGGCCAGGAACGCGCCATCCTGTACGAAAGGTATCGATGGTCTTGCGTCGCGCCGGGTCGTCCGTTGGCGCCGGGCGCGCCAGAAAGTCATCGACGACGACCAGTACCCCATCCTCGACCAGGTGCTCGCGACAGGTAGCCAGAAGACGATCCGGCCTGGAGGAATGGATGAAGGACTCGACCGCGATGACCGCGTCGGCCCGCAGATCCAGCTGCAGATCTTCGAAATCGCCCTGAGTGAAACCGCAGCGTTCCTCCAGTCCCTGCCGCCGTGCCAATTCGCGGGCAATCGACACCTGTCGCGCACTGATCGTGACGCCGTGCAGGCGAGCGTTGGGGAAGGTCTGCGCGAGGCTGAACAGCGTGCCGCCCACACCACAGCCCAGGTCGAGCACCGCAACGGGCTCTCTGGGCAGGAAGCTGCGGATCTCTTCGGCGATCAGGGCGTTGACGTACCCGGCGGCCTCCCTACCAGTGCGCACTCCGGGACCCCAGAGGCCGCGATGGATGGCGTGCCCGGACCCGCTGCTACCGATGCGCAGGAACAGGTCCGTGTTGCGGTCGTAATAACGCTGGAGTTCGTCGCCGGGCATTTCTCCATTGTCCCGGATTCGCGAAAGGTCCGACACTGCAGGTGTTCCGTGTCGGGATTTGCAGCGGACCACTGACGCCTTTCCGTCAGGACATGAAGCCCTGGCGTCCGCACTGGGTTGAGGGGAAAATCGAAACCACAACGGATTTGGGCAATGAAAAGGGCGTCGTTTCATGCGCCATCGAGCACGGATGCCGCATGCAGCGCTTGACCGGGAGAGAGGCCACATGAAGGAACGCTACATCCTGGCGATCGATGCCGGCACCACCGGAATCACCGCTCTGGTGTTCGATCACGCAGGGCGGATTCGCGCCCGGGGCTATTCGGAGTTCACCCAGTACTATCCTCGGTCCGGCTGGGTGGAGCACGATGCCGAAGAGATCCTGATGGTGGCCTTGCGGGTGATCGAGGAGGCGTTGCGCGAGGGTGGTCTGCGCGCCGCGGATCTCCTGGGGATTGGCATCACCAACCAGCGGGAAACCGCGGTGCTGTGGGACAAGTCCAGCGGCAAGCCGGTGGGTCGGGCCATCGTCTGGCAGGATCGACGCACCGCACCGGCCTGTGAAGCACTGCGCGAGCAAGGGCTCGAGGCCTGGGTGCAGGACAGGACCGGATTGCTGCTGGATCCCTATTTCTCCGGCACCAAGATCGGATGGCTGCTGGATCACGAATCGGGTCTGCGCGAGCGGGCACGGAGTGGCGGCATTGCCTTCGGCACCATCGACTCCTGGCTGGTCTACCGTCTGAGTGGCCGCTGGACGCACGTGACCGACTACTCGAACGCCTCGCGTACGCTGTTGTACAACATCCACGAACTGCGCTGGGATGACGATCTGCTGGAACTGCTCGACATCCCGAAGGCGATGCTGCCCGAGGTGATGCCGTCGTCCTGGATCTACGCCCAGACCGACCCGGAGCTGTTCCTGGGCACGCGGCCCATCCCGATTGCCGGGATCGCCGGCGATCAGCAGGCGGCCCTTTTCGGGCAGGCCTGTTATCGCCCGGGGATGGCCAAGAACACCTATGGAACGGGTTCTTTCGTGCTCCAGCACACCGGGACAGAGGCCGTACCCAGCCAGCAGCGACTGCTGACGACGATTGCCTGGGGCATTGGCGACGAGCCGGTGGAGTATGCACAGGAGGGGGCGATCTTCGTCACCGGGTCGGCCGTACAGTGGTTGCGGGATGGTCTGGGCATGATCGAATCCGCGTCCGAGACAGCCGAACTGGCGGCCTCCGTGACCGATAATGACGGGGTCTATTTCGTTCCCGCGCTCACCGGCCTGGGCGCACCGCACTGGGATCCGTATGCCCGCGGACTGCTGATCGGCATTACCCGGGGCACCACCCGGGCCCATGTCGCCCGCGCGGTGCTCGAGAGTATTGCCTATCAGACGCGTGACGTGCTCGAGGCGATGCAGCGGGACTCGGGCATTCGGCTGGCGGAACTGCGCTGCGACGGTGGCGCCGCTTTGAACCCGATGCTGATGCAGTTCCAGGCGGATATCCTGGACAGCGCGGTGGTGGTCCCGGAGATTGTCGAGACCACCGCGCTGGGTGCCGCCTACCTCGCGGGCCTGGCGACGGGTTTCTGGCAGGACCGTGCGGAGCTCGCCGAGAAGTGGCGGGTGCGCAACCGCTATACTCCGCAGCTCGCTGAGCCCAGGCGGGAACGTCTTTTCCGGCGTTGGCATCGTGCCGTAGCTCTGTCCCGGGGTTGGGCACGCGACGAGGACTGAACCGGGATTTCTGTCCGTGGGGAGATGAACACCAACGGGATCCCGAGGGCGCCGCGGCCTGTCGATGCTGGAGTCTGGCCATGCTCGTCCCTGAATTGATTGCCCACCGCGGCTACGCCGCGCGGTACCCGGAGAACACCCTGCCGGCACTGGAAGCTGCGGCGGACGCCGGGGCGCGCTTCGTCGAGGTGGACGTGCAGCTCTCTGCGGACGGCGTGCCGGTGCTGTTTCACGACCGAGGCCTCCGGCGCATGTGTTCGGTGTCCGGCGCCGTGCACCGGCGTCGGTTTCGGGACCTTGAGCAGCTTGCGGCGACGGAACCGCGCCGCTTCGGGGAGCGATTTGCCGGCACGGGTCTGGCAAGTCTCGCGCAGTTCCGACGGTTTCTCGAGACCCACCCTGAAATCATCGCCTTTGTCGAAGTGAAGGCGGTCGCGATCAAGCACTTCGGGATCGTCCGGGTTCTGGATGCGATCGGCGTGGAACTCCGGCCGGTGTCGGAACGCTGTGTGCTGATTTCCTTCGCCCTCCCGCTTCTGGAGGCAGCGCGCGGGCGTCTCGAGGGGGCGCCCGGGCCGCTGGGCTGGCACGCGATCGGCGCGGTGATCAGCCGCTGGCGTCAGCGCGCGGCACTGCGGCAATTGCGGCCGGAATATCTCTTTTGTGCGATCGACGGATTGCCGCGCGCCGGGGAGATCCGGTTTCCCGGTGCCCGCATCGCGGTCTATGAGGTTGCCAGCGCAGTGCTCGCCCTGTATCTGCACCGTCGGGGAGTACAGATGATCGAGACCTTCGCGATCGGCGAGCTCAAGCAGGAACTGGATGAACTCAGCAGACTGGGAGAGCCCGTGCGCTGAACGAGTGGGCTGTCAGGCGGGTGCTGCGAGTGGCCCATGCCGCGGGTCTACCTCCGAACCGGGTTTTATCGTTTACTCTGGCTGTTCTGGAGCAAGGAGGAAATCGATGGCAAAGGCAAGGCGCAAGGCCAAGGGTTCGCCACAGGCGGCAAAGGGCGCGGCAACCGTTGGAGCGGGCCGGAAGCAACCCGACTGGGTGGTCGTCGGGCTGGCGCTGGTCGGGGTGGCGGTCACGGCGTACCTGACCGCGGGAACCTGGCTGAGCGCGGCGCCGGCCTTCTGTGCGGAGGGATCGGGCTGCGACCTGATCCAGCAGAGTGAGTGGTCCACCCTGCTGGGTCTGCCCATGTCGCTGTGGGGGCTCCTTCTCTACGCGCTGCTGGGGTTGATCGCCTTCCGCATGCCGTCCAAGCTGAAGCGTTGGCGCCGCCTCTGGTTCCTGGCCTTCGTCGGGGTTTCCGTCAGCCTCTACCTGACGGCCGTCGGCTGGTTGGTCCTGGACGCCTTCTGCCCCTGGTGCCTCGTTTCCCTGGCCACCATCAGCGCGCTATTGATCGCGCTCTTCCTGCGGCGCCCCGCCTCGGCTCCGGGGATGGCCTGGAGTCCTTGGCTGCTGCGCAGCGCCGGCACCGGACTGGCGGTCGTCGTCGCCCTGCATCTCTACTCCAGCGATCTCCTCTCGCGGCCCGAAAATCCCCGGTTGGCGGCGTTGGCGACGCACCTGGAAGAGTCCGGGGTACGGTATTACGGCGCGTCCTGGTGCCCGAGTTGCCGGAATCAGGCGCGGCTGTTCGGAGCCGCGAGTGATCGCCTTCCCTACGTGGAATGCAGCCCGGGTGGGCGCGGAACGCCGATGGCCCAGGTGTGCGTGGCGGCCGGAATCGCCACCTACCCGACCTGGGTGATCCATGGGCGGCGTTTCGAGGAGGTCCTGCAGCCGCGCGAACTGGCACAGCTTTCGGGTTTCGACTGGGATGGCCACGGGCGCTGACGGCGTGGATGGCCCTGGCGCCCGAAGCCCCGTTCGCGAAAATCACGACTAGACTGAGGGGTAACGCACAGTAAAGCGGGAGGACCGCCGATGAAGACCGTCCAGGAAATCCTGAACGAAAAGGGGCACGATCTGTACAGGATCGGTCCAGATCACAGCGTATTGGACGCCCTCCGTCTGATGTCGGAACAGGAGATCGGTGCCTTGCCCGTAGTCGACGGCGAGCGGCTGGTCGGCCTGATCTCGGAGCGTGACTATGCCCGCAAGGTGATCCTGCTCGATCGCAGTTCGAGCGAAACCCGGGTGCGGGACATCATGATGACCCGGGTGCCCTGCGTGAGCCCCACGCGGACCGTCGAGGAATGCATGGCCCTGATGACGGACAAGCGGGTGCGCCATCTGCCTGTGCTGCAGGACGGGCAACTGGTCGGCCTGGTTTCGATCGGGGACCTGGTCAAGTCCATTATCGATGAACAGCAGTTCATCATTTCTCAGCTGGAGCTCTACATCGCCAGTTGAGCAAGCTTTCATTGCACTTGCGTGCAGCGGCGCAGGAAAGCAGCTGCGCGGGGGAGATGGCAGGCATGAGCGACGAGGATGATCGCCGGATCGAGGCTCTGATCCACGACGTTGTACGGGATTTTCGCGAGACCGCGCACACGACCGGGGTCAGTGCGCCGGATCAGCGCCTGGTCGAGGCGTTGCGCAGGGTGCCCAGGAATGAATTTGTTCCCGGTGCGGCGGCCCGCAGCGCCTGGGAGAACCGGGCCCTGCCGATCGGGCAGGGCCAGACCATCTCGCAGCCCTTCGTCGTCGCCCTGATGACGCAGCTGCTGGCGCTCACGCCGGAGAGCCGGGTCCTGGAGATCGGTACCGGTTCGGGTTACCAGGCCGCGATCCTGGCGGAGCTGGCGGGCGAGGTCTTCAGTATCGAAGTGGTGCCCGAACTCGCCGAGACCGCGTCGGCCACCCTGGAGCGCCTGGGTTACCGCGACGTTCACGTGCGCGCGGGCAATGGCCGAGACGGCTGGCCCGAGGCCGCGCCGTTCGATGCCATCATCGTGACCGCGGGCGCCGACGAGATTCCCCCGGCCCTGGTAGAACAGCTCCGGACCGGGGGCCGGCTGGTGATTCCGGTGGATGCGCAATGGACGGGGCAGGACCTGTTCGTTGGGGTCAAGCAGGAAGACGGCAGCCTGAAGAAGCGCAGGGCGCTGTCCGTGATCTTCGTACCCTTGATAGGTGGCGATGCCGGGCACGGCCACCGCTGAATATTGCCAAGCCCGAGCCGCTTCGGTACAAAGCAGGCTCGCTCGAGCGTCAGGCAGATCCTTCCTATGGCAGACCATACCCCACCATCCACTCCTGGAAGCTTCCTCTCCGGCAGCATCGGTCCCGAGAGCCGGGCGGTGCTGGAGCAGCAGCTCGCAGAGCACCGGGCCCATCTGGCTGCGCTGCCCGAAAACGCCGCTCTCGTGCATCGCGCCCATGTGCTGCTGGACATGGGGGAAGCCCTGATCGGTCTGGAGCGGGGGAAAGAGGCCTGGGATACGGTGCGTCCGCTGGTGGAGCCGCTGGTGGCCGCGGGCGACTGGCAGGAGGCCGTCGAGACCTGCGACGTGCTGTACCGGGCCGAGCAGGAAGATTCCATCCTTGCCCTGGGTCAGGGTGTGTGGCTGAGTGTGACCTACCCGGTGAAGGCGCAGACCACGGTCGCGATGCTCGGTCACATCGTGGATGAGACGCCCGAGCAGTCCGACGGCGCCGCCGTCGCCGCGATGATGGCGCATTACATTGCCGGTTTGCGCACGGAGGGCAGGGAGCGCGACAGCCTGATCTTCCTGACCACGCAGATCATCGCCAGGGTCGCACGGCGGCACCGCGGAATCGAGGATCAGGAAACGCTGGACACCTGGATCGAGATGTACGAGCTCAACAATACCGATACCCTGTTAAAGCGACTGGGCCGGATGCTCGATGCGATCGTGGGCGACCACTGGTGGTTCGATCGGGACGAACTTCGGACCCGCCTGCCAGTGAACTAGCAGGTCATCCGCCTGCCACCGCCGGCTGGCAGCGTCGATCAGCCGGCGGACGCTAGTGGGCCATGCGGCGCAGCCAGTGCTGTTCGCTTACGCAACCGCTTCCCGAGGGCTCCTGTCGATGAACGAACCGTTCGAACCGCGTCGTGTGCTGTTTCCGCCGGTGATCAGCTTTCTGCTGATCGCAAACGGCCTCGTGTTCATCCTGCAACTCTTTGCCTTCGAGCCCCTGCTGGTGAACTTCGCGCTTTGGCCGGTCGGCACACCCGAGGTCATCGAGCAGAACGGTGAGATGGTCTGGGTGCCCCAGTTCCAGATCTGGCAACTGGTCAGCTATGGCTTCCTGCATGGCGGCCTGCTGCACCTGTTCCTGAACCTGTTCGCGATGTGGATGCTGGGTGTGCAACTGGAGAATGCCTGGGGATCACGCCTGTTCGCGATCTATTTCTTCGTGTGCGTCGTCGGCGCTGGTCTGATTCAGCTCGCGGTGGCCTCGCACGGCGTTTTGAACGAGGAAATCTACCCGACCATTGGCGCTTCCGGTGGCGTCTTCGGCATCCTGCTTGCCTTCGGCATGATGTTTCCGAACCAGCGCCTGATCTTCATTCTCCTGCCCATTCCGATCAAGGCGAAATACTTCGTGATCGGCTACGGCGCCTTCGAGCTGTTCGCGGGAATCACCGGCACGATTGCCGGCGTGGCGCACTTCGCGCACCTGGGTGGGATGCTGTTTGGCCTGTTGCTGATCCAGTACTGGCGCGGGCGGCTGCCGATACGGCCGCGGCGACGGGTTTTCTGGTGGTGACAACGGGCTCGGCTGACGGGAACGGGTCGCTCTGACGATCGCCCGAGTCCGCGCCCGAACATCTACACTCTAAAGAGGGGAAAGCGAGAGTAATCGGCCGGCACCTGTCGTGCCGGCCACCCTCGTTCGACCCGTCAGGCCCGCAAGGGTATCCATTGTTTTCGACATGGAGGATCTGAATGGACACTGTCTGGATTGTGGTTGCCGACGCTGCCCGAGCGCGCATCCTGCGCTGCGAAGGGCGCGCCTGCCATGGAATCACGGATGTGGAGGCGCTGTCGCACAGCGAATCCCGTGCTCAGAATCAGGACCTGGTTTCCGATCGGCCGGGGCGGGGCTGGGCCAGTGCCCAGGG
>SL_5KL_010_SEDDRAFT_10000651_pt1 | contig 22286 bp, 20 predicted proteins | sample SodLakKL_010_SED_FD_9118 | JGI IMG/M metagenome (IMG submission 9118) | reverse complement strand
CTTTATGCCAAGAAGATGGGCGGCGGCAGCGTCAATCCTTCGACCGGCGATTTCAACTTCGCCGTGATGGAAGGCTATATGATCCGCGACGGAAAAATTGCCGAGGCCGTGAAGGGAGCCACACTTGTCGGCACCGGAAAAGACGCACTCAAGAGGATCGACATGGTCGGCGACAACCTGCTTCGCGCCCAAGGTATGTGCGGCTCGCTTTCGGGCGCCGTACCGGCGGATGTCGGTCAACCGACCATCCGCGTCTCGCATATGACCGTCGGTGGAAGAAAGGGGAAATGAAGAATGGATTTTCAACCGTTATTCAAGAAAGCGAAAGAAAAAGGGATTGAAGCCATCCAGGTCCACGTGGAAAAACTGGAAGAAATCGAATTCGATGTGTTCAAAGGTGAGCTGGACAAGCATAAAATCGCCGACACGGCCCGTTTGACGATCAAAGGCATCTATGAGGGCAAGATGGGGAAAATGACCACAGAGAGCCTTTCCATGCAGGACACGGACGAATGGGTCGATGCGATCATCGACAGCGCCAAGGTCGTCGAGAGCGAGGACGAAGTCTTCATCTATGAAGGTGATGACAAGTATCCCGAGATTGAAGGTCTGGGTGAAGCGAAGCTCGCACAAGTGTCGGTGGAAGACAAAAAGGATCTGACCTTCAAATTGGAAAGACTTGTCCGTGAGAAAGACGAGCGGGTTTCCATTTCCGAAGCGTCCTACGGTGAAGCGAAACGGACAGTCATCCTCAAGAACTCCAAAGGCCTCGACCTAGAACGTACGGTACACAGCGGTATCATTGTCGCCCAGGTGGTCGTGCGTGAGGGTGATGACACGCGCTCGGCTTTCGAATACATCCAAAGTGACGATACCGGAGATTTCGACCTCGAAGCCCTAGCCGACAAAGCCGTGCGTCGCGGTGTCAGTCTTCTCGGCGCCCGGGCCGTCGCTTCGGGGAAATACGACATCCTGCTTGAAAACCGGGCGAGTGCGAATCTCCTGCAGGCCTATGTGAACATGTTCAACGCCGAGCATGTCCAGAAAGGACTGTCGAAGCTCCACGGTGCCATCGGCAAAGATGTCGGCGGCGAGAACATCACGATCATCGACGACCCTTTCCGGGAAAAGAGCACGAAGAGTGCCACGTTCGATGACGAAGGGGTCGCCACCGCGAAGAAGACGATTGTCGATGGCGGGGTGCTGAAGACCTACCTCTACGACCTCAAGACCGCGAAAAAGGATGACACGAAATCGACAGCGAACAGTTTCGGCGATACCATCCAGCCGACAAACCTCTATATCGCTCCCGGGAAAGCGCGCGCCGATACCGCAATCGAAAAGCTGGACAAAGGGCTCTACATCACGGATTTGCAAGGTCTGCATTCGGGGACCAATTTCGTGAGTGGTGATTTCAGTTTGCAAGCTTCCGGCTACCTTGTCGAAAACGGAAAAATCGTCCGTCCCGTGGCTCTCATCACCGTGAGCGGGAACTATCTCGACATGCTCAAGAATGTCGCCGAAGTCTTCGACGATCTCCGTTTCAACTTTTCCTATATCGGCAGTCCCACCCTGAGAATCGACGGCATGCAGATTTCTGGCAACTGATCATACTGATGGTAAACAGGCCGCTTCCACCCGATTGTGGAAGCGGTCTTTTCAATGGATGCGGATTTTCAATTGCCCTATGATGTCATCTGGTATATAATGGGCATGGCAAATTTGCGAACTTGGAGGAACCGATTATGTTGGTATCAGCGGAAGACATGTTGAAAAAGGCTCGTGAAGAAGGTTATGCAGTCGGACAATTCAACATCAACAACCTCGAATGGACGAAGGCCGTCCTCACGGCCGCCGAAGAAATGGCATCGCCGGTCATCCTCGGTGTCAGTGAAGGCGCCGGACGCTACATGGGAGGTTTCAAGACCGTCCATGCCATGGTGAAAGCCATGAAGGAATTTTTGGGGATCACCGTCCCCGTCGCCTTGCATCTCGATCACGGCTCCTACGAAGCTGCCATGGAATGCATCGACGTCGGCTTCTCGAGCGTCATGTTCGATGGTTCACATTACCCCATCGAAGAAAATGTCGAAAAGACGAAAGCGGTCGTGGCACGCGCCAAAGAAAAAGGTGTCAGTGTCGAGGCCGAAGTCGGCAGCATCGGCGGTGAAGAAGACGGCGTCAGCGGCACCGGCGAACTCGCCGACCCCGAAGAGTGTCGGTATATCGCATCCTTGGGCATCAGTATGCTCGCGGCCGGCATCGGCAACATCCACGGAAAATATCCGTCGGACTGGCAGGGACTCGACATGGAGAGGCTCAAAGAAATCGGAGAGACAACCGACAGGATTCCGCTCGTGCTCCACGGCGGGACCGGCATTCCCGATGGCATGGTCAGGGAGTCCATCTCTTACGGTGTTTCCAAAATCAATGTCAACACCGAGTGTCAAATCGCTTTCACGGCCGCCGTCAGGAAATATATCGAAGAAGGTCGTGACCTCGAGGGCAAGGGGTTCGACCCGAGAAAGGTCTTGAAGCCCGGGACCGAAGCCATCCGACAAGTCGTCAAAGAAAAGATCCGTCTCTTCGGTTCCATGCAGAAGGCTTGAGGTGCATGACCGATGAGTCAATTCGACATGGTGTTGAAGGATTATGCGAGTTGGAAGATGGACAATATCGCCTTCATCGAACAACTGAAAAGCGATAAGACGAGCCTCTACAGAAGGATCGAACCCGTGTATGCCGTCTTGGACAAGATCTATGCGATGAGTGTGGAAGACGGATCCGTCGACGAGGACCTCGAGACCATATTCCAACTCGGTTTCAGCTATCTTCACGGTCAAATCGGCATCATCCGCCTCTATCGCGACAAGTTCTTCGGCGGCAACCATGAACGCTTCATACGGTTCTCACCTCTCTTGGGCTATCTGCTTTCCATACACGATCTCCGTTCCGACCTGGAAGAGCGGGAAGAGGAACTCGATTTTTCCCGGTTGGACGATGTCGAGACGCGCATCGAGACGATGATCGCCGAAGGCGACACCCGTTTCGAGCTCGCCGGGGATCGTTTGAAAAAGGCCGTCGACGAAGTGACGAACGAGCTTGATTCCGAATATGTAGGCACCATCGACATCTTCGTTGAGATTGCGCACAATCTCGATGTCGAACTCACTGAAGGTGAAACATTCGTCGTCGGCAGGGATTTGTAAAAGGGTATATGGTGAAAAAACGCTCCGCGGGGACCTGAAGGTCTCCACGGAGCGTTTTTGTATTGTCATGGTCGTTGTCGCATGTGGGGGAAGAGGATGACATCGCGGATCGATTTCGACTTCGCCAGCAACATCACCAGCCTGTCGATACCGACACCGAGGCCACCCGCGGGGGGCATCCCGTGTTCCAACGCCTCGATATAATCGGTGTCCATCTCGTTGGCTTCCACGTTGCCGAGGTTCCGCTCTTCGAGTTGGGCCTCGAAACGCTCTTTTTGGTCGATGGGGTTGTTCAATTCGGTGAAGGCGTTTCCGTATTCCCTTCTGTTGATGATGATCTCGAATCTGTCGGTGAAGCGCGGATCACATTTGCTTTTTCGGGCCAAAGGGCTGATTTCGACGGGATGGCCATAGACGAATGTCGGTTGGACGATTTCGTCTTCGACAAAATGCTCATAGAGCAGATTCAAGATATGGCCCGTCCCCCGGAAATGGTCGGGGACTTCGAGGTCCTTCTCTTCGGCGAACGTGCGGGCTTCTTCGTATGTGAGATCTTCGCGGCGGAAATCGATGCCGAGCTTGTCTTTCACCAAATCGGCCATATGAGCGCGCGCGAAACCCTTCGATAGATCGATGACGGTTTCATCATCGATTTCGACGGTGGTCTTTCCGAGAACCTTCTTGGCCACCGTGCGGAACATGTCTTCGGTGAGGTCCATCATGGTCTCCATGTCGCCGTAGGCCTCATAGAGTTCCATCATCGTGAACTCGGGGTTGTGTTGGGTGCTGATGCCTTCATTGCGGAATGTACGACCGATCTCATAGACCTTTTCGAATCCGCCGACGAGCAGCCTTTTCAAGTAGAGTTCCGGAGCGATGCGCAGATAGAAGGGCATCTCCAAGGTGTTGTGATAGGTCTTGAAGGGTCTGGCGGCGGCCCCGCCGATGACGGGATGGAGAATCGGTGTCTCGACTTCCATATAGCCTTTGTCCTTCATGAATTCCCGGATGGCCCCGATGGTCTTTGAGCGGACGAGGAAGGTTTCTCTGGTTTCTTCATTCGTCAAGAGGTCGAGGTAACGGCGGCGGTAGCGTTCTTCGACATCCTTCAAGCCGTGCCATTTCTCGGGAAGGGGTCGCAAGGCTTTGACGAGGTGGGTATATGCGGAAACACGGAGCGTCAGCTCTCCCATCCGCGTCCGCATGATGTTGCCTTCGACACCGACGATGTCCCCTAGGTCCGCCTGCAGGAAAAGGGCGAATTCTTCTTCGGAGAGGTCGTCTTTGCGGACATAGATCTGGATTTGTCCGGTCTCGTCCATGATATGGGCGAAACCCGCTTTCCCCTTGCCGCGTTTGGTCATGATGCGGCCGGCGATCCGGAAAGCGGGGATGTCTTCATCTTCGAGTTCTTCCTTGGTGTGTTCACCATAGGTGTCTCGGAGTTGTCCGGTGGATGCGTTCCTGTCAAATCTATGGCCGAACGGGTCGATGGAGTCTTTTTCGAGTTCTTCCATTTTTTCTCTACGGACACGTTCTTGTTCGGGGAGTTCTTCCATGCTGTCCCTCCTATTCAAGGGCTGTTTTCAACGCTTCGAGATTCTCGTACATGACAGTGATATAGTTCTTGTTCACGCGCAGCTCTTCGTCGGTGAGGAAACCGACGGGATGGAGATGGAGCTTGGCGGTATCGGGATTGTGGGCTTGGAGTTCACTGAGCAGCGCGTCTCCCGCGGGGGATTTGGCATTCTTCTCGAAAAGGATATAGCGGATGTCATAATCGTTGGCAAGGTCGATGAAATGGTCGAAATCGCCCGGTATCGGCTCGTTCTCATGAGCATGGGCGTGCAGGGTGAAGGGACGGATGTCGATGCCGTAGGCCTTTTCCATGTAGGTGAAGAGTTTCACGTTGGTGATGAGGGGTTTCTCTTCGCCGGCGAGTTCTTCCTGGTAGGCCTCATGGAGTCCTTCGAGAAGGATTTCTACAGTGAAGTAGTTGTTCAGGATGCGGGCTTCTTCTTCCGGATAGGTTTCGATGAGTTTGTCGCGGACGATTTCGGCGGCTTCGATCATACGCCCGACGTCGAGCCAGAAATGCGGATCCGGCATGAGGGTGGCATCGTCATCATCATGGTCATGGTCGTTATGATTATGATCATTGTGGTCATGATCGTTGTGGTCATGGCCGTTATGGTCATGGTCGTGGATGAGTTTGACTTTGATGATATCGATATAGTCTTCGAAACGGACCAGTTCGACATGCTGGTCTTTGAAGACGGAATCGAGGTTTCTGTCGATATAGGGGTCGAGACCGGCCCCGACATAGAACAAAAGGTCGGCATCCTGCATGTCGATGATCTCGTTTGCGCTCCAGTCGTGATGCTCCGCGTGTACTTGGGAGCCGGGCACATACTTCGTGTTCACGATGTCCTTGCCGATTTCCTCGACAAGATAGTAAATCGGATAAGCCGTGACATAGACGGTGTTCTCCAAGGGTTCGTCGCGGCAGGCTGAAAGAGTGAGAGCGAGTGTGAAAACGGAGATGATGGCAAGAAGTTTTCGCATGATGAATGATCCTTTCTGTTTTTTTAAAAATAACATCAACTTTGGTTGATGATTTCATACATGTTCGGAGCGTCGTTCTTTTTCACGGACGTTTCCAAAGAGAGGACCTTGACACGCAAGGTCTTCTCGCCGTGACGGATGTCCAAGATGTCGCCGACAGCGAGTTTGGTGCTCGATTTCGCTTTGCGGCCGTTCACATCGATGTTGCCGGCGTCGCTGACTTCCTTAGCGACGGAACGTCTTTTGATGAGGCGGGAGACTTTGAGATACTTGTCAAGTCGCATGGTTTACCTCCTGAAGCATCAGGAATCGCTCTGGGTGCGTTTGGTGTCCGTACGTGAGGACTTGTCCTTGTCTTTTGCGGTTTGCGATTCTTCATCAGCGGCTTCTTCTTCGCCGGCCTTTTTGGCCTCGGCCTCACGTTCGGCGTCTTTTTGCTTTTTACGTTCCCACCAAGCGAGGGTGTTGGTCTCTTGAATCTCCAAGATGTCTTCACGGGTCAAAGTTTCGACTTCGAGGAGAAACTCCGCGATACGCTTCAAGAGATCGATATTCTCTTGCAGGGTTTTCTTGGCCTTCTCATAACATTCATTGATGATCTTGCGGACCTCGTTGTCAATCTCCAATGCCACAGTGTCCGAGAACGACTTGTCGGCGACATAATCGCGTCCCAGGAAGACGTTCCCTCCCCGTTTTTCATATTGGATCGGTCCGAGTGAGCTCATACCGTATTCGGTGACCATCGCCCGGGCGATCTCTGTCGCCCGTTGGAAATCGTTGTGAGCCCCTGTCGACACTTCGTCGAATATGAGTTCTTCAGCGACCCGCCCGCCCAGGAGTCCCGTGACTTGGTCGATGAGACTCTTTCTTGTCATGAGGTAGGATTCCTCTTCTTCCGGAAGCATGAGATTGTAGCCGCCGGATTGACCACGAGGGATGATGGTGACCTTGTGGACGATGTTCGCATTATCCAGTTTCAATCCCAGCACGGCATGTCCGGCTTCATGATGCGCGATGAAGAGTCTTTCCCGTTTGGTGACGACCCGGGACTTCTTCGCCGGCCCCATCATGACCCTGTCGACCGCTTCGTCGATGTGGTAGATGCGGATGGTGGGCTTGTTCTCCCTTGCGGCCAGAAGGGCCGCTTCGTTGAGGAGGTTCTCCAGGTCCGCACCGGTGAAGCCCGGTGTCCTCCGGGCGATCTCTTCGAAAGTGACTTTCGGGTCTATCCGCTTATTGCGGGCATGGACGCGGAGAATTTCCTGACGTCCTTTCACATCGGGGCGGTTGATGGTGATCTGTCGGTCGAAACGACCGGGGCGAAGGAGAGCCTGGTCGAGGATGTCGGGGCGGTTGGTCGCCGCCATGACGATGATGCCGGAGTTGATGCCGAAACCGTCCATTTCGACGAGTAGTTGGTTCAGGGTTTGTTCCCGTTCATCATGGCCGCCGCCGAGGCCGGCACCTCGTTGTCTGCCGACGGCGTCCAACTCATCGATGAACACGATGCAGGGTGAGTTCTGTTTGGCCGCTTTGAACATGTCACGGACCCGGCTCGCACCGACACCGACGAACATCTCGACGAAATCGGAACCGCTGATGGAGAAGAACGGGACATCGGCCTCACCGGCCACGGCACGGGCCAGCAGGGTCTTGCCCGTACCCGGGGGGCCGACAAGCAGGATGCCCTTGGGAATTCTGGCTCCGAGGCGCATGTATTTTTTGGGGTCTTTCAAGAAGTCGATGATTTCTTCGAGTTCCTGTTTTTCTTCATCGACGCCCGCGACCTGGTTGAACGTCGTCGTCTTGCCCCGATGAAGTTTGGCTTTGCTCTTGCCGAAATCGAAGGCGCGGTTTTGACCACCGCTACTGCGCATGAAGAAACCGATGAAGAGAATGATCAGTGCAATCGGCAACAGGATGAAGAGGATGTTCCAGAAGTTGTAGGTGGCCCCTCTTTCATGGGCGTAGGTGATGTTTTGCGCCTCGGCGTGTTCGATGATCTTCTGCAGGGCGTTTTGCGTAGGCACTTCGAGTTCGTAGCGTTCACCGGTCTTCAATTCTCCCCGTACTTCATAAGACCCCACATTGATATCGCCGGATATCGGTGTGGAGTATATGGTCTCGACATTTTCATGGTCAATGAGTTCGCTCAGGAACTCGGTGTAGGTGAAGGTTTTCACTTCATCGTCATCAGAGGTGAAAAGCCAGATCGCCGAAAAAACGAAAAGCAGTATCAGCATCATGACGACGAGATTGCCGATTCTGTTTGTCCGTCTGTCGGGAGGTGTCGGTTTTTTTTGGGCCATGTTCGTTCCTCCTTGTTAGTGATGTGCTGCTGTCCAGAGTGGGGATGTGTTGTCCGTCCTGTTCAAGAAACGGCCTCACAAGGTGCTTCACCTTTGAAAGGCCGAAGACAAGCGGATTTAAGGTTTGTCGGAGTCACTTGGATTCGCTGTGGGGACATCCTCGATGTAGAGTAGGTTCCCGGTCTTCTCTTGATGACATTCGATATCCAGATCGGGAATCCAGAGGACCTTCTCGTCATCGGTCAATAGAAGGATGTCGTCACGTTTGTGCGGGGGGATCTTGAGATCGATGAAGAGATCCTTGATTTTCTTCCGGCCATAGGGCAACTCGATTCTGTCGCCTTCTCGGCGGGTTCGCACATACAGCGGAAATACGCCACCATTATACCATAACTCAAAGCATTTTGAAGGGATATGGGCATTTTTTCGGCCTGTTACCCGGAAATGGCGGTGACCATCGACAGGATAGGTTCCCTCTCCCGTTATCGTGATGATGAACGGGGGCTTATCTTGGGATTCCGCGATGAAAAAACCGTCGTACTCCCTGTGGAGGAACACATCTTCACGCAACGGGAGGCGGAAATTTTTGCCGCTTCTCAGTTGGTGCACGATTTCCTCGTGCATCCCTTGTGTCAGATGCAAGTCCTTGGAGATGTTCGCAAGGAGTTTTTTCAAAGCGGTTCTTTGATATAGGGGCGGCCAGGAGAGAAAGGCTTCAACGGGGAGCGGGCCTTTGTGTTCTGCGAGTAGCCTCTCCACATGCTCCTCGAGCAGGTCGCTTACCGACTGCAGATCCCCAAACAGGCGTTGCATGGCTGCGTTGAAATTGGGATTCTCTTTTTCGAACATGGGGATGATCCGGTTTCGGAAGCGATTGCGCGTGTAGGAGGACTCATCGTTCGAGACATCATGGAAATGGGGAATGTCGTTCTCGCGGGCATAGTTTTCGATTGTCTCTTTCTCGACATCGAGAAAAGGACGCACCAACATGATGTCGTTGAAAGACTCGACAGGGGCCATGCCTTTCAATGTGTCGAAAGAGGCACCTTTGACCAGACGCATGAGAAAGGTCTCGATCTGGTCGTTCAGATGGTGTCCGAGCACGACCTTGTTCGCTCCGTGTCTCTTTGCGACCTCCGCGAAGAAGGAAAAACGGATTTTGCGGGCCTCTTCCTGGAAATTGCCCTCGATGGTTTCTCTGACATCGAGGCATTCGAAAGGCACATCGAATTGCGATGCGATATTCTTCAGTTCTTGCGCTTCCCGCTTTGCGGTCGCACGGCGGTTGTAGTTGACATGGGCGGCGACGATCTCCAAGTCGAGTTCACACAGGAGATGGAAGAGGACCATGGAATCCACCCCACCACTCAAACCGACCACGATGCGCTCTTTTGTATCGAAAAGGTCGGATTGTCGCAATAGCGACGAAAGGTTGCTATCCATAGAGCATCACCCGTCGGCTCACATTATAGCATATGGTAAATGTAATTATCCATCATATGTCACTGATGCCGGACGGTATATCATGGTATAATGATAGACGACTTTCTCATGGAGGAGTGCAGACATGAAGTCCTACATACTCGCCAGCCGGTCACCGAGAAGAAAAGCCCTGTTGCCTTTGGTCGGACGTGAATTCGAAGTCGTAGCTCCCGGAGTCCAAGAGAGAATCGATAATCAAAAGACTCCCGAGGAGGCCGCGATCGCTCTCGCTCGCATGAAAGCGAAAGACGTCGGGCAGCGTCATCCGGATCGACTCGTGCTCGCCTGTGACACCGTCGTATCTGTGGACGGAGAACATCTCGGCAAGCCGGAGAACGCTGCCGACGCAAGAAGAATGCTCAATCTTCTGAGTGGAAAAGAACACCGGGTCGTGACCGGGTGTGTATTGACCAAGCAGGGAGAAGAGGTGTCTTTCCATGGAGACGCCCGGGTCTTCTTCCACGAACTCGCCCAAGAAGAGATTGAGGCTTATATCACTACGGGAGAGCCGTTCGGCAAAGCCGGAGCTTACGCCGTACAAGGACAAGCATCGCGACACATCGAACGTATCGAAGGCGATTACTACGCCATCATGGGGTTACCTGTCGCCAAGGTTTATCATCACTTGAAGGCATATGAAAGCGGCAGCCTTTTTACCGGATGCAATTTGCGATAGAATAGATGTAGATTGTCCTCTTCAATGTGCTGAGCAGGTTCAATGTGCTATCCTGAATATGACGTCCATGGAGGTTTATCATGTTCAAGCTGAAAGCTCCCAAAGAATCCCGGACGCGCTTGAGAAACAAACTGAAAATCATCGATAGTAAGAAATACGAGTTCGTCGTGACGACGGACAAAGAATATGTTGAAGACGACAAAATCAACATCGTCTTTGACGAGGAAGACGCACTACGGGTCAACCGTATACTGAACCTCATCGCTCAGGGCGAGGACGTCTATATCGTAGGACACAGTCCCCGGGGCATGAAACGGATAGAATCCCGGCGGATCCACTACTTCGTCGTTGAAGAGGAAGAAGTTTTCGCGGTTGTCCGTGACGGACGCTTCCGTGTCCGCATGAAACTCTATGAACTTGAAGAAATGCTACAAAACAAGCATTTCATCCGCGTGAGCAAATACGCGATCGTGAACATCAACAAGATTGACTACATCAAGCCAGCGTTCAACTCCAAGCTGATACTCCATATGCGAAACGGAGACCAGGTTGAAGTGAACCGGCGCTACTACAAGACATTCAAGAAGACGCTGGAATTGTAGGGGGATCCCATGATGCAGACATTGATCCGGTTGGCCGAGTTCGTTTTCAACAACGCCCTCCTGTTGAGTGTCATACTTGTCGCCGTCCTCTTTTTCATGTTTCATGTGAAGCAATTGTTCCAAGAGCTCCTGCTGAACAAGAAGCTGGACATCAAACAACGGGTTGTACGTAATCTGGAAAGGATTCCGTTCCGTTATGCCCGCTTGTTTTTACGAAAACGCATTGTGGTCATCATGGTGCCCTTTGTCGTGGTTGCCGCCGTTTTCATGGCCGCCACATGGAATCCCATACTTTTCGAACACCATCTGGCCAGCATCTCGAACGAAGAAGACATCATGAAAGTGCACAACGATTTCGATGAACGCTTCTACGACTTCCACATCCTCGAAGCTGACAGCGAGGCGACCGACGCCGGCGTCATGCGCGTGTTGCGGATGCAAGAACCGACCCTCCACAAAGGCATTGACACAGTCGCCCATGATGACGATCATATCTTCACTATCGCCAACCGCGGCGTCGAAATCATCGCGGTTGACGGAAGTGAACTTGAACATTTGGGATATCTTGATTACGAAGAGATGAACATGGATGGCGTCTATCACTTGCACGGCATCTTCGTCGACGACAACAGGCTTGTCGTGATGGGTTCCGTCACTGAAGACATCTCTCTCGGCGCCGCGAATGAAGCCTATTGTGAAGAAGAAGTCATCACAGTGGTCCGGGTTTTCGATATCGATGACGGGTTCTCTCTGAAAGATACATATCTGATGGGGGGGAAAGTGACCGATGCCGCCTTTGAGAACGGAACACTCTCCCTCGTCACAAAGCAATACCTTCCCTTCGGATACGATAAGTTTCGTCCTGAAGATTACCTGCCTTGGATCTCCCGGAATGACGACACCCCCTACAGACAGTCTTATGATGCCATGCATTACATAGAGAGAGTCGAACCGAACAGCTTCACTTCCTTCCATGCCATCGATTTGGAGCGGGAAACACACGACTTCCGCACCCTCCTCATGGACTATCAAAGTGAAGTGAGAATCACGGACAACGCCTTCTATATCGCCGCGGACCATTACCGTTTCCGTAAGATCACCGACGGAATGCGACTCTCGGACCCCGTGGAGTCCATCGATACCAGTCTGACGAAATTCCGTGTCGAGGCCGATGGGACCGTCCGCCATCGGGTGACGTTGAGTCTCCCCGGAGCCCTTGCCTTTCCCGAAGGATTACAGATGTCGAATGAGAGCGTTTTGCTTCTGACGAGGAAAGAAGACACCCACAGGCTCTTCAAGTTCGAGAAGAATCTCACTCATGCCACGATCGAGCACGAACTCCCCCGAGACATCCGTGTGGACAATCTCTTCTATCATGACGGAATTGCCTATTTGTCGTGTGAAACTGACGGTGTCAATGAGACGCGTCTCTATGCGATCACCACCAACAGTATCGACTTGTTGTCGGTGCACGAAGGCGTCTTGTTGAAGGAAATGATGATTCCTCGTACAGGAAGCCCCCTCTTCATCACGATGGAAAGGGTGGACAAAGAGTCGTTCACTCTCCAAGTCCATCATTTCGAAGAACAGCGGAACCTCGTCGCCACTACACACACGATGAAATTGTCGGTCGCCGATTACAAATTCAACATCATCGATCGCTTTCCGGTCGACAGAGAGACATATATAGATTCCTCATCCCGAGTCATTCTACCGCTATATGCCTTTACAACCCCTTCCACTCAGGATTCCCGTTATCCGAGCGTCTTGTTCATCCCATTGGATGAAGAGGGTCGGCTCCATTCCCCCGAGGCCCTGGACATGCGCGGTGTTCTACATGCCAGAAAACCCTTCAGCTATCGCTATCTGGAGCGGGACGGTCTGGTCTACCATATCACCCCCAGAGGCATTACCGTTACCGTTGAAGATGAGCTGGAGACCGAAATCGTGGGCGAACTCGTCTTTCCTTGATCAATCTATACGACACGATGAAAACAAAGCACCTTCCGCGGAAGGTGCTTTGTTTTGGCGTTATGATGGATCAAGAATGTTTGGCGGCACATTCTTTCACCGCCGTGGCGATTCGGTCGACAACGCGTTTGTCGAAAGGTGAAGGGATGATGTAGTCGGTCCGCAGCTCTTCATCGGGGATGATATATGCGAGAGCGCGGGCGGCCGCAATTTTCATGTCTTCGTCGATGGTTTTTGTCCGAGCGGAAAGAGCTCCTTTGAAAATCCCCGGGAAAGCCAAGACATTGTTGATCTGGTTGGGGTGGTCGCTTCTGCCCGTGCCGACGATTTTTGCCCCGGCGTCTCTGGCTGCGGCAGGATCGATCTCCGGGGTCGGATTGGCCATGGCGAAGACGATGGGATCCTTGTTCATCCCCCGGACGGCGTCCGCATCGATGAGGTCGCCTACCGAGACTCCGATGAAAACGTCGGTCCCTTGCATGAGTTCTTCAAGCGTTTCAATCGCGGCAGAAGGGGGCTCCGCGACGATCCTTTTCTCGATGAGCTCTTGTAGGGGGGCGTCGTATGAACTGTGTCTGGAAGGATGGACGACGCCTTCTTTGTTGAAAGCGTAGAGACTTTTGATTCCGATCGAAGATAGCAGCTTGGCAATCGCATAACCGGCAGCGCCGGTCCCGGCGAGCACAATCTTCAAATCCTCCATCCTTCTTTCCGTCAGCCGACAAGCGTTCAAAAGCGCAGCGGCCGTGACAATCGCCGTGCCGTGTTGGTCGTCGTGGAACACGGGGATGTCGAGAAGGGATATGAGCCGTTTCTCAATTTCCACGCATCGCGGCGAGGCTATGTCTTCGAGATTGATGCCTCCGAAAGTGGGGGCTATGCGTTGACAGGTTTCCACAATCTCGTCGACATCCTGTGTGTCGAGACAAACGGGGATGGCGTCTATACCCGCAAACTCTTTGAAGAGGACGGCTTTCCCTTCCATGACGGGTAAAGCCGCTTTAGGTCCGATGTTGCCGAGACCGAGCACCGCTGAACCGTCAGTGACCACCGCCACCGTGTTCTGCTTGGTGGTGTAGGTGTAGATGGCCTCGGGGGTGTCATGGATGACTTTGCATGGTTCCGCCACACCCGGAGAATATGCCAAAGCAAGGTCGTCGGCATTTCTCAAGGGGACTTTGGAGCGGATTTCGAATTTGCCCTTCTTGGCCCTGTGGAGACGAAGGCTCTTCTCTTTGAGGGTGTCCACAGTCACTTCCCCCCTTTGAAGATGGAACCGCCGTGAATGTCGTATGCGACAAAGCAAGGGAAATCTTCAACCCGCATCTCATAGACGGCTTCGGGACCGAGGTCTTCATACAGGAGTAAACGCCTCGCTTTGATGCGGGTGGCGAGAAGCGCACCCGCTCCTCCCGTCGCGAGTAGATATACGGCCTTGTTTCGGACCATGGCTTCACGGAAACTCTCGCTCCTGTCCCCCTTGCCGATCATGACCTTGACACCGGACTCCATCAAAGGGACGGCGAGTTCATCCATCCTGTAAGAGGATGTGGGGCCGCTCGCTCCGATGATCCGGCCCTCTTTCGCGGGGGTGGGTCCGACATAGTAGATGGCGGCTCCTTGCAGTTCGAGGGGCATCTCCTTCTCTTTCAGAAGCCGGCTGTGTGCTTGGTCACGAGCACTGTAGAGTGTTCCCGAAACGAGGACCTTGTCACCGGCTTTGAGTTGTTCCAGATTTGCAGTTTGTACGGGGACTGAGAGGCGTATCATAGTATCACCTCTTTATGTCGTGCGGCGTGACATTGGATGTTCACGGCCACTGGAAGGGAGGCCATGTGCATGGGAAAGGTGTTGACTTTCACCGCCAGGCACGTTTTTTTGCCGCCGACGCCCATCGGTCCGATTTCCAAAGCATTGATCTCATCCATCAATCTATGTTCCAACCGGGCGATGTCTTCGTCGGGACTTTCATCGTCCAGATCCCGAAAGAGGGCTTCTTTAGCCAAAAGAGCGCTTTTTTCCAGATTGCCGCCCAGCCCGACTCCGACAATGATCGGCGGACACGGACGACCGCCGGCCTCATTCACGGTGTCGACGATGAACTTCACGACACCGTCTTGTCCGTCGGTGGGTTTGAGTATCCCCACACGCGACATGTTTTCACTGCCGGCCCCCTTGACGGCGATTTTCAGATGCAGCTTGTCACCATCCACGATGCGGGTGTGCAAGATGGCCGGCGTGTTGTCCAACGTGTTGGCCCTTTTGAATGGATGCGAAACCATTGATTGGCGCAGGTGTCCTTCCAGATAGGCCTTCCGCACCGCTTCGTCAATCGCTTCTTCAAGTGAAAAAGGAAGATGCAGGCGATTGCCCACATTCGCAAAGACCACCACGGTGCCGGTGTCCTGACAAAGGGGGAACACACCTTCCGCCGCGATACTCTGGTTTTCCACAAGGTCTTCGAGAATGGCTTTCGCGACACCGCCCGCTTCCTCATCACGCGCTCGTTCGAGGGCGCTGATCATTGAAGGCCCCAGGCGATGGTTGATGTCCAAAAGGATGTCCGCCACTTGTTTTTTGACGGTCTCTTTGGTGATTGTGCGCATGATTTTCACCTCTCTCGGCTCCATTGAGATTATAACATATCGTCAGGCGAAACACACCGAGAAGACCCGCGGAAAGACCACACTTTCACCATGGCATGGTACTTTGACACCGGATAAGGGTCATTGGTCGACATGTCCCGATGTCTTCCGGCGGGGATCGAACCTCCTTGATCAAGATGGAGAAATGGTTTTGAAAGGAAGTCTATGAATTTTCTACAACCTTTGGGTGAAACGACTTGCGCTCGGCAGACCTTTTTGATATAATCAATAATCGCTGAGCGTAGCGCATCAGTATTTTGCGCTGGAAGGAGCGATAGACATGAAAAAAGGCATACATCCCGACTATAAAAAAGTGACTGTCAAATGCACCACGTGCGGGAACGAGTTCGAAAGCGGCTCGGTTCTGGACCAGGTGCGTGTGGATACTTGCTCGAACTGCCATCCGTTCTTCACCGGGAAACAGCGTCACGGCAAATCAGCCGGTCGTGTCGAACGTTTTCAAAAGCGTTACGGTCTGAAAAAAGAGGAAGAGTAGACACGAAGGTCACACCGGTGTGACCTTCGTTTTTTTCGGAGGACGATATGGATAAAGACGTCCGGTTCATGACAGAAGCATTGAAAGAGGCACAAAAAGCCCGCGACAAGAACGAGGTGCCGATCGGTGCGGTTATCGTCATGGACGATGAGATTGTCGGTAGGGGACACAATGAACGCGAGACCTTGCAAAAAGCGACGGCCCATGCCGAAATCACCGCGATTGAAAGAGCTTGTGAAGCGGTCGGAAGTTGGCGGTTGGAAGACGCCACCATCTATGTCACGCTGGAGCCTTGTCCCATGTGTGCGGGGGCGATCATCCTATCCCGCTTGAAACGTTTGGTATATGGGGCGCGCGATAACAAGAACGGTGCCCATGTATCTTCAGACGTCAATCTGTTCGCGGGTTCTTTCAACCATCATGTCGACGTGGAGGGTGGCCTGGAGGCCGAAAAGTGCCGTCAGATGATCAAAGGTTTTTTCCGTGCTTTACGCAACGGAAAAAGTGAGGTATGATGGACATGTCCAATCCCCGCTCAGGCATCCTCATCCGACAGGGAGAGGTGAATCAGGTCAGGTCGGGAACGAAGCAGCCTTAAGCCTTCTTCCTGTGTGGGTGGGGATGCCTGAGCGGGGATTGTCATCAAGGGAGCGACCAATCCGAGCGGTCGCTTTTTTCATCCGTTCATCCGGGAAGTATTTATCAGGCTTGAGCCTTAAGTGTTTACTAATGGAACATTTGAAGATACAATGATTTTGAGTGGTGATTCACATGTACGATCTTATCGTCATCGGAGCGGGCCACGCCGGTTGTGAAGCTTCTTTGGCTGCGGCACGGTTGGGCAAGAGCACGCTATTGGTGACAGGCAATGCCGATTATATCGCCGCCATGCCTTGCAACCCTTCCATCGGCGGACCCGCCAAAGGGATTGTCGTTCGTGAAATCGACGCCTTGGGCGGTGAAATGGCCCGCACAATCGATGAGACCCATCTTCAGATGCGTCTGTTGAACTATTCCAAGGGACCGGCGGTCAGAGCCCTCAGGGCACAGGCGGACAAAGTCCGCTATCCCGAGCGCATGAAAAAGAGCTTGCTCGCGCAAGACAATCTTGATGTGCGCGAACACTATGTGTCCGGACTCATCGTCGAAGATGACACCGTAAAAGGGGTCGTCACTGATGACGGCGTCAAATATCTAGGACGAACAGTCGTCTTGTCCACGGGCACATTCATGAGAAGTCGCGTCCTGATCGGGTCCGAAATCGAGAAGCGGGGCCCGGAGGGTGAACAACCCTCCTTGACCTTGAGCCCCCAATTGGCGGAACTCGGTTTCAAGTTGGCCAGACTGAAAACCGGGACTCCTCCGCGTGTGCACAAGGACACCATCGACTTCACAAAGACCGTACGTCACGACGGTGACGACATCATCCGTCGTTTCAGCTTGTATGCGGACACGGAATATGATGTCGATGCACAATTGCCGTGTCATCTGACCCATACAACAGAAGAGACACACAGGATCATCGAGGCCAATCTCGACAAATCGTCCATGTACAGCGGTGTGATCGAAGGTGTCGGACCACGGTATTGTCCTTCAATCGAAGACAAGTTCGTGCGGTTTCGCGACAAGGATCGTCACCAGGTCTTCCTCGAGCCGGAAAGCGAGCGGACCGATGATATCTATATCCAGGGTTTTTCCACTTCCATGCCCAAAGATGTCCAAGAGGACATGGTCAGATCCCTACCCGGTCTCGAAAACGCCCGGATCACCAAATATGCCTATGCAATCGAATATGACGCCATCGACGCGAGACAACTGTGGCCGTCGCTGGAATCGAAGCCGGTGCGGAATCTCTATTTCGCCGGTCAGGTGAACGGAACGAGCGGCTATGAAGAAGCGGCTGGACAAGGGCTCATGGCTGGTATCAATGCCGCCAGAAGAATCGACGGCGAGGAGCCGCTCGTCTTGAAACGCAATGAAGCCTATATCGGCGTCTTGATCGACGACCTTGTGACCAAGGGGACCATCGATCCCTATCGTTTGCTCACTTCACGAGCGGAGCACAGGTTGCTTCTGCGCAATGACAACGCGGATCTGCGCCTGATGGAAAAAGGGTATGAGCTCGGTCTTGTTCCCGAAGGGAAATATCTCCGATTCAAAAAGCGGCAGACGGACATCAAGGAATTGAAAGAGTTCTTGCGGAATGTCACTTTGTATCCCAAACCCGAGACCAACACATTATTGGAACAATTAGGCACTTCCCCCCTCCGTGACAAGACGACTTTTTACGACCTCGTGAAACGTCCCGAAGTCCACTCCCGGCTAGTCCGTCATTTCCATGAAGGGGCCACATTCGCTGAAGAGGTGTTCGAACAAGTCGATATCGAGATCAAATACGAAGGATATATTAAAAAAGCCAACGAGCAGGCGGAACGTTTGCTGCGGCAAGAAAGTGTCACGATATCTCCGGACATCGATTACGATGATGTCAAGAACATTGCGAGCGAAGCCAGGGAGAAACTCAAGAAGATTCGCCCTCTGACATTGGGACAAGCCGCACGTATAAGCGGTGTGAACCCGAGTGACCTCGCTGTCTTGCATGTCTATCTTCGTAGTCGTCGAAAAAGTGAAAATGGAGGGTGAATGTCCGTGAAATCGACAAACGAGAATGACATTGCGCCTTCCCAAGAGATTTTTCGTCGTTATGGATTTGCAATGGAACCAAGCACCTTGGCGCAGCTTTGCAAGTATCATGACTTTCTGCAAAACGAGAACCTAAAAATGAATCTGACCGCCGTCGAGGAGACGGAAGAAATCTATGAAAAACACTTCGTGGATTCGCTCATGCTCGGAAAAACGATCGATCTCGACAGCAAATCGCTCCTCGATGTCGGTAGCGGAGCGGGGTTCCCCGGTGTCCCTTTGAAAATTGTGCATCCGGACATCGAACTGACCATCGTGGATTCCACACGGAAACGCATCCGCTTTTTGGAGAATCTGCGCGGCCTGTTGGGTCTTTCCTTCACGTTGCACCATGGACGTATCGAGGAATTCGACCGGAGCAACACATACGACATCGTGGTGGCGAGAGCCGTGGCCCGTTTGAACACACTGCTGGAACTTTGTCTTCCTTTTGTCAAGGTCGGCGGAATGTTCGTCGCTTACAAAGGAAGAGAATATCAAGAAGAGATCGAAGCGTCCGTCGGTGCCATGGAGACTCTTGGAGGACGACTTGGCAGAGTGGATGTTTTTGATGTCGCCGGTGCCACCCGGGCCTTGATCCATGTGGAAAAAATCAAGCAAACACCAGCGAAATATCCTCGCGAATTCAAGCATATCAAGAAGAATCCGCTTTGATTGGAGGTGCAACTCATGGCTCTTTCCATACGTGAAAACATGGACTACAGCCAAGTCCAGTCCGACAAGGAAGCGCAGATAAAAGAAATTTTCTATATGCGTCGCAAGTCCTTCTTCGTCAGCGTCGTCTTGGCGATTGTGCTCGTTTTGACCGTTATCGCCCTCTATATTGCCGAAGCCGCTGTCGCGTCCATGATTATCCACAGCTTTCTTGTTTTGGCGATTATCGCCCTGAATCTGCTTTTTTTCCGCTTCCCCAGGTTCTTTCCGGACATAAGACTCGCCGCCAGTTTGACGGTCTTGGGGCTGTATCTGCTCTCGTTGGGATTGATTCTGGAGTTGCGTGTACCGAGTATTTTCACCATTTTGTTCTTGAGTTATGCCATAGCGGCCATCTATCAAGAAGTCAGGTCGAATGTCCTCAACAACCTCGCTTTGTTCTTTGTCGGGATTACGATCATATTCCGTTTTCCCGAGTTCTTTCACACGGATGAAGGTATCACACCTGACACCGCATATCTCTTCGTATTCCTTCTCGTGTTCGTCGCGTTGTTATCGATCTCGTCGTTCATCCTCTTGAAACGGAAACGGTATTTCTTCAAACAGCTCGGTCGTATCAAGGAAAGAGAACACAAGGTCATCGATATGGTCTTCCGTCTACGCGAGAATTATGCGGGGCACTCCTTCGACCACGAGGATTACTACGATAAAATGGAGAGTTTTGCTGCGGAGTTCTCCCGTCACATCGGTGTGAGCGATGTGTTCAAAGAACGCATCGCCATCCTCCGTGAAATGGGAGATGCCGGCCCCGAAGAGTTGCTAAAGAAGTATAGCGATTACTCCATCGGGGATTTACGTGAACTCGCTCAATTGGAGTTGTCTAAGAATCGAAAGATGCGCTACGTCGCTTTTCAGGCCTCTCAGGCACCGCATGTGGAAATCAGCAGAAAGGACATGTTTGCGGAAAGATGGTATCCGACACTGAACCACTACAAGGACAGCTGGGAAGTGAAGGTTGTGGCTTTTGCGGTCTTTTATGCGGTATTGAAAACCGAAAAACCGCTCAGCCGGTCAATCACGGACAGAGAAATCATGGAAGTGCTGTCGCTTGAAGAGTTCACAAACCTCGTCCATCCTTCCCTTTTGGAGGTCTTCTACAACAACACGAACAAGTTCTTGGAGATTATCGAGCAATCATACGCGAAGGGGGGAGGGCAATGAAAGATTTGATCTTGAAAATCAAGAACAGTGAATTTCTCTCCCCGGCGGAAGTTCTCCGGTTGAAAGTGTCTCTTGTCATGTTCTTTCTCCTTGTTTTCGGTATGTTGACGATACCCGTGTCCTTTTTCGAGGATTTCGCCATCGGGATCCGCATTCTCGTACCGTCTCTCTTCTTCTTTCTGTATCTGCTCACTTTCTTGTTTCTGTTCTTCGACAAGCCGAGGTTGGCCATGCATTTCAGCATCTACACCTTCATAGGTCTGACAGTGTATTATGTCGACGGTGCCGGACAATTCTACGGCTATTTCCTGCTTTTCATCACCCTGACAATCATCATCTTTTATCAGGATATCTCCACATACATCATCTATGGGGGGGCGCTCACCGCTTATGGATTGTATTTCATCCAATCCCACACCGAGATGTATTTCGGCACGGACGCCGCTTTTCCCGAGTTGACACCGCTCATCTACCAGTTCATTCTGGCCGGGTTCTTCTTGGTGTTCCTTCTTTACTTCATCCTTTCCGACAGCATCAACGAAAAATTGAATGAAGAATACCTGAAAAGCGAAAAGATGATTGAAAGATGCCGGTCTCTGGCCATGAAACAGTCGGAGGATATCGAGTATAGTCATAAGACACGCCCATTTTACATGGATGTCAAGTTCGAAACGGCTGTCAAGAACATCAGCAAATTCATATTGAAGAAAACAAAACAGTACGACGAAAGCCAAGCCCAAAAAACCATACATGACATGGATGAGGTCGTGGATTTCTATTTCTTCTTGCACAATCGTGATGTAAAAAGCATCATTGATGCCGCGGATCCTTCTCCGGCAAAAATGTATGCAAGACAGTTCTCTAAATTCCTCCTTGATAAAAACAATGAGATGAACACTGTCATCTATGATGTGCTCTCTTCTTTTGTCAAACCTTCCAACAATGAATTCAAGAGATTCCGCATTCATTTAGACGAACTTTTTTCATCAAGAACCAACCGGATACTCGCTCTTTGTTTCTTGTACAAGTTTTTACGCACCGAAGTCACACAACTCGACAAATGGGGCAGGTTGGATGTGAACATGACCCATGAAGAAGTGAAACAGATCTTTCAGTCCAAACGCTTCCGACAATTCATTTCTTTTGAAGGTATGAACTTTTTCCTTCAGAACGAAAGACTGTTCCGACAACATTTGGGATAGTTTTCCACACGATGTGTGGAAAAATTACACGACAATCGTCATGATTTTTTCATTTTCATGTGGTAGAATGATTTTGTCTGACACTGCGGTTTTTTAGACATGTAGGGTAGGGGGATATGCTATGGGAAAGATTCTTGCCATCAGCAATCAGAAAGGAGGGGTTGGCAAGACGACAACCAGCGTCAATCTGGCCAGCTCCTTGTCGTATCTAGGTAAAAGGGTGCTTTTGGTCGACACCGACCATCAAGCCAATGCGACAACCTACATGGGAATCAAACGTTCGGGCCTTTCACATACGGTTGCGGACCTTTTCACCAAGACTGCACCGATCAAGTCCGTCATTCGTTCTGTCGAAGGTCTTTCTGTTGACATCGTTCCGTCGCGCTTCGAACTGCTGAACATCGAAAGTCAGCTGTTGGGTGAAAACGACAAGGAGGTCCTTCTTTCGCGTGCACTTGAACCCGTCAGAGACGATTATGACTATATTTTGATTGATTGCCCCCCCTCTTTGGGAATCATCACGATGAACGCTCTTGTAGCGGCGGACAGTG
>SL_5KL_010_SEDDRAFT_10000650_pt1 | contig 22306 bp, 19 predicted proteins | sample SodLakKL_010_SED_FD_9118 | JGI IMG/M metagenome (IMG submission 9118) | reverse complement strand
AAAAAAGGGAGTGGAGATATGAAGCAGGTTTACCTGGCCATGAGTGCAGATATTATTCACCATGGCCACATCAATGTCATTGCTGAAGCAAGGAAGCTGGGAGAGGTGACGGTAGGGATTTTGACCGATGAGGTGATCGCCACCTACAAGCGGCTGCCCGTGATCGATTTTGAGCACCGCAAACAGATCGTGGAAAACTTAAAAGGGGTCAGCCGGGTTGTGCCCCAGGACACCCTCGACTACGTGCCCAACTTGCTCCAGATAAAACCCGATTATGTCGTGCACGGGGACGACTGGAAAACCGGGATCCAGCAGGAGATCCGGGAAAAAGTGATCGAGATCCTGCAACAGTGGGGCGGAGAGCTGGTAGAAATTGAATACACCAAGGGCGTTTCGGTAAGCATGCTCGAAAAGGCCCTGCAGGATATCGGTACCACTCCTCAGCTCCGGATCAACCGCCTCCGCAAACTGCTCGAGGTCAAGCCGCTGGTCCGTTTCATGGAAGCCCATAACGGGTTGACCGGCCTGATCGTGGAAAAACTGAAGGTCAGCCAGGGCGATATGGTCAAGCAGTTTGACGGGATGTGGGTGAGCAGTTTATGCGACTCCACGGTGAAGGGCAAACCGGACATAGAGCTGGTCGATTCCAGTTCTCGCTTGAACACGATCAACGACATCTTGGAAGTGACTACCAAGCCGATCATCATGGACGGCGACACCGGCGGACATATCGAGCATTTCACCTACCTGGTCAAAAGCCTGGAAAGGCTTGGTGTCTCGGCGGTGATCATCGAAGACAAGATCGGCCTGAAAAAGAATTCCCTCTTTGGGACCGAGGTGGAGCAGGAGCAGGACAGCATCGAAAACTTTGCTCAGAAAATAACCCGGGGCAAGCAGGCCCAGGTGGCCGATGACTTTATGATCATCGCCCGCATCGAGAGCCTGATCTTAAAGACCGGCATGGAAGATGCTCTCAGGCGAGCCCGCGCTTACCTGGAAGCGGGAGCGGACGGGATCATGATCCACAGCAAGGAAAAGGAACCGGACGAGATTTTTAAATTCTGCCGGGAGTACCGCAAGTTCAACAAGCAGGCGGCCCTGGTGGTGGTTCCCACCACCTACAACCGGGTCAGGGAAAGCGAACTGGCCGAAGCCGGGGTCAATGTTGTCATTTACGCCAACCACCTGCTCCGGAGTGCCTACCCGGCCATGGTCAACACGGCCCGGTGTATTTTAGAGAATGAACGGGCCTGCGAGAGCGAAGACTACTGTATGCCGATCAAGGAAATACTGCACCTGATTCCGGGGGGGAGTTAAGATTATAGACTGCCGCTTTTTCTATGAGACCCTGCAAAATGAAGGGATCGATTTTTTCACCGGGGTCCCCGACTCACTGCTCTCCGACATCTCCGCTTATATCGCCGATCATGCGCCACAGAAGCGGCACCTGGTGGCTGCCAACGAGGGCAACGCCTTAGCTTTAGCTGCCGGCCATTACCTGGCTTCCGGAAAGCCCGGGCTGGTCTACATGCAGAACTCAGGGCTGGGTAATGCTATCAACCCCCTGGTCTCTTTGGCCGATCCCATGGTTTACAGCATTCCGGTGCTTTTATTGATCGGCTGGCGGGGCGAACCGGGGGTGCCGGATGAACCCCAGCACTTAAAGCAGGGCTTAGTCACTTTGCCCCTGCTTGAAACCCTGGGCCTGGAATATGCCCTGCTTCCCTTTGCAAACGCGGAAGCACAAGAAACCCTCACCCGGGCGGCAAAGTATATGCGCAGGAAAAGCGAGCCCTTTGTCCTGGTTGCCGGTAAGGGCAATTTTAGACCCTACAAGCAGAAAAGCGGAGAGGAAAGCCCCTATACAATGAGCAGGGAAGAAGCGGTTAAAAAGATCCTGCCCGGGCTCGGGGCAGGTGACGTAGTCGTTTCTACCACCGGGAAGCTATCCCGCGAGATTTATGAATACAGGGAAGAGCGGGGTGAAGGGCAGGGCCGCGATTTTTTGAATGTCGGTTCCATGGGCCATGCTTCGCAAATTGCCCTTGCGATTGCTTTAGAAAAGCCGGAACGCCGGGTATTTTGTTTTGACGGCGACGGAGCGGTGATCATGCACATGGGCGCCCTTGCTATCAATGCCGGCAGCGGAGCTAAAAATTTCCGGCACCTGGTTTTTAATAACAGTGCCCACGATTCGGTGGGCGGGCAGCCCACAGCCGGCTTTCAGATTGATATTTGCGGTGCGGCCAAAGCCTGCGGTTACAGGCTGGCCCTGCGGGCGGATACTGAGCAGGAATTAGAAGAAGGCCTGGAAAGGATAATGGAAGAAGAGGGCCCTGCTTTACTGGAAATCAGGGTTCGCAAGGGCGCCAGGAGCGACCTGGGCCGACCTAAAAGCACACCAGGGGAGAATAAAGAACAGTTTATGCGCTTTGTAGAAGGAAGCGAGCAGCAGTAATGCCAATTAATAAATAACCGGTTGGAGCCGGTTGAAAAACAGGTATAGACAACTTGAATAAAAAATGCCCTGTTAAAATACTGCTGAAACTTCCAATTTATATGGAGTTAATGGCTAAAATGTGTTGCAAGCGTGATGAACTTCAATACTAAGAAATAGGAAAGGTTAGCCCAAACCATGATCCGGGTAATTATCTTAAATTCAGGAACGGGCTCAAGAATGGGAGAGCTAACCAGTAACCGGCCCAAGTGCCTGGTTGAAATCGGAACAGGTGAGACTATTCTCGGCCGCCAGCTGGCGATCCTGCAGAGTTTTGGTTTAAGGGATATAATGATCACCACCGGGCCTTTTGAAGAAAAGATCAGGGCCTATGCAGCCTCAAATCCGGAAAATCTGCAGGTAAGCCTGATCAACAATCCTGCTTATGAAAAGACCAACTATATCTATTCCCTGGTCCTGGCCGGAGAAGAAATGGGAGATCAAGTGCCGGCGGAGGTCATCCTTTTGCACGGGGACCTGGTTTTCGATGCGGTGGTGGTGGAAAGGCTGCTGGCAGACGGGAACAAAAATGCGGTTTTGACCAATCCCCATATTGCGCTGCCTGAAAAAGATTTTAAAGCGGAACTGGAAAACAGCCTGGTCAAGAAGATCGGGGTGGATGTTTTCGGTAGAAACTGCGTGTTCTTGATTCCCTTTTACAGGCTAACCGGGGCAGCTTTCCGGGCCTGGTTGAAGGAAATGGAGCGCTTCCGGGAAAGAGGAGAGTTGAAAGTGTACGCTGAAAATGCCCTGAATAATTTACTGCCGGAGCTAAGCCTTCACCCGGTGGAGCTGAAGGATGAGTTTTGCATGGAGATAGATGACCGCGAGGACTTAGAAAATGCTAAAAGCTATTTTTCCGGGGGCGGGGAGGGTTAAAATTTGCGCTATGACAGTAGATGGTCTTTTTACAACCCGGTCCAGGTTATTTCTGGGCCGGGAATAATTGAGGAGCTTTCTGCCCACACCCCACCGGAGGGGATGGAAAAAATCCTGCTGGTGACTTCACCGGGATGGACTAAAAGGGGACTTGCCGAGAAAGTTGAAGCCCTTTTTGCGGGGTGCCGGGTGGAAGTGCTCGACCGGGTCGGTCCCAACCCCGATATTGCCGCAATTGAGAATCACCGGACCGCTTTACAGGATAAAAAAATTGATCTGGTAATCGCCGTTGGGGGCGGCAGTGTAATCGATACAGCCAAGGCGCTTAGTTTTTTACTCGGCCTGGGCGATAGCCGGTTTTCGCTCCGGGACCACCTGACTGGAGATGATACATTGCCGGACAGCCCGCCCCTCTACATGATTGCCGTTCCTACAACAGCCGGCACCGGCAGCGAAGCCACTCCTTTTGCGACCGTCTGGGACGATGTCAGCCCTAGAAAATACTCCCTGGCCCATCCCGACCTTTATCCTGAAGTGGCTTTGCTCGATCCCGAACTGACCCTGTCCCTGCCGGTGGAAACAACAGTAATCACGGGACTCGATGTGCTTTCGCATGCCCTGGAATCAGTCTGGAACCGCAATGCTGGACCGGCCAGCATCGCTTACGCCGCCCGGGCAATAGACCTGGTTTTTGAGGCCCTGCCGGGGCTGGTGGAAGAACCCCGGGACCTCGAGAAGCGGGCCAAGATGCTCACTGCCAGCTATTACGGCGGCGTATGCATCAGCGTGACCAAAACCGCCCTGGCCCACTCCATGTCCTACCCGATCACCGCGGCCCTGCATGTGCCCCACGGCCTGGCCTGCAGCTTCACGCTCCCGGCCCTTTTGGGCTACAATGCCAGGAGTGATGACGGGAGATTGCAGATGGCCGCCGCGATGTCCGGATGCGGCGGGATCAGCGGTCTTTCCCGCCGCCTGGAGGAATTATTTGAAAAAATCGGGGTGCGGGACCTGCTGAAAAAATACAAGCTGGAAACGGACCGGGCCCTTGAACTGGCCGAGCAAATGTTCACCCCCGAACGATCGGGCAACAACCTCTGCCCGGCCACCCTGGAAGACGTAAAGGCCCTCCTAAAAGCCTCCCTGTGACACTAGTGTGTGACACTAGGGACGGGGCATTTTTGTCACGTGTGACATTAGGGACGGGGCAATTTTGTCACATGTGACACTAAGTGACAATAGGGACGGTCCCATATTGTCACATATTCCTGGAGGAGGTTAATTGTTTGATCAGGAAAGAAGGAAATGAGGATTTGCTGTCACCCAATACAACAAAGTGGCCTTTTCTGTTATGTATCCCTCCTAAGGCTTTTTTATTAGCTATACTTTTCTGGCTAGTATTTGCCTGGACTGTATTTATTGTTGTAGACATATTAGGTGTGGTTGATTTAGGAATCAATCGGCCAATGTGGTTATTATTGTTTAATGATCGACCGGTTGAGTGGACACAGTGGTTTCTTTTTGTCTTTGCGGTTGTGGCTAGTGCTTACCTGGCAGGAAGGCTAGATGCCTCAAAAAGAGTAAAAGTGGCCCGGTTCTTCTTTTTATTTTCGATAGGTTTAGGATTGATGTTGATTGAGGATGCAGGTGATATACGTCATGTAATCAGCAGAGAAGTGCAACGAGTGGCTGGTTCAGAAATAATGGGAGTACATTTCAGGGTGGTATCAGACGTACCTTATTTTACCGCTTTGGCATTTATTCCGGTTTATGCTGTCCTTCGTTACGGTCGCTATGTTTGGGAATCAACAAAAATACGTTTTTATCTTGCCTCAGGCTTTCTTTTGTATGCCATAGCTGCCATGGGTTCAGGCATTCGTCACTTAGGTGGTTTTTATATAACAATAGGGGCCTGGATAGATAGGACATTTTTCGGGAATCAGTTTCCAGTTCCAGAGGGTATGACCCAGGAGCGAGCCCATTTTTTCATTGTCGACTCGGTGATAGAAGAGAGCATTGAATTGTTGGCTTTGACAATGATATTTGCTGCAATACTGGCCTATGCTTACGATGTGCGGTTAATGGAAAAGACTAAATCGGCATGACACTGCGTGACGTGACACTAGAGACGGGGCAATTTTGTCATAGGTGCTCTGGGAGAAAGGTAAGTAAAAAATGAAATCCAGGTACAAATTTTTGATGGGGTTACACCTTTTTGTTGGTGTGGGGGCACTTGGCGGCGGCCTGGCCGGAATGCTCGATCCAGAAGAGCCGCTTGGCATACCCGTGGATCTGCTTGAACACAGCCCTTTTGAAAATTATTATATCCCCTCACTGATCCTTTTCACAGTGATCGGCCTGGGCCATGTTTTTAGCGCCCTGGCTACCGTTTACTTTCCCAGGTGCCAGGGTTATATTAGCAGTGTTTTTTCCTGGGCCCTGGTGATCTGGATCGTGGTGCAGGTTATCATAATGAGGATGGCTGCTTTTTTGCATGTCCTGTATTTTCTTCTCGGCCTGGTGGGAGCTATCCTGGCCCTGCGCATTTTGATCGAACAGCGCGCTTTTCCGGTGAACTTGTTTATGAAGGATGGCCCGGATCGAATGTGACAATGTGACAAATTTGCCCCGTCCCCATTGTCACACCCATTGTCACACCCATTGTCACAAGGGAGAAGCTGGATGAAAATAATTTTTGCTGAGTCTCACAACCTCGACCGGCCCGACCCGCTCGGGTCACATCAGTATATCCGCCTGTTCAGGGAAGAAGGCCACGACTGTTTGTGGCTCGGGCCGGCGGTTAGTCCCTTGCACCTGTTTAAACTCGATCCAATCAACCGCCACCGTTTCCGGGTCTGGCGGGAAGGCGGGCGCCAGGTGGACGGTATTGACTGGCTGGTGCCCTTCAGCCTGCTTTTTTATTACAACCTTCCTTTTTTGCGCAGCCATCAGATCGGGCGCAGGCAGTACCGCTTCTGTCTGCCTCCCCTTAAAAATAAGCTGAAGAGCTTTGGATTTTACCCGGCAGATTTGCTCTGGTGCGCCGGACCGGTAGCCTTAAGCCTGCTTGATTTGATTCCCCACAGCCGTAGCTGTTACCGCCTGGCTGACCGCCTGGATAAGTTTAAGGCTATACCGCCGGGGGTGGGTGAACTGCAGAAAGAAATGATCAGGCGGGTTGATTTTGTGCTTGCTACTTCGCAGTCGCTGTTGGAGTGGGCCCGGGAGGTGCGCAGTGAAGGGATTTATTACCTGCCGAACGGGGTGGGGGAGCATTTTTTTGAAACCGGCCTGGTGAAACCGGCAGACTTTCCCGGTGACGGCAAGCCGGTGGTCGTGTACCTGGGAACCCTTGATACCCGCTTTGACTTAGAAACCCTGGCTCACGGGGTCCTGGCCATGAAAAACTTCCACTTCTTATTGATCGGTCCCCTGACCGATGACAGCTTAAAACCGGGCCTGAAAACCCTGCTGGAGGAAAAAAATATTACCTGGCTTGGACCAAGAGACCACCACCAGGCTCCGGCTTACCTGCAGCATGCCGACCTGGGGTTAATTCCCTTCCAGTTAAATGAGTTAACTGAAGCAGTTAACCCGATCAAGTATTACGAGTACTTAGCCTGCGGGCTGCCGGTGGTAGCTCCGCCGCTGCGGGAACTGGCAGCTATGCAGGGGCCTCTTTATGCCTACCGGGACCGGGAAGGTTTTACGGCAGCCCTGCAAGAAGCCCTGGCAGCCGGAGTAAAGGAACGGGAAGAGGGCCGGGCTTATGCCCGGCAGCAGACCTGGCGAAGCCGTTATGAGGAAATAAAGAGTATTATGGCGGACTAAGTGGGATAAAAGTCTTCTGATAAGCAAGGGTTTGAATGAAGTTGTTATGATGTAGCATTGTAAAGGTAATAAACACAGGCTTGCATCTGAGCCGGAAGGTGAACAAAAGTATTGGTTTCTAAATCCGCAGAGTATAAAAACAATAAAATAAAGGGAAGTAAGCACCCTTGGGCGCCCTGGCTGTCGGTGGTGGTGGTAGGCAGAAACGAAGCTAAAAACCTGCCGAACCTGTTCCGCTCCCTCCCCGGAGGTTCTGAGGTGGAGTGGATTTACGTCGATTCACAGTCCTCTGATGGAAGTGTGGAGGCAGCCCTTGAAGCAGGGGCGCGGGTTTACCTGGTAGCAGAGAATTCTGTATGCAGCCCCGGGACGGGGCGCTATATTGGGACCCTGGAAGCAAAAGGGGAGTGGATCCTCTACCTGGATGGAGATATGGTTTTGCGAAAGGAGTTTATTTGCTTCCTGGAACGGGTAAAGGCGGGCCGGAAAGATGCGGAAGAAAGCATTCCCCCGGACACGGCCGGTTTCGTGGGCCGGACTATTAATCGCTGCCTGGATGAAAAGGGCAGGGTAAAGGAAGTGCGCGATTACGTGGTCCTGGCCCAAAACGAGATGGGCCCGGCCGAAAAGTGGGGCCGGCCGGCCGGATACCACGGCGGGGCGGTGCTCTACAGGCGAAAGCAGGTTTTACAGGCAGGGAATTGGAACCCGGCTTTATACCAGCTGGAAGAGATCGATCTTTACAGCCGGGTGCGGGTCCGGGGAGGTGTGATCAGGGCTGTCGACTTACCCATGGTTGATCATTTTGCTCCTTACCTGGGCCTGGTGGAAAAGTTAAAACTTAACTTTTTACCCCGCTACCGGGGCAAGAATTTATACGGGGCCGGCCAGGCGGTGGCCGCCCGCTTAAAGGCAGGGAATTTTCTCTCTTTTATCCGCTATTATCCCTATCCGTTTGTGGTTCTGGGCGGATTGGTTGCCATCCCGCCCCTGTATTTGATCTGGTCACCTTTACCTTTTTTTATCAACCTGGCCATTATAATCTGGATCGGAGCGGTCAAAAAGTGGTATTATTACCTGGTCTACCTGGGCAATTTGCTGCAGATCTGGCGCGGGCTATTCCGCTACCGGCCCTTTAAACCGGAATACAGAAAGGTTCTAAAACCTTAACTTCCAGGATTATCCCGCTAAGCGGCTGGAAACGGTTCCACCGTTTTCCCTTCGGTCTTAAAGCTATGCTTTATGGGTTGATACTTAATATCAGGATAAATATCGGATCGCCTAGAAAAGGGCAGGAAAAATAAGCATTTGCCAAGAAGTTATATTATAAAGTAACATAAATATGACAGGTTTATTGCACAGGCGGAGTGAAGCGATCATGGGTTTTAAGAACAACGGGGGTCGTGTAAAAACAGGGAGTATACCCAGGTGGCTGGTAGCCCTGGTGGATATCTCCCTGGTCAACCTGGGCCTTTATTTTGCCATCGTTTTTGTAACCGGCGACCTGCAGGGTTTCCAGCTGGAACCGCTGTTCCTGCTTCTGCCTCTCTTATCAGTGGTCACCGTGCTGTTGTTCAGCAACCTGGGTCTTTATTCCCGCCAGTTGAGCGGTTTTATGCCGGTGGTACGTTCCCTGGTTACAGGCGTGATCGGCCTGGCCCTGTTCAGCGTCCTGTTTGCTTTTTGGACCAGGGCCTTTATTTTTCAGCAGGGCGTGTTTTTAGCCGCCCCCTTAATCCAGCTGGCGCTTTTAACCGGCTGGCGCATTCTTTACTGGCGCCTGGAGCTGTGGATCCACGGCCAGAAGAAGCTGCTGGTTATCGGCAGCACGGAAGAGGTGGAGCAGGCCCTGGACAAGCTGATGCGTCTGCCCCGCGGGGTCTTCGAAGTGATCAAGGTTATCGGCCCCGGCAGGATCGAAGAATTTTCACAGTGGCTCCCTCGCTCCGATGCGGTGATGATCACCGGTTCCCTGGAACTGGAACAGAAAAACCGGGTGATCCGGGAGTGTTTTGACCAGAACCGGGAGGTCTTTATAGTTCCCAATCTTTACGAGATTATCCTGACCAGGGCGATGATTACCCAGGTTCATGATACCCCGGTGGTAGAATGCCGGGATATGCAGGTTAGCTTCAGCCAGCTTTTTAGCAAGCGGATCTTCGATCTAACGGCGGCCCTGGTTATGGCGATCCCGGCCATACCGCTTTTACTGGTCTTAAGCATTTTAATTAAAGCTACATCACCCGGGCCGGTGATCTTTGCCCAGGAAAGGGTCGGTTTCCGCAACCGGATTTTCACCCTTTACAAGCTGAGGACCATGATTGATGACGCCGAAGGAGAAAGCGGGCCCGTCTTTACTACCGAAGAGGACGACCGGGTTACACCGGTGGGCCGTTTCCTGCGCGCGACCCGCCTTGATGAACTGCCCCAGATCTATAATGTCCTTAAGGGTGATGTCAGCATTGTCGGGCCCCGTCCGGAGCGCCCCTACTTCGTTAATATATTTGCCGAAGAAATGCCCGAGTATAACCTGCGGCACCTGGTTAAGCCTGGCATAACCGGGCTGGCCCAGGTGGCGGGCTATTATGCCACCAATACCCGGGATAAGCTGCGCTATGATCTCTATTATGTATCCGATCATTCGCTTCTGATGGATTTCAGGATTCTACTTTTAACCATACCGACCCTGTTCAACCGGGAAGCGGCCCGTGGTTTGAGCAAAGAAGCTGTAGGGAGGTTGACATGGCCGAAATCTTAGTTTTAGGCGGCGGGGTGTCCGGCATATCCGCGGCCTACCATGCCCGGCAGGCCGGGCGGGAAGCGGTAATTTTTGAAGCAAGAGAGCGTTACGGGGGCCTGCTTGACCACTTTCACAAGGAGGGTTACCGCTTTGACAACGCCGTCCACTTTGCCTTCAGCAAGAACGAAGCATATTCGGAAGTGCTAAAGAAGGCGGATTTACTCACCCACCGCCCGGAACCGTACAATTACGAACAGGGGCGCTGGTTGAAACACCCGGTGCAGAATAACCTTTTTCCTCTCCCGGTGGAAGAAAAGGTGGAGGCGATCAAGGGTTTTATCGAACGTCCCGCGCAAACAGAAGATCCCGATTACCGGCAGTGGCTGTACGAGCAGTTCGGGAAAGTTATCGCCGATCGCTTTCCGGTGCGCTATACGGATAAATACTGGACTGTGCCCCCGGAAAAATTGAGCACGATCTGGATCGGCAACCGCCTGTACCGGCCTTCCCTGGATGAAGTTCTTTACGGGGCCATGACCGACAGCACCCCCCAGACCTACTACCTCCCGGAGATGTTTTATCCCCGGCGCGGGGGATTCCGGGCCATCCTCGACCAGCTGGTAAAAGGCCTTGACCTGCGCACCGGAAAAGAAGCGGTGCGGATCGATCCTTCCCGGCGCTTCGTGGAATGCCGGGACGGGACCCGCGAGTATTACGAGTATCTAATCAGCAGTGTGCCCCTGCCGGAGATGGGAGAAATGGTCGAGGGCGCTCCGGAGGCGGTCAAAGAGGCAGCTTCAGGACTGTGGGCCACCTCGATTGCCCTGGTTTCGATCGGCCTGAAGGTGCCTGAAGCCGGTGATCATCTCTGGTTCTACGTTTACGACCGCTCAATATTGCCGGCCAGGGTGCATGCACCCTACCGCAAGTCACCGGACAACGTCCCGGAAGGCTGCAGTTCCCTGCAGTTCGAAACTTACTTTTCCCGTTACAAGCCGCTGGAACTTTCTGAAGAGACCCTGGTGGATCATGTGGCCGGGGCGGCGGAAAAAATGGGCCTCCTGGATAGAACCGATATTGCCGTAACCGACTGCCGGATCCTGCCTTACGCCAACGTGGTTTTTGAACGCGGCATGAGCGCCAAACGCCGGGTGGTATTAGATTTCCTAACCGAGCAGGGGATTCTTCCCGTGGGCCGCTTCGGGGAGTGGGATTACCTCTGGAGCGACCAGAGCTATTTAAGCGGTAAGAAGGTTGAAAATCTCCCCTGTATGTTATAATTTTAGTGAAGGCGGATTTGGAAAGGAGGCTTGCGCTGATGGCCGGAGACCGGGACAGGGATCAAAACCAAACCCCGGGCGAAGACCTAAACCTGGGCCGGGATCATAACCGGGATGATAGATCAGAAAAGAACCGGGGGCGGGATAAAAACGGCGCTCCGGAATATGAGCGAAAAGCTTCTGCAGAGGATAGGACCAGGGCAGGTAAAGATCAAGAACCGTACTGGTATGACGAGCTTGACCTGGTAAATGGCGAGCATTCCGGCTATACCGGGAGAGGTGAGCGGCGCAGGAATCATAATAAAAGGCCCCTGAAAAAGATCCTGCTCGGGGTTGTTGGAGTGCTTTTATTTCTTCTGGCCGGGGTGGGGGTCTATGGGTACTCTCTCTACAGTGATATGCGGGAGCCGCAGCGCATCTTGCTGGACGAGGCATCATTTGAGCAAGATCATAAGGTGGACAGCGCTTTTTCGGACCGGATAGTCAATATTGCCCTGCTTGGTTTTGACCGCGGCTGGAGCCGGGAAAGAATGGGAGAAGATATCTTCCGACCGGATGCCATCGGGGTGTTTTCAATCAATTTTACCACCGGCGAAGTATCGATTGTGCGCATCACCCGCGATGCTTACGTTCCCATTTACGAGATGGGCGGCATGTATGACAAGATCAACCATTCCTATCTGTTGGGCTACCAGTACGGAGCAGGTGAAGACAGCCATAAGGACGGGATTAAATATACATTAAACACGATCAGCCATACCCTGGGGGACGTCCCAATTCACTATTATGTCTCGGTCGATATGTACTCGGTGATCGAGCTGGTCGACGCCGTGGGCGGTATTTACTACGAGGTGGATGAGACCATCTACGATAAGCACTGGGACGTGGGCCGGATTCTGGTACCGGAAGGTCCGCAGGTTATGGACGGTAAGACTTACCTGCGCTACATGCAGTACCGCGATGATGCCACCGACCAGGATTACGGGCGTATTGACAGGCAGATGAGCCTGCTTGAACAAACCCTAATTTACCTGCGCGATCAGGGCAGATTAACCGATATACCTGCCGTCTACCGGATTTATAAAGATTACGTGGAAACAGATTTGAGCTATACCCAGATTGCTGCCCTCACCTATTTCGCCCGGGATCTAAACCTGGACAACCTGCATGTTCACGTTCTGCCGGGCGACGGGCAGACCAAAGACGGCGTTTGGTACCAGATCCTCAGGCAGGAGGAGCGCCTGGAGATTATCCGGGAAGTATTCGGGGTCGAGGCCGACCGGTGGCCCCCGATTGTTTTAGAGGATAGCCCGGAATATTTGGAGGAACAGGAACGCCTGCGCCGGGAAGAAGAAAGGGAGTTCCCCTTTAGAAAAGAAGACAACGGCTCCGGTCCCGGGGACGATGAGCCGGAAGAGCAAACACCTGAGACAGATGATCAACCCGGCGAGACTGGAGATCCGGATGCTGAGAACGCAGAAGACCCTTATGAATCCGGGGAGGAAGAGCCTGCCGACCAGGACTGGGACGACGGGGAGCCAGATCACAGCCAGGAGCCGGACGACGGGGAGCCAGATCACAGCCAGGAGCCGGCAGATGACGGTGACGGCGGTAATGAAAACCGGTAGAAAAGGCAGGGAGAAACATGAATAACCTGTCACCAAAAATAAAACTCTATATCTCGCTGGGGATTGTCTTTTCGATCGTCCTGGTTTCTTTTTCGATTATCTTTTACGGGGTTTACCAGGTTTATTACGATCCGGCTTCCCTGTTCCGCCATGACTTCGGCAGCGGCGGAGACGTAGAAGAGTACTTTGAGGACCGGGTGGTTAATGTTGCCGTTTTAGGTTTGCACAATCGATTAGAAGACAATACTTTCGGCGAAGTCTATTTCGTGGACACCATCCTGGTGGCCTCGCTCAATTTTGACCGTGATTCGGTGACCCTGCTGGCTGTGCCCCGCGATTCGTACGTGGATATTGCCCATACCGCAGACCGGGACCGCATCCGCCAGTCCTACAGTTATGGCTTTGAGGCGGCCGGGGATGAAGGGGACCTGGACCGGCAGCATGAGGAAGGTATGCGCTATGCCCTGGATACAATCGGCAGCTTGCTGGAAGGGCTTGAACTCCATTACTACATCGCCATGGATATCCAGGGACTGGAACAACTGATCACCTCACTCGGGGGGGTCTATTACACGGTGGAGGAAGATATGATCGGACCGACACCGCAGGAATCGTTGTGGGCGGGTCCGCAGATGCTCGACGGGCGCGGTTACCTGACCTATTTAACTTACCGGGAGGATGATGCCCGGGACGACCTGAATCGTATGGAACGCCAGAAGTCTCTGCTACTGGCTACTTTTGACTATTTCCAGGAGATGGGCCTCTTTCGCTACGTCATTCCCACTTATGCGACCTACCGGGAACATGTGCGCACCGATCTGAATTTTAACCAGATCACCGCGCTGACCCTGTTTGCCGCCGAACGCCTGGAAGCAGAAGCCATCTACAGCTATTCTTTGCAGGGTGAGTATTTTTACGCAGGCGATGAAGACACCTACTACCTGGACCTGGATGAAAACAGCAAAAAGGAAGTGATCGATCACATTTCCATGCCATCGCAGCAGAGCGGCAAAGATTAATGACCAAGAAAAAAACCTGCCGCCTCAAAAGATACTGAACTAAAAACAGGAGGAAGCAGACATTGAACCTGAACAGTTGCGGCAATAACGGCAACAGCAAGAAAAACGGACCTAAACCTGATTTTGAAAGCAGGCTGCCCGGTAAACATTGTCTCGTAACCGGAGCAGCTGGTTTTGTTGGATCCCACCTGGCAAAGCGTTTGCTCGAACTGGGCTGCCGGGTCACCGGGATTGACTGCTTTACCGACTATTATGATCGGAGCATTAAGGATAATAACACGGCCCCCCTGCTTAAAGAACCTGGTTTTGCATTGCTCCGGCGCGATCTGGTGGAGATAGAAGATGGCTGGGTAAAGGATGTAGACCTGGTTTTCCACCAGTCAGCCCAGGCCGGGGTCCGGGCCAGCTGGGGGGAAGAGTTTTCCCACTATACCCGCCACAATGTCCTGGCCACCCAGCGTCTCCTGGAATGGGCCCGGCAGAGCAAACCGGAACGCTTTGTTTACGCTTCATCTTCTTCCGTCTACGGCGATACGGGTAAACTGCCCATGCAGGAAGAAGATTTACCCCGGCCCATGTCTCCGTACGGGGTAACCAAGTTGGCCGCTGAACATCTTTGCAATCTATACCATCAGAACTTTGCCGTACCGGCAGTGAGCCTGCGTTACTTCACCGTCTACGGCCCGGGCCAGCGTCCCGACATGGCTTTCCATCGCTTCATTAAAGCGGCGATCGAAGGCCGGGAAGTCCTGATCTACGGCACGGGAGAGCAAACCCGCGATTTTACCTTTGTTGAGGATATTGTGGAGGCAAACCTGCTGGCCGCAGCAGCCCCGAATGCCTCCGGGCGGGTTTATAACATCGGGGGCGGCAGCCGCATCTCGGTCAACGGGGTCCTGGCGCTCCTGGAAAAGCTGGCCGGGAAGCAGGTGCAGGTTAAATATGAGCCGGTCCAGGCCGGTGATCCGCCCCATACTTTTGCCGATACCTCCAGGGCAAAAAAAGAGCTTGGCTTTTTTCCCTCCACCAGCCTGGAAGAAGGGCTCAAGTTGATGTATGAAAGTTTCACCCGGTGAACATAGCAGTAACGGGATCGCTGCTAAACGAGCATAAAGCACAGGTATGAAAATGCCGGTGCGCTGAGCCGGGGCAGTACAGCCTGAAAGATCATCTGGCGCAGCTTTCTGAAGCAGGATGATCAGTTACTTTTTACCTCACGCATTTTTTCAGGCTGGACTCATTTGGATCCAAGCAGGCCGATCTGGTGGCGGGTGAAGTAGAGGACAACGCCGGCGCCGAGCGCGGCGAAAATAAAGAAAGCGATGCTGAACTGCTCCGGCAACAGGGCCCGGGTGGAGCCGACGATCATGCCGGCTAAAAGAAATGAGATCCCGGCCTGGTAGCGCCGGTAGAGGGCGGAGAGGAGCCGGGCCAGGACCAAAAGGCCGAGTGCAAAGCCGCCCCCGAAGAAGGCCAGCTTGAACCACTCCCAGTTTCTGAAGGCAAAGATCACATTATCATAAAGGTTTAGAATGATCAGGACGGCGCTGCCCGAGACGCCGGGTAAAAGCATGGTGGAGCTGGCCAGTGTGCCCCCGATGAAAAAATGTAAATAACCTCCCGGGGGGAGAACGGTAAAAGTCTGCGCCGGTTCGCAGATATAAAACCAGGTCACCAGGAAACCGCACAGTCCGAGCAATACGGGCCCCGCGGAAAGGGATCGGCTGCTGCGAGAATTAATGACCATGGGTACCGAGGCCAGGAGCATGCCCAGCAAAAATGACATGATCACGATGCTGAAATGCTCGAGCAGAAAGCCGATCGTGTAGACACCGGAGAGCCCTCCTGCAGCTACTCCAAGGGCCAGCGGCAGATACGGTTTATAGTTGAATGAAGAGATGTCTTCCAGGAAACGGCGGTAAAACCCGAGGATCAGGATCACCGTTCCGGCGCTAAGGCCGGGCAGGACGAGGGCCACCCCGATAAAGGCTCCCTGCAGGATTTGTTTGATCACGTTTTTATCTCTACTCCTTTAAACAGTCTAGCGGTAAAAAGAGGACTTTAGTAATATATTCCAGGGACCGGGGTGTTCTGTAAAATAAAAGGGTTTGCTTGGCCCGGCTGCATCTTGAACCGGTGCCGGCCCGGGTTTTTTTAGTCTCCTAATTATTCTCTATCCGGCCCGGTTGTTCCTTTTTATTTGTTACTGGAAATCTGCACATTTGTTTGAGAATTGCCCGTCCCTGCTAAAGGCGGGTTTTTTACCGGGAAATCTATTTCTTAAGCGCATTTAATGTTATCATTAAAAAGGAGCTTATGAAAGCGGTTGAAGGTAAAAAGAGTGAGAAAACAAGGCAAACGGCAGGTGATTGGATGGTCGAGGTTAAAACAATCCATTATGATCATGAGCTTAAAGAAATCGGGGTTATTGCCGATACCCATATCCCGGCCCGGGGACGGTTTATCCCAAAGCAGGTATTTAGCCTTTTCGAAGGAGTAGAGTTGATTCTTCATGCCGGTGACCTGGTCGAGGACTATATTATAGATGAACTGGGGGTGATTGCCCCGGTGGAGGCGGTGGCCGGGAATATGGACCCGGGCCATTTGCAAAAGCGCCTCGGCAAAGTAAAGTTGATTAAGACACCCGGCTTATCCATCGGCCTTATGCACGGGGATTTAGTCGGCCGCCGTCTGGACACGGAGAAATTTAAGGCGGTTTTCAGGCCGGAGGTGCCGGACGCCGTGGTTTTTGGACACCTTCATGAGCCGGTTTCAAGGATGGATAATGGGGTTTTGTTTTTTAATCCCGGTTCGCTAATTGACCCCCGCCGCAGGTCTGAGCCGACCTGCGGTCGCCTTACGATCAGGGGCGATAAAATCCAGGGAGAAATAATATACCTGTAAGTAACCACCACGGCAAAGATTAGACAGGGAAGGAGGTGCGAATATGGATCAGGAGAAGCAAAAACAGCTGAAAGATCGGATCCTGGCTGAAGCCGACAATTCCAAACTGCCCTGTAAAATAGCTTTTGCTATTGCTGCAGAAACCGGGCTGGATACACCCGAAGTTGGCCGGGCCTGCAATGAGCTGGGAGTTAAAATAGTGGAGTGTCAGCTGGGTTGTTTTTAGCCAGGGGTTTTGCATAGCCCTTTCCTTATTTTGGACTGGTGACCTTTAAGCGCGGGCAATGATCACGGTTTAGCTGAAGGCTTATACTTTAGTTGCCCCCGGCATTCTTCATCCACGGCTCAAGCCCCGCATGGCTCAAGCCCCGGCGGCTTGCCTCCAGGCAGGCTGACCAGCTAAAATCTTTGTCTTCCTAAAAAATGCAGCCGCTTTGCCAGCAACGGTCCCCGCCTGATGTGCAGCATGGCTGAGACAGTAACTTAGATCTTTAAGGGACTCTTAAGAAACTGTTAATGTGAATCAGGGTGCTGTGGTGAGTAAAACAAAGATATGAAACGATATATTAGAATGAATGGCTGTATTGGAGAATATAGGCCCGAAAGGGCCTTTTATTCTGTTTGCCCGCCTTCAGGGTTTAAGGTATTATTGTTCACGGAATAATTAGCACTCACTTGTTGAGAGTGCTGCTAACAAGATCATAAACAAAAAGGAGGCAGGTTGAATGAACCTCAAACCATTAGGAGACAGGGTTGTTGTCAAGGTTTTGGAAGCTGAGGAAAAAACAGCCAGCGGAATCGTCCTTCCCGACAAGGCCAAGGAGAAGCCGCAGGAAGGGGAAGTTATGGCTGTTGGTTCAGGCAAAGTACTTGATAACGGCACCAAGCTCGACATGGAAGTCAAGGCTGGCGACAAGGTGATCTTTTCCCGTTTTGCCGGTACTGATGTAAAGGTTGACGGCGAAGAGTACCTGATCATGAGGCAGGATGATATCCTGGCCCTGGTAGATTAAGCATTTTTTTAGTAGCTGCGCAAAAAAAGCATTGTTCAGCATTTAACCAAAGAGCACTTAACCAAAGAGAAGGAGGTTTTACAATATGGCAAAACAGATCATATTTAGAGATGAAGCCCGGCGTGCGCTGGAAAGAGGAGTTAATCAGCTGGCGGACACGGTAACAGTAACTCTGGGGCCGAAAGGCCGCAATGTAGTTCTTGATAAAAAATTTGGTTCTCCCCAGATTACCAATGACGGGGTGACCATTGCCCGCGAAATTGAACTGGAAGATGAATTTGAGAACATGGGGGCCCAGCTTGTTAAAGAGGTGGCCACCAAGACCAACGATATCGCCGGTGACGGCACCACCACCGCCACCCTGCTGGCCCAGGCTATAATCCGTGACGGGCTGCGCAATATCGCTGCCGGTGCAAACCCGATGATTATGCGGCGCGGTATTGAAAAAGCAGTCGAAGTGGCTGTCAAAGAACTGGAAAGCATGAGCAACCCCATTGAAACCAAGGAAGATATCTCCCACGTAGCCTCGATTTCCGCCGACGACGATGCCATCGGCGAACTGATTGCCGAAGCGATGGAGAAAGTCGGTAAAGACGGCGTGATCACCGTTGAGGAATCCAAAGGTTTTACTACCGACTTAAAAGTAGTCGAAGGGATGCAGTTCGACCGCGGCTATATTTCCCCGTACATGGTAACAGATACCGAGAAAATGGAAGCGGTTTTGGAAGAACCGTTCATCCTTCTGACCGACCGCAAGGTCAGCAACATTCATGACCTGCTGCCGCTGCTTGAGAAGATCGTCCAGCAGGGCAAGTCCATGCTCTTGATCGCTGAAGATGATGTAGAAGGCGAAGCCCTCGCTACCCTGGTAGTGAACAAACTGCGCGGCACTTTCACCTGCGTATCGGTTAAAGCACCTGGATTTGGCGATCGCCGCAAGCAAATGCTCGAAGACATTGCTGTTTTGACCGGCGGCGAAGTTGTATCCGAAGACCTCGGTATCGAGCTGAAGAATGTTGAAATCAACATGCTTGGCCGGGCCCGGCAGGTCCGGATCAGTAAGGAAGAAAGCGTAATTGTAGACGGCTATGGCGATGCAGACGCGATTAAGAGTCGCATCAACCAGATCCGCACTCAGATCGAAGATACCACATCCGATTTCGACCGCGAAAAGCTGCAAGAACGCCTGGCCAAACTGGCCGGTGGTGTGGCTGTTATTGAAGTCGGCGCAGCTACCGAAACTGAAATGAAAGAAAAGAAACTGCGCATCGAGGATGCCCTCTCGGCAACCCGGGCTGCTGTGGAAGAAGGTATTGTTTCCGGCGGCGGAATCGCTTACCTTGCCTTGATTGATGCCGTCGAGAAGGTAGAAAATGAGCTCACCGGCGATGAGCAGACCGGAGTCAGCATCGTCAAGAATTCGCTTCATGACCCGGTCCGGGTGATCGCCAACAACGCCGGCGCCGAAGGGACCGTCATTGTAGAAAGACTTAAGGGCATGGAAAAAGGTACCGGCTTCAATGCCATGACCGGCGAATTTGAAAAGCTGATCCCGGCCGGCATTGTTGACCCGACTAAAGTGGCCCGCTCGGCTATCCAGAACGCAGCCAGCATCTCCGCCCTGTTCTTGACCACCGAAGCAGTGGTCACCGATCTCCCCGAGAAGGATGACGGCGGCGGAGCCGGCATGGGCGGCGGTATGCCCGGCGGCGGAATGCCAATGATGTAAGGTAAAGGGCCCGGCGCCTTCTACCTGCTAACCAGAAAATAGAAATTCCCCCCAAAATCAATACAAAAAAGCCCCCGCCTTAGTGACCGGCGGGGGTTTTTTTGTGCGAGTGCGCAGCCGCATACGCTGTGTTAAACACAGCAATATTGTTTTTTATAACAGCGACAATGTTACAGTTGATAATTCGATCCGTGAGTTCTGTAGGCAAGAATACCGGAGGTTAAAGTCTTTCCCCGAAGGAGCGGTGGTGCACCCGGGAAGCTGAGTTTAAGGCGGTCTCGTGAGGCGAAATCTGAAAGAAACCCGGGACACGGGGACAGGTCTCTTTTATCAGGTGTCCCAGGATACGAAATGACCCTGGTGGGAGTCTTTTTTGCAGATTCGGTATGGTGAATCATGAAGCCAGCAATACACCGGTACAAGGATAGGCTGCCGGTATTTTGGCGGCAGCCCTATCCTGTAACGTTCTTTCCTTAACCCCTGTCTATGGTTCTAAGATCAGCCCTAAAGGAGTTTTTCCAGCGAGGCGATGGACTGGTCAATAAGTCCCTGGGGGTATTCAACATCCTGGACCTTGCCGGCCAGGTAATCGTCGTAGGCGGTAAGATCAAAGTGACCGTGGCCGCTCAGNTTGAAAAGGATNGTTTTTTNCTCGGCCGCTTCCCGGCATTCCAGGGCCACATCTATTGCCCCCTTGATGGCATGGGCGGTTTCGGGAGCGGGCAGGATGCCTTCGGTNCGGGCGAAAGTAAGGGCGGCTTCAAAGACGCCTTCCTGCCCGTAAGCTCTTGCTTCAATCAGGCCGTCCTTGCAGAGCTGGCTGACCAGGGGCGATTCGCCGTGGTAGCGCAGGCCGCCGGCATGGATACCNTTGGGCATGAAATCATGGCCCAGGGTATACATCATCAGCAGGGGAGTGTAGCCGGCCACNTCGCCGAAATCGTAAGTAAAGGCNCCCTTGGTCAAGGTGGGGCAGGCCTTGGGTTCGACCCCGATGGCGCGAATGTTTTTATCTTTTTGGATTTTATCATGAATNAAGGGGAAGCTGANNCCGGCGAAATTACTTCCTCCGCCGCAGCAGCCGATGACATAGTCCGGGTAGTCGTTAACCAGCTTGAATTGTTCCTGGCATTCCAGGCCGATAATGGTCTGGTGCAGCATGACGTGATTCAGGACGCTGCCGAGTGAATAATTGGTGTCATCCCTGCCGGCGGCATCTTCCACGGCTTCGCTGATGGCGATGCCGAGACTGCCCGGGGAATCGGGGTCTTTATCCAGGATGTCACGACCCGATTTGGTTATGTCGGTGGGGCTGGCGTAGACATCTGCTCCCCAGACCTCCATCAGGGACTTGCGGTACGGTTTCTGGTGGAAGCTGACTTTAACCATGTAAACCGAACACTCCAGGCCGAAGTAGTTGCAGCCCAGGGCCAGGGAACAGCCCCACTGCCCGGCTCCGGTTTCGGTGGAGAGCCTTTTTACGCCCGCTTCTTTGTTGTAGTAAGCCTGAGCCACGGCGGTGTTCGGTTTGTGGCTGCCGGCGGGGCTGACCCCCTCATTCTTGTAATAGATGCGTGCAGGCGTGCCCAGGGCTTTTTCCAAACTGTAAGCGCGGTAGAGCGGGCTCGGCCTCCAGAGGCTGTAAATCTCCAGGACTTCTTCGGGGATGTCGATCCAGCGCTCGGCGGAAACTTCCTGCTCGATCAGACTCATGGGAAATATGGCGCTCAGGTCATCCGGACCGGCCGGTTTTTTGCTTTGCGGGTTCAGCGGCGGCTGCATGGGACTGGGCATATCGGCCTGGATGTTGTACCATTTCCGGGGCATTTCCTTTTCCGACAAGATAATTTTTCGTTCCTTCATGTGCATTCCCTCCAGATTTAATAGTTTTTTATAAATAAAAAACTCCCGTCCTGGGACGAGAGTTGTTCGCGGTACCACCCTGGTTGCCTTAAATAAAAAGGCCGCTCTTTCAGATGCGAAAAAAGGCTATGCCTTTCCTCAGACCTGCTTTCTTGTAACGGTGAAAGTTCCGTCCGGGTTTACTTATGAAGCCTTTACAACGGGCCTCAGTTTCAGCCGGCACCTCCAGGAGCCATTCGCCTGGTGTATCATCACCGGAATCTCAGCTTTGGAAACCTCAAGCTTCCTCCATCCGGCTCTCTTTGATGATTCCATCCAGGTTACTAATTCCTGTCATCGGCATCATATTATGTTCTTAGATAAAGACATTAGCACAGCTTCTAAGAACTGTCAAGCATTTTTTTGGATAAAATTTGATGTAATCTTTATCAATTTATAGTTCCGTTTTGTTCTAGCATTGATTTTAACTTTGGGACCGTTTAAGAAAACCATAGAATTCATACAGGGTTTAAAAAGGTAACTGAAATAGCGTATTGTAGTTTGCCTGGCGGTATTTACAATAATGAAGTTTCACTCTGTAGAAGGGTTTTTAAAAATATCATAGAAATAGTAATCATAGAAGTATTAATTGATAAATTCGGATCAATTCAGCATATTGTCCTTGTTGAATGATAAGCGGCACCCGGGGACGGTTCGAATGTCCCTGAAAGCATAGCTTTTAAGCCGGAGGGAAGAAGGCGGAGTCATTCCCTGCGGCTTAGCAGGCTAAGTCTGAATAGTAACAAAAAGTTTATAAAATAAGTTGAAAGGAAGATAGAAAAATGAAAAAAACAATAGCGATCTTATTAGTATTACTGGCTCTTGCACTTGTTACAATTGGCTGTGACGATCAGACTGTAGAAGAAGCTGAACCCGAAGAAAAA
>SL_5KL_010_SEDDRAFT_10000648_pt1 | contig 22320 bp, 19 predicted proteins | sample SodLakKL_010_SED_FD_9118 | JGI IMG/M metagenome (IMG submission 9118) | reverse complement strand
AAATGCCACGTTTGCAGCCTGCCTCAACCACTCAACCTCTGAACGTGACAGAATTTCCCAAGAAATATTTCTGACCTCAAACTGCGGAAGTTGGGCTAGACTGGGCGCCATATACCTCGTCTCGCTGGTGCTGTCCAGCCTGTACGACTCCGGGATGCAGAGAGCATACGGGGAGGAGTCCAGGGCCAAAGAGGCCCTGCAGGAGAGTGAGGAGCGGTACCGCTCCCTGTTCAACAGTTCTCTTGAGTGCGTCTACGTACACGACTTCGAGGGCAACTTCCTGGATGCCAATGAAGCGGGTTTGAAGCTTCTTGGCTATAGCAGGGAGGAAATCGTCGGTCTCAACTTCGCGTCTCTGATCAGTGACGAGCAACTGCCGACCGCCCTGGCTGCGCTCCAGGAAGTGCTGGAGGCAGGGACACAGGAACACGAGTCGGAGTACAGGCTCAGATGTCGGGATGGCTCGTTAGTTGAGGTGAACACAACGGCCGCCCTCGTGTACCGCGAGGGAAGGCCTTACGCTGTTCAGGGAGTGGCCAGAGACATCACAGACCGAAGAAGGGCCGAGGAGGCACTCCGGCAGTCCGAGGAGCGATACCGGACCATACTGGAAGAGACGGGCGACGGCTACTTCGAGAGTGATCTGGCAGGCAACTTCACATTCGTGAACGATGCGCAGTGCCGGATGCTGGGTTATCCGCGTGAAGAGCTTATCGGGACAAGCTACAAGCTGCTCTTCCCTGAGGACACTGCAAGGGGGGTCTTCGAGGCATACAGCCGCATGTACAGGACCGGCGAGCCGGTAAGGAGCTTCCCCAGCGAGGTGATCAGAAAGGATGGAAGTCGAGGATATGCCGAGACCTCGGCCTTTCCGATAAGGAACGAGAGCGGTGAGATCATAGGCTTCAGGGGAGTCCGCCGCGATATCACCGAGCGCAGACAGGCTGAGGAGGCACTCCGGCAATCCGAGGAGAAATACAGGACAATACTGGAGCAGATGGAAGACAGCTATTTCGAGGTTGACCTGGGCGGCCACATCACCTTTGTCAACAACTCAACCTGCCGCGACCTGGGTTACTCGAAGGAAGAGTTGATAGGTATGAGTTACAGGCAGTTCACAGTGGAGGAGGACATCGAGTCGGTGTTCAAAATGTTCAACGAGGTCTATCTGGCGGGCACTCCGAACAGGGGCTTCTCGTGGCGGACGGTCCGGAAGGACGGAACCATCGGCTTTGCCGATACATCCGTCTCGCCTGTGCGAGACGACAGTGGCGAGATCGTTGGGTTCAGTGGCGTCGGGCGCGACGTCACCGAGCGCAAACGGGCTGAAGAAGCGCTCAGAGTTCAGACATCCTACTTTCAGCAACTGTTCGACAGTTCCCCTGATGCTATCGTCATGCTGGACACAGATGACCGGGTGATCAGGGTCAACAGTGGATTCGAGGCCCTTTTCGGCTACGCCACAGAGGAGGCCACTGGCCGCCTCATCGGTGACCTCGTAATCCCCGAGAACCATCTGGAAGAGGCTTCCAAATCGTCGTGGACGGTCCTGCAGGGTGGCATCGTGCGCAAAGAAGACATGAGAAAGCGCAGAGACGGCAGCCTGGTGGATGTCGCGATACTCGGGTATCCGATTGTCCTTGATGGCAAGACGGTCGGCATGTATGTCACGTACACCGACATCACCGAGCGCAAGCAACAGGCCGAGCAACTGATAATGGCCGACAGGCTGGCCTCGGTAGGAGAACTGGCGGCGGGCACGGCCCATGAACTCAACAACCCCCTCACCAGCGTCATGGGTTTCTCCCAGTTGCTCATGGAGAGGGATATCCCCGAGGACGTGAGAGAGGACCTGGAGCTTATTCACAGCGAGGCAAGGCGAGCTTCTGAAGTCACCAAAAACCTCCTCACGTTTGCCCGGAAGCACGCACCCGTCAGGCAGCCCAGCCAGCTTAACAGGATCATCGAGGATGTCCTGAAGCTACGTGCCTACGAGCATAGAGTCAGCAACATCAGGGTGAAGAAGCGGTTATCCCGTACCCTCCCTGAGGTCAAGGCTGACCACTCGCAGATACAGCAGGTCTTTCTAAACATCATCATCAATGCCGAGCATATCATGACAGAAGCTCACAAGGGAGGGACCCTGACCATTGCTACCAGGACGAGGAACGGCAGGATCCTCGCTTCGATCTCCGATGATGGCCCGGGCATCTCACGGGAGCACCTGAGCCAGGTATTCGACCCGTTCTTCACTACCAAGGAGCCGGGCAAGGGGACAGGGCTCGGCTTGAGCATCTGCTATGGGATAGTAAGCGAGCACGGCGGCCGGATATATGCCAGGAGTGAACCCGGGAAGGGGACCACCTTCACTGTGGAACTGCCCGTGAATGGTGCCCTCTAGTAGTCAATGAGGTACGATATGAAATACTCTGCTCCACAAGAAAAAAGCACGCCGGCGCCGGAGACGGTACTCATCGTTGACGACGAAGCCGGGATCAGGCATCTGCTCCGCCGGAAACTCGAGCGGGAAGGCTATCATTGTGAGGAAGCTGATGGTCATGAGCGGGCCATGAGCATCCTGGCCACCGATACGATTGCCCTGGCTGTTCTGGATGTAAGGATGCCGGGCAAGTCGGGAACCGAACTCCTCCCAGAGATCAAGAATGCCTATCCGGATACAGCGGTCATCATGGCTACGGCTGTTACCGATGTCGGTGTCGCCGTTCAGTGTCTGAAGCAAGGGGCTGACGACTACATCTGCAAGCCCTTCAACATGGAGGAGGTCTCGCTGGGCGTGGGGCGGGCACTGGAGAAGCGGCGCCTGCAGCTAACGGTAAGGGAATACCAGCAGCACCTGGAGGAAAAGGTCGAGGAGCAGACGGAGGAGATCCGAAGGCTCTTCCTGGGCGCCATCGAGGCACTGGTGTGCGCCCTTGAGGCCAAAGACCATTACACGGCGGGACATTCCCGCCGGGTGACCGATATAGCACTGTCTCTGGGAGAGGAACTGAAGCTATCGACCGAGGAGTTGGAGGACCTGCGGTGGGCGAGTCTGCTTCACGATGTGGGGAAGATCGCTGTCGATCCGGCCATCCAGAACAAGAGCGACAGGTTGACACAAGAGGAGTACGAGCACGTGATGATTCATGCTCATGTGGGCGCGGGCATCGTTCAACCTGTAGTGAACGACAGGGTCGTAGAGATGATTGAACACCACCATGACTATTACGACGGGAACGGGCTCAACCAGGTCACAACAGAAAGCGGGATACCGCTCGGGGCCAGAGTCCTGACGCTGGCCGATGCCTTTGACGCCATGACCTCCGACCGTCCTTACCGACCGGCGATGTCGGTGGAAGAAGCTCTGGACGAGATCAGGAGTTGTGTGGGGACGCAGTTCGATCCCACTGTGGCTGAGGCGTTATTCAGTGTGATGAGTCGAAAGTCTCGACCGTCCCGACTTGCGGAGTCCCGAACCTGAGTGACCGTGATGGGAGAGGGAGCCGATGCTGGGGGATTGCTGAGTCAGCGGAGTTGAGATGGAAGTTAGAGACTTGCTCAAGTTGATGGTGAACAAGGGGGCTTCAGATCTGCACCTGACGGTGCCGAGTCCTCCCGTGCTGCGCATCGACGGGGAACTTGTGCCGCAGTATGATCTGCCGGCATTGAGCCCCGGGGATGTGGAGACAGTCCTGGAGCAGGTGGCTACTCAGGAACAGAGGGAAGTATTCGACAGAGAATGGGAGCTTGATCTGGCCTATGCTGTCCCCGGACTGGCTCGATTCAGGGTAAATGCGCTGCGACAGAGAGGAGTCTTGAGCCTTGCCTTCCGGTTCGTACCGTTCTACATTCCCTCCATTGATGAACTGGGGTTGCCCCAGATCCTTAAGGATCTGGTTCTCAAGCCGAGAGGGTTGATACTCGTGACCGGGCCCTCCGGCAGCGGAAAATCTACTACTCTTGCAGCCATGCTCAGGCATCTCAATGAGAATGCGACCAAGAACGTTATCACCGTTGAGGATCCCATCGAGTTCACAATCCGCAATAAGGGATGCCTGATCCGACAGAGGGACCTGGGGGACGACACCAGGTCGTTCTCTGCTGCCATAGTCCATGCTCTGCGTCATGATGCAGACGTGATCATAATCGGTGAGATGCGTGACTTGGATACTATAGGTGCGGCTATCACGGCCGCCGAGACCGGTCATCTGGTGATCGGAACGCTACATACGATAGATGCACCACAGTCTATCGATCGCATCATAGATATATTTCCCCACGGCCAGCAGCAACAGATCAGGCTGCAATTGTCGCAGGTGATAGAGGCCGTGATATCGCAGACCCTGCTCCCCCGCGTCGATGGCGGACGCATAGCCGCCTTTGAGATCATGCTTGCCAACAGTGTTATCAGGAGGCTGATCCGGGATGAGAAGCTTCACGAAATCCATCCCAATATGGAGATGGGCAAACTGGAAGGCGCACAGATACTGGATCAGGACCTCTCGAGCCTTGTGAGCAAGAACGTGGTCACCCAGGAGGACGCGCTGATAAAGAGTAGCAATCCGGCCAGGCTGCAAAAGCTTCTCCAATCGCAGAGTGATACAGCAATCGCCAGAGATGCTGTCGGCAACCTGGCTGGAGCATAGGAGACGGTCAAATGGAAAAGCAGAAGATACTGATAGTGGACGATGAACAGGGGGTGAGGTTGACGGTGAGCAGAATGCTGGAATACGAGTATATCGTCCTCGAGGCAGCCGATGGCGAGCAGGCGCTTGTCATCGCAAAAGAGGAAAGGCCGTCTGTCATCCTGATGGACCTTATGATGCCCAAGCTGGATGGCTATGCCGCTTGTCTCAGCATAAAGAGCGATCAGGAGACCAGGCGAATCCCGGTGGTTATGCTCACCGCTATCGGTCACGAACTGAACAAGAAGTTCGCCGAGGAGATGGGTGCCGACGGATACATAACCAAGCCGTTCACCCGCGAGTCGTTGCGGGAAGAGTTGAGAAGGATCATGCTATCAGCAGGAGAGAACGTCGGCGGCATGCACTCTGAGTAGTCCGAGTTCAGGGCGGCAGGACACGTATGTATTGTGGAGTCTGAGACATCATGAAGCAACGATCGAGAACCAGTGAGTTGATCGCCAGGCCGGAGATGATGGCCGGTGAGGTCAAGCAGACGAGCGAGTTGTTCCGTATACTGTTCCATCGCTCACCGATCGGCACGTACATAGTGCAGAACGGGGTCTTCCGGCTCGTCAACCGCCAGCTTGCCTATATCCTGGGCTATGACGACGACGAACTGATAGGAAAGCCCGCCCTCGGATTTGTGCTTGCCGAAGACAGAGAGGCCGTCAGGGAGAACGCTATCAGGATGCTCAAGGCGGGATGCTCTCTGGGCTACGAGTTCAGGATCATCACCAAGCAGGCAAGGGTCAAGTGGGTAATGGAGACCGTTGCTCCTGTGTACCACCAGCGCAAACGCGCAACGCTGGGCAGTCTCATAGATGTGACTGAGCGCAAGCAGGTTGAGGAGAGGTTGAAGCAAATCACAGCTGAGATGCAGCGTTCAAACACCGAACTGGAGCAGTTCGCTTATGTGATCTCTCACGATCTGCAGGAGCCGCTGCGCATGGTCTCTAGCTATACTCAGCTGCTGGCCAAGCGCTACAGCGGGAAGCTGGACTCTGATGCAGATGAGTTCATCTCCTATGCTGTGGATGGTGCCAGGAGGATGCAGATACTGCTTCAGGATCTCCTGGAGTATAGCAGGGTCGGAACGCGCGGGAAGCCGTTTGCTCTGGTCAACTGCGAGCATGTGGTGCAACAGGCGCTGGCTAACCTGAAAATCGCGATCGAAGAGAGCGGGGCCTCGGTATCTTATGATGTCCTGCCCACGGTTCTGGGCGATGAAGGACAGTTGGTGCAGGTGTTCCAGAACCTTATCGGCAATGCCATCAAGTTCCGCCGTGATGAACCACCTCGGGTCCGTGTCTCGGCCGGGAGACGAAACAGTATGGTGACTTTCTCCATCGAGGACAACGGCATCGGGATCAACAGCCAGCACAGTCAAAGTATCTTCGAGATCTTCAGACGTCTGCACACCAGAGACGAATATCCGGGAACAGGCATGGGATTGGCCATCTGCAAGAAGATCGCGGAGCGACACGGCGGCACCATGTCGGTAGTCTCGCAACCAGGCAAGGGGTCAACATTCCACTTCAGCGTCGACATGGCCGGAGGGGAGTCGAGTTGAGGAGCCAGGTAGCAAAACGGCCGATGGACATCCTGCTGGTCGACGATAACCCGGGTGATGCGCGTTTGACGTCGGAAGCACTCAAGGACGGGCAGGTAGAGAGCAGGCTACATATCGCCAGGGACGGCGCCGAAGCTCTTGACTTCCTGCGCAGAAAGGGCGGTTTCGGCAGTGCGCCGCGACCCGACCTCATACTACTCGACCTCAATATGCCGGGCATGAACGGGCGGCAGGTCCTGGCGGAGATCAAGGAAGACGCGGCCTTGAAACAGATTCCCGTGGTTATACTCACGGGCTCGAGGGAGATGGACGACATCGTAAGGACATATGACCTTCAAGCGAACTGCTATGTCACCAAGCCGATCGACTTTGAGCAGTTCATCGAGATGGTGAGGTCCATCACCGACTTCTGGCTGACCACCGTGCAGCTACCGATGGAGGAAAACTAGTTGACCGACAAGACTGTCAGTATCCTGCTGATTGAAGACAACCCCGGCGACAGGCGGCTGATCCAGGAGATGCTGGCTGAGGCGGCGAACGTCACTTTCAATGTCCAGTATGCTGAACGTCTCGAGGCGGGACTGGAGTGCCTGGGCCAGAACGGTGCTGAGGTGATTCTTCTTGACTTGGGCCTTCCTGATAGCCAGGGGTTGGAGACACTGAGGGCGGTCCATGACCGGGCATCGGAGATGCCGATAGTGGTTCTGACCGGGCTCAACGACGAGATGGTAGGAGTTCGGGCGATCAACGAAGGAGCCCAGGATTACCTTATCAAGGGACAGGTAGATACCCAGTTGCTGAGGCGGACCATTCGCTATGCCATCGAACGAAAGCAGGCCGAGGAAAGGGAGAGACGGCTCCAGATGCAGTTGAGCCTTTCCAACCGGCTGGCTTCTCTGGGGCTAATGGTGGAGGGAATAGCCCACGAGATCAACAATCCGTTAGCCAGTGTCATCGGGTTCTCACAGATACTGACCGGTGAGGATGTTCCCGAGCCTGTCAGGGATGATGCTAAGACCATCAGCGACAATGCCCAGAGAGTTGCCGATATTATGTCGAATCTGCTGGCGTTTGCCAGGCAGCACAGGTTGGAACGCGCTTACGTAAACGTGAACGACGTAGTCATGGCTGCACTCGAGGTGCGGGCCCGTCCGCTGGACGGGGGCAACATAACCATAACCACCCGGATCGATCCCGCTCTTCCCTCGACCATGGCCGATGCAAATCTGCTCCAGCAGGCCTTTCTCAACCTGATCATAAACGCCGAGACGGAGATGAAACTGGCTAACGGTAAAGGTAACCTCGTGATCACGACCGAACTCGTGGAAGAGACTATTCACGTGTCGTTCGCGGATGATGGCCCGGGCATCGCCAGGGCGAATCTCGCCCACCTGTTCGATCCATTCTTCAGCACCCGCGGGGTCGGTCAGGGAAGAGGCCTTGGCCTCAGTGTCTGCTACGGAATAGTAACGGACCACAGAGGCCGGATCAATGTCACGAGCCAGCCGGGCCAGGGCTCCGTCTTCACCGTGGAACTCCCCGTTGTCGCGCAAGAAGACCGCGCCGCAGCATCCTGATCGGTCTCTACTACCTCCAGGAAACCTGCAACTGCTCCCCATCCCTGAGGATCGTGCCCGTATAGTCGGTTATCCGCCTCCTTCAGCATGCCGAACCACCGATAACACGCCTAAAGAGGCAGCATTTTCCCCTTGCACCTCTTCTTTTCCCCGTCCGGATACAGTAGAATATGGTGTTCGCCGGTTGGCGCTGAAAAAGCGTAGATAGAGGAGGTAGTATGAAGATCAAGTGGCTGGGACACGCATGTTTTCTGGTTGAATCGCGGGATGGCCTGAGAGTCGTCACCGACCCCTATGCCGTGGGTGGCGGCATCGGCTACACTCCGGTCGACGAAGCCGCCGATGTGGTCTCGGTGAGCCACGGTCACGGTGACCACAGCAACATCTCTGAGGTCCAGGGGACGCCGGAGGTGATCAGGGGTAGTGGGCGGCAGACCGCAGGGGGGATTGAGTTCAGGGGCATAGACACCTATCATGACGGCGTTCAGGGAGAACAGAGAGGAACCAACAGAGTGTTCTGTTTCACCGTGGATGACATTAGGCTGTGTCATCTGGGAGATTTGGGACATGTGCTGACGCCCGAGCAGGTCGACGAGATCGGCTCGGTCGACGTGTTGCTCGTCCCCGTGGGAGGATTCTATACCATCGACGCCGATGAAGCCGGCAGGGTGTGCGATCTGCTGAACCCGAGGGTGGTCATCCCCATGCATTTCAAGACGTCCGGGTGCGCCTTTCCCATAGCCGGCGTCGATGACTTCCTCAAGAGCAAGGAGTGCGTGCGCAGGATAGGGGGAAGCGAAATGGAACTGCAACGAGAGACCCTTCCCGCTGCTACCGAGATCGCGGTACTTGAGCCGGCCCTGGCGCCATAGGGTCGGATACAATATTGGGTGCTGGACAAGTGGTCGATGATAGTAAGAGATTCTGATTTCGTTTTCAAGGCTCCGCCGCAACTCTCCTGGGCCAGGAGGGTTCTGATAAAGCCTTGCGCCGGCTATACGCTGCCATATCCGGTTACGACCAGTGCCAGAATGCTGGATAAGGTCATCAAGGGAATCCGGGAGATCAGTAATGCAGATATCCTGATTGCCGATGGAACGCCGACCGGGGAATCGATCTACCCCATATACAAATCCCTGGGATACGACTTCCATCACGTCCTCATGCTCGACGTCAGGGATTCCATCTTCATAGAGGTGGAGAACCCGTTGACGCAGTTCTATGCCGTCGAGAGTTTCTGGGTGCCCAACATAGTGTTGCGTAGCGACTTCCTGATCAGCGTCAGTCCCTTCAAGGTGCGCGGCGACTCGGGACGTTTTTCGGTGGGCAACCTGCTTAGTCTGCTGCCGGTAAGCAAATACCAGGGTGACGAGCAGGGAGGCTGGAGGACGCTCTATGAACTAGGCATCGAGAAGGTACTTGCCGATCTGTATTATACCCTGCCCTTCGACCTCGGCGTTATTGAGGCAAGCCAGAAGCTCCATTATCCGGATGATGACGATCCCTCGCAGGGAGATGTGGAAGACTACGGGAGGGTCCTACTTGGTGAACCCCATGAGATCGACCTTGAGGCTTCTCAGATCGCTGGAGTCGAGACAGAGCACCTGAGGCTGATTAGTGAGGGCAGGGTTCAACTCGAAGACCAGATGGACTCCTGATCAACCGGTAACCGCCATCTCATCCCCCAAACCGCCTCCGCCCTGTCAGTGCTTCACACTGAAGTCGGCGTACCGGCCCGAGTAGTCAGACCACGCGACCTCAACGTACTTGACCCTGGCCCCCGGCGGGCCTACTCTGAGTTGCTCCAGCAATTGCTCCAGCTGCGGCCTGGCTCCCTCGGCCTCAACCTCCACGGCGTTTCCACCGGCGAGATTTCGGACGTAGCCGGTCAGGCTCAGTTTCCTGGCTGCATTGCGGACGAAGTGGCGGAAGTAGACACCCTGTACCCGACCGTGGACCGTGGCCGAGAGATGGGCCAGCTCGGCCCGTTCGTACCCAGAAGGCATCTCTGTCATAGCGATCTATCCCCTGTCATAATCGGCGCCGGTCTCATCGGGATGCAGCATCTGCATTGCCCGGCGACTGTCCAGACGGGTGAGTCCCGCCTCACGGGCTAACGAAAGCGATTCGCGGAACTCGTACGACGATACCGGTCGCTCCAGGGCAGGAACCCGGAACGCTTTGTGGCAGGGACGGTATTGCGCCATCACGTTGAGGTACGTGTTGGGCGAGATCTCTCTGCTGAGAAAGCCCACTATCCCCTTCGTTCCTGCCAGGCGCTGCGGCAACACCAGGTGACGCACCAGAAGCCCCCGTCGGGCCACACCCTTATCGTCCATCTCCAGGTCGCCCACCTGCCGGTGCATCTCACTCACCGCCGCTCTGTTCACCGAAGGGTAGTTATCGATCCCCGACAACTCCCTCGCAGTATCTTCATCGTCGTATTTCATGTCCGGCATGTAGATATCGACAATCCCATCCAGCATCCTCAGGGTCTCCACCGAGTCATAGCCTCCGCTGTTGTATACCAGTGGGAGATGTAGTCCCGACTGTGCCGCTATCTCCAGCGCCTCGAGGATCTGGGGAACCACGTGGGTAGGCGACACCAGGTTTATGTTGTGGCAGCCCCTGTCCTGCAGCCAGAGCATGATGCGGGCCAGGTCCTCTCTGGACACTCTCTCGCCTTCGCCCAGCTGACTGACGGGGTAGTTCTGGCAGAACAGGCACTCAAGGTTACAGTTGGTGAAGAATATCGTCCCCGAGCCATATCTGCCCACAAGCGGGGCCTCCTCGCCGAGGTGCGGCCCGTAACTGGAGACTATCGCTTCTCTCGGCGTCCGACACTTGCCTGTATCACCGGCCAGGCGGTGGGCGCCGCAGGCGCGAGGACAGATCGAACAGGCCTCAAGCCGGGAGAGAGACTCCTCTACACGTTCCCGAAGCCCGCCGCTAGGGGAGAGTTCCAGATAAGACGCCAAACCGCCTATTCCTCGGATTCCTCAGCGGGCTTCCTCTTCTTCTTCTTGATGACCTCTGTCTCTTGCTGCGGCACGAGCTCCGAAATCGGCTTGGGCTTCTGTGCTCCCTTTTTGGGCTTCTTCGGTTCCCTATGCCTGTAATCACCTCTTCGCATGATCGCACCTCAATCTCGCCAGGGCGGCTCTTGCTGCCTGGTTCTCGGCGGCCTTTCTGCTCTTTCCTTCGCCTCTCCCCAGGGCTTCTTCTTCGACCAGGATCTCGGCGACAAAATGCCTGTCATGATCGGGGCCGGTGGCCTCGACCAGCCGGTAGACCGGCGTCGGTCTGCCCTGTCCCTGGACAAGCTCCTGCAGCAGCGCCTTGTAGTTCGGGACCATCTGTCCCGCCTTTGTCCTCTCCAGATGCGGCCCCAACTGCTGCAGAACAAAGCTCCTCGTCGCATCCAGTCCCTGCTCCAGGTACAGCGCACCGATCAGGGCTTCCATGGCGTTGGCCAGGTTGCTCGGCTTCGATCTGCCGTCGTTCAACTCCTCGCCGTGCCCCAGTAGGAGCCGCTCCCCCAGTCTGAGTGATGAGGCCAGTTCTGCCAGGGTGTCACGGCAGACCAGCGAGGCACGGATCTCGGTCAGGTCTCCCTCGGGCAGGTCGGGAAACTCCTCGTAGAGCTTTTCCGCCACGATGAAGCTGAGCAGGGCGTCACCCAGGAACTCCAGCCGCTCGTTGCTGGGTAGGCCGAACAGAGGGTTCTCATTGAGATAGGACCGGTGCACGAAGGCCTGCTCCAGGAGAGAACCCTCGCTGACCGACAACCCTGGACTGCTCAGAATGTGGTTCCAGTCGACCATAATGCCGCTTCCAGTATAACAACTATGCATAGCTGCCTCAACCCATGGCCCTTCCTGTGATACTCATGCCCGGGCTGAACGCAGGGCTCGATCAGGCGCCCGATGTTATAATTGCTCTCGAATCTTCATGGATATCCTATCCGGACTCAACCCCGCGCAAAAACAGGCTGTCGAAGCCATCGAGGGGCCCATACTGATCCTGGCCGGACCCGGCAGCGGCAAGACCAGGGTGATCACCCACCGCGTCGCCTATCTGGTCAGGGTCTGCGGCGTGCAGCCCCACCGCATCATGGCCGTCACCTTCACCAACAAGGCCGCCCGCGAGATGAGAGACCGATTGGGACTGCTGCTCGGACAGGCAGCGGAGGCGCTCACACTCGGGACCTTTCATGCCATCTGTGCCCGCATCCTTCGCCGCGAGGGCAAGGCGATGGGGCTTGAACCGGCGTTTGTTATCTACGATGATGACGACCAGTTGCGCCTGATGAAACAGGTCATGGAGGAACTCGATCTGGATAGCAAACAGTATGCTCCCCGCGCTCTCCGTTCGGCGATCAGCGCGGCCAAGAGCCGACTGCTCACCCCCGCCGGATACGGCCAAAGGGTCGGCAGCTACTTCGAGGAGATAGTCCACAGGGTCTATCAGCGCTATCAGGAGTTGTTGAACAGGGGGCAGGCGGTAGATTTCGACGATCTGCTGATGAGGACGGTACAGCTCTTTCAGGACCATCCTCAGGTACTCGAGAGGTACCGCTCTAAGTACGTTCACATTCTGGTCGATGAGTTCCAGGACACCAACATCGTTCAGTACATGCTGATGAAGCAACTTGCGGGCAAATACCGCAATCTGTGTGTCGTTGGCGATCCCGATCAGTCCATCTACTCCTGGAGATTCGCCGACCTGCGCAACATACTCAGCTTCGAGAAGGACTACCCGGAAGCAAGGGTCATCCTCCTGGAGCAGAACTACCGCTCCACCAGGACGATACTGGAGGCGGCCTCAGGCGTCATCTCGGCCAGCACGCAGCGAAAACCAAAGGAGTTGTGGACCGAGAACGAGGACGGGGCTTCGGTGACCGTCATCGAAAGCCTCAGTGCCGAGGAGGAAGCCCGGTGCGTGGTGAGCGAGATAGAGAGGCTTATCGTCAATGAGCAGATGTCCCTCAAGGACTGCGCCGTTATGTACCGGGTCAACGCCCAGTCCCGGGCCCTGGAGGAGACCTGCATGAGGTATGGTGTGCCTTACCGACTGGTCGGAGGCACGCGCTTCTACCAGCGTCGGGAGGTCAAGGATATCATCGCCTATCTCAGGCTTATCCACAACCAGCGGGATGACGTCAGCCTCATGCGCATTATCAACGTTCCCGTCAGAGGTATCGGGCAGCGCACCATCGGCTATCTTCAGTCCCGGGCCAGGGCGCGTGATTCGTCCCTGTTCGAGGCTGTGAGACAGGCGGGAAGAGAGGCCGGCGCCGGCGGGCAGACACAGGCCCTTACTCCACGCATCATGAGGTCCCTGGCTGGATTTGAGGCTCTGATGGACGGGCTTATCGCACGGAGTCGTGAGGTCGGCCTCTCCGGTCTGCTGGACGGGGTGCTGGAGCGCACCGGATACCGGGATTACACCATGAGCAAGGAGGATGGCGAGGAACGGTGGGAGAACGTCATGGAACTGAAGAACGTGGCAGGCGAATACGATGATCTCGAGCCGGAGGAAGCATTGACCGCGTTCCTGGAGAAGGTAAGCCTGGTCGCCGATATCGATGAACTGGACGAGAGGGCAGATGCCGTCACCCTCATCACCCTGCACCAGGCCAAGGGACTGGAGTTCCCCGCCGTCTTCATCGTCGGCCTGGAGGAAGGAATTCTGCCGCACAGCAGGTCTCTCGACGATCCGGAGGAGATGGAGGAGGAGCGCCGTCTATGCTACGTCGGCATCACCAGGGCCCGGAAGAGGCTCTATCTGCTACGCAGTTACCGCCGGAGCCTGTTCGGCGGCAGCACAGTCAACCCGCCCTCGCGCTTTCTCCAGGACATCTCACCGCATCTCACGAATTCAAGAGGACTGTGGCAAGACGGTCCGACTCCTGAGCCCGACCCCGGTTCTGTCTATGAGCCCCGAACTCCCCACCGGAGCACTGGCGACTTCGAGCCTGAGCAGCACACTCCTGAGGACTTCGTGCTCAGGGTCGGCGATCATGTCCGCCACAGCAAGTTCGGCCCGGGCGTGGTGATGAGCTGTACTCCTACCAGGCAGGACCATGAACTGACCGTGGTCTTCGAGATCGCCGGTGTGAAGAAGCTCCTGGCCAGCCTGGCCCCCCTCGAGAAGATCGACCGGGACGTCGAGTTCCATAGCGACTATTGACAGAATACACGAAAACGTGTAGACTTAAGTCTGTATGACGATCAGAGTGCTGGCGCCCGACGTAGTCTCCAAGATCGCCGCCGGCGAGGTGATCGAGAGGCCGGCCTCGGTGGTCAAGGAGTTGATCGAGAACTCGCTCGATGCCGGGGCCACCGAGATTACGGTGGAAGCCTGGGGTGGGGGAGTGGAGTTGATCAGGGTGAGCGACAACGGGGCCGGCATACCGGCACCGGAGCTTGAGCTTGCCTTTCGCAGGCACGCCACGAGCAAGATCGGTGTTCTCGACGACCTGGAGAAGGTATCGAGCCTCGGTTTCCGGGGTGAGGCCCTGCCCAGCATCGCTTCCATTGCCGAGCTGGAATTTCTCACTCAGACCTCGTCCGACGAAGTCGGTAGCTACGTTTCGCTCAGACAGGGCGAGGTGGTGAACCGAGAGAGCCGGGCCCGACCGCGTGGTACCACCGTCACCGTACGCCGCCTCTTCCGCTACTTCCCCGCCCGGCTCAAGTTCCTCAAGTCGACTAGCACCGAAAGCGGCCACATCTCCCATCTGGTGAGCCAGTACGCACTGGCCTTCCCGGAGGTCAGGTTCAGACTTGTGTTCGGTGGGCGCACGAGTTTTCGCACTTCGGGCAGCGGCGATCTGCACGAGGTGGCAGGCCAGGTCTACGGGCCGGAGTGCGTCCAGACCATGCTGCAGGTGGAACGCAAGGATGCACAGGTCGGTGTCAGCGGCCTGGCAAGCTCTCCCGCTCTGACCCGATCCAATCGCAACAGTCTCAGCTTCTTCGTCAACCGGAGGTGGGTGCGCAGTCCTCTCCTGACCCGGGCCACCGAGGAGGCTTACCGCGGGTTGCTCATGGACGGACGTCATCCCATCGCCGTGATAAACCTCTCTGTACCTGCCGGGGACCTCGATGTTAACATCCATCCTGCCAAAGCCCAGGTCAAGTTCTGCCAGGAACAGGCCGTCTTCGCCGTTGTGCGCAAGGCCGTCGAGGAGGCGCTGGCCGGAATGCCGATGGCCCGTCCCAGGGCGGCGCCGTTCCCGTCCCGCGGAGGTCAGTGGCAGAGCCCGCGCATGATTACCGACACCGAACCGGTGTTCATCGTCTCAAAGCTGCCGGCCATGGAACTGCCGCTCTTGAGGGTGGTGGGACAGGTGGCCAATACCTACATAATCGCCGAGGGACCCGACGGACTGTACGTGATCGACCAGCATGCCGCCCATGAACGCATACTCTACGACCGCTTTCTCAGCCAGTGGTCGCAGAAGGAGATCGAGGTGCAGGGGTTGCTCCAGCCGATAACCATTGAACTCAGTCCCGGGGAGGAGGAGGCTTTCAAAGAGAGGCAGGACCTCCTGGTTTCATTCGGCTTCGCCATCGAGCCCTTTGGGGACAGGACCTATCTGGTTCGTGCCATACCGGCACTCATGGCCGGGGCCAACGTCGTCGAGATCGTGGGCGCGCTGCTCGATGACCTTGCCGGCAGGGAAGGACCTGCTGCCTGGGAGGAGAGAATCGCCCACTCCCTGTCCTGCCACGGTTCGATCAGGGCCGGACAGCAATTGAGCAACGATGAGATGAGGGAGTTGATCAGGCAACTGGAGCAGACGAAGCAGCCTCGTACCTGTCCCCACGGACGGCCCACCATGATGCACCTGAGTTCTCAGCAGCTTGAGAAGGAGTTCGGCCGCACGGGCTAGCGCCGGACGGAGATCTCAGGAGATCGTTCCCTGCTCATACCTCTGCTTGGCCTCCCCGATGTACCGCCTGCTGTAGGCGGGAGATCGTGGATACTGTGCGGTCGTCGGGGACCGCCGTGGCTCTACCCGGTCACCAGCTTCCTCAGCAGCGCTTCTTTCCTGCGCGGGTCGGGTATGTTCTGCCACAGACACTCGACGGCAGACGTGCCTGCCGTCGTGAGGAAGATGTCTCCGCAGTTGTACATGCGCTGCCGCAGGGTCATCTTCAGCCTGATGTCCTGCACCCTGCTCAGGCGGTTCTCGTACAGCTCTTTGTCGAGCACTCCCTTGAGGACGAGTATCCGCTGCGTGGTGAGCACGTAGATAACCGATCGCCACTTGAGATAGCCGACGAGGAAGACGATCAGGGCGACGAAGATCGGTATCGCGGCGAAGATAGACCAGTCGAAACGCGCCAGCAGGACGAAGCCGAGGACGATAAGGACGACGGCCGTAGCGATGTGGTTGAAGAAAGACCCCATCTTGCTGGGGTGTGTCTCGAAGACCATCCTCTCGTGCTTCCCCATCATGTCGGGACGGATCATGCGCGGCACCTCGTATGTGGGAACATCTTCGCGCTGTGGAGCCGGGATCACGGGTTCGCGGGCCGCTGCGGTTCCCTCCGCATCACGTTCCAGGCGGGCTCCGCAATGCTTGCAGAACTTGCCCGACTCGTCGATTTCCTTGCCGCACTGTGGACAGTACATGGTGTTGCTACGGGTATCAGCCGAACCGGAATGCCGGGATCACCGCATAAGTCTATTCGTGTGCCATGATCTGTGTCAAGATAGCCCGCCTCCGAACCACTTGATCGCGCAGCCCTGCGTGGGGTGAGGGTGGGGTGACTAGCGCCGCTGCCTGCTACCCGCGTCTGAGATCCCTGACTTCTTCGCCGCTCAGCTCGCGCACCTCGCCCTCGCGCAGCGTTCCCAGCTTCAGAGCGCCCAGTCTCTTCCTCTTCAACTCGAGCACGCTGTATCCCAGGACGGCGAACATGCGTCGCACCTGGCGCTTCCTGCCTTCGTGTATGATCACGGAGTAGGCGAACGGCGGGTGCTTCACGGACCTGGCCCGTGCCGGCGACGTCCTGCCGTCGTGAAGATCGACCCCCTGCTCCAGTCGGGCAGCATCCTCGCGTTCCAGCGCCCGGTCCAGTCGGACCAGGTACTCCTTCTCCTGTTCAAAGCGAGGGTGGGTCAACCTGTAGGTGAGGTCGCCGTCGTTGGTGAGCAGCACCAGTCCCGTGGAGTCCTTATCGAGGCGGCCGACCGGGTAGAGGCGTATCCGGCGGTACCTCTCCGGGAGGATGTCGATCACCGTTCTCCCTCCCCTCGTATCGGAGGTGCTCGAGATAATGCCCGCAGGCTTGTTCAGCATGAGATAGACAGGGTGCTCGGCGGCAACCCTGATGCGCTTGCCGTCGATCGTGATGACGTCGGCAGCCGGGTCGACCGGCGTGTTGAAGCTCTCGACCGTCTCCCCGTTGACGGCGACGCCGCCCCTCTTGATGATCGCCGTCACCTGTCTTCGCGAACCGACGCCGGCGCCGGTGAGCAGCTTGATTATCGGTTGCGATGCCATCTGTGTATTATATAATCTTCCCTGCATGGAATCTCCACTCATGGAGATCTACCGAAGGCTCCTTGCCGCCTTCGGCCACCGGCGCTGGTGGCCCGGCGAGACCAGAGATGAGGTGATAATCGGTGCCATTCTCACTCAGAACGTGGCATGGGCGAACGTCGAGACGGCCATCGATAGCCTCAGAGAGCACGGCCTGCTCACCCTGAAGGCGGTTCACCGGGCCGGCATCCCTGAGATCGCTGCCCTGATCAGGCCGACCAGGTTCTACAACCAGAAGGCACAGAACCTGAAACAGTTTGCCGGCTTCCTGTTCGACAGATACGGCGGCGACCTGGACGTCATGTTCTCACAGGGTACCGATAAGCTGAGGCAGCAGATTCTTGCTGTCAGGGGGATAGGCGAGGAAACCGTCGACTCCATTCTGCTCTATGCCGGGAAGAGGGCTGTCTTCGTGATCGACGCCTACACGAAAAGGATGTTTGCCAGGCTGGGCCTGACCGATGAGAAGTGGAGCTACCGTGCTTACCAGGAGTTCTTCATGCAGCGCCTCGACAGGGATGCGGAGCTCTATAACGACTACCATGCTCAGATCGTGTATCTCGGGCGCAAGTATTGCAGAAAGAGTGAGCCCGCGTGCACACGTTGTCCCCTGAACGATCTCTGCCGGTATCGCGCCTCCGGCCTGCCGCACGGGCGCTTGTAGAGACCGGTCACCGCCTGGAGGCTGTCTACCGCGGGCCGGACTCCGCCACTGCCCGCGGGACGTCGCCCTCGAATTGATTGAAGTTCTCAACGAACTTCTCCGCCAGCTTCTTCGCCTCGCGGTCATAGTCGTCTTTTTCCTCCCATGCCTCCGCCGGCTTCAGTATCTCGGCGGGTACGCTGCCGCACTCGCCGGGTACGCGGAAGCCGAACACCGGGTCTTCCTCCAGCGGCTTATCTGTCAACTCGCCCCTCAATGCCGTGTGTATCAACTCCCTGGTGTGGGGCAGAGATATCCTCTTGCCGACCTCGAATCCTCCGCCGACCAGGCCGGTGTTCACCAGCCAGCAGGTGACCTTGTGGTTGACGATGCTTTCGAAGAAGAGTCCCGCGTAGTCGGTCGGTGGGAGCGCCATGAAGGGCGCCCCGAAGCACGGGCTGAAGATGGCCTGCGGTTCCTTGCCAAGGCCCACCTCGGTGCCGGCGACCCTTGCCGTGTAACCCTGCAGGAAGTAGTAGGTTGCCTGCTCCGGGGTCAGCAATGCTATCGGCGGCAGTATGCCGAAGGCATCGTAGCTGAGCATAAAGATGTTCTTCGGGTGCGGGCCGGTCCCTTTGCGGACCGCGTTCGATATGTGTGTGATCGGGTAACTGGCACGTGTATTCTCCGTTAGTGAGGCATCGCTCAGGTCCAGTCTCCTCGTCTGACTATCGATAGCCACGTTTTCCAGGATGGTGCCGAACCTGCGGGTGCACTCGTATATCTGCGGCTCCTGTTCCGGGGAGATCCTTATGACCTTGGCATAGCAGCCACCTTCGAAGTTGAAGATGCCGTCCGTGCTCCATCCATGCTCGTCATCTCCTATCAGCCTCCGTTCGAGGTCCGTGGAGAGCGTCGTCTTGCCGGTCCCCGAAAGCCCGAAGAACAGGGCAACGTCGTCCGCCGGTCCGACGTTGGCCGCGCAGTGCATCGACAGCACACTCTCCTGGGGAAGCAGGTAGTTGAGTACGGTGAAGACCGCCTTCTTGATCTCCCCGGCATAGCTCGTGCCGCCTATGATGATAATCCGCTTCCCGAAGTTCACGATGATGAACGACTCGGAACTCGTGCCGTCGATATCGGGTGTCGCGTGAAAGCGGGGCATCGAGAAGATCGTGAACTCAGGACTGTGCTCGCTCAGTTCATCATCGTCCACAGGCTGGATGAACATGTTCCTCGCGAACAGGCTGTGCCAGGCATACTCGGTGACGATGCGGATCGGGACGCGGTAGCGCGTGTCGGTTCCCGCATAGCAGTCCTGGATATAGACATCCTTACCCTGGAGGTAGGCCGCCAGCCTGCTGAAGAGGAAGTCGAACCTGCCTGCTTCGAAGGGCTTGTTCCCCTTGCTCCACCATATCTTGTCCTGGCTCGACTTTTCCTTGACGATGAACTTGTCGTCGGGAGACCTGCCCGTATGATGGCCGGTCCTGGCCACGATAGGACCGAGATGGGCGATCAGTCCCTCCCTGCGTCGCACTACCTGCTCGTAAAGGGCCGGCGTGGGCAGGTTGCGGTAGACGTCTCCCACGTTCTTGATGCCGTAGTCTTCCAGGGCCGCGCCGTTCCCTTTGCCGGAGATCATGACCGAATTGTATTCCGATTTGATGTGCACGCGCAACGCGGTTCGTGGAGTCCTGGACTGTCTCGTCTGATCGGCGCGCTGGCTGGCTTCCGCCCCCGCACCAGGTCCAGAGTAGGAACCGGACAGAAGCAGCGCTACTCTGGGCACGGCCTTCAGGGCCCTGATCGGTACTCAGGCTGTACCGGGGTGTGGAGATTCCAGGGGCTCTGTGCAATGGTTGCTCTGGGGGAGGCCCAATCGGACTGGAGGGAGAAGATCGTGAAGCGCAGCGTCACCTTGATCGTTCACGTGGCTCAGATCGCGCGGCGGCGATGAAGAGCGTGATCGCGCCGGCTATCATCACAATGCCCGAGACGACCCTCAGGATCGAGGCGGCCAGCCAGGGTAACCCGAAGACACCTATGGGCGGTGGGGCCAGCAAGACAGCCGCACCGGTTAGAAGCAGGATGGTACCCAGGGACAGGCCCAGGTAAACGTTCACAACGCTTAAGTTAGCACCCGACTGCCCAGATGTCAACACGTCGCCGTTCGTTGCGGCGGATCCGGCCAGCTGTTGGGCCCGTTCCCGGTCTTCCGCTGAACGTCTGCACCTTCCAGGGCGACCCTCCCGCCGCCCCGCGAACGAGCCTTGACAGGCACATCACGTCCACTTATAGTGTGGGCCAGAAGAAATACACCATGACAACAGACCGAACGCAGCTCTCAAGGAGGTGAAGAATGTCCATAAGGACAGGCCAGATCATCGAAACTCTCGGAATGCTGGGTGTGGGAATCTTCCTGACCGTAATGGCCCTGGTCGGTCGGCTGTCTCCGGTCTCGACAGCGGGTATTGGCGTAGCGATCATAACCGTAAGCCTCATCCATTTTGTCTTCGCCGTTACTCATCCGACCAGGACTCCCTGTCCCTACTGCAATCAGAAGATACTCCCAAAGGTACGAGAGTCCAACGGCCACCTCTATCTTACTCGCTTGGACGACTAGTCACACCTTTCACCACCCATATGTGGTGGCTGTGAACACCCCAGTTATGGCATGCTTCAAGGAACCTGAAGCCTACTGCGTGCGTACTTACAACTGGACGAACCTGGGTAGGTCTACCGTTCGGTGCGGCAGGTCCGGCCAGCTGTTGGGCCCGTTCCTGGTATTCCTCGCTACCGGACATGGGATCACCGGCCAGGCCTACTCCTGTGATGTAGTTGCCTGCTAACGCCTCTTCCTCAAGTAGATGTAGAGGGCAAGGCCCCCCACAATCAGCGCCAGGCCTATCGCGATGGCAGGGGCCGGGGCGCCGAACAGGATGATCAATGGTCCCAATATGAAGAATCTTATGATGACGATGACGAGAACGGTGAGGGCTATCCCTCCCAGGACCCTCAGAAAGCAGCCCATTCCTTACTCCCTGCGAAGATAGGTGCTGACCCGAACACCCCGCTTCAGGAAGATTCGCCCTTCGCCAGGAGAGTCAACACGTTGAAGGGGAATTTAGTCACCATTGAACAAACATCGGCATCAATGTACCTCTGTGGGTATTCCTATTCCGAGGCAGAGGGCTATCAACTGTCAAGGGCTGCGGTGGCATCCCGGTGAATCCGAGATTACAATCTGGGCGGCGTTGACTTTGAGCCGTGCAGTGCTACTATATGAGTGAAGGGGGAATTGTCAGAATGAATGAATGGCAGAACTACACAAGGCGGGAACTGATGCGCATCATCGACAAGTATTGCGAGGCCGATGTTATGACGCATGACAAGCTGGCCTCAGCAGTTGATAAGAAGGGCCACGCCAGGGACTACGGCATGGAAATCGGCGCTGCTGAGAGGGCCGAGTTTGACAGGGCAATGGAACTGCGAGGGACACGGGGCGCATGGATGAGGTTTGCCAGTGAGCCAAGCCCGGAGAACATGCACGGCCTCATGCCTGAGCAGAGGGCCATCGCCGAGTTGATTCTGGGGATGCCGCAAGGTAACAGAGAGAAGAGAAGGAAGATTGCAGACTTGGCCGAACTGGCGCTGTATTCTGTTGAGAACTTCCTCAACTACTACGGGCCAATGCGGCGCAAGAGAGGTAAGCGAAAGATGCCACAGTTTGAGCGAACAGAAGAGGGCAAAGCCCGGCATGATGTGAGGCTAGACATATCGCCTGCCGTCTATGAGGCATTCAAAGGTGTTATGGGCATGACAGGCTCGAAAGCAGTCATTGAACTCATTGAAATGGTGGGGGGATTCGACAGCGATACATGGGCAAGGATTCGAGACATCGCTGAAGACTGCAATGTGCCACTCTCGGCCCTGCTGCGAAACTGTGCAATAGCCTGGCTCGTGAGAATGGATGAGCGCATAGCGCTGTTGAAAACGCCTGACTTCCTAGACAGCCTGGCTCTCGCAACTAGCGAGGGCAAACCTATCGACTTTGAGGCCACATACAGGACAGCCTGCCGGGAAGAGCTTGAGAGAGACTTGTGCGAGGACATCAAGCGAAAAGAGCAGCACGGGATACCCCTGCAAGTCTGGGAAAGAATGCTGCTCATCAAGCACAAAGAGGGCGATGCCTACCACGGCTCAGCCGATGGCAGAATCCCACCATACATTGAACGTGGCAGAGCCAAACAGGAAGAGACGAACGTGGCAGAGGATTTGAAGCT